>Ga0310786_10002833_pt1 | contig 25896 bp, 21 predicted proteins | sample AusTroGonzalo_MG_FD_203881 | JGI IMG/M metagenome (GOLD analysis project Ga0310786, IMG submission 203881) | Bovine rumen microbial communities from tropical cattle in Woodstock, Queensland, Australia - Gonzalo_03 (v2) (version 2) | ecosystem: Host-associated > Mammals > Digestive system >...
GGGGGTTGCCCCTTTGGGGGGGGGGGGGGGGCTGGGGTGGCGGCGGGGGCGGGGGCGGGGGGGGCGCAACAAGGGCCTGGGGGGGGGCGGGGGGGGGGGCGGGCTTCGGTGACGACTTCTTCGAGGGGCGTGGCGCGCCAGGCGTCGAGGGCGGCGCGGTGGGCGGGGGAGAGGCGGAGCATGGGGTTGGCGAGGACGGCGGCGGGGTCGCGGCCCTTCATGTGCCCGTCGTGGTGGCCCTTGCCGCCGGGGAGGGAGTTGACGAAGAAGAGGCATTCGAGCATCGCGTCGAGGTCGCGGTAGCTCATGAGGCAGCCGGGGAACCAGACGGGGGTGTCGAGGGAGACGCCGTTTTTGGCGGCGAAAGCGGCGAGTTCGGGGGCGACGCCGAGGGTTTCGCCGACCTGGGCGAGGGGGACGCCGCTCTTGCCGGTGGGGTAGACGAGGGAGGGGCGTCCGGCGCGGGCGAGGGCGCGGGCTTCGCCGAGGGCCTGCCAGAGGCGGCGGGTGTCGTGGAGGAAGGGGATTTCGAGGATTTCGACGCCGAGGGCGGAGACGACGGGGCGGGGGTCGCTGAAGGTGACGGAGGCGGTGGTGCCGGAGAGCTGCACGCCGTTGCGGTGCATGACGAAGGTGACGGGGGCGCGGTGGATGGCGCCGATGTGGAAGCCGTCGAGGGCCTGGCCGGAAATCCAGCCGGCGTCGCCGCAGTGGCAGAGGACCCAGGCCTTGTCGCCCCAGGCGGCGCGTTTGCCGAGGGCGGCGCCGACGGCGGCGGGGACCATGACGCCGAGGCGTCCGCCGTTGAGGGGAGTGCCGCCAGGGACCCAGGAGACGTGGCCGGGGATGTCGAGGCCGCGGCGGAAGAAGTGGACGAAGCGGGCGGCGTCGAGGTAGCCGAGGGTGGCGAGGGCGGCGTAGTAGCCGGCGGAGGTGTGGGCATTCTCGATGGTGAATTCGGTTTCGGCGTGGTTGACGAGGGAGAGGGTGGGGAGGAGGGCGGGGAGGAGGTCGAGGCCGCCGCCCATGTGGTCGACTTCGTTGATGGTGGCGAGGGAGGCGACGGATTCGACGGCGAGGCGGGCGGATTCGATGGAAAGGGCCTCGAAGAGGGCGACATCGGCGTCGGAGAGTTCGGGGGTGGCGTCGAGGTCGAAGCGGAAGGGGTGAACGCGGGACACGATGCGGGAGCCGAGGGCGGGGCTTTCCTCCAGAAGGCGGCGGTTCCGTTCCTGTTGGCGGTCGTAGGGGGAGAAAGAAGCGTTCATAGCGGGAGGCATTGTGCCGCATTCCGCCTTGTGCGTCAACGCCGCGCGCTGGGCGCTAGGCGAGGAGGAGGTCCGCGACGCGCGGGTCGAAGGGGACGGCCAGCTGCCACGCGCGGTCGTATTCCGGGGAAAGGACGACGAGATACATGGCGTCCAGGCGGATGCCGTAGTGGCGGAAGAGGATTTCGCGGTAGAGGTTCTGCTGGAGGAGGTAGTGGTTGAACGGCGTGTCGGCGAGGCAGGCGAAGGGGCCGAGGCCGCGGCGGTAGGCGTTTTCGCGGACGGGGCGGGCTTCGCCGGTCGCGGAATCGAAGGCGACCAGCTTGCCGGAGCGCTTCCAATCGACCATGACGAACGCGCCGTCGGCGCGGCGGGCGATGAAATCGACGGTGCCTGCCAGGGCGTGTTCTTCGTCGAAAATGCGCCATTCGGTGCGGTAGGGGGCGAGGCCGGCCGTTTCGCGCCAGGCGTCGAAGAAGGCGAGTTCGCGGGAGACGTCGATTTCGCTGCGGCGGGACATCCGCGCGCCCTTGAAGACGTGCTTGCAGGAAGTTTCGCAGCGCAGGCCCAGCAGGCGGCGCTCGATCTGCAGGTGGAGGAACGTGCCGGACGCGCGGGCGAGTTCGCCCTTGAAGTCCCATTCGTCGAGGATGTCGGCGGCTGGGCGGCCGTCGCGCCGGGCGACGCGGCGGGCGGTGCCTTCGCGGTCGAACGCGGGGAATTGGCGGGAGACGAGGGAGGAAACGCTTTCGAGTGGGATGGCACCGCGGGCGAGGTAGGTGTGGGCGTCCGGGTAGAAGTCGAGGAGCGCGTCGCGCGGGTGGGCGTTGTCGCGGTTGAAGCCAACGGGCGGCGTGCGGTCGGCCGGGCCCAGGGCGGCAATCTGCGTGGAATCGAGGGGAATGGGGGACATGCCGTGCATCATGCCAGCAACGTCCCGGCGGCGCAAGGGCGCAAGGGGGGGCGTGGGCGGGAGGGGACTTGAACCCCTATTCCTTGCGGAACCAGATCCTAAGTCTGGCGCGTCTGCCGATTTCGCCACCCGCCCGGCGGCACCGGCGGGGACTTTGCGGCGCGGAAGGGCGGAATGGCAAGCCGAAACGGCGGGGGAGGGAAAATCAGGCTTCCTTGGAGAAGTAGAGGAAGGTGGCGTCGGAGCCGGCGGGGCGCATGCAGGCGGCGAGCATGCGGCGGGAGGCTTCGTTTTCGCGGTAGCATTTGGCGAGGACGCGGTTGAGGTGGAGGCGGTAGAGGGCCCAGTCGGCGACGGCGGCGAAGGCTTCGGCGCCGTAGCCGTGGCCGGAAAAGGCGGGGAGGATGCGGCAGCCGAGTTCGGCGTCGCCGCGGAAGTTGAAGCGGTAGAGGACGGTTTCGCCGATGAATCGGCCGTCGAGGCGGATGGCGAGGTTGAGGGCGGTGCGGCGGGCGAAGTCGGCGCGGGCGACTTCGAGGAAGGCGCCGGGGCGGTAGGGGGCGCGGAGGGCGGCGAGGTCGTCGCAACCCCACCAGCGGTTCCATTCGCGGTCGAGGACGAGGGCGTCGTAGGCGGGGGAATCGGGTTCGGCGATGGCGTCGAGGCGGAGGCGCGGGGTGGCGATGGACGGGGGGGGGGGGCGGGGGCGGAGGAGTTCGTTCTGGGGTTCGAAGCGGTATTTGGGTTCGAGGCGGAGGGGGTGGTACTGGAGCTTGGAGATGCGCAGGCCGCGGTCGGCGGCGTCGTCCTCGCGGTTGAGGAATTCGATGCCGGGGGGAGCGGCGGCGGCGGTGGCACGGGCGATGGCGGGGCCGATGCCGGGACAGGAGAGGAGCGCCTTTTCGATGTGGACGTGGAGGCAGGGGCCGCAGGTTTCGGCGAGGGAGAAGGCGAGGAGGCGGTCGCGGTCGAAGATGCCGGTGGAGATGAAGTGGGGGGAGCCGACGAAGGGGAGCATGCGGCGGGCAAGTTCGAGTTCGACAGGGGCGGTGTCCTCGGCGTCGAGGGGCGGGGGGGAGGCGTCGCGGCATTCGTCGAGGAAGCGGCGGAGGGCGGGGAGGTCGGCGGGGGTCAGGGGGCGGGTGGCGGCGGAGGGGCAGGCGGCGGCGAAGCGGCGGACGTGGTTGCGCTGGCCGGCGTAGGGGCGGCCGGGGTAGTCGCGGATGTCGGAGAGGCGGTAGACGTAGTCGCGCCAGGTGCGGAGGTTGGAGACGCGGGAATAGGGGTAGCGCTGGAGGAGGACGGGGGCCTTGGCGGAGGGGACGGGGTCGAAGACGAGGGGGCGTTCGGCGTCGATGGCGTCGGCTTCGATGGCGGCGAGGGCGGCGGATTCGTCGCCGCCGGAGGGGGAGGGGAGGGGGTAGCGGTAGGCGGTTTCGCCGCGGCGCGTGGTGCGGACGAGGAGGCAGCCGGCGGCTTCGGTCCATTCGGGGCATTCGGCGGGAGCCCACATGAGGAGGCAACCGAGGGAGTATTCGCAGAGGGCGCAATCGCAGGCGCGGTAGTAGGAGCGGAGGGTCGCGGCGTCGCCGGCCGAGACGGGTTTGAAGGGCTGCATGGGGGCTTTCGGCGGGGGCTTGCGGAACGGGGCAAGCGGGCGCGGGCGTGGAAAATAGGGGAAGGGGCGGGGCTTGGCAAGCCGTCAAACGGGCTGGAGGGGCGCTGGAGGGGCGGATGCGTTTTTGGGATGGCATCGAGAACGGAAAACGGGCAAGATGGCGGAATGAAACAGGCGGAATCCAGCAAGCCCGCGGGGGGCGGGACGGAAGTCGGACCGCGGAACATCCCGCGGCACGTGGCCATCATCATGGACGGGAACGGGCGCTGGGCGAAGGCGCGGCACCGGCCGCGGCTGTTCGGGCACCGGGCGGGGGCGGAATCGTTGCGGAACATCCTGTTCGCGTGCCGGAAGGAGGGGGTCGAAATCCTGACGGTGTACGCGTTTTCGACGGAAAACTGGGTGCGGCCGAAGGAGGAAGTCAGCGGGTTGATGGGGCTCCTCAAGACGTTCCTGAAGAAGGACGAGAAGTCGCTGCACGAGAACGGGACGCGTCTCCGGGTGACGGGGCGGATGGGGGACCTGCCGGAAGACGTGCAAGCGGAGTTGCGGCGGGTGATGGAAGCGACGAAGCACCACACGAAGGGGCAGCTGGTGCTGGCGCTGAGCTACGGAGGGCGGGCGGAGCTCGCGGATGCGGCGAGGGCCATCGCGCGGGAGGCGGCGGCGGGGCGGCTGGATCCGGAATCGGTGGACGAGCGGACGATCGCGGAGCGGCTGTACCTGCCGGACATCCCGGACCCGGACCTGGTGATCCGGACGAGCGGGGAAATCCGGTTGAGCAATTTCCTGTTGTGGGAATCGGCGTACGCCGAATTCGTCTTCACCCCCGTGGCGTGGCCGGACTTCCGCGAAGCGGAATTCCGCGCGGCGCTGGAAGAATATGCACGCCGGCAACGGCGTTTCGGAGCCCCGTCATGAGCCTGCCCGCCATCCGCCACCGTCTCGCCAGCGGCCTGCCCGCCGCGGCACTGGCCATCCTCGCGCTGCTGTTCCTGCCGGATGCGGCGGTGCCGTTCGCGGTGGCGGGTCTGATGGCCCTGCTGATGCTGGAATTCTACCAGATGATCGAGCCGGCGGGACTGCCGAGCTTCAAGTGGTTCGGGACGTTCTGGGCGGTGGTGCTGGTGTTCGCGACATGGTTCGGCCCGGAATCGGGCGCGGGGGATGCGGCGGTGCTGTTCGGGGCGACGGTCCTGGTTTTCCTGCGCCTGTTCCCGCAGAAGGAGAATCCGCGGCCGCTGGCGACGGTGGCGGGGACGTTGTTCGGGCTGATGTACATCGGGTTGCTGTGGAACTTCATCACGAAGCTGCTGGGCATGGAGCCGCCGATCGGCGGCGGGCACGTGCCGGGCAATCCGTGGGCGGCGCTGCACGTGACCCTGGGGCCGCGGCTGGCGGTGCTCTACGGCGCGGTCGTGGCGAAATTCACGGACGTGGGAGCCTACGTGGTGGGCTGCCTTTGCGGGAAGCACAAGCTGATTCCGCGGATTTCGCCGGCGAAGTCGTGGGAAGGGGTGTTCGGCGGCATCGCGGTGGGGGCGGGGGTGGGGACGGCGTTCGCGTGGTTGTGCGGCGAGCCGATGTGGAATTTCGGCCTCTGGCCCGCCCGGGCGTTCGCGGTGGGCGTGGTGCTGTCGGTCTGCTCGATCGTGGGCGACCTGACGGAGTCGATGTTCAAGCGGGGCGCGGGGGTGAAGGATTCCGGCGGCGTCCTGCCGGGTCTGGGCGGGATGCTGGACATCTTCGACAGCCTGCTCTTCGCCTATCCGGCGCTGTATCTCTACGTGCGGTTGTTCCTGCCGTAGGGCAGGGCGTTCCGCGGGACGGCGGGCAACGAGGACGTTGCCCCTCCCGTTTGACACCGGGGACGGTGTCCCGGGGGGAGGGACGGGGGGAGCGGACCCGGCAAGCGGGTCCCTCCCAATCCGAGCCGATGCGTTCCGCGGGAACGGCGGGCCGCCCGGCGGTCGGCCCCTACCATTCCGGTCCGAACCGTTCCGTTTTGCAAGGTGCCTCCGGCACCGGCCGCGACGGAGCGCGGCCCTCCCCGTCGAAATCCGTCCGTTCTGCCATTCACGGGCAACGAGGACGTTGCCCCTCCCGTGGGGGAAACAAGCCGTTTCGCGAATTGGCGGCCGGGACGAAGCCCGGGCGAGACTCAAGGGTAGACGCCGCGGAGGGCGGCGGCGCGGGAGACGCGGGTGATGGCGAGGATTTCCGCCGCGGTGCGGAGGTCGCAGCGTTCGCGTTCGGCGACGTCGGCGACGTCGCGGTAGCTGCGGACCATGATGCGTTCGAGGGAGCGGTTGACGTCCGCTTCGTCCCAGAAGTTCGCCTGGAGGTCCTGGACCCATTCGAAGTAGGAAACGGTGACGCCGCCGGCGTTGGCGAGGATGTCGGGGACGACGGTGACGCCGTGCTCGCGGAGGATGCGGTCGGCTTCGGGGGTGGTGGGGCCGTTGGCGCCTTCGACGAGTATCTTGGCGCGGACGGAGGGGGCGTTTTCTTCGGTGACCTGGCGTTCGAGGGCGCAGGGGACGAGGATGTCGACGGGGAGGGACAGGAGGCGGGCGTTGGCTTCGGCGCGGCCGGGGAGCCATTCGCCGCCGGGGAAGGCGGCGAGGGGGCTTTTTCCGGGGGTGCGGGGGTGGCGGAGGAGGGCGGGGACGTCGATGCCGCGGGGGTTGAAGAGTCCGCCGGAGGCGTCGGAAACGGCGACGATGCGGAAGCCGCGGGCGTGGAGGAAGCGGGCGGCGGCGGAGCCGACGTTGCCGAAGCCCTGGATGGCGACGGTGGTCTGGGCGGGGTGGAGGCCGAGGCGGGCGGCGGCTTCGAGGAGGACGACGGCGACGCCGCGGCCGGTGGCTTCGAGGCGTCCGAGGGAACCGCCGATTTCGACGGGTTTGCCGGTGACGACGCCGGGGACGGAGTGGCCGACGGTCATGGAGTAGGTGTCCATCATCCAGGCCATGATCTGGGGGTTGGTGTTGACGTCGGGGGCGGGGATGTCCTTGGACGGGCCGATCATGGGGGAGATTTCGGAGGTGAAGCGGCGGGTCATGCGCTCGATTTCGCCGGGGGACATGGCGTCGGGGTCGCAGACGACGCCGCCCTTGGCGCCGCCGTAGGGGAGGCCGACGACGGCGCATTTCCAGGTCATGAGCATGGCGAGGGCCTTGATTTCGTCGAGGGTGACGGAGGGGTGGTAGCGGATGCCGCCCTTGGTGGGGCCGCGCTCGGAGTTGTGCTGGACGCGGTAGCCTTCGAAGACGCGGACGGAGCCGTCGTCCATGCGCGTGGGGATGGAGACGGTGAGGATGCGTTCGCAGGAGCGCATCTTGGCGGTGATGTCGGGGTCGAGGCCGATGCGGGCGGCGACACGGTCGAGCTGGCGGCAGGCCATTTCCCATAGGCTGGAATCGGTGGTGGCGGTCATGGCGTCTCCTTGCGTTGGGAAAATGGTAGCGGAGCGGGGCGGGGATGGCAAGGGCGGAAACGGGAAAATGGGGGTTGCCAAGACGGGGGGGGGAGGGGGTATGGTAGGAGAAAGAGCGAATCCGAACACCAGGAGGTTTACCATGAGCAACGCCGTCGAACTTCAAGCCGATTCCTTCCCTGCGTTCCGCGACGCGGCGGGCACCGGGATCGTCGATTTCTTCGCGACCTGGTGCGGTCCGTGCCGGATGATGGGGCCGATCCTCGACCGCTTCGCGGAAGCGCATCCGGAAGTGCGGGTGGGGAAGATCGACGTGGACGCGTGCCCGGACATCGCGGCGGAATACCGGGTGTCGTCGATCCCGTGCCTGGTGTTCTTCAAGGACGGGCAGGCCGTGCGGGAGATGGTCGGCCTGCAGCAGCCGGCGGCGCTGGAAGCGGCGTTGCGGGAAATCGGAGGCTGAGCGATGCCGCTGTACGAATTCCGCTGCCGGGACTGCGGGAAGCAGAGCGAGCTGCTGCTGCGGGGGGGCGAGAAGGCGGTGTGTCCGGCGTGCGGGAGCCGGCGGATGGAGAAGGAACTTTCGACGTTCGCGGCGGTGTCGGGGGGCGGGACGGCGCCGTGCGGGCTGCCGGGCGGGGACTGCGGCGGCGGGCACCACCACCACGGAGGCGGCTGTTCGTGCTGTCCGCACGGGCATTGAGGTTTTTGGCGGAAGACGCGCGGAAGCGCAGGAGGCGAACATGGCGGAAAAGAGTCCTTTGGCGGTCGTGGCGGTGGGAGGGAACTCCCTGATCACGGACCAGGCGAAGCGGTCGGTGGCGGACCAGTACCGGGCGGCGGGGGAAACCTCGCACCACATCGCGGCGCTGGTGGAAGCGGGCTACCGGGTGGTGATCACGCACGGCAACGGGCCGCAGGTGGGGTTCATCCTGCTGCGGTCGGACCTGGCGAAGGACCGCCTGCACGAAGTGCCGCTGGAGAGCTGCGTGGCGGACACGCAGGGGGCCATCGGCTACCAGATGGGCCAGACGCTGGCGAACGCGCTGCGGGAACGGGGCATCCGGCGGGAAATCGCGACGGTGGTGACCCAGGTGCGCGTGGATGCGGACGACGAGGCGTTCCGCAACCCGACCAAGCCGATCGGCCCGTTCTACGGCGAGGCCGAGGCGCGCGAGCACGAAGCGAAGGACGGCTGGCAGATGAAGGAAGACGCCGGGCGGGGCTGGCGCCGCGTGGTGGCGTCGCCGAAGCCGCTGGAAATCGTCGAAGAGGAAACCATCCGCCTGCTGCTGGAAGCGGGGACGATCGTGATCGCGGTCGGCGGCGGCGGCATCCCGGTGGTGGAAAACGCGGCGGGGGCGCTGGAGGGGCGCGCGGCGGTCATCGACAAGGACCTCGCGAGCTGCCTGCTGGCGAAGCGGCTGAAGGCGGATCTCTTCATCATTTCGACGGGCGTCGACAAGGTGGCCATCCACTTCAACAAGCCCGACCAGAAGGAACTCGACCACCTGACCGTCGCGGAGGCGGAGCGCTACCTGGCGGAAGGCGAATTCCCGGCGGGGAGCATGGGGCCGAAGATCGCCGCGGCAATCGACTTCCTCAAGGCGGGCGGCCGCGAAGTCATCATCACCCAGCCGCACCTGCTCGACGACGCGCTGAAAGGCCGCACCGGCACGCACCTGACGGCCTGACGCGGAGGAAATCCCCCGCTCCTCCTTCCCGGGTTCCGCCGCGGCCGGGAGGGGATTTGCCAAGGTTCGGCAAAAAACGGCGGAATTTGCCAAACATTGGCAAATTCCGCGGCGGGCCGATTGCGGATTTTGCCAAGGTTCGGCAAAAAAGCCCCGTTTTTGCCAAGGCTTGGCAAAACGCGCGGCGGGGCGGGAAAAGGGCTTGCCAACGGGAGGCGGGGGGGGTAGAAGGGGATGATTCTTCCAATAGAAACAACGGAGGCTTCCCATGCTGAACATCACGACTTTCCTCGACGCGAACGCCTGCCGGATCGGCAAGGCCGTCTTCCACTGCCCGGAACGGGGCACGCGCTACACCTCGGCCGAGGTGCTTTCCATCGCGTCGGAGCTGGCGCGCGGCCTGCAGGCGCGGGGGGTGGGGAAGGGCGACCGGGCGATGCTCTACATGGACAGTTCGCCGGAATACCTGTTCAGCTACTTCGCGCTGTGGCGCTTGGGGGCGGTGGCGGTGCCGTGCAACCGGGTCTACACCGTCAACGAGCTGCGCTACGTGGCGGAAAATTCCGGGGCGAAGATCTGCGTCACGGACGCGGCGGGGGCGGAGTCGCTGGAGGCGCTGGAGGGGCTGGGAACGTTCGTGCCGGGGGACGTGGAGGCGATGCGGAAGGCGCCGGTGCTGCCGGTGTGCCCGACGGAGCCGGACGACCTGTGCCAGCTGCAGTACACGTCCGGGACGACGGGGAAGCCCAAGGGGGCGATGCTGACGCACGCGAACTGGTACGCGGGAATCGCGAACGAGTGCGACGTGCTGACGTGCCGGCAGTTCGACAGCTACCTGGGCATCTACCCGATGGGGCACGTGGGGCTGTCGTGGGGCATCGCCGCGATGCGGGCGGGGGCGTGCTACACGATGATGGCGCGCTTCAAGCTGGACGAGTACCTGCGGCTCTGCCGCGAGGAGGGGGTGACGGTGCTCTCCGGGATGCCGCCGGTCATCCACTCGCTGGTGAACTGCCCGGCGGGGACCGAGGAGGCGCTCAAGACGGTGCGGGAAATCATCTCCGGCGGCGGGCCGCTGCACTGCGACGTGTGGAAGAAGTTCCACCTGCGCTACGGCATCCCGGTGCTGAACGCCTACGGGCTGTCGGAAACCGTGGTGGTGGGGACGGGGACGGTGATCCGGCCGGAGGACTACGTTTCCGCCGACCGCTTCGAGAGCGTGGGGCATCCGGTGTGCTTCTCCGAGGTGAAGATCGTCGACGAGCTGGACGCCTCGAAGGAGCTGCCGCGCGGGGAGGCGGGGGAAGTCGCGCTGCGGGGGCCGGCGACGGCGAAGGGCTACTGGCGGATGCCGGAGGAGACGGCGGCGGCGTTCCTGCCGGACGGGTGGTTCCTGACGGGGGACGTGGGCTATCTCGACGCGGACAACCGCCTGTTCATCACGGACCGGAAGAAGGACATGATCGTGATGTCGGGGTGGAAGATCTATCCGACGGAAGTCGAGGAAGTGCTCATCCGCCACGCGGCGGTGAAGGACGTGGCGGTGTTCGGGCTGCCCGACGAGCACAAGGGCGAAATGCCGGCGGTGGCGGTCGTCTGGAAGGAGGGGCCGGAGGAGGAGAGCCTGCTGGAGCTGGCGCGCGAGAACCTGGCGGGCTACAAGGTGCCGCGGAAGGTTTTCAGCGTGGACGCCCTGCCGCGGGTGAACGGCTGGAAGCTGTTGCGGCGGTCGCTGCGGGAGCAGTTCAAGGCCTGACGCGCGGCCCGCTCCGCGGGCAAGGGAAAACCCCGGTCGGATTCCGACCGGGGTTTCGACGTTTGGTGCTCGGGGGGGGACTCGAACCCCCACGGGTTGCCCCACATGCCCCTCAAACATGCGTGTCTGCCAATTCCACCACCTGAGCGCGGTAGAACCAATTTCCGTGGTTCGTATGTCGCGGGCCACAATAGGGGAAAGACGGGGCGGATGCAAGTGAAAAGCGCGTCCGGCGGTGGCGGCGGCCTGCCGGCGGCTTGCCGGGGACGGCCCGCCCCGCCATTTCCGGAGCCGCTTCAGGCGGTTTCCCCCGCGGGGCCACGCCAGCGGACGACGAGCTGGGTGCGGTCGTCGGACTGTTCCGCGCCGGCGGCGTGGGCTTCCACGTCCGCGAGGACGGCGGCGGGGCATTTGCCTGGATTTCCGGCGAATCCGCCGCCCGCGAGGAAGGCCAGCAGGCGTTTTTCGCCGTAGAGGCCGCCGCGCGGGTCGGCCTGTTCGGTCACCCCGTCGGTGTAGAGGTAGAGCGCGTCGCCCGGCGCCAGCGCGAAGCTTTCCGGGCGGTACCGCACCCCCGGCATGGCGCCGAGGAACAGCCCCGGACGCGTTTCGACGAACGAGGCGGAACCGTCCGCCGCCCGCAGGAGGACCGGCGGGTTGTGGCCCGCGTTGACGCAGGTGACGCGCCCCGTCGCCAGGTCGAGTTCCCCGATCCACGCGGTGACGAACATGTCCGCGGCGTTGCCCTCGCAAAGCGCGTTGTTCGCTTCCGCCACGGCCTCGGCGATGGGGCGGCCCGTCTGGGCGAGGCCCTTGAGGATCGTCTCGGCCCGCATCATGAAGAGCGCCGCCGGGACGCCCTTGTCGCTCACGTCGGCGACGAGGAACACGAGCCGGTCCGCGCCCGAGAAGAAGAAGTCGTAGAAGTCGCCGCCCACATCGCGCGCCGGCTGCATGCTGGCGAAAAGGTCCATCCGCTTCTCCTCCGGGAAGGGCGGGAAGACGCGCGGGATGGCATTGACCTGGATGTCGGCAGCCAACGCCAGTTCCTTGGCGCGGAGCGCGCGGGCCCGGGCGCGCGCCCAGCGCGTGATGACGAGGCCGACGAGGACGGCGGCGAGGACGAGCGCCGCGGCGTTGAGGAACGCGGAGGTGCCGACGAGGACGCGCCGCTCGACGATGGCCGTCCGCTTCGGGGTGACGATGTAGACGGGGAACCCCTCGATCATGCGTTTCTCGCAGTAGAAGTCCTCCCCGGGGTCCCGCCACTGGCCGCCCTCGTGCCCGGCCTCGGGGTGCGAGATGATGGTGCCGTTTCCGGTGGTGATGAAGATGCCGCCGTTGTCGCCGTTCACGTGCCAGCCGTGCGTCAGCCCGGTCACGGCGGTGCGCGCGAGGTTGCGGACCGCGTTCTCGCGCCCGCCGACCTGAACGAAGCCGCCGTCGGGCAGCCAGACGCCGACGTATTTGATCCTTTCGCCGCGGAGGCTGTTCGGCAGCAGGGGCTGGGTGACTTCCGACTTGTCCGTCAGCAAGGCCGCGAACTCCCCCGCCTGGCCCCCGGCGGTGCGGAAGTCCAGCGCCCCCACCTCGTCGCGGCGGGCGCTGTGCGTGAGCAGGCCCTCGGCGTCGGCCACGCAGATTTCGTCGACGCCGAGCTCGTCGGCCAGCGCGCGGAGGCGGCGGCTCGACTCGTCGGGATCGTTCCACCACGCCTCGCCGCGCATTTCGTAGTAGCGGTCGCGCACCACCATCGCCTGGTGGAGCATCCGCTCGTCGACGCGCTCGCGGATGTCGACTTCGACATCCGCGAAAACCCGTTCGAAAATGCGCCGCATCCCGCGCTTGGTCATGTTTTCGTGGAGCACCCACGTCAGCACCAGCGACGCGGCGAAGGCGCCCGCCACCGCGCCGACCAGGCGCCAGGCCAGTTTTTTCCGGGACTCCTTCATGGTTCCGCCCTCCGGGCCCCGATCGCCCCGTCGAGCGCCTCCTTGAGGCGGGCGTTCCCCTTCCGGACCGCGATGCCGAAGTTTTCCCGCGTCTCCAGCCGGGACGCCGCGAGTTCCCCGCCGGAGCGCTCCGCGATGAACTTCACCGAGCAGCTGTCGTAGAAAACGGTGTCGACGCGCCGCGCCTTCAGGTCCTCGACCGCCTCCGAGAACAGGCCGTAGCGGATCGATTCGACGTTGTGCGCGCTCAGGTAGAAGTCGTAGGTCGAAGCGTCCATCGTGGCGACGCGCATGCGTGCGGCGCGGACCATCGTCGGCATTTCCTCGCCCGCGCGGTAGAGGAACATCCCGCCCTCGACCGCGTAGGGAACCGAGAAATCGACCGTCTGGAGGCGGCCTTCCGTGATCGTGATGCCGGAAGCCGCCAGATCGGCTTCGCCGGAGGCGACCAGCGGCAGCAGTTCCGGGAAGGTTGCCCTCCGGATTACGAGTTCCCGGCCGAGCTTGGCGGCCGCTTCGCGCGCGATGTCGATTTCCTTGCCGGAAATTTCGCCGGTCTCCGGGTCGCGGGAGGAATAGGGCGGGGTGTCGCCCGTGGTCACCAGGACGAGCGGGCCGTCCCCGCCGAAGTCCGGGTCGGGGGCTTCGCCGCGGCGGGCGCCGCATCCGGCGGCGGCAAGGAGCGCGGCGGCGAGCGCGGCGGCGGGGAGGCATCTGGAAAAAAGTCGCATGGGACGTTCCGTGGAGCGGGTTGAAGGAGTTTTACAGGAAACCGCCGCGCCCCGTCACGCAGAAACGCAACCCGGCGCGCCCCGGCCCCGTTTTGCCAATGCTTGGCAAAACAGGGGAATTTTGCCAAGCGTTGGCAAAATCCATTCCAGTTCCGATTTTGGGAAAAGCTTGCAAGTGAGGCTTGGGCGGCAATCGCGCTGCTTGTTCAGGCGTCTCTCGTTTCGTGTCCCAGATTGCGGTTTTTCCGGCGCGATGGATGGCCGGATTTCCGTGCAGACTGGAAATCCGGTGCAACTCCAGAAGGGTCGCCCGGCTCATGCACTCCGGCGTCCGTAATAGGGGGAAGGCAAGACCGGGTAGACTTCGCAAACGTGCCGGTAGACGGCTTCCGTCCGCTCGCCGATTTCCGTTTCGGAATAGGTGCCGGGCAATCCCGTGGCATCCGAGAAAAGGAAGTCGAAAATCTGCCGCCGCACGCCGTCGCGCGTGCTTTCCTTGTCGCGCCAGTGGTCGATTTTGAGTTTCTCCGCCTTCAACGCCGCGAGGAGCTCCCTCGCGACCGACTTCACCTTTTCGGTCTCCTTCTTGGAAAGGTCCGGCTTCTTCAGGAGGTCGTAGACCGCAAGCGTCTCCTCGTCGAGTCCCTCCCGCACGGCGCGTTCCTCTTCCTCCGACATTTCTTCGATGAACTTCAGCAGCGCCTCGAAGGTCTGTTCGATGGTCTGGCGGTCCTTTTCTCCGTTGTAGGCGGCTACGATTTCCTCGTAGCGCCGCTGGAAATCCGTCCGCAGCGGATTCCGCGCGAGGAGCACCGCCAGTTTCCGTTCGACGGTCTCCCTGACGGACCGGACCGCCGTGCGTTTCGACCGGGACGCCGCGAATTCCCGCCGCAACCGCTCGAAGTCGATGCGGCTGATGTCGTACGGCGCCCGTTCCTCCCCGACGGCATCCCGCGGCACGATGGCCTCGTCCACGATGGCCTGCAGTTCCCGCATGACGCCGGAAATGTCGGCATCTTCCCGGCCCTGCTGCAAGCTCGCGTAAACGACGCGGATGGCGGCAAATTCTTCGCGGTGCCGCTCCACCCCGGCGAAGGTGATGCAGGCCTTGAACTTGGCGAAGCAGGCGCGGCAGAGGACTTCGAACCGCTTGCGCGTCCCGTCGTTTTCGTTGGCGGCCTCCTTCGCGGCGTTGATGGCGGCATTCCGGGCGAACCCGGTCCCGCCGACGATGGCCTGGAGCGGAGCCCCGTGCGCGTCCAGCCATTCCCGCACCAGACCGATTGCCTCGGCCAGTTCCGCGAGCAGGTCCTCTTCGGGCCGCACCGGCTCCGGCGCGCCGTCCCCGCCCGGGGCGCCCGTTCCGCCCGCGAACGTGGCGAGGGCTTGGCGCAGGTTCCGCAGGATGCCGCAGTAATCGACGATCAGCCCGTTGTTCTTCCCTTCGTTGACGCGGTTGGCGCGGGCGATGGCCTGCATGAGCGTATGGGCCTTGAGAGGCTTGTCGAGATAGAGCGTGCCGAGCGACGGCACGTCGAATCCCGTCAGCCACATGGCGCAGACGAAGGCGATGCGGAACGGGTGCCCCTCCGCCTTGAACGCCTCGTCCACGCCCATGCGTTCGCGCCCGGCGTACTCCGGACGGGCCTTGAACGCCTCGGGCAGCTCCATGCCCTCCTTCATCACCCTGCGGTGCGGCAGGATGTCGAGCCCCCAGCGGGCGAACTTCTCGTCCTCGTTCTGCTCCTCGCTGACGACGACGGCCATGACCGTCTCCTTCATCCAGGACACCTGCCGCCTGAGGAACTGCTCTTCCTGCTCGTCCGCCGTGGCGCGGAGTTTCGCTTCCAGCGCCTTCGTCTCCCCGTCCCAGTACTTCGAGACGAGATCGAACATCTTCACGCACGTGATTTTGTCGATGCAGACGAGCATCGCCTTGCCGTTTTCCCAGGACGCGGAATAGTGCCGCACGAAGTCGCGCGCGATTTGGTCGAGCCGCTTCGCCGCCGTGATGACGTGGTAGTCGCGCTTCAGTTCGCTCTCCAGTTTCTCGGCGACATCGACATCCTCCGCCTCGAACGCGGCCAGCTTCTCGGCAATCCTTTCGTTGATGTCGTTGGTGGCGACGGCCAGCTTCTCGCCCCGCGCGTCGTAGTAGAGCGGCACCGTCGCCCCGTCGTCCACCGCCCGCTGGAAATCGTAGCGGGAGACGTAGTCCCCGAACACCTGCTTCGTCAGCTCGTCCCCCTTGAAGAGGGGCGTTCCCGTGAAGCCGATGAATCCGGCGTTCGGCAGGGCGTTGCGCATGTTGAGCGCCAGGAGGCCGTATTGCGTCCGGTGGGCCTCGTCGGAGATGACGATCACGTCGTCGCGCTCCGTGTAGGCCTCTCCGGGGGCGATTTCCCCGTTGAACTTCTGGATGAGCGAGAACACGTGGCTCTTGTGCTGTCCCAAAAGCGCTTTCAGGTGGGCCCCGCTCGCCGCGCGGCATTCGTCCTTGTCGTTGTCGACGATGCCGCATCCCGCGAAGGTCTTGTAAATCTGCGTGTCCAGCTCGTCGCGGTCGGTCAAAACCAGGAACGTGTAGTTGCCGCCGAGCTTGCGGTGGACCTTGCGGGTGAAATAGACCATCGAATAGCTCTTGCCGGAGCCTTGCGTGTGCCAGAACACGCCGAGCTTGCCGTCCGCGCCCCGACGGTTCCGCACCGCCTCCACCGCGCGGTTCACGCCGAGGAACTGGTGGTTGCGGGCGAGAATCTTCGCCACGGCTCCCGCCGACTCGTCGTAGACGATGAAGTTCTCGAAGAGGTCGAGGAGGTTCGCCTTTGAACACGTGCCCTTCAGCAACGTCTCCATGTCCACCGACCCCGGTTCGTCCTCGGAAAGACGCTTCCAGGCGTGGAAGAACTTGAACTTCGAGGAATGCGTGCCGATTTTCGCGTCGATGCCGTTTGCGAGAATCACGAACGCGTTGAAGTGGAAAATCTGCGGCACGACCTTGCGGTAGTCGCAGAAGTTGTCGCGGTAGGCGACGGAGATGTCTTTCGTGACATTTTTCAATTCCATGAAGACGAGCGGCACGCCGTTGAGGAAACCGACGACGTCCGCGCGGCGGCGGCGGCCGAGCGAGCCGCGCAACCACAACTCGCGCACGCAAAGGAAGTGGTTGTTCGCCGGCGTATCGAAGTCGAAAACGCGCAACGACGCTTTTTTCTTCGTGCCGTCCGCCGCCGTGAAGCGGACCGGGATGCCGTCGCGCAGCAGACGGTATTTTTCGCGGTTGGTGGCGTCCAGTCCCATCGAGACCGACGTGTCCGAAAGGATGCGGACGGCATCCTCGTAGGCGGTGGCGGGCAAGCCGGGATTCAGCCGTTCCAGCGCGGGGCGGAGATGGCGCAAGCAGGACCTCCCGCTCGTCCGTCCTCCCCAGCGTCCCCTCCTCGCCGAAGACTTCCTGCATCGCGTAGACGCTCCCGTCCCAGCCGAGCGCCCCGACCAGGTACTCCGCCGTCGTCTTCTGCACCAGGTTGTCTTCGGTGTAGGGGTTCATCCTTCTTCCTCTTTGGAGCAGGAACAGTCGATGCCCTTCATGAACATCTCGCGGTCGTTGTGGAAGCGGATGGAGAGTTCGGATGTCATGGCAATTCCGCTTCGGTTCTGGCATGAGACACGAGACGAAAACGTCCTTTGTCTTTACCCTGCGGCTCTATCTCCTTGCGGATGCACTCCGCAAGCGCCTTGCGCTCTTGCGCGAATTCCTTCTGGACGCTGGAAATGAAGATGCGGGTGGTCATCGATCTTATGTATGAATTAAAGCATGTTATGAATTATACGTCTTTATTGACATTCTCAGGAATCCCCTTTTGTCCAATGTTTGATGTGCTACAGTTCAGATGTTTTGCGAGACAACTTTTGATGAGAAGTGCCATTCGTTGCTCTGTGAGTGCTGAAATATATCCGAAAGTCTTATAGAATCTAAGCGCCATTAAGGTGTTCAACAAATAAAATGAATTGCCGCTAAGAGTAGACAGATAGGATAGTACTTTCTGATCCCACTCCCGTGGTTGCTCAGCAATCAGATAGAGAATGTATAAATGGCGTGCAAACATGTTTTGGTTGCTCTCGGCCCATTTGTATAGCAAAGGGGCCTGACGTGGGGACGATAAATCATCCTTTACCAACGTGAGAACATTATGGGGACACTCTTGCAATATACTTACAAATAATTCCTTGTCGGTAGGCTTCCCCTTTTTAAATGCTTCATCCAAATAAAAGCCATAACCCTCAAAATACGCGCGTCCCAACTTTGTAAGTGTTGGAGTCATGAAAAACAGCACCCGGGCTATTTCCACCCATCCCGAGATGATGCGCTGTAATACTTGTAGCTTCAAATCGGAAGACACATAATCACTATTGCGTAGCGCCCTTGAAAGCGCGCGTATTTGTTGGATAAAGTGAAAGAAAGAGGCTCCTGCTACATACTTATGAATGGATTGATCGTAGGGCCTCGCAAAATTATATCTTTTGTCAGCATAACAATCCTTGATCTCGTTCGGAACGGTTGACTTATTTACCGCATCATTGATGATTTTTTGCATGTGTTCTGCGTCATTTTCTGACGATTTCCAAGTCAATGCATCAAGTGGGTTAAATTTTTTGGGGAAATCAAGTTTGGACACCATTATTTCACGTGTTTCGGCAAGATCTGCATCCAGCAATTTGAGGACGTCTGTTTTGTCGCGGCCGCTACCTGTGTAGAATTCAATTATTTCAGGATACTGAACATATCTTTTTTCACTTAACACATAATCTTTGAACGCAACATCTTGTTCCATTCGTTTTGCCGCAAAATAAAACATCCAAAAAGACGCCGCAAATCGGTAATAGGAACCATATACATGAACGATTATCTTATTGGTTGTAAGAATTGTCCAAAGCAAGCTGATGTCGACATCGATTAAATTCTTGCCAGTAAATGCCGTGGTGCTCTTTCTGAATTCATCTTCGGTAAATTCTGTTCTGCATTCCCTTATCAAGTTCTCACAGAAATCGCCAAGCACACACTCGCAATCTCTTGCATCTGGTTTTGTTGTGTAGCTGGGGATATCATTAAGATTGAACAGGATAAACAAAACTCTTTCTAGCATTTCCGTTCTGTTGACCGGGCCAATGTCAAAATTTTCCTCGGCAACCTTTAATAAGGTCCAGCAATTCATGGGGGTTCTATGAATATTGAGAACCTCCATATTCTGAACAATCTTGTTCAATACGGAATCTTCATCCGCACTAAATTTCGTTCTGCAAGAGGAAACAGCCTTCCTAAGGCCACTTTTAGCTAATGCCAATAGGTGAACGCACTTAAATTCTCGGTCAATTTTCACTGGCGTCATTGTCAAAGCCTGAAGAGTTTCAGGGCTTGACATCATGACTATGAGCGGAAGATTCGAAAATCGTGTGCTAGCCAATTCAATTATCTTTTTTGAATTCTGCATATCAGGTTTCCATGCGTCTATGATAACGCCCGAAACCTCCGTCGTTCCAAACATGTCCAATTGCTCTTGAACGATGTCATCAAATTTGCGCAATTTAATGGTACTTGCGTCAATATATAAATATGCTTTATCTTGCCGCCAAGCTTCGGCCCGCAAATAATGCGCGAGACAAGTCAAGCCATGTTGCGGCGGAGCCTTGACAATATATGATTCTCCTCCATTTATCAGCATGGTTGCATCATATGCTTTATCATATGATTCTGCCAAAGAATGAGTCAGGTTTTGGCTTTCGCATACCTTTCTGTCTATCCAGACAATATTGGGATTGGAGAAAACAGCTAAGGAATTGTGCAATGTGTTGTCTAAATACTGTTGAATCTTTGCTGCCTCTTCGGTGCTTATGGATTTCTTGCTCATGTTAACAACTTCTGCGGACAAGGCTTCCCTCAGGAGTTCTTTAAACTCCTCTTTGTCCTTAAAGGTTTTATATAAACACCCACATGCACTGACCTTATCTCTAAATTTCTTGACTTTATTGAACTGTTCTCCGTCGATTGACTCATATGGAGGATTTGCCTCTTTGAAATAGAATTGTATCTTGTTGTCCTGAGTCTCTTGCCACTTCTTGTGCGCCCGTTCAAATTCTTCTTCAGTTCCTGATTCTGCGCGAGGCGTCGGACTTCCAAAACGGGTCCAAAAGATGCCGATAAAGAAATCTGCATTTTCAGGTTGCAATTGCTCATTAATAACAGCTTGCCCGTCAGTCCCTATGGCTGCATGGGAATCTTTTTCCCAACGTACAGTTTCCAAACGAACACCCCAAGCGTCACCTATCGACTTGTTTAATGATTCGATGACTTCATCACATGCCTTCCTTTCCTCTTGGACATCAGAAGGTGAAGCAATGAAACATTTAATTATCCTTGCATGCATGTGCTTAGCTCCTTACGAGAGACAGGGTTAATTAATTTGGGCAACAGTATATCACGGGCGGAGGTAAGTTGGGCGGATTGTTTTGCCAAAGTGCGGACTTGTGTCATCAATGGTGTGACAATAGCATTGAAAGCGGTTGTGGATTCCTCGTCCGGCACAGCAATTTCCATGTCGCGGAATCGCGTGCGGCTGATTTCGGGGAATGTCGCCCCTTTTGCATTGTTGCGGATTTCTTCGACCCGTGACATCAAATTGAAGAGGATGTACCACCTCAAGGAGGTATCATGGGGGACAATGCCAATAAATCCTTGATTGGTGCAGACGGGGAAATCAGCTACGGCAAAATAGCCGACAGAGGCCCGGCTTGTCAACAAGATCGCATTGGCGGGCAGCATCTTCGCCGAAGATTTTTCCAACCCCAAAGCCGTTATTTTGCGCTCCGTATCAAGCAAGGCGAGGCACGGGTTGCGTGTGACATCTGTTGGCACGACCCAGGGGACATCCCCATCCCAGTATTCCTTGACACTCGTTTTCGGTGTGCCTCCTCCAAAAGTTTTGCAAATCTCCCCCAGCGTGGAAGTGGGGGCCTTTGTGTTGCCGAACCATTTGCGGTAGGCAAGCCGCGCCGTCTCTTCGAGGATGGCGATGCGGCGGCGGTTGTTCTCGATCAGGTCGTCGTACGCGGAAAGGATGTCGGCGATGCGGCGCTGGACGGGGAGCGGGGGGAGGGGGATTTCGACCAAGGCGAGTTTGTCCTTGGGCATGTGCTTGATGGCCGAACCCGTGAAGAGTCCGTCGAAGCCGTTTTTGCGTCCCAGCAGCAGAAAGTGGTAATACAGGAACCTGAAATCAAGCCCGTCGCGCGGCCTGATTCGGTGCAAAGCCTTTTGATACATCATCCCGGGAAGTTGATTTTTCCAGATGGCGCACCGGCCCGGTTCCCCTCCTTCGCACATGACAATGTCGCCATAGCGCAATCCATAACGTTCCATTTCCGAATCTTGAAATGGCATCTCTTTCAAGTGGTCGAGATTGAAAGCGCCCCAGCGGACATTCACGTTGGCGAGGTACTTGCGGTTTGTCCCTTTGTTCTTCTTTTGGTCAAGCATCTTGCCGAGGGCAAGATCGGCGACATCCCCCAGCTTTGCCACTGGCCACGGGACGCGAGACGATGGACGGGAGACGGGGGGGAGGGAGGGGACTGTGCGGGGCGAATCCATGGCCTGGACGGTTGGCGATCCGCGTCTCATGTCTCGGGTCCTTCCTGGGTGAAGGGGCGGGTGCCGTTGCAGTCGGGATAGCCGGTGCAACTCCAGAAGGGCTGTCCGGCGTTGCGGCCCTTGCGGGCGACCATCTTGTGCATGGTTTTGCCGCACTCGGGGCAGGATGGCGCGCCGGACGCGGCACTTTGCGCGTCGCGGATTTCGAGGCGGGCGCGGCTCATGCGCTCGGTGAAACCGCCTTCTTCGCGGAAGGTTTCCGCGACGCTTTCCATCTGGCGGTGGAGGAGCTTGCAGGCCTGGTCGATGACGATCAGGAGCGAATTGGCCGCGGTGACGGGGTCTTCCGCTTCGAGGAACTCCGCGAAGCGGCGGCGCATGGACAGGATGTAGGCGGCGTAGTCGTGGCGGGACAGGGGCCCTTGATAGCGGTCGAGGACGACAGTCGTGAGACGGGAGGCGCGAGGGTCGGTTTCCGCCCAGGGGAGTTCGTTGCGGCCGACGAGGAAGGCTTCGTAGTCGCCGGCGAGTTCTTCGAGGGAGGCTTTCGCCGTGTCGTAGAGGCGGAGTTCGGTTTCCTTGCTGGTTCCGGCGCGGGAGGATCCTTCGACGATGTTCTGGCGGGCGGACCGGGCGGCGCCGATCATCTGGCCGACGGTCTTGCCGAGGGGATCGTTCTTGTAGGAATAGTTGCGGGCGCAGAAGACCTCGGTGGCGTGGTAGACGAGGCAGGCGAAGGCGAAGGAAAAGGTACGGCGGTAGCCGCCGTAGGGGGCGAGGAGGTCCGTCATGGGGCGGGGGCCTTTCGGGAGCGGGGGGAGGAGAGGAGAGGAGAGACGGGAGACATGGGACGGGGGACGCGGGGTTTGGCCCGCGTTCCGTGCGTTCGAGTCTGGAGCCCCGCGTCTCATGTCTTGTCCTTTTTGCGGCTGCGCGTGTTGCCCGCGGTGCTTCCAGCGAGGACGCGGCGGACGCCTTCGATGACGGGGGCGAGGGCACGGTAGGGCTTGGGGATGCTGCGCAGGGTCTGGTAGGTCGCGATGCCGAGGGGCTTGGATTTGTCTCGGACGGCGAACTCGACCACGCCCTTGTTCATCTTTTCGCAGAGGAGGAGCCCGATGGAGGGGTTTTCGTTGGGTTTGCGGACCAGGGAGTCGAGGGCCGAAAGGTAGAATTCGAGTTGTCCGAGGTAGGACGGGCGGAACTTGCCCATCTTGAGTTCCACGGCGACGAGCGCCTGCAGGCCGCGGTGGAAGAACAGGAGGTCGATGAACACCTCTTCGCCTTCGACGAGCAGCCGCTTCTCCCGGCCCATGAAGCAGAAGTCGTCGCCGCCCAGCGCCTGGATGGTCTTCTCCACGTCCGCGACGAGGGCCTTGGAGAGGATCCGTTCGTCGACGTCCTGGTCCGCGCGGGCGTCCACGTTGTCGAGATTCACCAGCTCCAGGAGGTATTCGTCGCGGAACGAGCGAACCGCCCTCGCCGCCAATGCCATGGGGGAGAGAGTCTTTCCGAAATTGTTGGGCAACGCGCCCATGTGGTGATAGTCGTCGGCGCGGAGATGGGACAACAGGTCCGAATGCGACCAGACTTCTTTGGCTGCCCGCGTTACATAATAAAGACGCTCATTCTCGTTTTGCGTCTTTTCAAGTATCGTTGAATGGAAACTAAAGCCGAGAGAAAGGAACGATTTGAAGCCATCTTCCCCGAATTCGCCCAACGGCATTGGGCGAATTGGCATCAACTCGGTTTCGCCCAATGCCGTTGGGCGAATTCCACCAGAGGCAATCTGGCGATTTCCCGACTTCGCAGATTCGATATTGGGCAAGCGGCGAATTTGAAAAGTCTTTGACCATGCCTCGAAAAAGACGCGCATTCGCTTGATGCTTGAGGCCGAGAACCCTCGCAGCCCCGGCAACTCGACCTGCAACTGGTTCGAGAGCGCGTCTATTGCGCCGGAGCCCCACTTGGCGTTGCGCGTCTTTTTCGAGATGTAGCCGCCGACGAAGAAGTAGAGCTTCAGCGCTTCGGCGTTGGCGAGATGGGCGGCCTTGGCGCGGGCCTGCAGGATGGCGAGTTTGATGTCCTTGACCGCCGTCGAAAAATCTTTTGGCAATACTTCGTTTGTCATCCCATCAGCTCCTTGAAGTTGGCGTCGATTTTCCTGGCAAGCGCCGCGGCCTCGGCGTTCAAGGTCCTGAGCTCGGCGTGGAGGGCGGCGAACTTTTCGGCGAAGTCTTCGCCGCCGTCGCCGGTTTCGGCGACGCCGACGTAGCGGCCGGGGGTGAGGGACCAGTCGTTGGCGGCGATTTCGGCGCGGGAGACGGCTTTGACGAGGCCTTCGACGTCGCGGTAGGTGGCGTCCGGGAAGCGTTCTTCGAGCCAGTCGGCGGCTTCGTTTTGGCCGTTGGCGCGGTAGTCGGCGAGGAGTTGGCGGTAGCGGCCGGTTTCGCCGCGGTAGAGCCAGACGATGGCGAGGAGGTTTTGTTCCTGCTCGGGGGAGAAGTCGTTGATCTTGCGGGTGACCTTGCGGTAGACGTTGCGGGCGTCGAGCATGAGGACGGTGTCCTTCATGGTTTCGGTTTTCTTGGCGCGGTTCAGGAACCAGAGGACGCAGGGGACGGAGCGGGTGTAGAAGAAGTTGGAGCGGATGGAGACCATGATGTCGACGTCGCCCGTTTCGACCAGTTTCCTGCGGACGAGGGCGTCGGCGCGCCCGGCGGATTCGGCGCCGGCCGCCATCACGAAGCCGGCGCGGCCCGTGGCGTTGAGGTAGCTGTAGAAGTAGCTGATCCAGACGTAGTTGCCGTTCGAGACCTTGCCTTTGTTGTTCACGCCCGGAAGGCCGAACGGAAGCCGGGGGTCGTTTTTGATTTTGTCGGCGTCGATTTCGTCGACGTTGAAAGGAGGAAAGGCAAGCACGTAGTCCGCTTTCCCGGTCATTTCTTGCGGGTCTTCATAAATCGTTGCGCTTTTGATGTCCGCTTCAATGCCGTGAACAGCCATGTTCATCTTGGCCAGCTTGATGGTCGGCGAAGTCTTGTCTGTCCCGAAGAAAGTGACCCAGGAGGCCACGTCCAAATTTCGACTGTTCAAAAACTCGGCCGTACGAGCAAAACAGCCGCCAGTATGGCAAATGGGGTCAAAGACGATACCATGGGTGGGCTCCAAAACATCGACAATCAATTTCTCCAGCGAATGAGGCATGGCAATTTCATCTTCAAATGCCGTTGTTTTCAACGTGAATTGCGCCAGAAAATAGTCGTAGATGCGTCCGAAGACGTCGCCGGACATTTTTTGGAGTTCGTCGGGGTTGAGCTGGCGGAGGAGCTGTCCGAGGATGTCGTTGTCGAGTTCGTTGTATTCTTCCTTGGGGAGGACGCCCTTGAGGGATTCGTAGTCGGCTTCGATGGATTCCATCGCGTGGATGACGGCGGCGGCGCGGTTGGCGGAGTCGGGGAGGGCGACGAGGTGGTCGAACTGCGCCTCGGGACGGAGGAACACGGCGCCTTTGGCGGAGAAGTCTTCCTTGGTGGGGGGGCGGGTCTTGCCGCCGCGGGAGGGAAGGGAGGCGAGGACGGCGTCTTTCACCGCCAGGTAGCGGCTGTAGGCGTGGCGGAGGAAGATGAGACCCATGACGGGCATGAAGAACTCGTTCGCGGCGAAATTGGAGTTGGCCCGCAGGGTGTCCGCCGCGCTCCAAAGCCGCTTCTCTATCGCTTCGATGTGTTCAAGTTGGGGCATGGGATAAACAGTTAGATGGTGAGAAGGTTAGATAGTTAGAAAGTTAGATGATTGGATGGTGGGTGGGGGGTGGTGGTTGGTCGGGTGGTGGAAGGAGGAGGAGCGGAGGTCGCGGCGATGGCCGTCTCCCCGCGCACGTGTCCCGGGAACCGGGAATGGTTGTCCAGAGTTGTCATGACCGGCGCATTTTGCGCTTTCCTCCGCGCAAATGGAAGAAAAACGGTGCGCGCCGGGCGGGGAAGGGAATGGCGGAACGGCGGCCCCCCGGATCGGAAAAAAACGCGGAGAAGCCGAAAAAGAGCGGGAAACGGCCGTTTCCCGCGTCGCGGGGCTAGACGTTGTTGACGATGCCCGTCATGACGGTGTTGAGGGACTTGAGGATGTTGGAAATCATGTCGTAGCTCTGGTCGCGCTTGTTCGTCAGGGACTGGAGCTCGATCATGCTCTGCTGGGAGAAGCTGTTCTTTTCGTCCATCTTCGATTCGAGCGAGGTGATGAAGTCGGTGTAGAGAATGTCCGCGTTGGAGAAGGTTCCGTCGCTGCGGATGTAGGTGACGTTGTTGTCGATGAGGCCCTCGGCGCGCAGGACCTCCTGGAAGGTCTTGCCCGCGTAGTAGCCGGTGGTGACGGAGTGGGTCTCCAGGTTGTAGATGTAGTGGGAGGTGTCGGCGAAGTAGTCGACGACGTTCTGCTCGAGTTCGGTGAGGGAGACGAGCATTTCAGAGGTCTTTTCCATCTCCGACATCTTCACGATGATCTCGTCTTCGAGGTCGGCGGCGCGCTGGAGGCAGATGGCCATGACGAGCTGGCCGATGGAGAGGGGACGGAGGGCGCCGGTGGCGTCCTTCACGCCCTCCACGAAGTAGACGTTGGCGGTCAGGTACTCGCCCGTTTCGGGGGAGACCATGGAGAGGTCGATGGTGTCAACGGTGAAACTCATGGGAAGTCTCCTGGGGTCGGTACATTTCCCCTTGCGCCGCGGATTATGTCCCTCCCGCACGCGGATGTCCAGGGAATAGTTGCCGGGGGGGAGGGGATGCAAATTCCAAGATGAACTGGACCGGGCGGGAGGAAAACGCCCCCCCGGTTGGAGGGGGAGGCGGGGGGCTGGGGCCGCGGCCCCCGCCCCCCCCCCA
>Ga0310786_10002834_pt1 | contig 25891 bp, 19 predicted proteins | sample AusTroGonzalo_MG_FD_203881 | JGI IMG/M metagenome (GOLD analysis project Ga0310786, IMG submission 203881) | Bovine rumen microbial communities from tropical cattle in Woodstock, Queensland, Australia - Gonzalo_03 (v2) (version 2) | ecosystem: Host-associated > Mammals > Digestive system >...
TTGGTGGGGGTGACAATGTGGCACTTGCGCAGTTGGTCGCGAAGCTGACTAACCTGAACATCCGTTGCAGCCATCTGCTTGTCGAGCGAACGGGTGCTGGTCGAGAGCGCCGATTGTTGGGCAGCGAGTTGCTTCTGCAGTACCTTCACCTGACTGCTGGCATCGTCGAGCATCTTTGAGGGTGCGGCGCCGTCGGCTACCAGTTCGTGGAAACGCTGCTCCTCCTGTTGGGCCTTAGCCAGTTGCTGGCGCGTGGCGGCAATCTGTGCCTCCATGTCGGGCTTCTGACTCTGATAGACCTCCTTCGTGGCTCCAAGTTGCTGAATCTTTAGCCATACCTGTGTAGTATCGATGAGTCCCACTTCCTTGTTGGCTTCGATGTTGTCGCCTTCGTTGACGCTGAACGTCAGCAAAGCGCCGCTCTGCTCTGCAAAAACAGTGGTCTCCGTAGCCTCGAATGTGCCGGTGGCATCGTACTCTTTCTTATTCCCTCCGCAAGCGGCCAACATCAGCGCCACGCTTGCCAATATCGTTATCTTCTTCATGCTTCGTTAATTATTGGTCGTAAACTTATTGTCGTAGATTTCCTTCAGCATCTCAATCTCGTGCATCGACTGACTGACGCGGGCGGCGTTCTCCTGATTGATTTCGCGCACCAAGTCGTTCACGTCGATGATGCCATGTGAGAGTTTCGACTCTGCAGCCTGGCGGACGGCGGAGCGCAAAGAGATGATTTCCTCGTCGTCGGCCATCAGCTGACGATAGCGGGCGATCTCCTCGTTCTGTTGAATCTGTTCCAAGTTGTTGTTGAAGAGAAATACCTCGCGGTTCGACTCTGTCAGGTCACGCTGTAATTGTAGCTTCGCCTTGTCGTTCTTACGGGTGTAGAGAGCGCCGATGTTCCAGGTGAGGCGGGCACCGATGATGCCGTTCAACGACCATTCGTAACGTGTCATATCCTCGAACATATTCAGGCCGGGATAACCGTAATAGCCCTGTGCAAACACACCTAACTTTGGCATCAAGGCAGAGTTAAGCGCCTTCTCCTGAGCGTCTGCCAAACGGAGTTGCGCATCGAAGAGCCTCAGCTCAGGACGGTTGTTCGTAGCATTGACTTCGGCAACAGTGGGTTTCTGAGGATTCTTCACCTCAATACCGCAGAAAGTCGATAACATCGTTTGGAGCATGCGCTTTTGTGACTCCAGACTAGTCTTCTTCTGGATGACGTTCAACCGCTCGGCTTTCACACTCTGCCAGTCGCTCTCAGCTGCAGTGCCACCACGAAACATCGACTCCAGTTTCCGCTCGTTGCCTGCCAGCAGTTCCTGTAAGTCGCTATTCAACTTGATTTGCTCGTCGAGCAACAGCAGCGAGAAGTACATCTCGTCCACGCGCTTGCGAACATGATACAAATTTACTTCGTTCTGTGCCGTCTGTACCTTGCCCTGCTCGCGGGCGATGGCCTTCTGACTGCTGATGGCACCACCGTCGTAGATGGTCTGGCTGACGTCAATGCCCACGCGATACTGATCTTTCTTCAGGCTCTGCATGTTGAGCCCCATCTGCTGGTATATCTGCTCAAACTGGTCAGGGAATGCCACCACATCACTCTGATACGTGGCCTGTGCCGAAGCCGACACCTGCGGCAGCCAACCCTTGCCGATATTAGCCACTGTGAGATTGGTGGTTTTCTCGATCAGGTCATACTGCCGTATCAGCGGGTAGTTCTGTTCCGCCGCCCGCTGGCACTCTTCCAGGGTCTGCGCCTGCGCCGAACAATAACCAATAAACAATAAATAATATACGATTCTTTGTCTCATATCCTTCGTTTTTTATTTGACTACAAATCAAAATGACCAGAGACATGAAGCATGGAGAGGAAATACACCATGCCGACATAGTACCGCCATTTGCCTGTTGGGGGCTGGACATCCCAGAGCCGCTGCACATATTCGCGGGCCAGCGCGCGATCTTCTTCATTGTCGCTGTCTGCCAGCGCAAAGGCTCCCACGGCATTGGCTCCAGCCATACCCTCGGTGTAGTTGCCTGTAGGCTCAGTACCATCAAGGTTGAATTGTCCGCCTTTGAATCCTTCATTCTTGAAGAATGTCAGCAGTCGGCGCATCATCGTGCGCTGGGCTTCTCGAGCCGCCCCTGTGAGATAATAATCCATACCGACGTTCATCGGGCAGCGGATGGCATCATACTGATAGCGGTCGGTATTGTAGTCGAAGTTAGGACGGCGATAGGGTTTCCCGTCGAAGAGACAGTAGTCGGGATAGAGACCTGTCACTGAGTCCTGGGATGCCTCTAATAGCCAACGTGCCTTGTCGGCAGCCTCGCGCCAGAAATCATTCTTCGCATCTGCCTTCTCTGCCCAGAGGTCGAGGAAGGCAGGCAGACAATAAGACGGATCGCTGTACCAGTGAACTTCTTTATTGGGAACAAAGGTGACAAGACGCGTCGAGTCGTCGAAGAGGTTATAGATGCCCGATGCCTTGCCGTCCTTCGATGTTACCTTGTGAAGAATCTCATTGGCATCGGCAGCATACTGCGGTTCGCCCCATTTCTCGGCGGCGAGGAAGAGGGCTGTGACGAAATAGATCTCTCCGTCGGAGGCGTTGCTCTGTCCGATTTGCGTGCCGTCGAGGGCACATTGCCAGCAGAAATAGCCATCCCATGGACTATCTGCGGGGTATGCCATATAAGTCTTGGCCCATCGCCAGAGTTTGTCGAACACTTCGCGCTTGTCAAGTTGCAGACTGATCATCATGCCGTATGACATACCTTCGGTACGCACGTCGTTACTACCTGTATCTACGATGATGCCCATCGAGTCGCCTACCTCATAATAGACGCATTTCTCACCGTCGGCATCATACTTGCTGATGTCGCCTGGCGTAAAGAAGTGCGTCCAGATACTGTCGATACGAGCCTGGACCTCTGCCTCGCTCTTGCCGAGCAGTGTCGAAAAGAGGTTGTTCGATGTTGTCACCTCTGTCTGCTGCTTATTTCCACAGGCAACGAGCAGTATGCCTGTCAGCACAAGGGCTGAAATCTTTATGTACTTCTTCATAATCGTATTTGTTTTTGTGAGTTTCAATACTCGTAGAGTTTAATTCATAACCACATCGAGCACCATCATCAGGACAAAGCCAATGGCAAAGCCGATGGTGCTGAGGTTTGAGTGCTGACCATTAGAGGCTTCAGGGATGAGCTCCTCGACCACGACGTAGAACATGGCGCCTGCTGCAAAGGCGAGCATGTAAGGGAGAACGGGCATAATGAAAGAAGCAAGTAATAGAACAGCAATAGCACCGATGGGTTCTACAGCACCGCTCAGAGAACCAATCAGGAACGAGCGCCAACGACTATTGCCAGCGGCACGCATCGGCATGGAGATGATGGCTCCTTCGGGCACATTCTGGATAGCGATACCCACAGCGACAGCTAAAGCACTGGTTAAAGAAATATGCGTTGCGCCGTTATCAGCTCCTGCAAACACCACACCAACGGCCATTCCTTCTGGCAGGTTATGGATGGTGACAGCAAGGGCAAGCATCGCCGTCTTCGACAGATGCGAGCGCAAACCTTCTGGCTTGTCCGTGCCGATATGCAGGTGTGGTGTCAGTTCATCGATGAGTAATAGGAATCCCATACCTAACAGGAAACCAACAGCAGCAGGGAATACTGCCCATTTGCCACTATTAACTTCCATCTCCATCGCAGGAATCAGTAACGACCACACCGAGGCAGCCACCATCACGCCCGATGCAAAACCCAATAGCGACTTTTGCAATCGTACCGACATCTCGTCCCGCATAAAGAACACAAACGCCGAGCCGAGCATCGTGCCCAACAGTGGAATCAACAGTCCTATGATTAATGTTGTTGTCATAATCGAGTACAAAGATATTTGGGCGTAAAGGTACGAAAAAAATAGAATAATTGCAACTTTTTGTGCAAAATACCATGTTTATGGTATGCGAATAACATGCAAAAGGTATTGTGGGGTTGCGAAAAACGCCGTACCTTTGCCGACGAATATGAGATTCGTCGGCGAGCTCAGGCGGCGCCTCAGCAATTCGAATACATTCGATTGCGCTCGGCTTGCACTGACCTTGCACTGAATACAAGATTAAAATTTAGGTTATTACATTATTTATATTTTAAAAAGGTAAGGATTATGAGTAAAATTGCAAAACAGCTGACTGAGCTCGTCGGCAACACCCCACTTTTAGAGCTCAACAAGTATTCACAGGCAAAGGGTCTTGAGACACCCGTGATTGCCAAAGTAGAGTTTTTTAATCCTGGCGGCAGCGTGAAGGATCGTATCGCATTGGCGATGATCGAGGATGCAGAGGCAAAGGGTATTTTGAAACCTGGCGCTACCATCATTGAGCCGACATCAGGAAATACGGGCGTAGGACTGGCACTGGTATCAGCCGTCAAGGGTTACCATCTTATCCTTACCATGCCCGAAACCATGAGTATTGAGCGCAGAAACCTCGTGAAGGCCTACGGTGCCGAGGTACGCCTCACCTCTGGAAAAGACGGTATGCCAGGTGCCATCCGCGCTGCTGAGGAACTGCGTGACTCCATCCCTGGAGCCGTGATCCTCCAGCAGTTCGAGAACGCTGCCAACCCCGCAAAACACTACGCTACAACGGGTCCTGAGATTTGGCGCGATACCGATGGCCAGGTTGATATCTTCGTTGGTGGTGTAGGTACTGGTGGTACCATCTCTGGTACAGGTAAGTATCTGAAGGAGCAGAACCCCAATGTGAAGATCATCGCCGTTGAGCCCAAGTCGAGTGCCGTCCTGAACGGACAGCCCAGCGGTCCCCATAAGATCCAGGGTATCGGTGCAGGCTTCATCCCCAAGACCTACAACTCAGACGTAATCGACGAGGTGTTTGACGTGGAGAACGACGATGCCATCCGTACGGGTCGTGAGATTGCACAAAGTGAAGGTCTGTTGGTAGGTATCTCTGCAGGTGCAGCCCTCTATGCAGCCATTCAGGTGGCTAAGCGTCCAGAGAATAAGGGTAAGAAGATTGTGGTATTATTGCCTGATACGGGTGAGCGCTATCTCTCTACCGTACTTTATGCATTCGAAGATTATCCACTTTAAGTTCTTTCCGGACTGATCGGTAACGTCAGTACGAAGCGGGCTCCCTTGGTATATGCTGCATCCAGTGTGATATGACCACCAAGGAGGCCCGCTAATTTTCTACATAGGGTGAGACCCATGCCAAGTCCCTCGCTGAAATCATCGAGTTTAGTGAACTGTGTGAACACGTGTTCGTGCAGTTCCTCTGCAATACCAGGGCCTGTGTCACTGACCATGAAGCAGACGGACTGGCTGTCGGGCTGAATACAGCAGATGGAGATACTTCCTTCCTGCGTGTATTTATTGGCATTGTGAAGCAGCTCGGAGAGAACCTTCAATAGACAGTCCTGATCGGTGATGATATGCAGACTGTCAGGCACATGGTGCTCCACTTTGAGTGTGACAGCATCAGGATTGCGGAGCGTGATGGTCTCAGCAGCGATCTTGCATATCTCATTGCAGCTGATCTCATCGTGGCGTTCCACCTTATCAATACCCTCCAGTGCCAATGTCCTCATCCAGTTGTCGATGATATGGGTAATGGTATGGCTGTTCTGCATGATGTCATGGGTGATTGTCGACACCTCAGTCTCATTCATTGCCTCATGTTCGTCACGTAGTACTTGAGTAAAACCGCCTATAATATTAAGAGGTGTACGGATCTGGTGGGACAGGTCTTGGATGAAGGCAGCCTTCTTGCGGTCTGCTTCCTCAGCTTTGCTTTTGGCGATAATCAATTCCTGGTTACGTTGCTCAGTCTCATTCTTCACATGTTTCAGGTTGCTGACGTAGTTAGCGATGGACTCCTGCATACTGACGAAGCTGTTCTGTAACTGTCCTGTCTCGTCGATGCGTTTCGTATGTTTGAGATGACCGTCAAACTGTCCCTCAGCCATCTTCTGTGCTTGGTTGGCAAGGGCTTTGATTGGAGAGACGAAACGGTTGACAACGAAATAATTGAATGCCAGCATCAATAACAATCCGAATATAATCAGCGAAACGACGATATAAACCAACAGGTTGTAGCCCTTGAAGATGTCTTTATCGGGACAGATATAGGATAGTTTCCAATTCGTGTTAGGCAGGACGAGACTTACTACGACACAGTCGCTACGGTTCAGATCGTCTGGAAGCGCCCGATCATTACTGGTGGCAATGAAATTTCCGCTTTCACCTGTTATGATGAAATAGGCATTGGGGAAGAAACGCTCCTGTAATAGTATCTGTGACAACTTGCGCTGAGAGAGATCGGTGGAGATGACGCCGATGGTACGTCCGTTAGCATCAATGAGTGGCTTGCAGTAAGAGGCGATCATCATGTCGTATGAGGTGCCTGGAGTATAGTCGTGGAAGGGATCCACCCAACAGGCTTTACCTTGGCGGATCGGTTCCTTATACCATGTCATCATAAAGTAATCGTAGTCATTGCTTCCCTCTTGTTCGGTCTCGATGTGTCCGTATTCATTGGATGAATAGACAGAGAAGTATTTCCCCTGGTCCGCGAAGAAATATGGCTCGAAGGAAATGCTACAGCCATAAACGTCAGGATTCAGTTCCAGAATCCGACGTGAGAACGCCATGATGGAGTCTGGATGTTGCTTGCGTATGACGAGCCATTCAGAGTTGTTGGTGGCAACCTCCACCTGTCCCATCAGACCCATGATGCTCTGGGCGGTATTATTAAGAATCTGAGTCGCCTGTTCGGTGGCTGTCTGTCTGACGAAATGTCGTGTACGGACGAAAATAATTCCGATGGTAATCATAAAGATAATCACCGTGAAAGCAAGAATGCTCAGACTCAGTCTTAATGGCAGAGATTGCTTGATTTGTTTGATGAGCTTACTCATGCGCCTGCCTCCTTTCTTCCTGAGCCGCCCTGATCATCTCGTCAAGGAGTATGGTGACCTGATTGGCATTATCATATAATGTGTCTGTGGCCTTCCCAAAGTCCAGCGTGTCCTTTCCATAGTGGTCACACACCTGCTGGGCTGTCGTAAAGATTTCTGCCACAGGGGCTGCCATCTTATCAGGCATCTTATGAAGTACGGCCGTCTTCATGCGTTCATCCTCTTTAGTACGTTCGTAGGCTTCAAGCAATTCCTCGTTACGTTCCTTAAGAGTTTCCGTCTCATTACGCAGTTCATGGGTGTAGGTGTCAAGCGACTGCTGCATCTTTGTGAAACTACGTTGCAGCTGACCAATCTCGTCAGCGCGCATACTATTAGCAACGGTGGCAGAGAAGTCACCATTGGCAACCCGATGGGTGGTTTCTGCCAGTTCTTGGAGTGGCTTGAGACTGTGGCGGATGGTTATCAGAGAGAAGAGAAGTAACAGGATTAGTCCGGCTGCCGAAATCCATAAGGTATAACTCCTCAGACGTTGGTAAGGTGCAAAGATATCACTCTCGGGTATGACAATTGCAACGCTCCATCCCGTATTCTTAAAAGGTTTGTAAAATACGTGACAGGGCTCTCCTTCATAATCCAGGATCCTGTGCCCGCTCTCTCCTGCCAGCATCGAAGTGCCAAGGGCTTCTTTCATCGAATCCGGCTTCTCAAGCGTGCGGGTGAAAATGGTCTCGTAGAACAGCTTTGTCGTGTCAGGGTGTACAAGATAAGAACCTCCTTTTCCGAGCATGACGCAGAAGGAATGAGGGTAGGGCTTCATTTGGGCAATCATCTTAGTGAACCACTCCAGACGGATATCGACAGAGAAGGTTCCGACGCTGTTCCCCTTGGCATCGTGGATGGGACGACTATAGGATGAAAAGATATCCTTCACAATAATACCTTCTGTCGCATCTTCCATAAAGGGCTCAATCCAGTAGGGACGATCGAGAAGTTTGGGTATCAGATACCAGTCCATGCAGTGATACTGATAGTTGTCAGTACCTTCCTGTTCTGTCTGGATAGTGTCACCGTCGTTATACGCGTAAGCCGAGAAGTAACGGCCTTTCTCTTTATAGTAGTATGGATCGAAAGAGATACTGCAGCCTGTAAGTTCTGAGTTGTTTACAAGAACCTGCCTGCTGATTGAAAACATGCTGTCGGGCTTGTTGAGGTTTCTTTCGATGACACGGAGCATATTATCTGATGCCACCTCAACACGTCGGAGGGTGTTGTCAATATGTAAGACAGTGCCTTCAAGTGTCTTCGTGGCTTTACCCCAAGCTTCTTCTCTGATGATGTCACGTGCTTCAGAGAACATAATACTGAATGCCCCCACAAAGATGACAGCCACAAAGAGCACCACAGCAAAGCTGAGACGTGCCGAGAGCGAACGGCGTAAGGCTGTTAATATCTTTTTCATTGGCCAGTCAGTTCTTTATAAGTCACGCTTCGTTTAATCATACCGCTTTCGAGCATCATCCGAGAAGCTTTCTCCACCATGTCAGGTCTGACACGGAATTCGCGTCGCTTAGAGTCGCGGTCAATCTGAAGGCGGAGCGTCTCTTTGAACATCAGTTTCTGCATCACAGCATTGGTAGGTGAATTATAGCGATGCACATACTTCATCACAATCTCCATCGCCTCCTCCGGATGTGCTGCCGCCCATTCCCATCCTTTACGGGTTGCCTCTGCGAAACGACGACATTCGTCACGATGAGACAGATAATAGTCACGCATCACATAGACGCCGTTCTCCTGAATGTTGTAACCATTCTCACTGAACCTGTAGATGCTTTCTTCTGTCATCTTGAAACCTGCTTGTTGTAGCTGATAATACTCATTATAACTAAGTGCCATCATTGCATCTACCGCACCAGAGAGGAACAGGTTGATATTGCTGGTGAAACGTACCCACTCAAAGTTCATTTTCTCCCGATGGTTCATGATCATGGCCATATAGCTGGGGTCGGAATTGAAGATCGCCACCTTCTTTCCTTTCAACTTCATGGGATCTACGTCCCAACGCGTCACCAGGATATTACTGCTGTTCATCGAGTCCTGAAAGATGTTCACCAAAGGGATGCCCTGAGAGATAAAATCAATGGCCGACATCATCGACATCATGATGGCATTGGTCTGTGCAGTCTGTAAACGGTGGAAAGCAGAACTGGTCAGTGAGGGATGTTGAATGACAACGTCAAGACCTGCTTGTTTGTAGAATCCTTTTTCTTTTGCGATATAGTAACCGGCAAATTGTGCCTGAGCCGTCCATGCTGTAGTGAAGATGAATTGCTCTGCCTTGGCTAAGCCTGGTGCTAGCCAAAGAAAGAGGGCCAATACCGTCAAGGTGTAATTGAACCGTCTCACTATCCGTTTAGTCTTCTGTTTCCACATAAGGAGTCAGGGGCTACGGTTGAATTATTCATTTGGATGCAAATATAGGCAAAAAGGTTGAATAATGCAAGTAAATTGGCGAAAAAATCACAATAAACCTTGTCAGAATGCGTTATTTAGGTGTGAAATTGAATTTTTATATCATTTCTATACTCTGTTTTGTCACTTTGACTGTCAGGGCTCAGTATGATGTCTCTTTCTCCCATTATTGGGCGATGGAGCCATCTTTCAATCCTGCTGCCGTAGGTAAGGAGGCTAAACTGAACATTACCGGTGCTTATGCCATCCAGATGGCAGGCTACGAGAACAATCCGAATACGATGTACGCTGCTGCCGATATGCCGTTCTATGCCTTTAAATCCTATCATGGTGTTGGTCTTCAGTTCATGAATGATGCCATCGGCCTCTTTACCCACAAGCGTTTAGGTCTTCAATATGCTTACCAGCCGAAACTGTTGGGAGGCCGCCTGAGCGTGGGTGTACAGGTTGCGATGCTCAGCGAGACCTTCGATGGTTCCAAGGCCGATGTGATCGACGACGACCCTGTTTTCACCAAGTCATCAGTCAATGGTTCTGCTTTCGACTTCGGACTGGGACTCTATTATCGGCGACGCGACTGGTATGCGGGGTTCTCTGTCTTACATGTTACCTCACCTCGTGTGGAACTCGGTGAGAAAAATCAGCTCGATATTGCCGCCACCTATTATTTGACGGGCGGATACAATATTCAGCTAAGAAATCCGTTTCTATCGATACAGACCTCTGTGCTCGGACGTACCGACGGTGTGGCGTGGCGGGGAGATCTCTCCGGACGCCTGCAGTACTCGCATGAGAAACGGCATCTGTATGCTGGTCTCACCTATAGTCCTGCTACTTCGGTTACTTTTCAGCTGGGTGGTGTCATCAAAGGCGTCAAGTTGGGCTACAGCTACGAGCTCTACACCTCAGCGATAAGTGTCGGCAATGGAAGTCATGAACTCTTTGTGGGCTATCAGATGGATATCGAGCTTCATAAGAAAGGACGTCATCTTCATAAGAGTGTGAGAATTCTTTAAATGATCAAGTAGTAAACATCGAAATATGGGAACGAATAAAATTTTCAGCCTTTTAGCCTCGCTGCTTTTGTTAAGCAGTTGCTTTGGTAGTAAAATGGCCTCATCTGGCGGTGGCGAGGTGACAGGTGCGGGTGGACGTGCCTTCTCTGAGCCGACACCTTATGGCATGACACTGGTGAAACGCGGTCACCTGAAAATGGGTATTGAGAACCAGGATACGCTTTGGGGAAAGAAGACCCCTCTGCGTGATATCTCCGTTGAGGGTTTCTGGATGGACGAGACCGAGGTGACCAATTCCATGTACCGTCAGTTTGTGAATTATGTCCGTGACTCCATTCTGCGTGAACGTCTGTCGGAGATAGACGAGACCTATAAGAAGGTGAAGACCGATAAAGATGGTGAGGAAATCGGCAGCGTCATCAACTGGAAGAAGTCTTTGCCTCGTCGTCCGAGTGAAGACGAGCAGGAGATTATCGACGGCATGTATGTCACCAATCCTGTGACGGGTGAGCGTATGTTGGATTATCAGCAGTTGAATTACCGTTATGAGATCTACGACTATACCACTGCAGCCCTGCGTCGTAATCGTATTAATCCCCAGGAGCGTAATCTGAATACAGATCTCACTGTGAATCCTGAAGAACAAGTGTGGATTTCTAAGGATACTGCTTATATCGATGATGAGGGCCGTATCGTGAGAGAGACCATCAACCGTCAACTCACAGGTCCTTGGGATTTCCTGAATACTTATATCGTGAATGTGTTCCCAGATACGACTTGTTGGGTGAATGACTTCCCCAATGCCGACAACGAGACTTATATGCGTTACTATTTCTCGAATGCCGCTTACAATGACTATCCTGTCGTGGGTGTCACTTGGGAACAGGCCAATGCTTTTTGTGCCTGGCGTACGGAGTATCTGCTGAAGGGACTTGGACCTGCAGCGCGTTATGTGCAGCGTTACCGTCTGCCGACAGAGGCAGAGTGGGAGTATGCGGCTCGCGGTAAGGACCAGAATGAGTTCCCGTGGGACAATGAGGATGTGGCCAGTGGCAAGGGATGCTTCTATGCCAACTTCAAGCCCGATAATGGTAACTACACCAAAGATGGTAACCTGATTACCAGTAAGGTGGGTATCTATGCGGCTAACAGTAATGGCCTATATGATATGGCGGGTAATGTGGCAGAATGGACTTCTACCATCTATACCGAGGCAGGTGTGGAGGCCATGAACGACATCAATCCGCAGTTGAGGTATAATGCCGCTCAGGAGGATCCCTATCGCTTGAAGAAGAAGAGTGTCAGAGGTGGTTCTTGGAAAGATCCTGAGTCGTATATCCGTTCAGCTTGGCGTTCCTCTGAGTATCAGAACCAGCCGCGCTCTTATATCGGCTTCCGTTGTGTGAGAAGTCTTGCTAATACCACCAGCGACAAGATCAAGGTGAAAGGCAAAAAGAAGAAATAACCCTAAAGGAGTTTAAGATATGACTATATACAGTAAAATCAATATCATCTACCGCTTACAGAAGTGGATGGATAGTGTGCCTGGTCAGACATTCCTGAACTATGCCTATAGCTGGGGTGCGTCGATTGTGATCTTAGGTACGCTTTTTAAGTTGACTCACCTGCCAGGTGCCAACTTCTTCCTTTTCCTCGGCATGGGAACTGAGGTGTTTGTGTTCTTCATTTCTGCCTTCGACCGTCCTTTTGATAAGACGGCTGATGGTATGGAGTTGGATATCCATACAGACACAAGTATGCCTACAGGCCAGCACGCGGGTGGCGGCACTGTCGTTGTGGGCGGCGGTGGAGGTAATGCTCCTACCTCTGGCGGTCCTGGCGCTTCTGGTGGAACCGGTGGTGGCACTGTCGTTATCGGCGGCAGTGGTGGCGGTAATGCTCCTGCCTCTGGTGTTTCTGGTGGTACATTCGTTGTTGGCGGTAGTGGCGCTGCACCTACTTCCGGAGCCCCAGCTTCTGGTGCTCCTGTCGTGGATAGCGAGGCAATAGCAGCCGTATCCTCTTCTGTGATTTCTGTTTCAGGTGGAAGCGTGCCTGTATCAGGTGGCGCATCTACTCCCTCTTCATTCCCACAGATGACACCAGAGCTCGAAGAGGCAACAACCAATTATGTGACTGAGCTGAAACGCCTCACGGAGATGCTCTCTCGTGTATCCGAGCAGACAGACAAACTCGCTCACGACTCTGAGGAGATGGAGAACCTGAATCGTACGCTGACAGGAATCTGCAAGGTTTATGAACTGCAGCTCAAGAGTGCTAGTTCACAGATCGGCACAATCGATGATATTAACGAACAGACACGTAAGATGGCAGCCCAAATTGCTGAACTCAATAAGATCTATGCCCGTATGATTGAGGCAATGACGGCTAAGATGAACGTATAAGAACATGGCAATTAGAAAAAGACCCGTCTCCCCTCGCCAGAAGATGATCAATCTGATGTATGTCGTCTTGATGGCCATGCTCGCGCTGAACGTCTCTTCTGAGGTGCTCAACGGCTTCTCTATCGTGGAAGACAGTCTGAACCGTACTACCAAGGGCTCCATCAAGGAAAACAAGATTGTCTATGATGATCTGGAGATGCAGATGAGGCTCAACCCCACGAAGGTAAAGGCTTGGTATGATAAGGCTCAGGAGGTGAGACGCATCAGTGATTCCCTTTATAATTTCGCCGAAGAACTGAAGTTGGCCATCGTGCGTGAGGCTGACGGCAAGAATGCCACTATTGAGGATTTCCAGAACAAGGAAGACCTTGAGGCAGCCAATCAGGTAATGCTGGCACCAGGCCGAGGTAAAGGTCAGGAATTATTCAACGCCATCAGATCCTTCCGTAACCGTGTTGTGGGAATGACCTCGGATATGAGCAAACAGCAGATTATCAACGCCAACCTGTCAACGAGCATTCCGCGTAAGGCTGAGGCTTTGGGTAAGAACTGGCAGGAGTTTATGTTTGAGGATATGCCTGCCGTTGCAGCAGTCACCTTATTGTCGAAGCTACAGAGCGATGTCCGTTATGCAGAGCGTGAGGTTTTGCATACATTGGTGCAGAATATCGACGTGAAGGATATCCGTGTAAATGCCCTTTCTGCTTTCGTCATTCCCAGTTCCCAGACGATTGTCAGAGGCGACCGTTTCTCTGCGCGCATCGTGATGGCAGCTGTGGATACCACCCAAGTACCTGATATTTATATTGGTAATCAGAAGGTGACCCTGAACAATGGTCTTTATGAGACCATCTGCAATCGAACGGGGGATTTCACGTTGGCCGGCTATATGGAGACCGTTAATGGTAATGGCGATCATATCCGCCGGGACTTCAGCCAGAAATATACCGTTGTGGATCCGAGTGCGACGGTGTCGGCAGACCTGATGAACATGCTTTATGCAGGTTATAATAACCCCATCAGCGTGAGTGTGCCAGGTGTTCCTTCCAATAAGATTCAGGCGTCGATGACGAATGGCACGTTACAATCCGTAGGTCCAGGCAAGTATATCGCCCGTCCTTCAAAGATCGGACAGGATGCTACTATCACCGTCGTCTCTACGAATACGGGTCGTCCGCAACAGATGGGACAATATACTTTCCGAGTGCGTAAACTCCCAGATCCCACACCTTATATCTCGATGAAGGATGAACATGGCAACCCCACACGTTATAAAGGTGGTGGCCTGGCTAAGTCGCAACTTGTTGCAGCCAATGCGATTGGAGCAGCTATCGACGATGGCATCCTGGATATCGCTTTCCGTGTGCAGAGTTTCGAGACGGTTTTCTTCGATAATATGGGAAATGCCGTACCGATGGCATCCGACGGAGCCTCGTTCTCTGAACGTCAGAAAGATACCTTCCGCAAACTGGCGCGTAACCGTCGTTTCTATGTGTCCCGTGTCACGGTGGTTGGCCCTGACGGTCTGACGCGTACCCTTCAGAATCCGATGGAAGTGATTGTGAAGTGAGAAGTGAAAAGTGAAAAATGAGAAGTTTGACTGATAATAAAAATATAGTGGTATGATCATGAATCGAATGAGAATAATCGAAGTGAATAGATATTGTTGGATGAAAGTGGTATTAGTACTTTTCACTTTCCACTTCTCTCTTTTCACTTCTACGGCCCAGCCAAAGCAGCGCCGCGTGCAGAAAAGTGAACAGCAACAGCCACAACCGCAGCAATCGCAGCAACCGAAACAGAATCAGCGGAAGAACCCGTCTTCTGCGATGTCTGTGCGCGCACAGATCTCATTTCCCACGGCAGTGGATATGCCAGAGGAGGTGGTGTGGCGTCGTGACATCTATCGTGAGCTCGATCTCTCGAAGGATGCCAATGCAGGTCTTTATTACCCCGTAGAGCCACAGGGCAGGCAACTGAACCTGTTTACCTATATCTTCAAACTGGCTCAGAATGGTTATGTCCCTGTTTATGAGTATCCTACGGATGGCAGCGATGTCTTTACGAATGAGGCCAGGGTGGATATGAAGACCATCCTCGACAACTATCACATCTTCTACGAGGAGCAGGATGGCAAGTTGAAGGTTGACAACAGCGATATCCCTTCATCCGAAGTTAAGAAGTTCTTCCTGAAGGAGAGTGCCTACTACGACCAGGCTAATTCCACCTTCCATATCAAGGTGCTCGCCCTCTGTCCTGTGATGTTGCGTGATGATGATTTCGGCGGAGAAGCCACCCAGTATCCTTTGTTCTGGGTGAAGTACAGCGATCTGGAGCCCTTCCTGAATCGTCAGACTGTGATGCCGAGTAATCTGAATAATGCTGCCACGATGTCGATGGACGATTACTTCACGCTGAATATGTATCGCGGACAGATCTACAAGACTAACAATGCCCAGGGTAAGACCTTGGCGCAGTACTGTCCTGATGAGGCTGCGATGACAGCTGAACAGAAGCGCATTGAGAAAGAACTGGCAGACTTCCATAAGACCATCTTCGGTGATCCCGTCAAGAAGGATTCGCTCGATAGTATCGCCAAACTCGATACCAAAAAGAAAGGCAAGGTTAAATCTGCTAAAAACAGCTCAAAGCGTACGAAAGCAGGCAAGTCAAAGAAGGGGACGACCACTACGCCAGCCAATAGCGCTGCACGTGTTACGGTGCGCCGTGAGCGACATTAATGTGTTAAAAGTTGGGCAAAACGATACGGATTCCAAGTTTTTTCGTATCTTTGCACCGATTTTTTAACTTAAAAAGATTTGAGAAATGAAAAAGATTTTAACCATTGCAGTTCTTTTCGCTGCCTTGATGACAGCTGTTCCTGCTAAGGCAGAAGTGAAATTCGGTGTGAAGGGTGGTCTGAACCTGACGAGCATCAGATTTGATTCCAGCGTTGCTGACAAGTCTAACCAGGCTGGATTCTTTATTGGTCCGACCGTGAAGTTTACGCTTCCTATCGTAGGTCTTGGTATCGATGCTTCTGCACTCTACGATCAGCGTAAGAGTACGGTGGGTAGTGATAGTGGCAATGAAATAAGTGTTAAGCAGCAGTCTATCCAGATTCCCATTAACGTCCGTTATGGCATTGGTCTGGGAAGTTCTGCCAGCATCTACTTCTTTGCTGGTCCTCAGTTCGGATTCAATGTAGGCGACAAGACTATTACATCAACTGTTGCTGATTGGACCTTTAAGAGTTCAAACTTCAGCGCTAATGTCGGTGCAGGTCTGATGTTGTTGAACCATCTCCAGGTATCTGTCAATTATAACTTCGCGTTTGGAAAGACTGGTGATTTCTCAGTAGATGCTCTTGGTCAGGTTTTCAAGGAAGATGCTAAGCTCAACGCCTGGCAGATTGGAGTCGCTTACTTCTTCTAAGCACATCCGTGCGGTACACGGACGTCATATTGCCCCTGCCGCTTGACGGCCTTTTTACCTATTCAGTTCCTTCTCAACTGGAGGATCATGTTAAGGTAGGTGCCCGTGTACTCGTACCCCTTGGAAAAAACAAGACCTATGTAGGTGTTGTATCGGAGATCCATGATCGGAAACCCGCTGACTATGAAGTAAAGGACATCCTGCAGTTGCTCGATGCTTCCCCAATCTTACTTGATAGTCAGTTGAGACTCTGGAATTGGATCTCCGATTATTATATGTCTCCCATCGGAGAGGTTTTTAAAGCCGCACTCCCTTCAGGTTTGAAGGCTGAAGACGGCTATCGTCCGAAGACAGAGCTTTATATCCGTTTGACGCCCAACTTCCGCAACGAGCAGACGCTCCATGTGGCACTGAGTATGCTCCAGCGGGCAGGCAAGCAACAGGAGGCCTTCATCCATTATCTCGCCCTCTCGCATTGGGATACGGTGGAAGGACAGACTTGTCGCGAGACGCCTGTTGAGATCACCCGTGATGAACTGATGAATGCCAGTCACGCCTCGCTTCAGACGATCAACGCTTTAGTGAAACGCGGCCTGCTGGAGACCTATGAACTGGAGGTGGGCCGACTGAATCATGGGGGAGAGCCTCACTTGGAGAACATCAAACCCCTCAACGAGGCGCAGCAGGATGCCTACAATCAGATTCTTCTCTCTTTCATGAAGAAGAACGTCACGCTGTTGCATGGTGTCACTTCCAGCGGAAAGACGGAGATCTATATCCATCTGATCAAACAAGCGTTGGAGAAGAAGCAACAGGTACTCTATCTGTTGCCTGAGATCGCCCTGACGGTGCAGATCATGCAGCGTCTGCAGCATGTGTTTGGCGATCGCTTAGGTATCTATCATAGCAAATACTCCGATGCCGAGCGGGTGGAGATCTGGCAGAAACAGCTCTCCAAACATCCCTACGATGTCATCCTTGGTGCGCGCAGTGCTGTTTTGCTGCCTTTCCAGAATCTCGGCTTAGTGATTATCGATGAGGAGCATGAGACCAGCTATAAGCAGCAGGAACCCATGCCTCGCTATCATGCCCGTTCTACAGCGATCATGCTGGCTCAGATGTTTGGTGCCAAAACCCTCTTGGGTACAGCCACACCATCGATGGAGACCTATCATAACGCCAAGACGGGTAAATTTGGGTTGGTGACCCTCCAGCAGCGTTATCAAGGTATTGAACTCCCAGAGATACAGGTGGTGGATATCAAGGATCTGCAACGTCGCAAGATGATGAAAGGTCCTTTCTCGCCTTTGTTGTTGGCAAAGACACGTGAGGCTTTGGAACGGGGTGAACAGGTGATCCTTTTCCAAAATCGTCGAGGTTATGCGCCGATGATCGAGTGCAAACAGTGTGGTTGGGTGCCCCATTGCCAGCATTGTGATGTGTCGCTCACCTTCCATCGCAACCTCAATCAACTCACCTGTCATTATTGTGGCTATACCTATCAAGTGCCTACGGAATGTCCTGCCTGTGGCTCTAAGGATCTCTTTACCAAAGGCTATGGTACGGAGAAAATAGAGGCCGAGGTGCAGGATATCTTCCCTGAGGCCCGCATCTCGCGAATGGACCTTGATACCACCCGCAGCCGTCATGCCTACGAACGTATCATCAGCGATTTTTCCGCAGGGCGTACGAACCTCTTGATTGGCACGCAGATGATCTCCAAGGGGCTCGACTTCGACAAGGTGAGTGTGGTGGGTATCCTGAATGCCGATGCCATGTTGAACTATCCCGACTTCCGTGCTTACGAACATGGATTCATGATGATGTCCCAGGTAAGCGGACGGGCAGGACGTAAGGGCAAACGGGGGCTTGTGATCTTGCAGACGAAGAGTCCTGATCTCCCCCTGATTGATCAGATTGTCCGTAACGACTATCAGGCGTTCTACAAGTCGGTGATTGCTGAGCGCCAGCAGTTCCATTATCCGCCTTATTATCGCCTCATCTATGTCTTTCTGAAACACCGTTATGACAACGTGGTTGATACGGCAGCCTTGGAACTCGGCAGTCAGTTGCGCCAGTGGTTCGGCGCTCGCGTCTTAGGACCCGATAAACCTGCTGTTGCGAAGGTCAAATCCTTGTCTATCCGCAAACTCGTGCTGAAACTGGAACCAACGCTCAACATGTCGGATGTGCGCAAATATTTAGCGCTCGCTCAGCAGCAGATGCTCCAAGATAAGCGCTATGCTTCTCTCCAGATCTATTACGACATCGATCCGGTGTAAAACTACATTTCCCTATTAATTGGGGCGTTTTTTAGATTTAATTCCAGCACTTGTTAGAATTAAATGTAGCAAGTGCTAGAATTAAATCTAGCAAAAATTGTATTTAGAGACTGTTTTTGAAAATTAATCATTATCTTGCAGCCAGCGGGTGAGTATCTCGCAATATTCTTCGTGGGCATCGATAAAACAGGTGTGGCGGGTTTGGCGGAATAAGTGCCATTGACTGTGGGGAATATGCTCATAAAGTGAGGCGGCGACAACAGGCGTGCAGATGTCGCGTGTGCCACTACAGATAAGTGTCGGCTGGGAAATCTGATTCAGTCTGTCCGTATATTCAAAGTCTTTCAGACTGCCAAGCGGCTGATATTCGTTGGGGCCCCAGCCATAGAGGTAAGCCTCAGTGCCAGAACGTTTGGGACGTTTGATACACTCGGGCGAGTGTTCATCTACACTGATGACATACTGCTCGAAGTAATGATCGTTGGCTCGCAGATAAGCAGGATCATCCCATTTGCCAGTGGCTTCTGCACGACGGATTGCTTCCTGATCTTCTGCTGACAGATATTTGATAAGCCGATGCTGCTCACTCGCCCATAGGCTGCTGGAGGCATGACCTGATGACAGTATCAACGACTTGATGCCTTGAGGCTGGTGGTCTATAACATACGCAATGGCTTGCATGGCGCCCCATGACTGACCAAGTAGATGCACGTTGTCCAGATGAAGATACTCGCGGATGGCGATGAGTTCATCTATCCAGGTTTTCTGCGTCCATAGTTCAGGGTGACCGTCGAGATAAGAATTGCCACAGCCTATCTGGTCATAGGAGATCACCTGCCGACCTGTTTCAGCGATGCAGTCGAGCACCTCGAAATAGTTATGCGTGCTGCCTGGTCCACCATGCAGCAGCAACAAGGGGGCTTTCTCCGTTGCCTCGCCTACCACTCGATAGTAGGTCTGGTAGCCCATATAAGGCATGTAGCCTTCAGTGATCTTCTGTGACATCATTTGTTATTATCAAACAGGAATTCCAATAGATCTTTGGCCAGACTCTTGTGGAAGAGTACCGTGCGGCGATGGAAGGTGGGAATCTTGATATCAAGGCCTCTCGTTGAGAAACCTCTGTAACGGTTGATATTCATCTTGCAGACACTGTTGCCTGAGGCATCAAGAACCTCCAGTGTACCAGAGATGATAATGCCGCCGTCGCGTTTGTTCCAACTCCAGGTGGCTGCACCCGAATTGCCTGGATCCAACTGGGTGGCATTGATTTTGATGATATAGTCGGGCGTACCTTTCTTGGTGAGTTTGATCACCTTCTTCTTGGCATCGTTCCAGCGATCCATAAAGGTCTCTTCGCCTTCTTCCTGATATTCACTCCACTTCTTGAAGACCTTTTGGTCGTTGGCCTCCAGATAATCGATGAAACTCTGGTCCGTGATTTCCATCGTGGAAAGATTGCCGACTTTGGCTTTGGTGAAATCCACTTCCACCCTACCAATTTTACCTGGCTGCATGACAACCTTGAAATCACCACTGGTCACCACAAACTCTTCTTCATCTGCCTGCACTGCTAAGGTCATCATCGCCATAACAGCTAATAAAAACATTTTCTTCATTATTTATCTCGGATAAATTGTTTTGAATTGAGTGTCGTCTAAATCTTGTTTGCAAATATACCTTGTTTTGATGGTAATCAACTACAGAGTGTTGCTTTTTTGCGTTTTATTAACAATAAAAAAGAGTTCCCCACTCAGATATAACTCTGAACGGGGAACTCTTATGGGGTTGACATATTTTTTTAGAAGTTCAGTTCGCAGCCGATACCGAGCACGCGGTTGGTGCGGGTGAAGGTATCGCTGATCAGCGGCTCTGTAGAGGTGACACGCTTGTAGTCGTCGTAGTTGGTCTGGAAGTAGGCAGCCTTGAGGGTCACGATATCAGACACCTTGTAGTTAAAGCCCAGACCGAAGCTGAAGCTGTTGACAACGAACGACATATCGTTCATGTACTCATCAGTGAGCTGATAACGGGTGAGCTGACCACCAGCTGAGATGGTGAGCTTCTTGGTGACATCCCACTCTGCACCTCCCAAATATTCGTTGGTACCACCATCGAGCAGCTCCTGCGTGTCGTTATACCATCTGGCGTTCTTATCATAGAAGTGGTGATAGCCGAGGTTTACACGTACAGCATCGGTGATATTCCACATCGCACCGACAGCGAGCTGTGCAGGAGAGTCTTCATTGACTTTCTCACCATCACGGAACTTGTTGACAGCAGGAATCTCGCTGGCCTTGTTGACAGTTGACTCATTCTCCATGCGGATCTGGGTCTTGAACTCGTACTTGGCAGCGAAGTTGAACTGACCTACACGCCAGTCAACGCCGATGATCGGTGCAATACCAACACTCCACTGGTTACAGAGCAGATTCACACCCTCAGAGTATTTCTGCAGGCTGTTGAGGCTCTCGCTGGTGCCCTGAAGTGTGGCAAGCGATCCCTCAAGCTGTGCCTTGGTGGCTACGAGTTCCTGATACTGGGGGAGGGCTGTGGCACCTGCTGCCTCATATTGGGCCATACCTGCATCTACCAGAGCGAGACCGTCGCTTACAGTAGTGATGCCGCCATCAACCATAGCTGTAGCAGACTGCAGGAAACTGCCGAAGTCCTGATAACCACCAGCGGTCTTTACCATAATATTATTGATCTTAGCCTTATAGGTGGCTGTTCCGTAAAGGAAGCGCAGACCACCATAGACAGAGAGATCGGGGGTGATCTTGTAGGCAGCACCAAGCTGTACGCCAAAATAATACTGGCGGCCCTGCATATAACCGTCCATATCGTAGCCACTGACACCAGGAGCTGTCTGGCCTAAGGCTGTGGCAATCTGATCGAGGCCGCTGAGTTGATAGGCAATACCACCAACCACGCTCTCGAATGAACCCAGACCGTCGTTGAACTCACAGGCACCACCACCGCCAGGAACGGAGAGGTTGAACTGCCAGCTCCAGTTACCTTTATTATAGGCACCCTGAAGTGAAGGGATAAACGGTGCGTCGGCTACACCCTCGAAAGTCTTGGAAGTGCTACCGTTGTTCTTGCGACCCAGTGCATAGAGAGGGTTGTTGCTGGTGATCGTACGTGTCTGATGGGCGTACTGCCAGTTGAATGCAATATGGAATCCCTCGGGCAGGAAAGCGACACCTGCGGGGTTTGAATAGACACCGTCGAGACCGATCGCTGCATCGCGAGCCGGATTCCTGAGGAAATCAACACTCTGGTTTGTATTGGTTAAGATACCTCCAGCACTTGCTGAGGTGGTTGCTGCCAGCATCACGCTGGCGAGAATTAACTTTAATTTGTTCATAATCCTGAAAACTTCTTAAAAAACCGGGTGCAAAGGTATGTAGATTGTTCGTAAGTTTGCTGTTTGCGCACACAAAGTTAACATCTATTAACTTAGAATAGGGATTTTCCTGCACAAAAAAGCCCATTTGTGCAATATTTTCTTGCACAAATGGGTATAAGGGTGTGCAAAATTCCGCTACTTTTTCAGTTCGGGATAGTTGACACGGGTGTGATAAATCGTCTTTAGCTTCTCAATCAGCACAGTCTTGGCATAGGCAATATCGCGGAAAGTGATGGGGCACTCTTTGAAATAACCTTCAGCCACTTGGGCATCGATAAGCTTGTTCACGAGGTCGCGGATGCTCTGTTCCCTATAGTCAGGAAGGGAGCGTGAGGCAGCCTCCACCGTATCGGCCATCATCAGGATCGCCTGTTCCTTGGTAAAGGGGTTAGGACCTGGATAGGTGAAGAGCAGATCGTCAACCTCATCATTCGGATGCTCGTTTTTATACTTCACATAGAAATATTTGGCTTTGCCTTGTCCGTGATGGGTGGCGATAAATTCCCTAATGATGGTGGGCAGATTATATTTCTCTGCCAGTTTGATGCCTTCCGTCACATGACTGATAATCATCTGGGCACTATCGATGGCCCCCAACTTCTCATGAGGATTGACGCCCGACTGGTTTTCGGTGAAGTAGATAGGGTTCATCATCTTACCGATGTCGTGATAGAGGGCACCTGTTCTTACCAACTGACTCTTGGCATCGATCTTATTGGCAATCTCTGCGGCCAAGTTTCCAACCTGGATAGAGTGCTGGAAGGTACCTGGGGCCACCTCGCTCATCCTACGGAGTAAGGCTTTGTTCATATCCGACAACTCGATCAGCGTGATGTTCGAGATGAAGCCGAAAGCCTTCTCAATGAGATAGAGCAGAGGGTAAGAGCAGAACAGGAGCATACCGTTGATGGCGATATAGTTGTACTCCCTGAGACTGAGACGGGCCAGGTCGTCGTCACGGATCCATTCGAGCGCGAGGTTCGTCAGTCCTGAGGCTAATGTAACCAAAACGGCTGTCCAGAACAGTTGGGAGCGGCTCGACAGCTCTCTCAAAGAGAAGATAGCCACAAGACCAGCTACCAGTTCTACTGCGATGAATTCAAGTGGGTGCTGCAACAGGCAGGCACAGATCATAATCATCGTGGCATGGGCCATGAAGGCAGTGCGTGAATCCATAAACACGCGGATGAAGATAGGCACCATCGCGAAGGGCACAATATAGACGTGCAACACATTATGATCGACCATGAGCGATGCCACAATGACGAAGATCAGAATCAGGGAATAGAGCATCAACATGGAACGGTAATTCTCGAAATAGTCTTTCCTGAACAGTGTGAGGTAGATGGTGAAGCAGGTGATCAGGATCAGTACGTATAAAACATGACCAAGGATGACCAGACTGACGCCCTGCTTGTTTTCTTCACGACGTTCCGTCTCCTTCTTATAAGACACCAGGATGTTGTAGGTGTTTTTGTCCACGATGTCACCTCGGTCAATGATCTTCTGACCTCGTTGTACAATACCGCTGGCCAACGGGATGCTGTTGTGGAGCTCGTTCAGACTCGCCTCACTGCGGGCTTTGTCGTATCTCAGGTTGGGTGAGATATAGTCGTTGAGATTACATTTGCGAAGCACCTCTTTGTGCTTGGCTAATGTCTCATCGAGAAAGATCTGTTCATAGGCAGAGACGACGGAGTTAATCTTGTTGATGGGCACACTGGTGGCATCCTTGCCGTTGATGACTCTGACAGCTTTAGATGTGTCCTGATGCAGAATGGCGTATTCCGAACTGTTCATGATGCCTTGGGCATAGATGTCGCGCAGGCGATTGGCTATGATGCTCAGAAAGTCGTCAGGGAGACCTGGAATACCTTTGTTATAGTCCTTGTAGAATTGACGGACTTCCTTGCCTACGACATCCTCATTATAAATGTAGTAGGGCTCGTAGCGCTTCATCAAACTATCGCGTTCTGCCTTGACGGCCTCGTCGCTTTTATAGATGGGGAAGTCGAAGGGAGCACTCAGGTCATTATAGACCCAGGGCTTGCCTCTTTCTATCTTGAAACTGGCTTGGGTATTACGCGGCATCAGCCAGACGATGATGGCAGTCGTTGCCAAAATCAGTGCTGAACGGATGAGAATGTCACGCCAACTGAGATCATTTTTAATGTTGAAACTACTCATTTCTGTCTCTTTTTTCAATATTCGGGGCAAAGATACAAATAAAATAAGAATTATGAATTAAGAATTAAGAATTATTTTGTACCTTTGCATCCAAAATTACGCAATTTATGTCAGAAAGAAGAGTAAGGGTGCGCTTTGCACCAAGCCCTACGGGGGCATTACATATCGGTGGTGTGCGTACTGCCTTGTATAATTATCTGTTTGCGAAGCAACATGGTGGCGATCTGGTGTTCCGTATTGAGGATACCGACTCGAATCGTTTTGTGCCAGGTGCTGAAGCGTATATCATAGAATCATTCAAGTGGTTAGGCATCAAGTTTGACGAAGGTGTAAGCTTTGGTGGCGACAAGGGCCCCTATCGCCAGAGCGAGCGTCGTGATATCTATAAGAAATATGTACAACAACTGCTCGATGCTGATAAGGCTTACATAGCCTTTGATACACCAGAGGAGCTGGAGGCCAAGCGTCAGGAGATCCAGAATTTCCAGTATGACTGCCATACCCGTAGTCAGATGCGCAATTCGCTGACACTTCCGAAAGAGGAAGTGGAGCAGCTGATTGCCGACGGAAAGCAGTATGTGGTACGCTTCAAGATCGAGGCTGGTCAGGAGGTTCTGGTGAACGACCTGATTCGTGGTGAGGTGCGTGTGAAGAGCGATATCCTTGATGATAAGGTGCTGTATAAGAGTGCGGATCAGTTGCCGACCTATCATCTGGCGAATATCGTGGATGATCACCTGATGGAGATCTCTCATGTGATCCGTGGTGAGGAGTGGTTGCCGAGTGCTCCGCTCCACGTGTTGCTCTATAAGGCTTTTGGCTGGGAGGATACGATGCCTCAGTTTGCGCATCTGCCCCTGTTGTTGAAACCTGATGGCAAGGGAAAACTCTCGAAGCGTGATGGTGATCGCTTGGGATTCCCAGTGTTCCCTTTGGAGTGGCATGATCCGAAGAGCGGTGAGGTGTCGCGCGGCTATCGTGAGGACGGCTACTTCCCTGAAGCAGTGATCAACTTCCTGGCGCTGTTGGGCTGGAATCCAGGTACGGAGCAGGAACTTTTCTCTTTAGAGGAATTGGTGCCTCTGTTTGACATCACCAAGTGTTCAAAGGCTGGTGCTAAATTCGCCTACGACAAAGGCATTTGGTTCAACCATGAGTATATCCTGAAAAAGTCGGCTGAGGAGATCGCCCAGCTGTTCTTCCCCATCGTGAAGGAACACTGTCCTGATGAGACGCTGGCGCGTGTGACGGCTGTGACAGCAATGATGAAAGACCGTGTGTCGTTTGTCAAGGAACTCTGGCCCCTTTGCTCGTTCTTCTTTGTGGCTCCTGAGGCTTACGATGAGAAAACGGCTAAGAAACGTTGGAAGGAAGATAGTGCGCAGGTGATGAATGAACTGATTGCTGTACTCGAAAGTATCGATGACTTCTCGTTGGAGAACCAGGAGCAGATCGTACATGCATGGGTGGAGCAGAAAGAATATAAACTGGGTAATGTCATGAATGCCTGGCGCCTGACCCTTGTAGGTGAGGGTAAGGGCCCTGGTATGTTTGATATCTCTGCTTTCCTCGGTAAGGAGGAGACGATAGCTAGAATGAAACGTGCAATAGAAGTACTCGGCTGATGATTTACAACCTGATCATATACCTCTATCTTTTAGGAGTGGCTATCTATAGCCGCTTCAACGAGAAGGTGCGTAAGATGTGGCGTGGTGAACG
>Ga0310786_10002839_pt1 | contig 25880 bp, 22 predicted proteins | sample AusTroGonzalo_MG_FD_203881 | JGI IMG/M metagenome (GOLD analysis project Ga0310786, IMG submission 203881) | Bovine rumen microbial communities from tropical cattle in Woodstock, Queensland, Australia - Gonzalo_03 (v2) (version 2) | ecosystem: Host-associated > Mammals > Digestive system >...
TGCTTAATGGTACCGTCGGCGTTGTAGAACATTTCGTCTACAGAAACGCTACGGTGGTAGCCTTCGTTCGGATTGGCGCGACCGTCATCGGCCGGGATAATTTCCAAACCGTTATAACCCTTGGCAATACGGCGATCATGGTACACCACGTAGGAATGGCCCTTGAATTCGGCAATACCATGGTGGTTATTGTTGCCGTTAATGCTTCGACCGTTCATGCTCGGGTCACCAAGAATCGTACCCTTCCAAGTGTAAGGACCCATGACGTTGTTAGAAGTACCGTAGTCAATCGTGGGAGCGCCCTGCTGCCAGCCGGTACTGTAAGAGAAGTAGTAAGTGCCCTTGTGCTTGTGGATGTAAGAAGCTTCAAGCATCTTGCGGGTCGGCAAGTTGTTCACCTTCACGTGAGAGCCGTTACCCACCGGAGCATTCTTCGCGTCGTTCAGTTTGACGATATCAAAGTTGTCGGTATTCGGGCGGCTATTGCTTTCGCCACCGCCCCATGTGACGTAGGTAGTTCCGTCGTCATCGATAAAGATACCCGGGTCAAAGCACCACGAAACGCCATCGCAGCCGATAATGCCGCGACCGCCGATAAGTTTATCCTTGCCGTTACCCACGGCGTTTGTCCACGGGCCTTCAATTGCAGGAGCCTTGATGTAGCCAATGCCGCCGCCACCGCCATCCGGGAACACGATATAGAACGTGCCGTTGTGAACTGCAATGCCAGAGGCCCAAATGTCGTTAATGCCGCTTACCTTACGAGCATCATAAATAATGCCGAAGTCGGTCCAGTTCTGCATATCCCTACTGCGGAATGCATAAAGGGCATAAATCTTATAGCCGTCAGAATTGTACGGAGCCGGGTCATCGGAGTCCGTGATGATATAGAAATAGTCATCATCAGCAGCTGCACCCGGGTCAGCCAGATAATGGTAAGTAGAAATCGGGTTGTCGGCAAGGCCGAAAGCCGCCAAGCCCATGACCAAACACGCGGCCTTCTTCAGGCCTTTAACATTCCAAACATCCATAAAGGACTCCTCTGAAGGTAAAACACCACACCTTCCATCTTTAAAATTATCTTCATAAACACAAAAAAAAGTGCCCCGGAGGACACTTTTCTTTGACTTTTTGTCAATGGATTTATTTATAAATTTTTACTTCGTGGTGCGAATTTTGGTCACCATGCCGCTGGTGCGGTTACGAATCAAGTTCACGCCGCGGGCCTTTTCAGAACCCTTCACGGAACCGTCGCGCCACATCTTGGAAGCTTCGATCATGTTGCGGGCCTTAAAGCTTGCAATCTTCTTGCCGCTCAAATCGAACACGTCGTAAGTCGAAACAGAGGCAACATTCAGCTTGGCATTCTGATGAATTCCCGTGGTCGTCTCACCAATCGAGAACCAGTCCACGTTCACGTTGTCGCCGGTAATCACCAGTCGGACAATGTGTTCGCCCTTGGTCAGGGTAGCAGAACCAGCATCGAATTCTTCGTAAACGCTCCAGTCTTCACCCGTCTGCGGGACCTTCACGGTATCGCCCACGGCCTTGCCATCGACAAGCAGGCAGAAGCTTGCGCCGTTTTCCATGCCTGTAGAAGCCGAAGCCTTGATAGCGTAGCTGCCATCTTCAGGAACCACGATCGAGTATTCCAGCCATTCGCCAGCAGCGGTGTAACCAACTGCCTTGCCGGTACCACCCAGCACGATATCGACACCCAAGTCGGAACGGAATTCGGCATCGCCCTGATTTTCGGAATCGTTGTCGCTGTAAGAATCGACATCGCCACCGCGGCCCGTACCCGGAACGTCATAGTTTTCTGCTTCGATCTTGGCCGGAATCGTCACAGCCTTGTCGCCATAAGGAGTCTGCGGAGTCGGCGGAGTGGTTCCGCTGCCTTCGAAGCCCCAAGCCTTAATGGCCATGGTCGAATCCTGAGAACCCTTGAACACCAGGAATACATTTTCCACGATGCCCTTGAGGCCAGTAACTTCGCAAGAATTTTCGGCGAAGGTCGACTTGTTGCCGGTATTCTTCAAGGTACAAGTGCCTGCGAGCGTACCCGTTGCAGAACCCGTGTGGATTTCAATCTTGTTGCCGTCGACTGCACTTGCGGCCTGCACCACGAAACCGGTGGCCGCAGTACCAAAGTCAACGCCACTCACGCGAATCCAGGATTCCTTGGAAGAAAGCGGGAGCAACAGGTGCTCAGCGACCTTGCCCGGGCTCCAGTTGGAACGGCTACGGATGCCCTTCTGCTTGGAACTCGTGAGAGCCGGATACCAGTCGTACGGATCAAAGTTTTCGATTTGCTTCGGGCCTTCCTTCGTGAAGGTTAGTTCCTTCATGGTGCCGTCACCGTTGTAATAGAATTCATCGACGCTCACGCTGCGGTGGAATGCCGGTACCGGATTCGCCTTGCCGTCATCGGCAGGAATCTTTTCGAGGCCGTCATAACCGTTCGCAATGCGGCGGTCATGGTAAGCGACATACCAGTGGCCCTTGAATTCGGCAATGCCATGGTGGTTGTTGTTGTTCGCATTGATGTTCTGGCCGCCAATGTTCGGGTTGCCCATGAAGATACCCTTGTATTCATAAGGGCCCATGGGGTTCTTGGACATGCCGTAGGCAATGCGCAAATCGGCCGTACTATAAGAGAGATAGTAATTGCCTTTGTACTTGTGGATGTAAGAAGCTTCCATCGCCTTCGGACCACCAATCTTCAGGTGAGTCTTGGTGCTTACATCGAAGCCCTTCATATCCTTGTTCAACTTGTAAATGTTGAAGATATCGTTATTGTTGTTATTTGCCGGACGCTGGTCACTGCTACCGCCACCAAAGGTGAAGTAGCCTGTACCGTCGTCATCGAAGAAGATTGCCGGGTCAAAACACCAGCCGATGCCGTCGCAATCCGAGATGCCGCCACCCCAGTTGTTGATGAGTTTCTTGTTGCCAGAGACCGGGTTCGTCCAGGGGCCGGCAATGCTATCGGCACCGATAAGGCCGATACCGCCGCCACCACCATCGGGGAACACGATGTAAAGTCTATGGTCGTTGGGGTTCACCGCAATGCCGGATGCCCAAATATCGCCGATACCGTCCACCTTACGCGCGTCGTAAATGATACCGAAGTCGGTCCAGTTCTTCATATCCTTGGTACGGAATCCATACAAGGCCTTGATATCGTAACCATTCGCATTGTATGCGGCCGGGTCATCGGAGTCGGTAATCACGTAGAAATATGTGTCGTCGGCAGCGGCACCTGGGTCAGCCAAGTAGTGATAACTAGAAATCGGGTTGTCGGCCAAGCCAAATGCGGCAAGACCCGCAACCATACAAGCGGTCTTTTTCAGACCAGCAAAATTCCAAACATTCCTAAGATCCATATGGACTCCTTCGAAGGCATAAACACAACCAAACCTTCTTAACTCAAAAATTATTTTCAGGAACGCAAAAAAAAGTGCCCCGGAGGGCACTTTTCATTGACATTTTATCCATTGGATTAAAGACTATTCAAGGTTCTTGACACCGTAAATCGTTACATCGTCAAGCCACATTTCGTAAGCTTCGCCTTCCGTGATACCGCCACCAAAGAAGTTCAGGTTCGTCACGTGTTTCTTGACTTCATCCCAACCGATGTTGCCACCGATATTGTGTTCGTCGGGTTCAATCAAGTCCTTCGGCGTTACAGAGAAACGCTGCCAAGCTGTATCGAGCGTCAGGTGTACCCAAGCCTTGCCGTTTTCGTAGCCAGTGCTATCGAGAGCGATAGAATCAAGCAGAACATCGAAGGAAAGGCTGATCCACTGCGTAGAATCGCTGAGACCTGCGCGAGCCCAGAACACCACGGAATCAAGCTTACTCATGTCCTTCATTCCGTTCAGTTCATGACCCATCAAAGCCCAGTTAGCGTTGGAATCGTTGGTGTACACGAAGTGTGCAGACAATCCCTTGCGGCCATGGATATTCTTCTGGACATCGAGTTCTGCCGAAGCATACTTCGATACCGAGGTGTACCAGCCGTAAGCGCTGTCTTCGAAGTTAGCGAATTCATAAACCGGATAGACATCTTCCTTAACAACCGTATCGGTTGTCGGCACAATCTTCTGGCCAATCATGATATCTTCGGTCGTCTTATTGGATTCAATCTTCGCACTGCGATTACCCACCGTCATCAAGTTACTGATGGTCGAAGGTTCGCCGTTCATATCGAGAGTCTTGTAGGTACGGTATACGAAACCGACCAAGTTGATCATGCCCTTCGGGAGCTTCGAGAACTTGAACTTACCGGCAGTGTCGGTTTCAACAAAGTAATCAAGTCCCTTGACAGCCACCGTCACGGTCGATTCGTTTTCAGGCAAGTACACCTGCCCCGAAACCGCGCCCGTCGGTTCAACCTTGAGCAAGACAGAATCACGAGAAGCATCGGTCACCACCACGCGCACAAATGCCTTCGCGGTATCCTGACGAGCTTCAATATTATAGGCACCCGGTTTGAGTCTCGGGAGGTTCAACCGGCCCTTCTCGTCGGTTTCCAAATTCAAGATACCAAGAGAAGAATCGGATTCAACTACCGGAGATTCACCCTTCGCGCCCTTTTCAAGCTTCATATTATTAGCGCCAGCCAAAAAGTCCGCAGGACGCACCAAAACCTTGGTACGAGCAGCAGGCGAGCCGTCGCCTTGCTTCACAGCGAGCACAACAGCAACCGAGTTCTCCGTCTCAAGCGTAGTACTCGCGTTGTTTGGCTCACCATTGGTACATGCCGCAATCAGCATGCCCATTACGGCCGATCCTATATGCCACACCCAGTTCTTCATTTGGACTCCCTTTTGTCGCCCTCCACAGAATCAACGGTACGGACACCGCCCTTACGTGCAATCGGATAAAAGGCCATCGAAAGCTGCATTACCCGGTCGGGATTCTTGGCACTGTCCACCCTCTTTTGGACCAGACGCCTAAATTCCCTAAGCATATCACCTAAGTCGTCGAAGCAAGACTGATCCACAGACAATGTAAGAGTAGAAATATTTCTTTCATCGACGGGAATGTTGTCAAGTGCATTGCTAGCCAAAGCGAGCACTTCTTTCTGGAAATGACGTACTGCGAGCTTCTTTTCGGGGCCACCAGCCGTCAAATGGGTATCCGTAATAGCAAGTTTACCCGAAGCCATCTTCTTGACCAGGCCGACTTCGAGCAATGTATCGATCGCTTCTTGTGCTTGAGCCTCGGTAATCGGGGGGCACAAGTCGCGAGAAATCTGTTTTACGTTGACAACGCCACCATTCAGTTCAAGGTAGGCGCGAACGGCCGGGATCCACCAGTTTTCGAGCAACTTGAGCTCGGCAGCCTGCAGGCTGTGGCGTTCCACGTCCCTAAGACCGAGGGCTTTCGCCATCAGTTCTTCGCGCTTGGCTTTGTCCTTGGTTACTGCTGCGGAGAACAGCAAGTCAAAGTATTCGGCCTCACGACCGGACAGATCCAGGATTTCCTTCGCGGCAGGGAGCGCATGAGCCGGCAAGTGCTGCTTCTTCTGCAACACGCGGTAGAGGTAGCTGGAATCCAACCCCAGCTTGTCACCCATCATACGGTACGAGTAGAACGGCATTTCAGCCTTCCTACGATCGTAGTACTCCTTTAAGAAGTCGCGGTAATCCGATATGTCAGAAAACGTAACCATAATTTTTACCCGTATATTTACATAAATAAAATAGACTTTGCAGGTAAAAAAACATATACTCGTACTAAAATTGCTGTGGACGTTTTGTCCAAGAGCGCTGTGACAGTCATCACTTTATATATAGTCTGTCCCATTTTTTGCCAAAAATAGCGATTTACGCACTTTCCGCATACAATTTGCAAATCATTCTCATTTTTACTATATTTGCAAATGATTCGCAAATTCAATCTGTCATAAAAAAATAATGGAATAAAAGGAGAACTATGAAAAAGAGCAAGAAACCCGTCATCCTCATTACTGGATACTTGGGCTCTGGCAAAACAACCCTCTTGAACAATATTCTTAAGCAAGAGAAACGAAAAGTCGCCCTTATCGTAAACGACATGGGCAGCATTAATGTCGATGCCGAGATTCTAAAAAAGAATGGTTCGAACGTCGCCGAATGCCCCATGTTCGAACTGCAAAACGGTTGCATTTGCTGCACGCTCCGCGATGAATTTATCGAACAAGTCGAAAAGATTTCTAAGCTAGATTCTATCGAAGTCGTATTCGTCGAAGCTTCTGGCATTAGCGACCCCGGCGCCGTCAGCGCAAGCTTCTTGGCCTACGAAGAAGACAACCCCAAAACGAACGTCTACTTGACATCTATCGTGACCGTCGTAGACGCAGACCGCATCTACCGCGAATTCCTCAGCGACTTAAAGCATAAAAAAGAACAGCGGGATCATCTTGCCGACCAATACGATCTTTCGCAAGAAGAAATTTCCACATTGATCGTAGACCAAATCGAATTCTGCAATTTCATCGTCTTGAACAAGTGCGATTTGCTCAGCGAAGACCAACTCAAGGAAGTTGAATCCATCGTGCGCGATTTCCAGCCCCGCGCACCGATTATCCATTCGGTAAACGGCGACATCGACATTGAAAAAATCCTTACGACAAAACCTTTCAACTACGGTCAAATCGAATCGTCTTCGGCCATTCAAAAAGCCACCGCAAGCTTGCTGCAATCCAGCCGCCGACGCGACAGCTGCGTAGACGAATACGGAATTTCGTCCTTCGTTTTCGAAACTAGGCAACCATTCAACAGAACCCGTTTCATGGATTTCGTCAACAACCGCTACCCCACAGAACTGATTCGTTCCAAAGGCTACATCTGGTTTTCGGACGCGAGCAAAGATGTGCAACTTTTTGAACAGGCCGGCAGAAATTCTTCGGTCATGCCCGTATCCTATTGGATAGACGCCCTGCGCGAAGACCAAAAGCAAGCGTACCTTGACGAAAATCCCGAAGTCAGGGAAAACTGGGATTCCCGCTATGGAGACCGCGAAAACCAGGTCGTTTTCATAGGCAAGGGCTACAATAAGGACACCATCCGAATGGAACTCGAAAAATGCCTTGACTAGCCGCGATTTCTTTTTCTATATTTATGCATAAAACCAAATAAACGCATAAATATAGAATACGGCGGTTCGTGCCATGGATAAGAAAATGACTCTACGCGAAGCTTTTGAAAGCAAGATGATGCTGCTTGATGGTGGCATGGGTTCTGTCATTCAGACTTACGGCATCAAAGGCGCGAACAACGACATGCTCTCCATCGAAAAGCCGGATATCATTCTCGATATCCAGCGCCGCTACGTGGATGCGGGCGTGGACTGTTTGACGACGAATACTTTCTCGAGCCAGCGCGTGAGCCAGCACGAATACCACCAGGAACATCGCATTGCCGAAATGAACCGCGCCGCCGTGAAAATCGCGAAGCAGGCTGCGGCAGAGGCCATGGAAAAGTATGGCCGTCAGGTGTACATTCTGGGCGACGTGGGTCCCACAAGCAAAATGCTCTCCATGAGCGAAGACGTGAACGACCCCGCGAGCCGTAGCATTACTTTTGACGAACTCGAAGACGCCTACTTGGAACAGATTCAGGTGCTAATCGAAGAAGACGTCGATGCGATTCTGATTGAAACGATTTTTGACACTCTGAATGCAAAGGCCGCTGCAAGCGCTTTTACCAAGGTGATAGAAGCACGTGCTGCTAAAGCCGGCGACAAGGCCGCCGAACTCAAACCTGTGGAAGTCATGTTCTCCATGACGGTGAGCGACGCCTCGGGCCGTACGCTTTCGGGCCAAACGGTGGAAGCTTTCGCCGTGAGCGTGATGCACATGCACCCGCTTTCTATCGGTTTGAACTGCGGTCTTGGTGCCGACGGCATGGTGCCGTACCTGCGCCGTATGGGCAAGGTCGCGCCCTGCTACATTAGCTGTCACCCCAATGCGGGCCTCCCGAACCAGTTCGGCGGTTACGACGACACGCCCGAAGACATGGTGCGACTCATGGGCGTGTACCTGGACGACAAGCTCGTGAACATGATTGGCGGTTGCTGCGGTACGACTCCGGAACACATCGCCGCCATGCGCAAGATGCTCGACGCCCTGCCGGCCGATTACGAACGTCGCAAGCCCGCACCTAAGTATGCAACGAGTCCGCTGCTTCGCCTCGCCGGTTTGGAACCGCTGTTCAAGGAACAGGTGCGCCCGAGCAACGGCGCCGACAGCTGCAACGCCGAAGATTTTGTGAAGGTGGGCGAACGCTGCAACGTGGCAGGTTCTAAGAAGTTCCTCCGTCTCATCAACGAAAAGAATTACGAAGAAGCGCTCGACATCGCACGTAAGCAAGTCGAAGACGGCGCCGACGTAATCGACGTGAACATGGACGACGGTCTCTTGGACGCTACCGCCGAAATGCAGACCTTCTTGAACCTGCTCGCATCGGACCCGGCTATCAGCCGCGTGCCCATCATGGTGGACTCCTCCCGTTTCGAAGTGATTGAAGCGGGCCTCAAGTGCGCCCAGGGCAAGTGCATCGTGAACTCCATTTCCTTGAAGATGGGCGAACAAGCTTTCATCGAACACGCGCTCACCATCAAGCGCCTCGGCGGCGCCGTCATCGTGATGCTCTTCGACGAAGAAGGCCAGGCCACCAACTACGAGCGCCGCGTACAAATTGCCGCCCGCGCTTACGACATCATGGTCAAAAAGCTCGGCTTCGATCCTTCTGACATTATTTACGACCCGAACGTTTTGACGGTCGCTACAGGCATGGCCGAACATAACGCCTACGCCATCGACTTTATTCGCGCCGTCCGCTGGATTATGGACAACCTGCCCGGCGTACGCATTTCGGGCGGCCTTTCGAACCTTTCCTTCGCTTTCCGTGGCAACAACTACCTGCGCGAAGCGATGCATACCACGTTCCTGCATTACGCGATTCCGAACGGCATGGGCATGGCCATCATGAATCCGAGCGCGATTATCGAATACAAGACGATTCCGCTGGAACTCCGCATGGCCATTACCGAAGTCATCTACAACACGGAACCGGATGCCAGCGAAGCGCTCATCGAAATTGCAAGCCGCATGACCACAGCGGCTGCTGCCGCCAAGGAAGCAGGCACCAAGTACGACCCGAAGGCGATTTTCGCCATGAGCACAGGCGCAAGCAGTTCTTCTGACGACAGCGCCAACGCCGCCGCTGACGCCAAGCCCACCACACCCGAAGAACGCCTGCAAGAAGCACTCCTTAAAGGAACTTCCACAACGCTTCAGCCGGACTTGATGGAACTCATCAACCGCGGCGATAGCCCGGTGGGAATCATCTCTGGCCCGCTCATGGACGGCATGAACGAAGTCGGCCGCCGCTTCGGCGAAGGCAAGATGTTCTTGCCACAGGTGGTCAAAACTGCCCGTACCATGAAGAAGGCCGTGGAAATTTTGCAGCCCTATATTGAAGCGGGCAAGGATGCCAACGCATCGAGCCGCGGCAAGATTGTGATTGCCACCGTGAAGGGAGACGTGCACGATATCGGCAAGAATATCGTCTCCGTGATTATGGCCTGTAACGGCTACGAAATGGTGGACCTCGGCGTGATGGTTCCCGAAGATGTGATTGTGAAGGCGGTTATCGAAAACAAAGCCGACATCTTGAGCCTCTCCGGACTGATTACGCCCTCGCTCGAAGAAATGTGTACGGTAGCAAAGGCCATGCAGGATGCAGGCCAGCGCATTCCGATTATCGTGGGTGGTGCTACAACCTCGCCCACACACACGGCCGTAAAGATTGCTCCATGCTACGACGGCCCCGTATTCCACGTGCGCGACGCCGCGAGCAACCCGGGCCTCGCCCAGAAACTTTTGGATCCGGCAACTAGCGAACAGACGATTCGCGAAAACCGTGAAGAACAGCAGCGCATCCGCGACAAGCAAAACGGCATCCAGACCGAAGCCGCAAGCGCCATGGCCGCAGCCGAAAAGACTCCCGAAGAACGCCGCTATCAATGCGACTGGAGCAAGTACCAGCCCGTGGAACCGCCGTTCATGGGTGAAAGCAAGCTCCCGCCGATTCCGCTGGAAAAAGTCATTCCGCTTATCAGCTGGGAATACTTCTTCTTCACTTGGAAAATCAAGCCCGAAGAGGAAGAAGCCAAGAAACTCAAAGCCGATGCAGAAGCGCTCATCAAGTCGCTTACAAAGCCCGAGTATGCACTACGTGCCGTGCAGGCGTTCTACCCTGCAGCCGGTACGGCAAATTCAGTCATCTTCAACACGGGCCGTACCGGCACCGACTCCGACCTTGTCGAAGTCGCCACGGCACGCCAACAGAACCCCGAAGGCACTTGCCTCGCGCTCTGCGACTATGTGGCTCCTGCCAATGCAAACACTGCAAGCGTCTTCGCCGCTCCCGCCGGTAAAGATGTATTCCGCGACATCGTAGGCGCCTTCGCCGTCACCGTAAGCGACGCCTTCGTCAAGCGCCTCGAAAAGCTAAAAGCTGAACAGGGCGGCAGCGACTACGACGTGCTCCTGATGCAGACGGTCGCCGACCGCCTGGCCGAAGCCGGCGCCGAATACTTGAGTCAGGAACTCGAACGCACCAACAGCTGGAAGGGCATCCGCCCGGCCGTCGGCTACCCCGTGCTCCCGAACATCAAGGAAATCTTCAACGTCGCAAAACTCATCGACTTCGGCAGTGTCGGAATTTCGCTCACCGAGAACGGCGCCATGTACCCGCAGGCCTCCGTGAGCGGTCTCTACATCAGCCACCCCGAAATCGACTACTTCCACGTGAAGGTGTAATTTTTATATATTCCCTTCAAGTTCGAATAACTTAAAGGGATTTATATGGAAAACAAAGAAGATATTCAGGTCGAAGAAACCCAGACAGAAGTTTTTGAAGGCCGCGAAGAAGAAATGGCGGCGTCTGCTGCAGAAATTAGGGCCTACGCCCGCGAAGCCATGCGCGGCAAATGGGGCTACGGCGTATTGATTTGCCTTTTGGGTTTATTGCTCTATATTGCTCCCTCCGTTCCGGGGCTCTTTATAGAAGACAACACCACCCTTTCTTACATTTGGAGCATTCTCAGCGCCATTTATTCTTGGGGCTTATGGCTCGGTTTTCTCGCCTGCTTCGTTGACATCGCACGCAAACTTCCCAACGACTATACCCGCCTTTTCACAGGCTTCCGTAGCATCAAATATCTCTTAAAAATCGCTCTCACCCTTTTGCTTCAAACTATTTTCCTCATCTTGTGGACGTTACTCCTTATTGTTCCCGGCATTATCAAAGCATTCTCTTATGCAATGACAGAATATATTCTCATTGATCACCCGGAATACGGCCCCCTGCAAGCAATCACCGAGAGCCGCAAGATGATGGACGGAAATCGCATGCGCCTATTCATTCTCGACCTTTCATTCATCGGTTGGAACTTGCTCTGTCTTGTGACCTTTGGTTTCGCCGCCTTGTGGGTATTCCCGTACTTCCATACCGCTAGAGCCAAGTTCTATCTAGACGTTAAGGCAGCGTACGAACAGAAACTCGCCGCCACCACCCTTCAAGAAGCAGAAACGGTTCCTGCCGAACCTGTCGAAGAAGAAAAAGAGTTCGAAGTCGAAGAATAGAATCGTTTTTTCGCGACTTTTTACCATTCAGCCGGATAAAGTCCTTTATTCGGCGTATTTTTTTCGCTAGTCAAATCCGCAATATATTGCAGATTTAACTTGACATCCACTTTAAAATAATGTATTTTAATACAAAAACAGCAATATATTGCAGAAAAGCACAATAAACAGCAAGCAATTATGGATTTTATCGGGAAACAGATTTCGGAAAGACGAAAGAAATTGGGGCTATCCCAAGAGGATTTAGCCGAAATTTCCGGCGTTTCTCCTAGAACAATTAATTCCGTCGAACTAGGAAAAGCGAACCCCTCCATCAACGTATTGAGCAAAATGATAAAGCCCCTCGGTTTTGTAATCACCTTAAGCGAAAGGGTAACGCATGAATAACCACAACATCCGTAGCGCATGCGTGTATTACAACGACATTCTTGCCGGATACCTCCTGCAAAACAGAAGGGGATTTGTATTCCTGTACGATTCCAATTACGCCGCATCCCGAAACCCTTCCATCGCTTTGGATATGCCCAAAAAGAAGAGGCTGTTCCGCTCGCCTTACCTGTTCCCCTTTTTTCAGGGACTACTGCCAGAAGGAGCGAACAAATCTTTTTACTGCGAACGACTCGGTATTAGCAGAACCGATAAATTCATGATGCTCATGAAACTTGCCAACCACGAAACAATCGGCGCAATCACTGTTCGCGAAAGGAGTCACTGATGGGCTTTTGCCATTGTTGCTTAAAAGAAACCGAACAAGATTTTTGCCGAGCTTGTTCAAAAGCTTTATTCGGCATTTCCAAATTTAAGGCTACATTAGGTTTCGACATTCCGCAACTCGCTTTCGCAAAAGACGGAGCAATCAAAAGGATCTCCATTTCCGGTGCACAGACAAAATTTTCGGTGAAGATCGATAAAAAAGAACTCACCAGCACGGATCATGGCGGAACACATATTCTCAAACCGACTTTATTACCTTACTACGAAAATTATCAAGACGCCCCAGCCAACGAACATGTAACCATGCTGATGGCGCGCACCATTTTCAAGATTCCCACAGCATTGTCAGCGCTGCTTTATTTCAACAATGGCACCCCTGTATACATCACCAAACGTTTCGACGTGGTTGAACCCGGCGAACACGCAGGAATGCGCCTTAATCAGAACGACTTCGCTCAAATAGCGGGCCTAGTTCCCGAAGTAAACGGAAGCGATTATAAATACAAGGGGATTTCGTACGAGGGCATTGCATCACTGATTCGCAAGAACGTGAGTGCCGCCGATGTCGCTGTCGAGGTGTTTTTCAGGACAGTCTTATTCAACTATCTCGTATGCAACGGCGATGCTCACGCGAAGAACTTTTCACTTCGCAATTCCATTGAAGAACCCGATGTGTACGACTTGACTCCGGCTTACGACCTACTGAATACTTCGCTCCATATTCCCAACGAATCGTCGCAAACAGCCCTTGATTTATTCAAGGATGAAGATGATTTCAAGACCCCTTTTTACGAGGCAAACGGTTTTTACGGTTCGCCTGACTTTATGGAATTCGCCAAAAGAATCGGAGTCATCGAAAAGAGAGCCAAGCGATTCATCAAGCAGGCAATTGATTCTTTGCCCGCAATGGAAGAAATGTTAGATAGGTCCTTCTTGAGCGAACAGGGCAAGGCAAAATACAAGGAATCAATCCGAGATCGCGCTAAAGCCCTCAGCTTATAAATTACTTCTCGACCACAATCAATTCAGGCGCGCCCCTCCCTGGGAGCGGCTTGAAGATTTTCACGTTGGTCTGAACTGCCGGGCCACCAAAGGCCTTCATTTCACACACGAACAAATAGTTCGTGCCCGCAACAATCTGCGTCGACACGCTCAGCGGTTTGAGTCCAAGATAAGCGTAATCCTTGGTCGCCTCGGCAAATACGGCAGAATCTTCTGCAGCAAGCGGGCGCTGTTCCGAGAAGCCACCCATCAGCATTTCATCGGTCTTGCCGGCTTCCAGGTTTCCAAAGAAAGCTTCGACTTCGCTCGAGGCAACTTCAGCACCATTTTCAGCGGTAATGCGCTTGTTCGAAATTCCGTAGGCAAGCGTCACATTCGCATTCGGTTCAAGCGTCTTGAGTTCTGCGGCAGAAGCCTTGCGGCCACCGCTACCGTACGTGCAGAAAGGCACCACAACCTTGCCGCTCAAATCATTCGAATCAAGGAAGGTGTAAATGGGCGGAGCAAAGCTTCCAAACATAATCGGGTATCCCAAGTAAACCGTGTCATACTTGTCCAGTTCCACTTTCGCATTTTCAAGGGCGGGCCACTGCTTGGCATCACGCTGGGCCTTTACCGCGGCAATCGTGCTGTCGTACGTTGAAGGATAAGCCGTCACAAGCTTTAATTCCTCGGCATCGGCGTTCTTCGCCTTCGTGAAAATTTCAGCGAGTTTCTTAGTCGCGCCGTTCTGCGAAAAATACACCACCACCGACTTTGTGGGCGCAGGTGCAGCAACTTCGGCGGTTTCCGCTGCCTTAGCTGCTTCAGTATCCTTTTTAGCTTCCTGCTCATTGCAAGCAGTAAACATCAACGATGCCGCAAATACAGACATTGCAGCAGTCAACTTCATCTTGTTAAGCATTGTGTTCTCCTGTTTAGCTTTTAGCCTGTTCCGTCGCAGCACCAGCGTCATTGCCACTTGGAGCAGCGGCACCAGCACCGGCACCGTCTGCAATCACTTCTTCTGGCGACGGAGTCAGCTTGGTTCTTGCACCGTAAAGTCTTTCAGAAATATGCGTAAAGGCTTCCACGATATCTGGGTCAAAATGCTTGCCCGCACCTTCGGTAATAATCGCCATCGCCTTTTCGTAAGTGAAGGGCTTCTTGTACACGCGTTCTGCCACAAGGGCGTCGAACACGTCGGCCACGGCCATGATTCTTGCAGACAGCGGAATTTCTTCGCCCTTGATACGCGTCGGGTAACCCGTGCCATCCCACTTTTCGTGATGGAAGTGGGCCATGTCAATGGACTCGTTCAAGTAGTCGGCATCAATGGTATCGCCAGCATCTTCGAGCATCTTCACCAAGATTTTCCAACCTTCGGTGGTGTGGCTCTTCATGATGGTAAATTCTTCGTCCGTGAGCTTGCCCGGCTTGTTCAGAATCAAGTCAGACACGGCAATCTTACCGATATCATGCAACGGAGCAGCGCGTTTCAGCTTTTCAATGTAAGCATCCGTGAGCACATCCGTAAACTTGCCTTCGGCCTTGAGCTGTCGGGCAATCGCTTCCACGTATTCGGCGGTCTTCTTAATGTGGTTACCCGTGCTCTTGTCGCGGGCTTCAACCACTTCAGCGAATTCCATAATAATGATTTCTTGCATTCGCTGGATTCGTTCGTTCTGCGCCTGCACTCGCTGAATAAAGTTATAGGTATCGCTGGCCATCGTAGAGATGGATTCATACAGATGCTGAATTTCATCATTGGTGTGCACCCCGATTTTTCCAAGGCGCTCCACACTATCACGAATGCTTTCGAGATCCACCGTTTCGGTTTCGAGCATGCTAGCACGAGTCGTATTGGCAGCAATCTTCATGGCGGCCACAGACATCTGGTTCATGGGGATCACAGCGCAACGCTTCACCAATTCAAGCACAATGCTCATGATGATAATCGAAAGGCCAAAGAACAGCGAAAGCATCTTGATAAAGAAGATGGCTTCGTCGCGAATGATATTTTCCATCGAAATATCGGCCGCAATATAGGCAACCGTCTTATTCGACGAATTGCGAATCGGTCGATAAACCGTCAACAGCCAGCCGTACTTGTCGTCCGAGATAATCGGATCAATATCGCCACCGGCCAAGAGTGTCGGCAAGTAGGGTTCGAAGCTCGGGTCAAATTCCACGACATCGCCCGGAGCACCACCCGGTTCGCCATCGGTATCCAAATCGAACACCACATGACAGCCATCCGGCAAAATCTTGTACACGTACAGATACTTGGTCTGCGGGAAGCTCTCTCTAATGGAACCTAGGACCTTTCTCACAAACGCATAGTCGTCGACCTCATATCCCTTGCTGACGTAATCATCCACCTTGTCTGGATTGATGGCCGTAGAGGCTGCCTTAGTCACACCATTTGCGATACTGATGAAGCTGTTGACAGAATTTTCACGATACAGGAAAAAGCCGATCGTACAGGCAAGGCCGCCCAAAAGCACTTCGGCCACAATCACCATGTACACCACTTTGCGCAGCAAAGAGGTACGGACTTCCTTTCTCATGTCGTCGTGGGTATTGACACGCAGGACCACCCTGTTCAAGTGGTTCTTAATGGTGCGCGGAATAAAGCGGAAAAGGAACACCGCAAATACAACGACAACACCCTTGTCAAAGAAGTCGAGAACAATGTCTGCCCAAAGCTGAGAGGTGAACTTGCTCCAACCCAAGACTTCGTGGAAGGCTACCGAGAACGGAGCCGAGATACCTTCGCCAAAATTGAAGCCATACAAGAAATAGGTAAAGACAGAGCCGATACCGCCGCCAATCAAGGCAAACGAAAGGATCACCACAAACAGGCGCGGAATGTTCTTGAAAAAGCGCTGGTGGTAAAAGAAGGTCGCAAGGGCCGCAATGAAAATGCTAATGACCCCGTAGAACATGGTCACAGGGTCCGAAATACCATTAATGGCGTTCGAAGCAAAACCGACTATAACCGCAGGCAGGTTACCGCCAAGCATAGCGGTAATGATGGTACCCAGACAGTCCAGGTAAAGCGGCAGGTGTAAAACAAGAGCAATCTTTGCCGGAACGACATTCAGCAACAGGCCTGCAACAATGAGCAGAACAACGCTTTTTAAGCTAGACCCGTTTTCAAAATCGAGCAATTTTTTCAACGCAGCTTTCATTAGCCCAATACATCCTTCTTAGTACCCTTAAAATAAATAAAAAAAGGACTCGTTTGAGTCCTACTTTATAATTTCCACTATTTTTTTGTTGTTTGTAGCGCCCGAAACTACCGAAACATCCCTTTTGTGCACTCCAAAATGGTCTGCCAGGAGTTCACAAATGGCCTCATTCGCCGCCCCATCTACCGGAGGAGCCTTGACTTCGACCTTGTAGCTCCCGTCCGGAAGTTCACTCACGCTTTCGCGCTTGCTCCGGGCATGTACCTTGATATTTATTCTCATAGGCAATTAGGCCAAAACATTTCCTTGAGAAACCGGTCGAGCCATCAGCTCTTCCTGCATGCGCTGGTCGTTTTCCATGGCCGTCAGAAGCTCTTCTTGGCCCCTAATCAGGGCTCGACAGCGAATAAAATAATTTGTACGTAATTGCTTCAGCTGTTCGATTTCCATGCGAAGTTCTTCGGCCTCTTTCTTGGTGGACTCCACCTCGCGGACCGCTCTTGCCTTTGCTTCGGCAACGATAATTTCAGCTTCTTTTTCGGCAGTGGCCTTGACTTCGTCAACCGTCTTCTGCATGGTCACCACGGCATCCTGGATCGTCTTTTCAATCTGGCGATAGTAATTCACGCGTTCCTCGGCAACCTTCAAGCGTTCAGTAAGGTCGGTTTTATCCCTGGACATCTGTTCGAACGCGTTGGCAGCTGTTTCCAAGAAAGCCTTGACTTCTTCAGCATCGATTCCATTGAAATTCTTCTTGTGGAAGCTCTGATTTCGGATATCCAGTGGTGTAAGTTCCATACTAAAACCTGCAAAAAATTGAAATTTGCCGTTTTTGGCGTTGTGAGAAATATAACAACTTGCAAAAGAAGGTGTCACTGACACCAAAAAATAAGATATAAAAAGTCGTTCCCCCTATCTCTGTTTCTTTTTTTTCATGTTATATTTGTTTTTACATAACCTATGATAAAGTCCTTGAAACAATTCTGGGGGGATCAGGACACACTAGAACGAAAAATGTTCTGGTCTATATTAGTGGTCGTCACTTCGGTAGCGACCTGTTCCGCCATTTTTACAATTTATGAAGGTTTGAACGTTTCCGCATCACTTGCAAGCATCGGTTGCGCCGTACTTTGCTTCGTGATCGCCTTTGTCGCCGTCAAGACTTCGCTCTATAACCAGTGCTATCTGGTCATGTGTTGCGCACTCAGCTGTTTTCTGATGCCCATGCTGTTCTTGTTCTGCGGCGGTATCACGAGCGGCATGCCCTTGTACTGCATTACCTCACTTGCACTAATTGCCTTTGCGACTCGCGGAGCCGCCAAAAGAATCTCGTTTTTCGTTTCGCTGGTAGTCCAAGCGGTAACTATCTACGTGTCGTGGCAAAACCCGAACATTGTATTTGTTGAACTAGATCGCGACGGCGCCTACCTCGACATTCTGGTGACGCATATCCTCACAGGCATTACGCTTTTTGCAGTCGGCTCATTCTCACTGATGTCGTATGTGCAAGAACGCGAAAAAAGAGAAAAGCTAGTCGCCCAGCTCGACTACTTGTCGGTCAGGGATTCCCTCACCGGGCTGTACAACCGCAGGTACTTGCTCAAATTCCTTGAAGAAACGGTCTGGAAACACCGCAACGAATACTTTATCGCCATGTTCGACTTGGACAACTTTAAACAAATTAATAGCAAGTACGGACACAACTTTGGCGACACGGTCATTTGCACGGTCGGCAAGCTCATTCAAAAAAGCGAAGACGAAACCTCGGGCGAAATCGTCACCCGTTTCGGCTGTGAAAAGTTTATCTATCTCATTAATGCCGGCTCCGAAGTAGAAGCGTACTCCAAGGTCGAATCCATTCGCAAGGCCGTACGTCAAATTACATTCGAAGACCACCAGGAACTGCAACTTACCATCAGCGGCGGGTTGCTCCCCTGCAGCACCAAATCGGTAGCCGACATAAGCCAGCTCCTTTTCCGAGTAGACGAGCTTGTGGTTTCTGCCAAAAAGCAAGGCAAAAACCAAATCCGCAACATGGTAGAAAACTAGAGTTTTCTATCTTTACCGCGGAAAAAACAAGAGGTCCATTATGACATTTGAAGAAATGTTCGCACTGGCTTGCCAGCGCAAAAAAGAAATGCCCGAAGGCAAAGGTACCACTGAACTGTTCAAGAAGGGTCCGCACGGCATTGGCAAGAAGCTTGTCGAAGAAGCCGCCGAAAGCTGGATGGCCGCTCGCTTCGAAAGCCGCGACGCCCAGTGCTTGGAACTTTCTCAGGTTCTTTACTACGTGGCCGTTATGATGGCCGAAAAAGGTCTCACCCTCGAAGAAGTGTACGCTAAACTATGATTAAGGTAGCTCTCCCGAATAAGGGCATGCTCTTTGAGCCCACCCAGGAACTTTTGAAGGCTTGCGGTTACAAGGCCTCCAAGCCGTACAAGACATTGACCCAGCTCGACACCAAGAACGGAATCGAATTCTTCTTCTTGCGTCCGAGCGACATTCCGATGTACGTGGGCCGCGGTATCATTGATGCCGGCATTACGGGTATCGACTTTAACGCCGAAGCCAAGAGCCCGGCAGTCAAGGTTCTCGACCTGCCTTATGGCGCTTCCAAGATGTGCGCCGCAGTGCCTAACGAAAGCCCGGTGCAGTCTCTTGATGAACTCAAGAACGCAACGATTGCCACCAGCTTCCCGCACATTGTCGAAGGCTACTACAAGAAGGACATGAATTTCGTGGTGCTCGAAGGCGCCGTCGAAATCTCGGTGAGCCTCGGCGTGGCAGACGCCATTGTCGACGTGGTCGAAACCGGTACCACACTCAAGCAGGCTGGACTTCGCATTGTGGGCGAACCGCTCTTCCGTAGCAACGCCGCCCTCTTCTGCAACCCGCAGAAGACCGAACTCGAAGAAGTCAACACGCTGATTCGCCGCATTCAGGGTAAGCTCGTCGCTCAGACATACATGATGATCGAGTACGACTGCCCGGCTGAAATTCTTCAAAAGGCATGCGAACTCACGCCGGGCCTCGACGCCCCGACGGTGACCAAGCTTCACGGCCGCGAATGGTATGCAGTGAAGGCCATGGTTCCGCAAGAAGAAGCAAACGCCATCATGGACAAGCTTTGGGACGTTGGCGCACGCAGCATTCTCCTGTTCGGTATCAAGAGCGCCCGTATCTAAGACATGCAAACACTTGCTTACTTAGCACGCCAGCCTATCCTCGACCGCGAGGGTAAGATTTACGCGTATGAGCTCTTGTTTCGCGATTCGCCCGAAAGCGACATCGCGATTATCGCAAGCGATGTGCTCGCGACCGCACAAGTGCTCGAAAACGTGCTGAACAATATCGGCATCGAACGCCTGATTGGAAACAACAAAGCGTTCGTGAACTGCAGCCGCAACATGCTGCTCGACAACCTGTTCGGGCTCTTGAACCCCAAGTACTTTGTACTCGAGGTTCTCGAAGACGTCGAAGTCGACGAAGCAATCGTCAAAGCCGTCCAGCGCTACAGGGCTCTGGGCTTCGAACTGGCGCTCGACGACTTCATTTTCAACGACGAATTCATCACACGCTTCAAGCCGCTGTTCCCTTACGTTAGCTACGTCAAGATGGACGTGGTCGACAACTCGCAAGAATCCATGAACGCAGCTGCCGTCTTCTTCAAGACCATGGGAGTCAAACTCCTGGCCGAAAAGGTGGAAGACGAAGCCACGTTCAAGCGCTGCGAAGAAGCGGGCTACGACTACTTCCAAGGGTTCTTCTTTGCAAAGCCCGAACTCGTGACCGGCCGTAAAATCGATGCCACCTCAGCAACGCTTTTGCAGTTGTTGCTCCGCATCAAGTCGCGCCCGAGTCTCGAAGACATGGTCGAAAGCATTACCAAGCACGAAGACATTGCCCAAAACCTGCTGCGCTTCGTGAACTCCGACTCGGAAACCAAGCACAGCCGCATTAGCACCGTCAAAGACGCCATCGTCTGGGTCGGCATGCGCCGCATTCAAGAATGGCTGATGCTCATGCTGTACGCACGCCCGGAACTCGGCATGAGTCCTCAGGCATCGCCCTTGTTCCAGAACGCAAGCCATCGAGCGAAGTTCATGGAAAGCCTCGCCCGCTGCATCGACGAAAACAACGACGACTTCTGCGCAAAGGCATTCATGGTGGGTCTCATCAGCCGTATGGACGCTTTGGTACGCGCTCCGCTCGAAACCATTTTGCCAGACGCTCCCACCGACGACGAAATGCAAGACGCCCTTTTGAACCGCAGTGGCCGCCTCGGCACACTGCTTCGCCTGGCCGACGCCGTGGAACTCGACGACCGCGATTCCATTCAGACTTGTCTCAAGGAAGAAGGCATCCACTTCGCCCAACTGAAACTCTGCATCAACGAATCTTACAGTTTTGCCAATGAACATTGAACCGCAAAGTCTTGAAGCGTTAATCGGGGAATTTTCATCGCTCCCCGGAATCGGGCAAAAGACCGCCCGAAGGCTTGCGTATCATATTCTTTCCAAAAATGAAGGTGATGTAGAACGTTTTTCGGCGAACCTGCTGAACGCCAAAAAGAACGTTCACCCCTGCCCGCGCTGCTACGCCTTTACCGACGAAGACCTTTGCCCCGTATGCAAGGCAAGGCCTGATTCCAAGTGCATTTGCGTGGTTGAAAAGAGCTCCGACATCGTTCCGTTCGAACGTTCGGGCATTTACAAAGGCACTTATTTTGTCCTTGGCGGCGTGATTTCGCCCTTGGACGGCATAGGCCCTGAACACCTGCATCTGCCCGAACTGGTAAAGCGCATTAAAGACGAAGGCATCGAAGAACTTATATTTGCATTAGGTTCTAGCCCCGAAGCCGACAGCACAGCACTCATGCTCGACCACATGCTTGCAGGCGTAAACGTCAAGCGCACACGCCTTGCCCGCGGCATCCCGATGGGGTCTGACCTGGAATTTGTCGACGAAGTCACCATGCTCCGCGCTTTCGAAGGGAGAGTCAGTCTATGATGGAAAACAAGCCGAAAGGAATAAAGGCAAACCTTCCGCCTAAAACCAGTCATCACGCTCCCGTAACCGTTGGCGACTATAAAATCATTTCCGCTGAATTTGTCAAAGGTGCCACAAGCATCAAGCACCTTCCCGAAGAACGCTTACCGCAAATAGCCTTCCTCGGACGCTCCAATGTGGGCAAATCTTCGCTCATGAACGCCCTGATGGGCCGTAAAGACCTGGTAAAAGTGGGAAGAACCCCCGGAAAAACCCGCGAATTGAACTTTTTCAAAGTCAACGGGAAGTTTTTTCTAGTAGATTTACCAGGTGTAGGCTTTGCAAAAGTCAGCAACAGCAAGCGAGACCAGATGGCAGACTTTATCCGCGATTATGTGGAAAAGTGCAAGGACCTGAAAGGACTCATTTATCTGGTAGACGTGCGCCATGGTGGTCACGCTATCGATATCGAGACGGTCGAAGCGATCCGTGCTACCGGTTGCCCCGTGTTGATTGTTGCAAGCAAACGCGACAAGGCAAACCAATCGGAACTTGCAAAAGGACTCCGCAGCATCAAGGAAAAATTCGGTCTTGACCAGAATCCCTTGAGCGTCAGTTCTTTCAAAAAGTTCGGACTCGGTGACCTATGGCACAATATTCTGGAAGCGATAGAACAGAAAGATGAAGGAAAGGAGCTCTAGAAACTGGCACCGCTTTTCGCTCCCCGCAAGAGCGTTTCATTTGCTGGGCCTGTTCGTGTTGCACCGTCAGTTCGGTCAACAGATTGCCTTGTTCTGCAGGGCTATCGCAAGTCTGTTTTCTAAAAAGCGTAGCTTCAAGACAGACACCCGAAACATCATCATGCAGACGTTCTTTACGGCCGTCGAAATTTTCCCGATTCTTTTCGTTGTGGCAACCTTGTTTGGAGCCGTTACCATCATCGAAGTGATTTCAATGATGGGCAAAATGGGCTTTGCCGACTTTGTGGGAAGTACGATTGTGATCGTCATTATCCGCGAGCTGGGTCCCATTCTCACCGCATTCTTGATTGCAGGCCGAAGCGGATCTTCGCTGACCACCTATATTGGCAGCATGGTCATTAACGACGAAGTAGACGCCCTAGCCTCTATGGGTGTAAACCCCATTCGATTCTTAGTCATGCCGGGCCTAATTGGCGGATGCATCGCCATGTTCATCATGAACATTTTCTTTAGCGCAAGCGCCATCTTTGCTGGATTTGTCGTCACCAAGGTTATCATTCACGTAACCGGTAACATCATGAACACTCAGCTGACCTGGTCATACCTGAGTACCGAAATCATGAACGCCCTTGAGATTACTGATTTCGCCTTCATGGTCATCAAGCCTCTTGTTTTCGGCGCCATTATCACCACAAACGCCTGTTACCAAGCACTGAATATTCAGCGCGACATTCGCCAAGTACCCAAAGCCGTTTCGCGTTCCGTGATCAAATCTTTCCTGTACATTGTCGTTGCCGACGTGATTATTTCGATATTCTATATTGTTGACTATATAAAGAACCTCAATACGCTTATCTAATGTTTGACGAAGCCTTAAGAATGGAAGATATCCACCTTGCCTATAGGGACATCGTAGGAGCGATGTTCTCTAAGCCAAGAATTTTAGGGTATTTCAGAGGCATCGAAACAGACCCGCAAAAAGAGCTGATTTCCAACGTGAATTTTTCTGTCAAACGCGGTGAAACGGTTTGCATTGGCGGTCCTTCTGGCCAAGGTAAGAGTGCTCTTTTACGAATTATCGCAGGGCTTACCCGCCCCACCCGCGGACACATTTACTACTTCGGTGAATTCATTCCGCCTGAAAAGTTGACGGCTCTAGAAGTAGCCAAGCGCCAAGTGGGAATGGTATTCCAAAACGGGGCTTTGATTTCAAACCTGCGTGTACGCGACAACATCGGGCTTCCACTCCGTTACCATAAAATGGGATCTCCCGCCGAAATCGACGAAAAAATCAACATGGCCATGGACTTGATGCGTGTACGCGATGAAGCAGACTTGTTCCCGCACATGCTCAGTGTCGGCATGCAAAAACGTGTCGCGATTGCTCGTAGTTGGGCTATGGACCCGAAGCTATTGTTGATGGACGAACCGACGGCAGGGCTTGACAACTACAACCGCCGCAACTTGCTGCCGCTGATTGATAACATGCGTACATTGTTCAAAACGACAATCATTATCGTGACGCATGACCTTATGATTTCGAAGGAATTGGACTGCAACATTTGTTTCTTGCACCGCAAGACTCTCACAGAGCCCAAGCCCTTTGATTACTGGCTCAACAGCGATAGCGAAATTTCTAGAGAATTGTTCCGCGATCTAAGAAACAGCGGATAGAGCGGCGAAGCCGCGATGTGAAATGTGAAATGACAAATGAATAATTAACCATTACACACTACACATTCCACATCCCACACTACACATTTTACAAAAGGATTTCAAAATGTTCCTTCCTTTACCTGACGACTTTCATGCGCACCTCCGCCAGGGCGAATTGATGCCCGGTTACGTTCGCGACTTAGTTCAGCAATTTGGTCGCGCCATCATTATGCCGAACACCGTTCCCGCAATGACATCTGCAAAGGCGATTGCCGAATACAAGGCGCAGATCTTGGAGGCGGCAAAGGCCGTGCGCCCGGACTTTGTTCCGCTCATGACTTTCAAACTGAACCCGAATTATACGGAACAGGATTTGAAGGATATGATGGCGGTCGGCGTTGTGGCAGGCAAGTATTACCCTGCAGGCGTGACTACCAACAGCGCCGACGGCATCAGCGATTTCGAAGGCATTTTCCCGGTTGTCGCCATGATGGAAAAGCTTGGTCTTGTGCTGTGCGTGCACGGCGAAGAACCGGGTGAATTCTGCCTGGACCGCGAGCCCGCCTTCATCAAGCGCGTAGAAACATTGGCAGCAAAATTCCCGAACTTGAAAATCGTCTTTGAACACTTGAGTTCGGCGAAATCGGTCGAGGCAGTCAAGAGACTTCCCGCAAACGTGGCCGCCACCTTCACGGTGCACCACCTGATGATGACTCTCGACGACATCGTGGGAGACGCCTTACGGCCGCACCATTTCTGCAAGCCACTCCCGAAACGGCCGGAAGACCGTGCCGCCATTCGTGAAGCCGCCTTCAGCGGCTCGCCCAAGTTCTTTCTCGGCACGGACTCTGCGCCGCACCAGCTCGGCAAAAAGGAATGCCCCTGCGGCGCAGCAGGCGTCTACAGCGCCCCGGTCGCCATCCCGCTCTTGGTGCAAGAATTCGAACGCGCTGGCCACCTGGACAAGCTCCCGAATTTTATTGCAGGCTTCGGCGCCGACTTTTACGGCCTTAAGCGGACCACGCAGCAGATCGAAGTCGTCCGCGAAAAGTGGACTGTACCCGCGATCGTAAACGGAGTCGTCCCGCTCGCCGCCGGCCAGGAACTCGACTGGAAGCTCGCATAATTTTTATATTTGCGCCATGATTTCTGACTCTCGCAAATACCTTGTGGGGCTTGTGGGCCCCGACGTTCTCGAAGCCGCCGAAAAGGACTTGTTCCATCCGGTGCGTCTCGACCTCGACTGCTGCGACGCCATCGAAATCCGCTACGATTTCTTTGACGAATCCGTGTGGCCCACCCTTTCAGAAAGAGTCCGAAACATTGTCGCAAACAAAATCCAAATCGGCACCATCCGCTTAAGGCGCGATGGCGGCAAGTTCCCCGACACCCGCGCCGTAGAACGCCTGGAGCTTTGGAAGCAAATTCTTTCGGCAAGGCAAGTTCCCGAATGGCTAGACCTCGAGCGCGACTGCCTGAACGATTTCAAGACATTGAACGATATGGCCTACCCCATCGGTGTCGGCCTGCTCATTTCGGAACACAACTTCGAACGCATTCCGACCGACATGGAACTTGAAACCTTCGCCGCAGACCTCAAGCGCGTAGGCGCCCAGGGTCTAAAGATTGCAGCCATGAGCAATTCCGACAGCGACTGCGACCGCCTATACAAGTTCGCAAAAAAGTACGGCAAAAAATTCCAGATGTTTGCCGCCTTCGGCATGGGTGAAACCGGCAGAGTCAGCCGCCTTTGGTCGTTGAACGAAGGCGCAAACCTCACCTACGGCTCCATCGGACACTCCGAGGCACCGGGACAAATCGAAGTCTCTATTATGCGTCGCGCCCTCGATCAAAGCGAAAATTTGCATTCCCAGATGGAAATTTTGGCTTTTTTGGAGCAATTCTAGTCATTTTTGATATTTTTTCGTTTCAAAGGGCATATTTTTGTCCAAACGGCGCATTTTTTTGCTAAATATCCATATTGAAATTTACAAAAGGAAGTA
>Ga0310786_10002840_pt1 | contig 25873 bp, 24 predicted proteins | sample AusTroGonzalo_MG_FD_203881 | JGI IMG/M metagenome (GOLD analysis project Ga0310786, IMG submission 203881) | Bovine rumen microbial communities from tropical cattle in Woodstock, Queensland, Australia - Gonzalo_03 (v2) (version 2) | ecosystem: Host-associated > Mammals > Digestive system >...
TTCTCGGATGTAACAACCTTACAAAATTCATGTAGGTACACCCCACACAGCAGACCCAAGCGTTCCCGTCCGGATGTAACAACCTTACAAAATTCATGTAGGTACACCCTATACATGAGATTTCTGTTGTTTTCCTGTTTCAACCTTGCTGGTTGCAATCCCATTCACAAAGAAACGGGAAAGCAGAGCCGTCAAGTCCGCAGGCGTAGATTCGGGATAATCCGTCCCTATTTTGTGATTAACTAACTGCCCCAGCAGATTGCGACTGGCATTGTAGTCGCGGTCGAACACGGCACCGCATTTATCGCATCGATAAGTGCGGTCACTTAGCTTCAAGTCTTCTTTGACTGCTCCGCAAACAGAACACGTCTTGCTGCTTGGATAGAAGCGGTCAACCTTTAAGACCTTGACACCATTCGTTGCTGCCTTATATTCAATCTGTCTGCGTAACTCACCAAATGACACATCGCTGACGGCTTGCGCCAATCGGTGATTCCTCGTCATGCCTTTCACGTTCAGGTCTTCAATGGCTATTTCGCCATAATGCGTAGTGAGGACGGTTGTGACCTTATGCAGGAAATCACGCCTGATATTTGCCACACGTCCCTGCGCATGGGCAAGACGTACAGACAATTTCATATAATTGTTCGACTTCTTGGCGCCCTGCAATCGTTCCTCTTTGGTTTTCGGATGGACGCGCTTGCTGAGCTGTCTGCTGAGTCGTTTAATTTTTCTTAGATTCTTCTTAAGTGGCTTGGGGTTGTCAATGGCAATGCCATCGGAAAGTATTAGGGCCGACTTGATACCCAAGTCAACGCCCACCTTTCTGCTACCATCGACTAAGTCCACATTCGGATGCGTTCTCTTGTATTCCTCCTCAGTTATTTGAAAACTAAATGACACATAGAAATGACCTCCACTTTGAGAGATACTAGCATTATTTATTTTGGCGTAGTTAAACCGTATGTGCTCTGCCATCTTTACCCAGCCAAGTTTTGGGAAGTGGAGATACTGATGTTTCTGTCGTTCATTATGAGCCAACTTTTCAAATGCTTTGGAATTCTTGTTGGTTTCTGATAAATGTATCTCACTTTCTTGGAGATAAAAGCTGCCTTCGTTGTCTCTTTTCTTTTTGAACTGAGGATAGGCACCAAGTTTTTTGAAAAACCTATCAAAAGCACTCTGTAGATTGATGAAAGGCTGGTCTACCGCACATTTCGTCACCTCATAGACAAACGGGAACTGCTCTTTCTTGATGGCATTAAAACGCTTTCTAATTTCTCGTCCGCTCGGCTTCTCCCCAGCCTCATACATACGCTTCCATTCAGCCAGCCCCCAATTGTAAGCCAGCCTTGCACACCCGAAAGCCTTGCGGAAGTACGTCTTCTGCTTATTGTTCGGCTTCAATTCTATTCTATGTGCAATTGAAATCATATTTAGTATTCTCAAATATTTCCGCAAAGATACTTATTATAATTCTAATCTCCAAATGAAACAGCAGAAATCTGCTATTGGCACAAATCACCGGGTTGACATTCGGCAGAGGCATCCGAATCATTACCCTCTTCCAGATTCTTGAACATAGCACTTAGCATCTCGCCAAAGATGATGGCCAGAATATACAACAAAAATAATCCATCCATAACTTTAATGTTTTTAGTTTGATAATTAAGTTTACGGATGCGAAGGTAGGCGTAGACTGTTTCAAAACGCGGAACAGTCTCAAACTTTTTTCATTTTTTGTAGCGATTGATGGATTCCTGATGCCACGCCACAATCTCGTCGGCCAGCGACTGGGGTTCCAGGACCTCCACCCACTGACCACGCGAAAGGAGGTGGGCCTTGAAGTCGGCAGTGGGGCGGAGGTTGAGTTCGAAGTCGGTGTAACAAAGGGACGACTCTTCGGCCACGTGCGACGTTAGCTCACGCTGCGAGTGGTGAAGCGGCAGGTCGCGCATGTAGAAACGCTCGGAACCATAGGCACGCAGGACTATGCGCTGCACTTCTATGCGGCTGTCGACGACGATGCCGAAGCTGTCGTTGAAGTAGTCGGCGGCATCGAAATCCTCGTCCATCACGAACTTCCGGTCCTCAACCTTCACCTCGACAATACGATCGAAGGCAAAGACTCCCATCTTGTCGGAGTCGGCAAACTTGCCCAATAGGTACCAACGGCGTCGGAACAACTTGACGCAATATGGCGCCAGTGGAAAGACGCTGGAGCCCTCGGCACCATAGCGGCGATGGGTGATGGTGATGAGACGCTCGCCCTTCATGGCGTCGATGACCTGCTGCAGCAGCTCACCACCCGAGGGGACGTTTTCCAGCAGTATGCGGCGATGCAGACTCTGACTCTCGCTGACCACATTGCTCACAGTGAGCGTCGACAGCATCCAGTTCTGTATAGACTCTTCGCGCAGCACCTCTTCGTTACCGATGAAGTACTTGTTGCCGTTCTTCTTGTCGCAGTCTATGTAGATGCCGAAGATGTCCTCGATGGCACACTTGTGGCGGTAGAAAGTGGTACGAGCCATCTCCACGCCCTCGCTCATGTCCGTCTGTAGCCACAGGCGGTTGAGCTCGGCCAGCGTGATGGACTTGGCGCGATAGATGGTGTTCACCAGCCAGATATATTCCTTGAACTTGGTATATGTAGTCATACTTATATTCGGCAAAGTTAGGGAAAAAGGTTGGAATATGCAAAAGAATTGGAGAAGTTTTTTTCATGTGCACACGACGTCGACACCCGGAGGGAGCGGCGCCGGTATGCACCTCGCGCGCGCGTATATATAGTAGCTTAACCGGAAAACGCCCTACCTATCCTACCTATCTTACAGTTAAACCTAAAAAACGGGACATGCAGATAGGTAGGATAGGTAGGTTGTTTTTTTGTTTCACTATACATATATACGCGCGAGGAACCCACACCCGAAGTCACACCTTCGTCCCACGCCGTGGGACGTTTCTAAAGGTAAGCTTTAGACGGCTAAAGGTAAGCTTTAGGAACGAAAAGGTAAGCTTTAGGAACGAAAAGGTAAGCGGAAATATCCCAATAAATTTGGTATTTTTCTCGGTTTGCACTACCTTTAACTATGGTTGAAGATAGGCTGCACCTCGGAAATACCCAAATAAATTTGGTATTTCTCTCGGTTTGCACTACCTTTGTCGCGCAAAACAAGAAGAGAGATGAAACAGACTTGGATTTGGACAATACTGCTGGCAGCATCGGTGACGGGATGCGGCGGTGGAAGCAAAGAGAGCAAAGTGGCGTTCAGCCGCGTGACGGTGGAACGCGCAGTAGGCATCGACAACAGCAAGGAGGGACCGCAGTGCCAGGTGAAGCTGGACATCATGCAGGCCACGGACACGGCAAGCGAAGCCGGGCGACGGATGAACGAGCTGATAGTGGCCAAGATCTTCGACATGGAGCAGCTCACGGTGCAGGCGGCTGCCGACTCGTTCGCCAACCAGTATACCCGCGACTACCGTAAGAACATGGCACCGCTGTATCGCGAGGACCGCAGCGACGCGGAGAAACGTCCGTGGTACGAGTACCGCTACAGTGTAGGGACGGAGGCCCGACAGGGGCGCGAGGGTGTGACGAACTACCTGATCACGCTGGAGTACTACGAGGGAGGCGCCCACGGCATAGAGCAACTGCTGACGCTGAACATGGACGAGAAGACGGGCGAGCCGGTGACGCTGAGGGACATCCTCGGCGAGGGCTACGGGCAGCAGCTGTGCGAGCGACTGCTGGAGGCGCTGCTGGAGAAAACAGGTACCCGCGACCTGAAGGAGCTTCACGACCGCGGGTACTTGTATTCAATGGATATGTTCGTGCCTGAGAATTACATCATCGGCGACGATGAGGTGACGTTCATCTTCAATCCCTACGAGATTGCGCCCTACAGCGAGGGCAGGATTGAGCTGACGTTAGAGGTTGAGTGACTTCTTGAGAGCCTCAATCTTCTCTTCGGCAGCCTTCGTGCAGCGCTCGTAGTCGGCAGCACCCTTGAAGCTGGCATCCTTCACCTCGGTATAGAACTTGATCTTAGGCTCAGTACCTGAGGGACGGACAGACACCTTGGTGCCATCCTCGCAGAACCACTGCAGCACGTTGCTGGTGTCGGGCATGTCGAGCTTCGTCACGTTGCCGGCAGCATCGGTAGCCGTCAGAGCCTGATAGTCCTTCGTGCAGACAATCTTGCTACCAGCGAGCTCCTGGGGAGCCTTTGCACCACGGAAGTCGACCATCATCTGCTTGATCTCGTCGGCACCGGTCTTGCCAGGACGAACCACGTTGATGGTCACCTCCTTAGAGAAGCCGTACTCAGCGTAGATGTTCATCAGCAGGTCGTAGAGGGTCATGCCGTTGTCCTTGGCCCATGCTGCAATCTCGCAGATGAGACAGATGGATGCAGGGGAGTCCTTGTCGCGCACCTTGTCGAACGGCAGGAATCCGAACGACTCCTCGCCGCCGCCGATGTACTTCTGCTTACCCTCGCTGACGCGGATCTCGTTGGCAATCCACTTGAAGCCAGTGTAGCAGTCGCGCAGCTCGACAGCGTTCTTCTTGGCAATCTCGGCAATGACCTCGGTGGTGACGATGGTCTTGACGAGGAACTCGTTGCCCTTGAGCTGGCCGAGCTTCTTCTTGTTGGCGATGATGTACCAGCAGAACATCATACAGGTCTGGTTACCGTTCAGAATCTCCCACTCGCCCTTGGCGTTGCGGCAGACGATGGCCAGACGGTCGGCGTCAGGATCGCTGGCGATGACGAGGTCGGCATTCAGACGCGTGCCGAGCTTCATGCCCAGCGTCATGGCCTCAGGATTCTCGGGATTGGGGCTGACGACGGTGGGGAAGTTGCCGTCGATGACCATCTGCTCGGGAACGACATGGATATTCTGGAAGCCCCAAGAGCGCAGGGCCATCGGGATGATGACGCGGCCCGTGCCGTGCATGGCGGAATAGACGATGTTCAGGTCCTTCTGGCGAAGGATGACGTCCTGGTCGACCATGGCCTCCTTGACAGCCTGAATGTAGTCCCAGTCCATCTCACCACCGATGATGTCGATGAGCTCCTTGTTGCCCTCAAACTTCACGTCCTCGATCTTCACCTTGTTCACCTCGTCGATGATGCCCTTGTCGTGGGGTGCCAGCACCTGTGCGCCGTCGTCCCAGTAAGCCTTGTAGCCATTGTACTCGCGCGGGTTGTGCGAGGCGGTGACGTTGACACCGGCCTGTGCGCCGAGCTGACGGATGGCGAACGAGATTTCGGGTGTGGGACGGAGGCTCTCGAAGAGATAGACCTTGATGCCGTTAGCCGAGAAGATGTCGGCAACAGCTTCTGCAAACATACGTCCGTTGTTGCGGCAGTCATGGCCGACGACGACCGAGCACTGCTTGCCGGGGAATGCCTTCAAGATGTAGTTGGCGAAACCCTGCGTGGCCATGCCGACGATGTACTTGTTCATGCGGTTGGTGCCTGCGCCCATGATGCCGCGCAGACCGCCAGTACCGAATTCGAGGTTCTGGTAGAAGGCGTCGATGAGGGCTGTCTTGTCCTCAGCGTCGAGCATTGCCTGTACTTCCTTGCGTGTCTCCTCATCAAAGGCGGGAGAAAGCCATTCCTTTGCACGTGCCTCGCACTGTGCAATGAGTTGTGCGTTATTGTCCATAGATCACGATAGGTTTTAGTTTTCCGTTATTTCGTTTTTCAATTCACAAAGATACGAATAAATATGGAAAACATGACGGTGAAGCTGTAATTTTTTAATTTTTTAGCACATAGAAGGGCTATTCGTTTGCTTATTCCGTTTTTTTTGCCTATATTTGCCCCGTCAAACCATCTGAACTATGGAGAAACTGGAACTGAAGTCGACAATACAAGTCTGCAGCATGGAGGAGCTGACAGACGCTGAAAAGCATCTCATTGAACTGGCCATCGAGGCCACTGGCCGCAGCTATGCCCCCTACTCCCACTTCCGCGTCGGCGCTGCCGTGCGCCTGGCCAACGGTGTGGAGATACTGGGCTGTAACCAGGAGAACGCCGCCTACCCCTCGGGGCTCTGTGCCGAGCGTACCGCCCTCTTTGCTGCCGGTGCCCAGTACCCTGACGAGCCGGTGGAGATGCTGGCCATCGCCGCCCGGGGCACGGACGGCGAGCTGACGGATGAGCCCACAGGCCCCTGCGGTTCCTGCCGACAGGTGATTATTGAGTCGGAGACGCGCTCACGCGGAAAGATCAAGATTCTGCTCTACGGCCGCCGCTGCGTCTACGTCATCAATGGCATAGGCCAGCTGATGCCGCTGTCGTTCACGGAGTTTTAGTAGCAGCCCATTCCCTGTGCCGTTGACAGGGAGTCGAGGTGGAAGTCATACCGCAGGTTCTCTTCGTCGAAAAGGACGAAGTGACGACCGCCCTGTATGGAGTCCTTAGGTGTTTCCCAGATAATCTTTCGGAAGTTCACCGTATCGTCCTCGACAGCTGGTGTACGGAGCAGACAGTCCGTGAACGTGTAGCTGAAGAGCGTCGTGCTGTCGGTCTGCTCGCCCATCAGCACGTCGGCCTCGTAGCCTGTGACAATAGTGTTGCTGCACGTCAGCGTCAGACCGTCGCCGTCGTAGAAACGGAGGGCAGCACCACGGTCGGCAGAGAACGGATAGAACTGTGCCAGCGTGCAGTGGCTGATGTCGCAGCGTCCGCCGCAGACAGCCAGACAGTCGCCCAGCGTATTGGTGAGCTGACAGTGGTCGAGCACGATGTAGCTGTTGTTACTGACGACGCCGTGGCCCTTGGTGTTATGGACCACGCAGTGCGTCATCTGCAGGCGCAGCTGGGTGGTGTCGACAGCGGCCGAGTCGGTCAGGAAGACGGCAGTCTGGGCGTTGCGAATCTCCGTCGTACTGAGCACGTTGCCCGACGACGAGGGTGCGAACCACAGACCGCGCCACTGGCCACTGATACGGTCGTAAGGCAGGTAGTCGAACATATAGTCCAAGCGGTCGCCGCGCATCACGCAGTCCTCCGTCCGCAGCTGTCCGTAGACGTCGATGCCTGCACCGTCGTGGAAGAAGAGCGTCGTTCCGCGAAGGGTAAGCACCGCTCCGCTGTCGACGCGCAGGCCGCTACCATATATTAAAAGAGGTGTAGCGGTAGAGATGACCGTGTCGCGGCTGATGACGAGATCGGTAATCTTTTGGGCGTCCCACGACCATGCCTCCAGACGGACGCGCTGCTCTACCCCACTCTCCAGCTGGAACACCAGATTGTCGGTCACGAGCTGCGGCTCCAACTGGTGGTTCTCAGTTGGCGTCAGCTCTACGAAGACGAGCAGCGAGTCGCCGCTACGCACCTCAAGCCCCGTTGCCACCGCTCCGAGGGAGTTGTCAAGATAGGTGCCGTCGACGTTGACGCGGAAGCCCGTCTGGTTTCCGTTCTGCAAGCGTACGGTGTTGAGTCTCAGACCCTTGTCGGTTTCATTGTATACCCAGAAAGTATATGTCGAGGAGCCCACGCCGGCAAAGACAGTATCCATACGCAGCGTGTCGGTGGTGAACGTCAGACGCTCGGACGGGCTCGTAGAGAACGCGTCGTCGTCGGAGCAGGCCACAAGAGCGGCCAGCGTCAGGAGCAAACAGAAAAAATGCTTCATCAATAGTAGAAACGTAGGGAAAGGCCGTTTTATTGTCGAAAGTTAAAAAAAACAATTTACCAATAAGTAATGTTTAGGCGCACGCGTACTTTGAGTTTTTATTACTACCTTTGCAAATCGAAAACTTGAACAGAACAACATGAAACGTCAACTAACGATGATAGCAGCAGCCTTGCTGCTCACCGCGGCAGGGTATGCACAGAAGCAGTGGACCCTGCAGGACTGCATTGATTACGCCATGCAGAACAACATCACGCTGAAGAAGTCGAAACTGCAGAGACTGTCGGCACAAGAGGACGTCAAGCAGTCGAAAGCAGCACTGCTGCCCTCGCTCAGCGCATCGACCAACCAGAGTCTGGGTTACCGCCCGTGGCAGGACGCCGGCACGACGACCGTCACCAACGGCACGGTGAACACCAAGGTGAACAAGAGCTACTACAACGGCTCGTACGGGCTGAATGCCCAGTGGACCGTGTGGAACGGCGGACGCAACACCAACCAGGTGAAACTGAACAGACTGTCGGAACAGCAGGCTGAACTCTCGGAGAGCGAGACGGCCAACAGCATCCAGGAGAAGATAGCACAACTCTACGTACAGATTCTATACCTGAGCGAGGCCATCAACGTGAACAAGGCATCGCTGGAGACAAGCACGAAGAACGAGGAGCGCGGCAAGGAAATGGTCGAAGTAGGCAAGATGTCAAAGGCCGACCTGTCGCAGCTCACGGCTCAGCGCTCGTCCGACGAGTATGCCATCGTCGAGGCCGAGAGCCAGCTGGCGAACTATAAGCTACAGTTGAAGCAGCTGCTGGAACTGACTGGTGACGAGGCGTTTGACATCGTCATTCCCAATACAACGAATGAGATGGCCATGGCCGACATCCCCGGTCTGCAGAGCGTCTACGAGGCTGCCCTGACAATCCGTCCCGAGATAGAGAACGCGCAGCTTGCCGTGAAGAGCAGCGACGTGAGCATCGCCATTGCCAAGGCCAGTAAACTGCCGACCATCAACATGACTGGCGGCATTGGGACAAGCAACAACTCGCTATCGAACAAGACCTATGGCAACCAGGTCAAGACCAACATGGATGCCTCAGCAGGTGTCTCGGTGAGCATACCCCTGCTGGACCAGCGTCAGTCAAAGACAAACGTCAGCAAGGCCCGCATTCAGAAGGAGCAGGCTCTGCTCGACCTGCAGGACAGGCAGAAGCAGCTCTACCAGACCATAGAAGGCTACTGGCTCGACGCGAACACCAACCAGCAGAAGTTCCGTGCCGCCACGACCACCGTCGCCAGCGAGCAGCAGAGCTACGACCTGCTGAGTGAGCAGTTCCGTCTGGGACTGAAGAACATCGTCGAGCTGATGACGGGCAAGGACCGTCTGCTGACGGCTCAGCAGAACCAGCTGCAGTCGAAGTACATGACTCTGCTGAACCTGCAGATGCTGCACTTCTATCAGGGAAAGAGCATTGAGTAAAACATGACAAAAAAAGATAATTGAGATATGAAGAACAAGAAGATTTGGATTGTTGCTGGCATCATTGCCATCATCGCCATCGCCGTCTACCTGCTGTCAGGAGGCAAGAAAGAGCAAACCATCAGTTTCGATACTGCCAAGGTTGAGAAGCAGAACATTCAGACTACCATCACCGCTACGGGAACTATCGAGCCGGTGACATCGGTTACGGTAGGTACGCAGGTCAGCGGCATCGTGTCGCGCCTGTATGTTGACTACAACTCTGTAGTGAAGAAAGGTCAGGTCATTGCCGAACTGGACAAGACAAACCTGATTAGCGAGCTGAACACCGCCCGCGCCAACCTGGCGAGCGCCCAGAGCACGGCTACCTACGAGGAGGCCAACTACAACAGATACAAGCAGCTCTATGACAAAGGCCTGGTATCGGCCGACGAGTACGAGAGCGCACTGCTGAGCTACAGAAAAGCCAAGGAGCAGGTTAACACCTCACGTGAGAGCGTACAGAAAGCACAGACGAACCTGGGCTACGCCACCATCACCAGCCCCATCGACGGCGTTGTACTGTCGAAAGCCGTTGAGGAAGGACAGACGGTGGCCGCATCGTTCAACACCCCTGAGCTCTTCACCATCGCCAAGGACCTGACCGACATGCGTGTCATAGCTGACATTGACGAGGCTGACATCGGCGGCGTGAAAGAGGGACAGCGCGTCTCGTTCACTGTCGACGCATACCCCGAAGACCACTTCCAGGGCACCGTGACACAGGTACGCCAGCAGGCTACCACCGAGAGTAATGTCGTCACCTACGAGGTGGTGATCTCGGCTCCTAACAACGACCTGAAGCTGAAGCCTGGACTGACAGCCAACGTCACCATCTTCACGATGGAGAAGAACGATGTGCTCGCCGTACCGTCGAAGGCCCTGCGATTCATGCCTAACGAGGCTTTCCTGCAGGAAGGTCAGCAGATAGAAGACGTCGAGGCCAAGACGAAGCTGTGGACACTGGAGGGTAACATCTTCAAGGCCCACGCCGTGGAGGTAGGCACCACCAACGGACTGATAACAGAGATTACGGGAGGCATTGCCGAGGGTACAGAAGTGTTGTCGGACTTCAACCTGAGCGGTCCCACAGAGGAGCCAGGCCAGCAGGCCTCGAACCCCTTCATGCCCCGTCCGCGAGGAAACAGGAACCAACAGCAACAGCGACAAGGAGGTGGAAACGGTAATGCAAACGCAAATGGAAGATAACAGAAAGGTAGTCATTGAACTGCAGAACGTCAAGCGCTACTTCCAGGTAGGCTCGGAGACGGTGAAAGCCCTACGTGGCGTCTCGTTCAAAATCTATGAGGGCGAGTTCGTCACTATCCAGGGAACGTCGGGCTCCGGCAAGTCGACACTGCTGAACCAGCTGGGATGTCTTGACACCCCCACCAGCGGCGACTATTTCCTCGATGGCATTAGCGTCAGGACGATGTCGAAATCACAGCGGGCACACCTGCGTAACCGCAAAATCGGCTTCGTCTTCCAGAACTACAACCTGCTGGCAAAGACGACTGCCGTAGAGAATGTGGAGCTGCCGCTGATGTACAATTCCGAGTACACGGCTGCCCAGCGCAAGGAGAAAGCCATCAAGGCCCTGCAGGCCGTGGGACTTGGCGACCGCCTGTATCACAAATCCAACGAGATGTCGGGCGGACAGATGCAGCGTGTGGCCATTGCACGCGCACTGGTCAACGACCCTGCCGTATTGTTAGCCGACGAGGCAACAGGTAATCTGGACACGCGCACCTCGTTCGAGATGCTCGTGCTCTTCCAGGAGCTCTACCGTCAGGGACATACCATCATCTTCGTGACACATAACCCCGAGATTGCGGAGTATGCCTCGCGTAACATCAACTTGCGCGACGGAAAGATTCGCGAAGACACCATCAACGAGAACATCAAGTCGGCTGCAGAAGCGCTCGCAGCACTACCCATACCTCAAGACGATTAAACAATGAATCTATTAAACTTATTTAAAGTAAGCCTGAAGGCCGTCGCCAACAACAAGATGCGATCGTTCCTGTCCATGCTCGGCATCATCATCGGCGTGGCAGCGGTCATCATCATGATGGCTATTGGCCAAGGATCGAAGGAGAGCATCCGCAAGGAGCTGTCGACGATGGGCACAAACCTGCTGACCATCCGTCCGGGAGCCGATATGCGTGGCGGTGTGCGTCAGGACCCGTCGGCCATGCAGACGCTGAAGATGGCCGACTACGAGCGTATCCTCCGCGAGAAGAAGTTCGTGTCAAAGGTGTCGCCTGAGGTCACTGCATCGGGGCAGGCCATTTATGGCAACAACAACACCAACGCGTCGATGTACGGTGAGTCGATAGACTATCTGGACATTAGGCAGTGGACCATCGACGAAGGCGAGTGCTTCACGGAGGAAGACATCAAGAAAGCGGGCAAGGTGTGTCTCATCGGCGCCACTGTTGTGAAAGAACTGTTCGGAAGCACCGACCCCATAGGCAAGACCATCCGCTTTAAATCGATTCCCATGCGCGTCATCGGCGTGCTGAAAGGGAAAGGCTACAACTCGTGGGGCATGGACCAGGACAATGTCATCATTGCCCCCTACACCACCGTCATGAAGCGTATCGCCGCACAGACATGGTTCTCGTCCATCGTCTGCTCGGCCATCACCGAGGAGCTGTCGGACGCCGCCATCGAGGAGCTGACGCAGATTCTGCGCGACAACCACAAGCTGAAGGGCGAAGCCGCTGACGACTTCACCATCCGTTCGCAGGCAGAGATGATGGAGACAATGTCGTCGACAATGGATACGGTAACCGTCATCCTCGTCGTGGCAGCCGCCTTCTCGCTGCTCGTGGCCGGTATCGGTATCATGAACATCATGCTCGTGTCGGTGACGGAGCGCACGAAGGAGATTGGCCTGCGCATGGCCGTCGGTGCCACAGGACCGGTCATCTCCCTGCAGTTCCTCATAGAGTCGGTACTCATATCGCTGACAGGAGGACTGCTGGGCGTCTTCGTCGGCTGTCTGGCGTCAGAGTTTGCGGTGCCAGCCTTCGGTATGCCGTCCAGCGTGCCTGCATGGAGTATCTACGTGTCGTTCCTGGTGTGTGTGTGCATCGGCGTACTCTTCGGCTATATTCCTGCACAGAAGGCAGCCAATATGGACCCCATCGAGGCCATACGCCACGAATAAAGAACGAACGATTAGAAGAAGAAGAAAAAGGTGGAGCTACAGCGTCTGTAGCTTCACCTTTGTTGTTTTAAGACCAGCACCGCTGATAGTAAGCGTCACCTTGCCTGGTTTGCGCCCAGCACGAAGGATGACCGTACAACGACCGTTGAACAGACTGCGCTTGTTGCCTACGGTCAGCTCGTTGGAAGTGATGTCACCGTTGATGACACCAACGATGCGGGCATCGCCCTCCACCTCAAAAGTCATCTCATCATTGGCAGTACATACGCGGCGGCCTTTGGCATCAACCAGCGTCACGTCAATATGCTGAAGATCCATGCCGTCGGCCTTCCACTGACGGTTATCGGCTGTGGCGGTAATAGCTGCAGCTTTATCAGTAGTCTCCAGTCGATGACGAGCCACGACCTTACCCGCCGTACGGGCCACGGCCTCGATGTAACCTGGCTGGTAGACGACATCGTTCCAGCGTATCTGGTTGCAGGCTTTGGGGTTGCCGACATCGTTACGGCGAACGCCCAGGCTCTTCCCGTTATGAATAAGCTCCACTTCTTCGGCATTTGTGTATGTGATAAGCGTCAGCCGCTGCCCCGATGTGCGATTCCAATGGTCGGTCATGCTGTCGTTACCCGTCTGAACACCATTCCACGGCTGACTGACTCTACGGTCAATGACACCGATATGGACCACAGGTTCATCGGGACAGAAGAAGCTCTTCATGTAGTAGGCTTTGGGCTTGGGGTTCAAAGCAATATCGAAGACGCCCTGACTCCAGCCCTTGGCGGGCCAGCCCTGACTCTCGCCCAGGTAGTCGATAGCTCCCCAGTAGGCAAGGCCGATAACTTTATCGAGATCCATCTCGAAGTAGTTCTGGCCCATAGCAGCCACAGAGGCCTCACTCTGGTAGAACGTCATCCACGGGAAACGGCGGCCGTCGCCGGGGAAGTACATATAACGATAGTTGTAAGCCTGGATATCGGTGACCTTCGCCAGTTCACAAGGTAGGGAGTCGGTCTCCCAGTTACGGTAACGCGGGTGCATGGCGACGGTGACCAGACGCGTGGAGTCGTAACGGCTGATGAGGGGGCGCATGACGCGGTACATAGTAACACCGAAGTCGTTGAACGGCTGGTTCGGGTCTTGCTGAAGCTCATTGCCGAGACTCCAAAGCACCACGGAGGGAGAGTTGCGGTCACGCTTTACCCACTCGGGCACATCCTTCTGCCACAAGTGTTCAAAAGGAACACGGCCGCCGGTATGCTGGCGTGTCCACTTGTCATAGAGCTCATCAACCACCAGAATACCATACTTATCACAGAGTTCGATGAACTCGCGGCTATAGGGGTTATGGGAGGTGCGGATGTGATTCATGCCAAACTGCTTCATCAGCTGAATACGCTTCTCTATGGCACGGGGATAGGCGGCGGCACCCAGGGCTCCGAGGGTATGGTGGTTGGCATAACCCTTCAGGAGCACCTTCTTGCCATTCAGCTTCATACCAAACGAAGGTCCGAACTCGACGGTACGAATGCCAAAGGTAGAACGGACTTCATCGGCCACGGTACTGTCCTCACGATGTAAGGTCACGATGGCGGTATAAAGGTTGGGATGCTCCGTGTCCCAGAGCTGCGGAGACGGTATCTCTACCTCGGGCAAACGGAACTCCGTGGTACGTGAGGCTGTGCGGTTACGGACTTTCGTCATGGCGTCATAGACAGTCTTGCCGTCAGGTGCAACAAGACGCAGACGAATGGGAACCTCCTTGGTGCGTCCACGGTTGGTAAGCTCCACGCTGACGGTGACATAGCGGTTGTCGCGTGTGGTGATATAGAGCGGATAACGTCCGGCATAGATATCGCGCGACGTCGTCACAAGCTTCACATGCCGGAACAGGCCTCCACCAGTGTACCAACGGGAATTCTCGGGATTGCGGGTATCGGCCATCACGGCAATGATATTGTCACGACCGAACTTGAGCTTGTCGGTCACGTCAATTTCGAAGCCCACATAACCATAATCCGTACCACCGATGCGTTCACCGTTGAGATAGACGTCACCAACATACAGGATACCACCAAAGTCAAGCAACAGGCGACGACCACGAAGGGAGTCAGGCAGCGTCAGGTGGTAACGATACCAAGACTTGCCCATCTCCTTGAAACCGCGACTCGACAGGCGGCTCGTGATGTTGGCAGCAGGATCGGTATTATCGGCCTTCTCACCCGACACAGGAGTCACCCACGGCTGTTCTATCTGGAAGTCATGAGGGAGGTCGACGACACACCACGACTGATCATCGAGAGTGACGGACTCGCCATCGGCGACATCGCCCTGATGGAAACGCCAGCCGAAATTCAAATCAACGTCCGACCTGTTAAAGGATTGTGAACACAAAGTCATTGTCAAGAAAAGAGACAATGTAAGTAGTAAAAGTTGTTTTTTCATCAATTCTGGTTGTTTTAGCGGTGCAAAGAAACAACATTTTTGCGAAATAAGGAAAAAAAAGCATAAAAAAATCGCTCTTTGCCCTTTTTTTTCGTACCTTTGCAGAGAATTAATTCAAAAATAGCAGATGGCTAAGAAGAAAATACTGTTCATCAATCAGGAGATTTCTCCATACGTTCCCGACAGCGAGCTTTCGCTGATGGGAAAAAGTCTGCCACAGGCCATACAGGAAAAGGGCTATGAAATACGTACATTCATGCCTAAGTGGGGCACCATCAACGAACGTCGTGGGCAACTGCACGAGGTGATACGCCTTTCGGGCATGAACCTCATCATCAACGACACCGACCACCCGCTCATCATCAAGGTTGCCTCCATTCCCAATACGCGCGTGCAAGTATACTTCATCGACAACGATGACTACTTCTCAAAGCGACAGATGACAACTGACGAGACGGGAGAGGGCTATCCTGACAATGGTGAACGAGCCATCTTCTTTGCTCGCGGCGTGCTGGAAACAGTCAAGAAGCTGCGCTGGGTGCCTGACATCATCCACTGTCAGGGATGGATGGGTGCTGTTGTGCCCCTCTACATCAAGACTGCCTACCACGACGAACCTTCGTTTGCCAATACAAAGGTCGTCTCATCGCTATTCACGAAGAGTCTGAAGATGGACTTCGGTGAGAACTTCAAACAGTGCGTGGAGTTTCGTGATGCCAAGGCAGAGTTGCTGGCACCATACAAAGACAACTTTAACTTTGAGGAACTGGGAAAGATGGCTATCGACTACAGCGACGGCATCATCCTGGCGCAGAATGAGGTTAACAAGACATTATTAAAATACGCACAGGACAAGAACATCCCCGTGCTCGACTACCACGAGGACTTTGCCGACGCCTATGAGGCGTTCTACGACCAGATTTGTCCGGATACAGAAGAATAGTTTTCTTAGGATATCATGATTCGTAATAGAATTCTTTCAGGAATTGCCATCACCGTTATGGCACTTTCTGCATGTAATAACGACGACCTGACTATCGGGTCGTCATTAACTAATGACGTCGACAAGCTGGACGTCACAGCAGCAGCCTTTCCCGTCACCACGCGTACTATCACCGTCGACTCTGTGATTGCACGTACCAACGACTGCTATTTCGGACGAGTAAAAGACCCAGAGACGGGCGCATATATCTCGACAGACTTTATGTCGCAGTTCCATATCTTGGAAACGTTTTCTCTGGTAGAGGAAGACAGCATTGCCAGTAAAGAGAATGGCGTTGTCATAGCAGACTCCTGCGAACTCCTGTTATTCCTTGATGAAGCCTCAACATTCTGTGACTCAATGGCTGCTATGAAGATGCAGATAAGCGAACTGTCGAAAGCTGTGGAAGACGGCAAGAACTACTATTCTAACTTCGACCCCGTGAAACTGGGCTATATGCGTGCCGATGGCATTAAGAAATCCAAGATCTTCACATGGGCAGACATGAAAATCAACGTCAGCACATCTGACGACGAACTCAAGAATATCAAGATTCCGTTGAACGAGCCATATACTGACAAAAACGGAAAAACATACAAGAATTATGGTTCGTATATCCTTCAGCAGTACTATATCAATCCTGGGAATTTCACCAACTCAGAGATATTCATCAATAACATTTGCCCGGGTTTCTTCTATGAAATAACAGACGGTCTTGGCTTCCATGGAAAGGTGCCGTACACTGGACTACAGATTCACTATAGAGCAATCACCAACGATAGCACCTACAATACAAACATCATCTTGGCTGGTACTCCTGAGGTGTTACAGACAATCCGTATCACCAATGAACAGGAGAAACTCAATGAACTGGCAGAAGACAACAGTTGTACTTACCTGAAGTCGCCGGCAGGACTTTTCACTGAAGTCACCATTCCCGTTGAAAACATCATGAACGGACATGCCAAGGACTCACTGCTGGCAGCAAGCCTGTCATTCCAGCGTATCAACAGTGAGATAACCGACAACACCGCACTCACCATTCCGAAGAATGTGCTGCTTATCTGTAAGGATAGCGTCAACAATTTCTTTGCTGAAGATGCCCTTGCCGACAATGTCACCTCATTCACGACTGCTTACAGCAATTCAAGTCAGAATGTCTACGTTTTCTCTGACTTGTCGCCGCTGATAACTTATCTGGCACAGTTGAAGACTCAAGGTGAGAAGACGGACCCGCAATGGACTGCCAAGCATCCTAACTGGAACAAGATGTTGCTTATTCCCATTCATCTTGACCAGGTGACCACGACATCCATTTATGGTGTCACCAATACCGCGACCATTGGTATTGAGCACGATATGAGCATCACCAGTACACGTCTGGTGGGAGGTAGTGCCAGTACAGGCCAGCCCATAGAGCTGAAGGTCGCCTTCGGAAAGTTCAAGGATGGCAAATAACTGCTGACAACAAACGTCAGCATCACCAATAGTATTATGGCCGACGGTTATCTGGAACAACACCAACAAGAATATGAAGCACGGAAAAAGGCTTGGTTGTGCAAGAAAAAGCATCAGCCAAGCCTTAAGCGTAATATCGAACGTCCAGAGGACGAGTCGCTATAGTATTAATTCGAATAAATATTCTCCTATAATTACCTTATACGGTCAGCAGCGCGGACGAGCTTCTCGTCAGCCAGAATCCTGTTGCGTGCCAGGAAGATGAGGATGGCGTTTACCATCGGCAGGGCGTCAATGGTGGTGACAAAGCCTTGATAGACGGCCAACAGGATATACCATACAAAGATGAGGAACAGTCCTGCCAGACACAAACGAGCCTGACGAAGACGCTGCTTATATATAAATATGGTATAGAGGGAGAGAACAGCCGAGAGCCCCTGTACGATGTCAATCCACTGCCAGCGCACAACAAGGCACACAACGGCCAAGATAGCCGCCAGAAGCAGGAACACCGTTTGAATTCTTTGTATCATTACAATGCGGGGATTATGCCTCTGCGACCTGCTGCTCCTTCTGCGGATCACGCCAGTAAATCTTATCCTCAACAAACTCCTGAGTAGCCAACAGTGACGGTTTCGGGAGTTTCTCGTAATAACGGGAAATCTCTATCTGCTCACGGTTCTCGAATACCTCCTCCAGGGAGTCGTTATAAGAAGCAAACTCAGCAAGCTTCTTTGACAAGTCTTCTTTTATCTGTACGGAAATCTGATTGGCGCGCTTAGCAATAATGGCAACGCTCTCATAAATATTCTCTGTATCCTTACAGAGGTCCATGATGTTACGTGTAACGGTGTTTACCGGTGCTTTTGACTTTTTGTAATCCATAATTTAATCCTTTGTTATCTTCTTACACTTAGCAATATATTTCTCGGCCAATGCCTTGTTCTCAGAGTCTGGATACTCGTTAATGAAACCATAGCACTCGTCCTCTGCTTCACGATAACGCTCCAGACGCTTCTTTTCTGCGCTATTCTCGGCAAGTTCAAACTTGCTCTTCATAACCAGCAAAGAGAATGCTTCCCTCAGTTGGCTATACGGGTATTGTTTCAAAGCATTCTGGGCAGTGATGATACATGCCTCATAGTTGCTTTCTTCGTTAGAGTTGATATTGCCGAAATAACCACCCAGATTGTAATACAACTGAGCTGAAAGCAGTTCTTTCTGAATCAGCTTGTCCTGCAATTCATAAAGACGACTCTGTGCTTCCGGACGGCGCTTGGAGTCGGGATAAGCCTCCAGAAACTGTTGATAGGCATTCATGGCTCCGATGGTCGGCGTCTGATCAAGACGCGGCTCCGGCGCACTCTCATAAAGCGACTGACCGACATAGAAATGAGCCAGTTCTGCATAGTATCCTTGCGGGTAGGTCTGATAGTAACGCTTGAATGTCTGAGAGGCACTCTCAAAGTCCATGGTCATATACTGCGACATGGCCAGCATATATAGACTCTCCTGAGCATCGTCAGAGCCTTTCTTCATGGTAACGAGATCAAGAAGCAACGAGGCTGCTTGGCCATACTTGCCTTCGGCGAAGCACTGTTTGGCAAACTCGTAGCGATAGTCGCTGTCAGACGACTTATATACATTATTGAACTCGCCTGCGCAACTGCAGAAAAGCAGCACGGCTAAGCTCATGGAACAGACTATTTTCTTCATCAGCCTGCAAAATTACTCATTTTTACCCGAACTACAAAGCCTTTTTGCGAAATTTAAGCAATATTGATAGATAAAGAAGGAAAAACAACTGTTTTGTCAACGATTATTAGTACCTTTGCGACAAAATTCGCGAAGAGACTGAGTTTATGGCAAAATTCAAACTGACATCGAAATACCAGCCGACAGGTGACCAGCCAGAAGCTATTCGAGAGTTGACGGACGGACTGAACCGTGGCGACAGGTCACAGGTGCTCCTGGGCGTCACGGGCTCCGGAAAGACGTTCACCATAGCCAACGTGATTGCAAACGTCAACCGCCCTACCCTGATTCTCAGTCACAACAAAACGCTGGCAGCACAATTGTACGACGAGATGCGCGGATTTTTTCCAGACAATGCTGTAGAATACTATGTCAGCTACTACGACTATTACCAGCCAGAGGCCTATCTGCCATCCAGCGATACCTATATCGAGAAAGACCTTGCTATCAATGAGGAGATAGACCGTCTGCGGCTGTCGGCAGTCTCTTCCCTGCTCTCCGGACGCAGGGATGTCGTTGTCGTATCATCAGTCAGCTGCATCTATGGCATGGGCAGTCCCGTTGCTTTGGCAGAGAATGTCATTGTGCTGCGACGCGGACAAAAGCTGGACAGAAACATGCTGCTTCGACGGCTGGTGGCAGCGCTCTATGTTAGAAACGATATCGACCTCGGACGCGGAAACTTCCGTGTGAAAGGTGATACTGTTGATATCTTCATGGCCTACAGTGAGGTTGTCCTCAGAGTAACATTCTGGGACGACGAGATTGACAGCCTTGAAGAAGTCGATGCGGTGACCTTCACCCGCCTGGCATCGTTTGAAGACTACAAATTATATCCCGCCAACCTGTTCATGACCTCGCAGGAACAGACGAACATCGCCATACGTCAAATACAGGACGATCTTGTCAAACAGGTGGAGTTTTTCCAGGAGATGGGTGATGGCATCAAGGCACAACGCATCAAGGAGCGCGTTGAGTACGATATGGAGATGATCAAGGAGCTGGGGCATTGTTCCGGCATTGAGAACTACTCCAGATACTTCGACGGCCGACAGGCCGGTGAGCGTCCTTACTGTCTGCTGGACTTCTTTCCAGAGGACTTCCTGTTGGTGATTGACGAGAGCCATGTCTCCGTACCACAGATTAATGCAATGTACGGTGGCGACCGTGCGCGCAAGACGAATCTCGTAGAATATGGTTTCCGTCTTCCCGCTGCTTTCGACAACCGTCCCCTGAAATTTGAAGAGTTTCAGGAGATGGTGAACCAGGTTATCTACGTTTCGGCTACCCCTGCCGACTTCGAGCTTCAAGAGTCAGAAGGCATCGTCGTCGAACAGATTATCCGTCCAACGGGACTTCTTGACCCAGAGATAGAAGTTCGTCCAAGTGAAAACCAGATTGACGACCTGATGGAGGAGATTCAGCAGCGCATCAGCCGGCAGGAGCGTGTCCTTGTGACAACCCTGACGAAACGCATGGCTGAGGAGCTGTCTGAATATCTTCTGAACCACGGTGTACAGACCGCCTATATTCACAGCGATGTTGCGACACTGGACCGCGTCAAGATTCTGGACGACCTGCGCAACGGTGCCTACGATGTACTGGTGGGTGTTAACCTTCTACGCGAAGGTCTTGATCTTCCAGAAGTGTCGCTCGTAGCTATTCTTGATGCCGACAAAGAAGGCTTCCTGCGTAGCCGTCGCAGTCTGATACAGACAGCCGGTCGTGCAGCCCGCAACGTCAACGGCAAGGTCATCATGTATGCTGATACCGTCACTGCTTCTATGCAATTAACCATTGATGAGACAGAACGGCGACGCACGAAGCAGATGCACTACAACGAGACTCACGGTATTACTCCAACGCAGATTACCAAAGCTATTAAACACAGCAACTTAAGCATTGAAGACAATTCCACCTCTGCCGACAGAAGCGCTCCTGTCAAGACGTATTATATTGGTCCGACAGAAGGCTCTTTCGCAGCCGATCCTATTATTGAGCGTATGACCAGACAACAGTTGGAGAAGAGCATTGCCGACACTACAAAACTCATGAAAGAGGCGGCAAAGAACCTCGATTTCCTACAGGCCGCCCAGTATCGTGATGAGATTATCCGACTGCAAAAAGAAATTGAGTTGAAGGATTGAAAGATAAAAAAAGTTAAGCTATACCGATAATAAAAAAGAATCTTCGTATCTTTGCATGATGAAACAATAAAAACAACAACAGAATATGAGAAAACTAATATTAGCCGTAGTACTCTGCACTCCCCTCTTTGCTTTGGCACAAAACACTTGGGAGACACCTCAGCAGACATCAAAGACCGTTGATGCCAAATACCTTGTCGGAGCTGTTCCCGAAGAGAACGGAAAGGTTGTCTTCAAGACCACCATTGAAGCCCCAGGTAAAAGTGCCAGTCAGATTTACGATATCATTGCAAGTTATATGCAGAAAATGACGAAAGAGGCCAACCAGACCGAACAAAGCCGTATCACCGTGGCCGATCCTCAGCAATATCAGGTTATAGGCTCTTACCAAGAATGGCTTATCTTCAAGAAATCTGCTCTATTGACTGACCAGACGCGTTTCTACTATATCCTTGCTGCAAACTGCTTCGATGGCAAGGCAGAAGTGTCCATGACAAACATCTTCTATTTATATGAAGAGGAACGTGCTCCCCAGCAATACAAGGCAGAAGAATGGATTACCGACCAATGGGGACTATCAAAGAAAAAGGACAAACTGTCGCGTGTAAGTGGTAAGTTCCGCAGAAAGACCATCGACCGTAAGGACTATCTGTTTAACACATTGGAGTCGCTGCTGAAATGAGGAGAATGGAACGTATTGGAGAGGAACGGGGACGCTTCTTCGGATTGCGCCAGATACTCAACACACTGTTCATTCTCGGAGCCATTGCCGGCATGTTATTCTATTTCAAGGCAGACAAGGATACTGGCGTCTATATTCTTATCGGCTCATGTATTCTGAAGTTCGCCGAGGTCACCCTAAGACTGATGAAAATCTGACAGATGAAGCTAACGTCCAGACATCTTTTGTCACTTGCCTTCGTCGCATTGTCGATGGCATTGTCTGCTCAGACCTATAACCAGATTGACGAGCAGGGCAATGTCACACGACGCGATGAGCGTAGTCGCAACTTCAATCCCCATAACAACGACACGACAAAAACCAAGGAGATTCCAATTGGCTTACGTGTCTGGACGGTTGATCGTCGCTTCGGCGACATTCGTCCGGCCGAAATTGACACGATGCCGCATATGTTCATGCGTACCAATTTCAACGAGGGTATGTATGGCGAATACAATACCATTGGCAATAATTATAGTGCACGTCAGAATCGTATCTTTGCCGACCGTCAACTGACGTCACAGTTCTTGTTTACCCAGCCATATAGTTTTGTCAACACCGAGCCCGACCAGTTCCATTTTGTCAACACACTGTCGCCTCTGACAAACATGAGCTACTACAGCTGCGGTGACAAGACCAATGGCGAAGACCGCTTAGATGCGAAGTTTGCAGTCAACGCCAACAAGAAACTGGGAGGAGGTTTTGATATCAACTATGATTATGCACGAGGGTACTTTAGCAGCCAAAACACGTCTCACTTCGGTGTCAAGTTCTTTACATCATATTTAGGTGACCGTTACCAGATGCACATTCTGGCATCAACCTATCAACAGAAAACGTCGGAGAATGGCAGTATTGAGAACGATGATTATGTCACCCACCCCGAGGCATACAGCGAGAGTTATTCTGAGAATGAGATTCCGACCATTCTGTCCTCCAACTGGAACCGCAACAACAACCAGCATGTGTTCCTGACACATCGTTATAACCTGGGATTCTATCGGGAGTTGGAACGTGACTCCACCAACGAAGCCGACAGCATTGTCAGGCGTGAGTTTGTCCCAGTGACAAGTTTCCTGCACACGATGGAGCTGAACAAATTCAGACGCACTTACATTGCATACCAGACACCAGACAAATACTACGCCAACAACTATCTTCCTGGTGACAGCATACATGATGAGACCAATCATTTCCAGATAAAGAACTATCTGGGTGTCGCTTTGCTCGAGGGTTTCAACAAGTATGCCAAGGCGGGACTGAAAGCCTTTGTGGCTCATGAGTTACGAAACTACAGACTGCCAGGCTTCACCACCGACAGTACTACCTATCAGCGCAAGTGGACTGAGCATAACATCAGCATCGGAGGAAAATTGTCAAAGACGGAAGGCCACACGCTGCATTACAATGCCACCGCAGAGTTGTGGTTGGCTGGCGAAGATGCCGGACAGCTGAAAGCTGATTTCGATACAGACCTAAACTTCAAGCTCCTTGGCGATACAGTCAGACTGGCAGCCTCAGCCTATTTCTATCAGCTGAACCCTGTCTTCTATCAGCGTCACTACCATGCCCGCAACTTGTGGTGGGATCATGACCTCGACAAGGAGACACGCACCCGCATTGAGGGGCGCTTCACTTATGACAAGACGAATACACTCTTACGAATTGCCATTGAGGAGATTCAGAACTACACCTATTTTGGCATGAGCTATAATCGGGACGGCAACGGTGTCACCAACCTCACTGCCGGCATTTATCAGCATAGCAGTAACATCAATGTGTTGACAGCACAACTCTGCCAGAACTTCAAATTGGGACCGGTCCGTTGGGACAATGTGATAACATACCAGAACTCAAGCGACGAGACGGTACTCCCTCTTCCGGCTCTCAACATCTTCACGAACCTCTACTTACATTTCAAGATAGCAGGTGTGCTGACGGTTGACCTCGGAGCTGACGCCACGTTCTTTACGAAGTACTATGCATCCGATTTCTGTCCTCAGCTCAATCAGTTTGCCGTACAGAAAAATATGGATAGCCGAGTCAAGTTAGGAGAATATCCTTTCGTCAACGCTTATGTCAATATGCACCTGAAGCGTGCACGATTCTTTATCATGATGAGCAATGTTGTCGATGGCGGTGCTAACAGGAAGGAATTCCTGACGCCTCACTACCCGATGAACAGCTCCACCATTCGTACGGGAATCTCGTGGAACTTCTTCAACTAATCCGTTATGCATCCAGAAGTAAAGACCAATTCGCTGTGGGCGTGGGTGTTGGCCGCTCGTCCCAAGACGCTTTCCGGAGCTGCCGTGCCCGTCATGATTGGGGGAGCATGGAGTTGGGCCGATGCCCAGTCGTATGAAGAGGCACCATTCAACTGGATAGCCCTCATCCTATGCTTTATGTTTGCGTTCATCATGCAGATCAACGCCAACTTCATCAACGACTTCTTTGACTTCATCAACGGTGCCGATGACAGCGAGACGAGACTTGGCCCCAGACGTGCCTGCGCGCAAGGTTGGATAACCCTGAACGCCATGAAGCGTGGTATCGCCGCTTGTACGTGCCTCGCTATCCTTACAGGACTTCCACTAATCTGGTATGGAGGGTTGGAGATGGTTCTTGTCGGAGCAGTCTGTGTCATCTTCTGTTTTCTCTACACCACACACCTTTCCTATCTCGGTATGGGCGACATCCTTGTGCTGCTCTTTTTTGGCATCATCCCCGTCTGCATCACCTATTATATACAGTTACATACCTGCACGTGGACTGTTTTACTCATGTCCATAGCCTGCGGCCTTGTCATTGACGCCCTACTGATTGTAAACAACTACCGCGACCGCGACAATGATAGACAGGTAGGAAAGAAAACACTTGTCGTCAGAATTGGCGAAGAGAACAGCCGAGCCGCCTACCTCTGTGTGGGTGTCACAGCTTGTATCCTGAACGGAGCTGCCTGGATTTCCGGTCATCCGCTGGCATTCGTCCTGCCGCTACTCTACCTCGTTCTTCACGTCAAGACCTATCTCGACATCAAGCGCATCGACCGCGGCAAAGCTTTGAACAACTGCCTCGGCCAGACGGCACGCAACATCCTGATATATGGTCTGACCGTCAGTATCGGACTTCTCCTTATGTAAACTATCCCCTCCCTACAGCCTATGACTAACACCCCAAGCCTCGACCTTGTCGAATTCATCGAGACCAAGATTCTTCCGCAGTATGCAGAGTTTGACCGTGCCCACAATCTTGAGCACGTCACCCGAGTCATACGTAATGCCTTGGAACTGGTTCGTACCACCGGCGCAGATATCAACATGGTCTACACCATCGCCGCCTACCATGACTTAGGCATGAAAGGGCCACGGGCCATTCATCATATCACCGGCGGTAAGATTCTGGCGCAGGATGCCCGTCTTCGTCAATGGTTCTCGGCAGAACAGATAAACATCATGCGTGAAGCCGTCGAGGACCACCGCGCCTCTGCCAGCCATGCTCCCCGCTCTCTCTACGGAAAGATTATTGCCGAGGCTGACCGTGACATTGACATAGAGACCATCTTTCGCCGTGCCATCGAATACGGGTTGGCTAACTACCCAGAGCTTGATGACGAAGGACAATGGCAGCGTTTTCGCCAGCACATGGACGAGAAATACTCCGTCAACGGGTATATCCGCCTCTGGATTCCCGGTTCTCCTAACGAACAACGTCTCAACGAGCTGCGCAACATCATCGCACAGCCAAGTCTTCTACGCCAGTATTTCGATCGTATATATTCAACAGGTACTCTATAGTAAAAAAGAGGGAAATGTTTTGGCGTTTCCTTTTTTTTGTGTACCTTTGCAGCGCCAATGGAGAAAGCCCCACTCGTTGAGGGGTACCGTTGGCAAGATAAATTGCATAGAAATATGAAAGTAATGAAATTCGGCGGAACGTCCGTAGGTTCCGTAAAAAGCATTCTTAGCTTGAAAAAAATTGTGGAGACAGAGGCTCGGACGCAACCTGTCGTAGTAGT
>Ga0310786_10002841_pt1 | contig 25867 bp, 24 predicted proteins | sample AusTroGonzalo_MG_FD_203881 | JGI IMG/M metagenome (GOLD analysis project Ga0310786, IMG submission 203881) | Bovine rumen microbial communities from tropical cattle in Woodstock, Queensland, Australia - Gonzalo_03 (v2) (version 2) | ecosystem: Host-associated > Mammals > Digestive system >...
ATGCTTTCCTAGCGGATAAGGAACTCATCATGTATGGCATGAAGATGATGAACACCCCCACCAGTGCCAGCACCAACTCATTCTGGTGCACCACCATGATGAACGGTTATCTGCGCACCCTGCTCACCGGACTCTGCACCCGCATGGACTGGTACATACCGCGCTGGATGTATTTTTCCGGTTCTTGTTTCTATGTTCGGAAATCAATGTTTGAGGCTGTAGGCCTGTTCGACGAAGAAGTTTTCATGTATGGTGAAGAAGATGATATACATTATCGGTTGGCAAAACGTTTCGGTTACCACTTCCGTTTCGATAAACATCTGCACTACCTACACCCTATGGAGCATCGTCGACTCACCGTTGACTACGAAAAGAAACTTCTCGAAATTGATCTCTACCATCACCAAAAGAAGGGACTTCCCCCATTGGCAACACTTCAGACATACCTCCAGATTAACACGACTCTGCTTGTTAGAGCATACATACGCAAGATGCTGTGCAGACAGGATGAAGCAGACTTTGCCAAATTAAAGGGGTTCAGAAACGAGTTGAAAAAAATGTACAAAGAATATTCCACGAAATCATGACCATAGATATACTCATATCCTGCATGCACCAGAAAGACTGGTCTATCGTAGAGCGGTCCAAACTCCAAGGAGGGGCAGTCATAGTGAACCAATGCGACCGCAACGGAGAAGAAGAGATACTCATCAACAGCTGTTCTGTCCGCATGTATTTCACATCCCAGCGAGGATTGTCGCGCAGCCGCAACATGGCCATCACCCACTCCCATGCCGACGTCTGCCTTATCTCTGACGATGACGAGATATACGCAGAAGGATATGAAGCAAATCTGATTAAAGCCTTCACCGAATACCCCAAAGCGGATGTCATACTGTTTCAGGTAAAGAACGACGTTGGGAAGACCTTCTCGCCCCATCCCTTCCGTGTAGGCTATATCAAAGCGCTCAAATTTGCAAGTTGGCAAATCGCATTCCGTCGCGAAAGCATCATGAAGGCAGGCATCCGCTTTGATGTGGAAATGGGTTCTGGCACCGGACACGGCAGTAATGAAGAAACCAAGTTCCTTTATGATTGTCTTCGGAAAGGACTTCGGCTGCAATATGTCCCTGTTGAGATTGCCCAACTCGTTCCCGGTAGCGAATCGCAATGGTTCAAAGGTTTTGATTCGAAATATTTTCTGAATAGAGGCTGGTCCACGGAACGATATATGGGAAAGTTCTGCGGAACTCTTTATGTCACCTATTTCGCAATAAGGAAATTCCCGCTGTATCGTAAAGACTGCTCCATGTTCAGAGCTTGGACAAACATGCTTAAAGGCATCTTCTGTAATCTTTATCAATAACCTTACGATGATATTTAAGAACTGAGAATATGAATATTGCATCCGACGTTTACCGCAGCATCACCTCCAACAAACTGTTTTTTTCCGGTGTAGCTATCGTTGGTATTCTCCTGTCGCATCTAATTGGAGTGGATCAGGAACATCTCTTTTGGATGATCTTCTATCCGGGTTTTGTAGGGGTGGATATATTCCTTTTCTACAGCGGCTACGGTCTGTGCCGTTCATTGGAGAACAACACGCTAGAAATGTTCTATATGCGTCGTCTCAAGCGCATCTATCCCATGCTGGTGCTCTTCACTCTGCTTTCGTATCTCATAACCAGTTTTCTGCACCACAATCATTTCACCGTATATGATGTTTTCTGTAACCTGACCACACTGAATTTCTGGGGGCTGGGCGGTTTTAAATTTGAGTGGTATCTCAGCTTCATCATCTATCTCTATCTGCTCTTTCCCCTGCTCTACCACTTTGTCCGAAGATGTGGTTTTATCTCCGTCATCATCTCATTTTTCCTGCTTTACACCTTTCTGTATTTCCATCGGGAGGGATGGTTTTACCAATGTGCCTTCTCCCGAATTCCAGTTTTTCTGCTTGGCATCCTGTGCTATCAGCGCAACACGCCCGAGACCTACAGACAAGGACTTCTCATTTTTTTGCCGGCACTTCTGTTGATGGGGGTGTTCTTCGGGTTGGGCCTCGTCGAAAAGTTTGAACTGGTCTATATGTCTGCGCCCTTTATCTTATTTATGCTTGCTTTTAGTTTCTCTTCTGTTATTCGCAAGCAAAACCGAATATATTCCATATTCTCATTCTTTGGAAAATATTCTCTGGAGATATATCTTTCTAACTTGCTCATATTGTCAACAATACCTCACATACAGTTACCCATCCCTATCGTATTAACCTACGCAGGACTTCATGTGCTGTTTGTTTCTGGGATGGTTTCCGCTAATCGTTTTATTCAGAAAATGCTCTAACTTAAGCCGTCTAAGAATCATATGTTGTTTAATTCCATCCCTTTCCTTTTGTTTTTCCCGACAGTGTGTGTGCTGTACTTCCTCATTCCTGCCATACATGTTCGCACAAGAAATATGCTGTTACTTATTGCCAGTTACTATTTCTATATGAATTGGGAGCCCGCATATGCTTTATTGTTATTGACAAGCACTATCCTTACCTATGTTTCAGCTTTCGGTATCGGACATTTTGAGGACAATCGGATAAAAAAAACATGTCTTATATGCAGTATAATTCTGAATCTCGCTATATTATTCCTTTTTAAATACTATAACTTCCTGTCATCGAACGTCATGATGGCAATGCATAGCTGCGGCATTGGGATGGAGTTGCCGAAATTCGCTTTGCTTTTGCCCGTAGGAATATCGTTTTACACATTTCAGGCTTTAGGTTATTCTATCGATGTATACCGAGGTGTCACGAAGGTTGAGCGAGATTTTTTCACATATGCTTTGTTCGTCTCATTTTTCCCGCAATTAGTTGCCGGTCCTATCGAACGGTCCAACAACCTGCTTCCGCAGTTTAAACAGCAGCACAGGTTTTGTTATGAATCTTTTATGACTGGCGTAAGATTAATGGTCTGGGGCTATTTTATGAAATTGGTCTTGGCCGATCGTTGCTCGCTTTATGTCGATGCAATATTTAACAATGTTGACAAGCAAAACGGTGGCTCATATCTGGTTGCGTCACTGCTTTTCCCTTTTCAGATTTACGGTGACTTTGCCGGTTATTCTCTGATAGCCATCGGAGTGGCACAAGTGCTTGGTTTCAGTTTGATGGAGAATTTTCGTCGCCCTTACTTTGCATGTTCCATCGGTGAGTTCTGGAATCGATGGCACATATCCCTCTCAACCTGGTTCAAGGATTACGTCTATATCCCCCTTGGCGGTAATCGTGTAGGACGTTTGCACAACTATTTCAATTTGCTCGTGACATTTGTTGTCAGTGGTATCTGGCATGGTGCCAACTGGACATTCTTGTGTTGGGGAACACTGCATGGACTGCTGCTTTGCATAGAAAAGGCACTTGGCATCAGCAAGAAACAGTATTCCGGGGCAAAAAAGTTTTGCCATTGGCTAGTGACATTCATTCTTGTTTGCCTTGCCTGGATTTTGTTCCGTGCAAACAGCATTTCAGATGCTGTCACCATTATTACAGGAATATTCACTAATCTCGAACCTCCAAAACCGGAATATGCGAACTTCATTGCCATTGCGTTAGCTATGGCGATATTGCTGACAAAAGAATGTTCTGAAGAGTTTCGCCGGAAAATCAGGATCGCCGAGTCGGTGTCGTGGGTCTTGCGCCACCTCTATCTTATCATGATGATTGCATACATCATTTTGTTCGGAGTCTTGGGAGGCGACCAATTCATCTATTTCCAATTTTAAGACAATTAGATTATGAAGAAACTAATAGTAAGTGTCCTGTTTATCGTAATCGGTCTTTTTGCGGTAGACCGCTTAGGCGGCATGCTCATGTGGTGGGTTAACCAACATACACACGACGTTTCTGGTCCGAAGATTAAATATCTTGTCAATGATGTTAACGAAGACATTTTGCTGATGGGCACATCGCGCTGCGATTTGCATTATGTGCCGTCAGTCATCAGTGACACGCTTGGACTCACTGTTTACAACGGCGGCATTAATGCATCCGAAAACATCTACTCACATTATATCATTCTCAATCATATATTAGCTATCCATAAACCTAAAGTGATTTGCCTCGAAGTGATGGATAATGATGTCATGATGCAGAGTGATCCCTTCTGTGCCACCGCTTTCTTTGCTCCGTATTTTGGACGTAATGAAAGAGCCGATTCTGTATTCCTGCTTGCAGGGTCATATTGGAAATACAGAATATCACATTTGTATCGATACAATGCAAAAGCGGTTTCCAATATTGCCGGACTTGTCATAAGCAGGCATGAGGGTGGCGAGAATGGATACATACCATTCCCCAAGCCAGTACACTACCCTGACTCAATGGTGTATCGTAAAACGCAACATCTTGTGGATAGTCTGAAACTGGAATACGTGCAACGTTTCATCAATCTCTGCAAGGAGAATGGTGTAGGTCTTATATTTATGGTCTCACCGATGTACACGGAAATTGATGCAAACCATTACGATGTCTTAAAATCCATCGCAAAACGCAATGATATACCATTCTTAGACTATCATTCGGACGGTCTTTACCATGACCATCCCGAATATTTCCTGGATAATGACCATTTGTGGGACAAAGGAGCCAAAAAGTATTCCTCTGTCTTTGCACATGACCTAAAGAAACTAATAAACAAAAAATGAGGTTTTGCAATATGAACATTCGCATATTCACTCCGTGCGTTCCTTTCCACATTATGGTGCCTGTCGCGGAGATGTTCAAATGCCCATGATAAATGTATTTCCTTACATGTTGCAAGCAAATGGAAAAGAATTATCAGTGTTTCGAGGCAATTTCCTTGAATACTGCCTGTGTAGAATCAACCTGCCCAAGAATATTTTCCAATTAAAAATTACCGTACGTATCCGTAGATTTTCTCTTTCCAAGAATAGTGCTGCTTGACCGTCTCGTAGCCATTGACTGCCAATTGCTGTCTTAGGTCGGGATGATTCATGATGCGCAGGCAGGCGTCTGCCAATGTGGCTGCTTCATCCTGAATGAGGCAGTTTTCTTCGTGCCGGAGTTCTGGGATAGCATTGGAGATAAGGCTTGTCATTACCACGGGAATGCCACAGCCCATAGCTACAAGAACCTTGTTCTGAATGCCTGCGGCAACACGTACGGGAGCTATGGCAAGGCAGGCGTCACAGATGGTACTTTCTATTTCGTCAACATAACCGGTAACGAAGATGTTATCCGAAGCCAACTGCTGTATGCTTTGTGGAGGTTGTGCTCCCACGATGTAGAATTTGGTGTCAGGCTTTTGTTTGAGTATTCGTGGGAAAATATCCTGAACAAAACATAATACGGCATCCTGATTCTGCAATGTTCTCATGTTGCCGACAAATACAATCTTGTTTGGGTCGTATTTGTGCTTGATGTTCTTGCTGCACTGAATGCCGTTGGTATGAAGCTCCAGACTTTCCGGATGAAGGGATTTTGTCTTCAGATAGTCAATGTCGGCCTGAGATACCAACACGTTCTTTGGGAAGTGTAGCAGGCTGTATTGCTCGGCTCTAAGGATGAGGCGTTGCTCGATACGGTAGGCGTTCCTTAGGAGCCAGTTTCCTTTGCTCTGCGACGACATGGCATAGGTCTTGGATAGAGCATCCGTCATCTCTATGATAGAACGGTTATGAAGTCCCAGCTCGTCCAAATAGGGCATCATGCGCAACAGATGGGCTATGAACAGGTCGGGGTTCTCTTTCTGTATAATCTCGCGTAGCTTTCTTCTGTAAGATCCTGACATATAGAAACCGCATTGCATGGGCTGGGCTTGCAAAAGGCATATCAGTGAATGAAGGAGAGATGCTATTTGATATCGGTGTACGGTATAGACCTTGTGGTAGATGCGTTGAGCCTCGAAGATCTGCGGTTCTCCGTTCTCCTCCAAGCTAAGCAGAATCAGTTTGTAGCCTTGCTTGCGAAGCTGATGGGCTATATTGTTGATGCGAAGCACGTCGCCACCGTTCTCGGGAATAGGGAAGCGGGGGGTGAGGATGCATATCTTCTTGGCTTTGGCCGCATTCTCCTCCAACTCCTGGCGAAGATTGGTCTCTGTGGCTATACGCTCGTCATTCCTGGCTATAGAGCGGTCAATCTGTTTCTGCCATATAACGAAGATTACTACGTCAATCAATACTGTCCATGTAATGCTGACACCGGCAAAGTACAATCCCAGGTTCAGCAATGCAAAGATGATGTCCGCAGCCAATATGGTCAGCAATGCCATTGTCATATAATGGCCGGTACGCATGAGCTTGTGATGAAGATGCGTCTTGTCGGCATGGAATGGATGCTCTCCTCTGAGGATACGGCTGAAGGCAACACGTGTAAGGTCGAAGGTGGGAATCAGCAGAAGTGTATAGACAAGCAGCAGGCTATATGGCTCCGGCTCTTTCTCGGGATTCTCTGAACATAGTTTCAGCCCCAGATAACTGAGCGCATAACCCAACATCAGACTGCCGGAATCGCCCATGAATATCTTGGTCCCCTTTTTGTTGTCGCCAAAGATATTATACCATAGGAACACAAACAGGCTACCGGACATGGCTGCAGTGAAAAGACAGAAGATTTTCATGCCCCAGCTCCAGAAAGCCCACGTGAAAGCGGCAAAGGCTATTAGGGAGAGGCTGCTGGCAAGTCCGTCTATTCCGTCTATGAGGTTTATGCTGTTCACTATCAGCATAACCAGGAAAACTGTCAGAGGATAGCTGAAAGCCTCGGGAATCTCATATATGCCGCAGAACCCGTACAGGTTGTTAAGGGTGAGGCCTATAAGGGGAAAACATAGTGCTGCAATGAACTGGATGAAAAACTTCAGATGGGCGGATAGGCCGAAAAGGTCGTCCAGCAGTCCTGTAACGTAAGTGGCAAAGATACCGAATCCTATTAATAGGGTGCTGGATTTCAGCGGGTCACTTTCTCCGTATTGATTGAAGATGATAGCTAAGGTGACGGCAATGCCGACTATGGCACTCGGAACGAAAACAACACCACCCAAACGTGGTGTGTTATTCTTGTGGACTTTGCGCTCGTTAGGCCTGTCGAAGTAGCCGTTACGCTTACACAAATTCAGAATCCATGGCATTAACAACATGGACGTTAATGCCGAAGCAATGAAAGATATGAAAATATAGAGCGCAGTCATAATGTCGTTTATATAATATAAACGTTCTTTAAGCTTATTTTATTGTTTAGATTGCAGGTTTTTCCTGAAAACAGTCCTGCTTTTACTGGTTTATCCTTAATATTTGCGGAAGCGTAATGTTCCTTCCTCTCCTGTCAGTACCATTTTGTCTGATACCAGTACATCTATGCGCAGTCGTCCGTTGCCGGGGATTCCGTATTTGCGTAATGCATCGATAGTGTATTGAACAGTATCCAGTTCAGCATCCCTGACGATTGTATAGGGTTGGTTAATAACCAGATAGTCATCTTCCAGGTGATAGTATGTCAAGAAATAGGTTTCTGCTTCGTCTGGCAGTTCTTGCAGCATCAGTAGGTTGTTGCGTATCTTATAATATATTCTTGTGTCGGGCTTGTCGTAGGCAAGGGAGCCGTCGGCATTCCTCCATTCTACCAGTTGCCACATTCCACCCAGTGTGCCGCTATCGTCTCGTTTGTTCTCGCAGCTGGTGCAAAGGAGCATGGATAATAGCGCTATAATACAATATATATATATATGCTTTCGTGATTTCATGCGTTATTTGGTTTTGTTAATCCATCCGCTATAGGATACGGATAGCATACCACCGTTGCTGTTGCCAAGGATTTCTCCGTCGTTATGTCCGTAAGTGGCAGTGATGCCTAATCCCTTAATTTTGCGGGGGGTATATGTGACTTCCGCCATCAGGTAGTTGGCTTTCTGTGGATCTGGCGTGGGGGTGTAGTACGAGCCGAGGCTCTTCACATGTGTGTACAGCAGACGCCATCTCCATTCCTCTGCCGGTATTCCACCAAGTCCTATGTGATGGGCGTTGATGCGGTTGTGATAAACCATAAGGATGTTGCTTGCTCCAAACCTGTCGTTATAGATAGGGGAGGAGAGGAGCGGGTTACCCATTACGTAGCCGGAATGCTGCCAGGCACCATAGATGTGGTGATTGTAATACTGGTCGCACCCGCTAATCTGCTCTGGCATGACGGCAGTCTTGTCGTGATAGATGGGACCGCTCTGATCCATGGTGCCGACATGTTCATAGACAAGGCTGCTGAGGAAGGGATTCCTGGGCAGGTTTATCTCTACGCCCCAGAGCATATCCTTCCACCCATACTGCCAGAACATCTGGCTTTGGTCTTCGAAGAAGTGCTCTATATAACCGGCTACGCTCCATACCTTGCCGTGGTAGTCGGCACGCAGATGCCAGCTTCCCAACTGATTTCCTTCGCGATTGGAATAAATGTCTCCGTCGTTGATGTCACCGCCTCCGGGAATGAAGGCATTCCAGAAACTCTTGAAACCATGTAGCAGGGATATTTTATCTTCTATCGGGGCATCAAAGCCTGCTCTTTGCCTGAGGTTATAGCCCGTTCCGCCAAACTGACAGCTCATTTCTATTCCGCCTGTCACGGTTAGGGGAAACTTTTCTGTATTACCGATACGCAGAAATGCAGCCTTGGAGTGGTACAGCGAGCCTGAGGTGTAGAAGTTGGTGGTGTTATTGACAAACTCACCCTGCCAGGCGTTGTCTGTGTACCATCCGTATGCAATGTGCCCCTTAATCGCCAGCCATTTCTTGGTGCCGGGGATTGTCAGGAAGTCAGGAATCTCCAAGCGTACCTGAGGTAATGGGCGTGCGTTGATACCTGTTGTCATGGCTCCGCTGCTCAAGGCCTGGTTCTTCAGTTCCAAGGGATGCTCTTTCTGACCTAAACTTAAACGGAGCGCCTTCCATTGTATATCTGTATAAAGCTGCTGAATGATAAAGTGCTTGCTTCCCATTCCAACAGCTGCTGCAATGTCAGCTCCATAGCCTATGCGCCATTTGCGCAGGCTATCTGTCATTACGTCTCTCTGGATAACACCACGCAGATAACCATAGTTGTTCTTATGAGAGCTTAATCCGTATCTGTTGCTTGTGAACCAGAACGGAGCATAGTCTCCGCCACTGAAAGCACTGGTTATGCTGCCCTCATAACAAACATTCTCCCCCAGACGACTGATTTGTGCTTCTGTCGTCAAGGGGAGAAAGGTTATGAGTAGTGTTAGCAGTTTCTTCATTTATTTCTCGGTATGTTCGCGCTGGTTGTTTTGACTTCCGTATTGTCCGTAAATACCATAGTGACCGTATTTGCCGTAGCCGTAGCCGTACTTACCGTATTTACCATACTTACCGTACTTACCGTACTTGCCGTATCCGTAATAGTAGCCGTACTTCTTCTTCTTCAGGTCAACGCCGTTCAGTACCAGATTAACCTTAGGCAACTTGTTGTTGTCGTTCAGGTTATTGATAAGGTTGAAGTTGGAGCGTGGTGAGTAGTCGGCACGGCAGACAACCAGGGTAACGTCTGCTACGCGTGCAATAGACAATGTGTCGCTTACAAGTCCGATAGGAGGTGTATCCAGCACGATGTAGTCGTAATGCTCCTTCAGCAACTCAATGGCGCGATCCAACTGAGTACGTGAGATCAATTCACCGGGGTTGGGAGGGATGACACCAGCAGGCAGGACGTCAAGGTTGGGGTTGCCAATGCTGTGGGTAATCTGTGACTCCAGCAAGTCGTATCCCATATCGTCGCTTGAAAGGAAGGTGGTAAGACCGCTTTTGCTTACAGGTATTCCGAAGAGTTTAACCAAACGGGGTTTACGGATATCCAGACCCACAATGATTACCTTCTTACCCATCAGGGCAATAGACATTGCCAGGTTGGTAGATATGAATGTCTTTCCTTCACCGGGGATACAACTGGTACAGCAGATAACCTTCTCGTTTGAATTCTGCACGAAGCGTAGGTTGGTACGCAATCCACGGAATGCTTCCTCCATAGTGTTGTTTGAGTTCTCGCGAACCACCAGGGCTTTCTCGCCGTCCACAACTTTGTTTCCCAAGGGAATGTCTGCCAAAATAGGAATCTTGGTCAGTTTCTCTATGTCTTCACGACCCTCAATCTGGTAGCGCAGCAGGTTCAGCAGAAGAACTACTCCAATGGGGAATCCGAAGCCGAGAATCAAGGCTATCATCCAGATAATCATACTCTTGGGAGCAACCTTTCCCATATACTGGGGAGAGTCGATAATCCTTGCCTTTGCAGCTGTACTTGCCAGTGAGATAGCGTTCTCCTCTCGCTTCTGCAGCAGCATCAGATACAGGTTGGCCTGAATCTCCTGCTGACGCATGATGTTGGTCAGTGCACGCTCTTGGGTTGGAGTACTCTGAATTCGGCTGTTAAACATGTGGAACTGGCTGTCGGTGCTCTTCTTCTGAGTCAGAAGGTCGTTCTTGATAGCCTCCAGGCTGATTCGGATAGAAGGCCACATTTCCTCCAGTTCGGCAGTGATACGCTGTACATAGGGGTTGTCTTCGCTTGAAGACTTTATCAGTCTGTTGCGCTGAAGAACGCCCTCGTTGTATTTGCTGATTGACTGATTCAGGTTCTGGTTCTGAAGACCCAGGTTGGCAGGGATTACCTGCATGGCATTGGATGGGTTGTTGGTGTAGTTGACCAATGCGGTGATAAGGTTCAACTGAGTCTCTAACTCAACCTGCTTTGACTGATACTCCGTTGTCTTTGTCAGTGAGTTGGTAGCATCGTTGGTCAGGTTAATCAGATCGTTGCTCTTCTTGTACTGCTCCAGATTGCTTTCTGTGATATCCAAATCGCCACGGATGTTCAGCAAACGCTCTCTAATGAACTCGTCGGTCTTTGTGGCAACCTCGTTCTTGTCTTCGTTGGCGTCCTCGTTGTAGCTCTTCAGCAACTCATTCAGATAATCCAGAGAGCGCTCAACCTGTGTATCTGTAAAGGTGAGGGCTGCTACGGTTGTCGTCTTGCTGGTTGCAGAAGCCGTAAGCTTTTTGGTGTATATTCTGCCGGCAACGTCTAAGGGGAGGATGCGGGCATACTGTGTCTTGCCTTCCAACAGCTTGCTGGTGGGATTCTGCTGAATGATGATGGTACCGACAGGAGTTGTCACGTTTCCGGGCAGCTTCTTGATCTTACGCTCAAATGTGATTTTCTGCTTGCTTCCTATGACGGGAACTTCTCCCTTTATGACATATCCTTCCTTTTCGTTCTTGTTTATTTCCAAGCTGACAGGAGCCTGCAGCACGGCAAGCTGGCTCTCGGGCATGTCCACAATCAGGGGATTGTTGTTGTACAGTTCTCTCTTGCGTACTCTGCCGTCAATGGCGTATGACACATATAGTTTCAAAGCCTTGACAACTCTGGTGTTGATGTTGGTGCTTCGAAGAATTTCCAACTCGTTGTCAAAACCGTTACTGTTAGAAAACAGACCTACATTTTCCAGATTCATCATCTGGCTTGCTCCTCTTGCACCTTTCTTGTCATCATCCTTGATTAGGATTTTCATTGATGATGTATAAACTGGGTTGGTGTATCGCAGGTAGCAAAAGGCAAGGCCTAATGCAACAATTGTGGATACGATAATCCACTGCCAGTTAAGAACGATGATTTTCCATATCGCAGCCAGGTTAAACGCACTAGATTCTTCTTCGTTTACATTCTCATTAGCAACGTAATCAGCCATGATTTTATCCTTTTATTTGTTAAATGCAATACTATTTTCATGCAAAGTTAACAAAATTATTTGTACGCGTGAAGTGTTTTGCTACATTTTTTGAATTTTGTGATATTTTTCGTGCAGACTTTGCCGAGGTTGCTTAAATTGTTGTAAATTTGCAAAAATACGAGTGCAAATTCAAAAATGAGGATATTATACAAGGGGATGCAAAATCCCGATAAAGGATTGCTGATAGTCGGAACAGACGAGGAGGCGGCAGAAATCCAAGCGGAACTGAGGGGGCAGGGAATTGCTCCTCGGGTGCAGGTGTTGTCGCCTGATGCTTTGTCTGAGTCCCTGCATGAGGTGGAGAATATCGGCGCGGTGTGTTGTGCGTCGGGTGCTGTGAAGCTGGCGGATTTGCCTGCTCTTGCTGCTTATGGCCGGGAAAAGAATGTGGAGTTGTTCTTCTGTATTCCGGAACTTGCTGTTCTCCAGAAGAATATGTGTGTAAGGAATATCGGTTTCCTTTCTTTCCTTTCACTTGTCTGTGAACCGCTCAGTCATTGGTGGAACAGAATGACGAAACGTCTTTTCGACTTATTGTTAAGCGGATTGTTCCTGCTAATGTTTTTCCCTTTTATTTACATCCCTGTCGCAATCATCATCAAGCGTAAGAGTGCCGGACCGGTTTTCTCTTTCGCCAAGGAGACGGGCAGGAGGGGAAAGCGTTTTGAGCGTATAAGCTTCCGCACGGCAGACCTTCCTGCGGAGTCGTTCCTTCAGAAGAAGTGGTTTCGTCAGTTGCCTCAGTTCCTGAATGTGTTCGGGGGCAGCATGTCTGTTGTGGGGCTCCGGTTTGCAAAGGAGGCGGGAGATGCCGTCCCTTCTACTTATAATTATGCCAAACCGGGGATGACGAATTGCCGATTCTGCAAGGATGCAGATGTCTGGTATGTGCAGAACTGGTCTTTGTGGCTGGATGTAAAAATCCTTTTTAAAGCGATATTTGATAAAAACAAAACAGAATAATTACTTATAAGAAATCAACAGTTATGTCGATATTTTCAAAATTATTTGCCCGGAAATCCGACTCAGGAACCCGTATCGGCGGCATGGAGGATTTTATGCTGCTGATACGAGTGTATTACCAGTCGGCCATTGCATCCCAGTTGGGGATAAACAACCTGGCCGCCTTGCCTGACCTTAGGGTTTTCAAGCAGACCTATCATGTACAAACGGTAAACAACAAGTTGGGCCTTGGTGAGAAGAAACAATGCCGCAAACTGATGCAGGATATCTATCATATCAGTGACGGCTTCTTTTCTGAAATAGATGCCAGTGTAAAGAAACGTTGCAAGAAGATGCAGGATGTTCAGGGGTATCTGATTACCTTCCAGGGATTCAGCCAGGACCTTATGATGCTGATGGGCAATCTTATGCAATGGAAGTTCCGCTTGCCGGGCTTCTTTAAGAATGCGCTGCGTCAGATGGTTGAGAAGCAGGTTCACGAGGTAATGACCAAGATGAATTGGAAGGATGAGGGCGTACGCCGTACCTGTGTATCCGTCAGGAAGTATCAATCGGCTCTAGGCTATTCAGAATCATGGATGTCTGAATATGTTTACACCCTTGTTATGCTCGCAAAAAAGGAGCCAAAGAAAAATAGTGACGAATAATTTTGCATAAAGATAAAAAAAAAGTTATCTTTGTCCTCGAAATGTTGGAGTTTTAATAGAAAATGGATGCAAAACTGACAGAACTGATTATTCGCCTTGAGACACGTACTCGTCAATTGCTGATGCAGTACAGTAAATCTCAGGAAGAGAAAAAGGATCTCTTGTCACGCCTGAAAGAACGTGACGAGGAGATTCTGTCGTTGAAGCAGAAGAATGAAGAGCTCCAGGAACAATATACCCATCTGAAGATGGCTAAGTACATTGATATGGCGGATGATGACGTAAAAGACCTCAGAGGCCGTATCAGAAAGATGGTGCGTGACGTTGACCGGTGTATCTCCATGCTTAAAGTAGAATAGAATTATGGCTGAGCAAAGTGATACCTTATCAATAACTCTCCGTTTTGGCAGTTGGACGTTGCCTATGACTGTTCGTCGTGAAGAGGAATATGTTTACAGACAGGCAGAAAAGCTTATCAAGGAGAGATTCAACTTTTATACCAACAGCTATCCGGGTCAGAAAACGGAAATGTATCTGGTTATGACCATTCTGGATATTGCTGTTAAAGTCAAGCAGCAAGAGACGTCTATGGATATAGAGCCCATAGCCAGTCGTCTGAAGCCGTTGCTTGCAGAGTTGGAGTCCGCACTCGAGAAGAAATCAGAGGGTTAATGACCCCAATTAATAATTCAAACATTAAATATTCATGATACCTTATATTATTTACGGCCTGGTGTTTGGAGTAGTATCCTTCGCAGTCCTTTTTTGCATATGGTATTTTTCTGTATTACCAAGCAAGCGTAAAAGAATGGCCAAGGAGGCAGAGCAGGAAGCCGAGATAATCAAACAAAAGAAATTACTGGAGGTTAAGGAAAAGTTCATCAGCAAGAAAGCCGAGCTGGAGAAGGAGGTTCGCCAGCGTAACCAGCAGATTCAGCAGGCAGAGAACAGAGCCAAGCAGAGAGAGCTTAGCCTTAATCAGAGACAGGATGAACTGACTCGCCGTAAGCAGGAGTCTGATACACTGCGTACCCGTTTGGAGACGCAGCAGGCTGTTCTTCAGAAGAAGGAAGAAGAGGTTGAACAGCGTATGGGCCGACTGCTGGAGCAGGAGAGAACCAAGCTGGAGGAAATCTCCGGTCTTAGCGTAGATGAGGCTCGCGAGCGTTTGATAGAGTCTCTCAAGGATGAGGCTAAGACAAGTGCTGCTGCCTACATCAACGAGATTATGGATGATGCCAAGATGACTGCCAACAAGGAGGCCAAGCGCATCATCATACAGACCATTCAGCGTGTGGCAACGGAAACGGCTGTTGAGAACAGCGTTACTGTATTCCATATTGAGAACGACGAGGTAAAGGGTCGTATCATTGGCCGTGAAGGACGTAATATCCGTGCTTTGGAGGCTGCTACAGGCGTTGAGATAGTAGTGGATGATACCCCCGAGGCTATCGTTATCAGTGCATTCGACCCAGTTAGGCGTGAAATCTGCCGTCTGGCCTTGCATCAGCTGGTAGCTGACGGACGTATCCATCCTGCCCGTATCGAGGAGGTTGTGGCTAAGGTGAAGAAGCAGGTTGATGAGGAAATCATCGAGACAGGTAAGCGTACTACCATAGACCTAGGTGTGCATGGCTTGCACCCAGAGTTGATTCGTATCATCGGTAAGATGAAGTATCGTAGCAGCTACGGACAGAACCTGTTGCAGCATGCACGTGAGACAGCTAACCTCTGTGCTGTTATGGCCAGTGAGTTGGGCTTGAACCCCAAGAAGGCTAAGCGTGCGGGTCTGTTGCATGATATCGGTAAGGTGCCCGATGAGGAACCCGAGATGCCACACGCATTGTATGGTGCCAAGTTGGCAGAGAAATATAAGGAGAAGGCTGATATCTGCAATGCCATCGGTGCACACCACGACGAGATGGAGATGACCACTCTGCTGGCTCCCATTGTTCAGGTTTGTGATGCTATCAGCGGTGCCCGTCCCGGTGCTCGTCGCGAGATTGTAGAAGCTTACATCAAGCGTCTGAAGGATCTCGAGAACATTGCAATGAGCTATCCTGGTGTTGTTAAGACCTATGCTATCCAGGCTGGCCGTGAGTTGCGCGTAATCGTTGGCGCTGATAAGATTGACGACAAGCAGACAGAGCAGTTGAGTACTGACATCGCCACAAAGATTCAGAACGAGATGACTTATCCCGGTCAGGTTAAGATAACCGTTATCCGTGAGACTCGCTCTGTATCATACGCTAAGTAACGTCTATTTTATAAATAAGGTATAGAAAAAGCCTTGGGTTTGTGCCCAAGGCTTTATTGTTTCTGTATCAGAACTGCCACCATTTCTTCTTTGGTTTCTCGGGTTCTGCACTAAGCTGTTCTGTCATTATTTGCTCGTAGGTTTTCTTCTTCGAGATCATCTCGTAGATAGTGCCCCAGTCAGGCAATCCGCCTACGTTTCTGTCATCAATCCATACGTCTGCTTTCAGCTTTCTGCTGAAGTGCATGTTCTTCTCTACGTCCTCCTCGGGGAAATCCTTGTTAACGGCATAGAACTCAACGCCTCTGGCTCTACACCATTCTACGGCATCATTCAGCAACTTTCCTTCCCTTACACTCCAGAGGATAAGCTTGTGATGTTCTTTGATGAGCATCTTCAGCGTCTCTGTGGCAAAGGGGATTTCCCTGCCAATCTCGGGGTATCTGTGCTCAACGATTGTTCCGTCAAAATCTACTGCGATAGTCATAAATCTGATAATGTTTTGCTGCAAAGGTATATAATTTTTGCCACAAATCCGCAAATGGACCATTATTTTACTAAAAAACGCCCCCATATAGTAGTAATATTGAATAAAAGCGCTAACTTTGCCGAGCAAATATGTTTAATAAAATGAAAAAGTTTTATTCTATTCTTTCTGTTATGGCACTTGCTGTAATGATGTGCAGTTGTGTCTCTACTAAGAAAATTGTCTACTTCCAGGGTGCAGATTCTTTGTACACGCAGGCCCAGCAGGTGCTGCAGCAGTATGAGATGAAGTTGAAGCCTGCTGACCAGATACTGGTTAAGGTGACCTGCAGCGAGCCTGATTTGCTCTCAGTGTTCGCCCAGGACGTTGTGATGGGTACTTCCGGCGGTGGTCGTAGTACCAGTTCTTCATACCTTTCTTCAGGCGCTTCTGGCGGTATGTCCAATGCATACGGATATACCATTACCAATGATGGCTACGTAGTTCTGCCTTCTATAGGTAAGGTTCATGTGGCAGGTCTTACAACTGTTGACGCAGCCAAGGTGATAGAGGAGAAGATTAAGGAAGTGAATCATATTTCCGATCCCGGTGTAACCGTTAATCTGCTGAATGCCCGTGTGGCTGTCTTGGGTGCTGTAAAGAGTCCCAGAGTGGTTAGTTTGACCAGTGAGCGTAATACTGTGCTCGATGTCTTGTCTCAGTGTGGCGATATTGCCGATACTGGATTGCGTCAGAAGATTAAGCTCTTCCGCGAGGTTGACGGTCAGCGTATGATGTACGAGATGGACCTGACAAAGTCAAATGTCTTCGAGAGTCCTGGTTACTATGTTCAGCAGAACGACCTGATTTACGTTGAGCCCAACAAGAGCCAGAGTATCAAGAGCAGTGCTTTCTATACATTCTGGACGGCAGGAGCAACCATTATCAGTACTTTGGCTACTGTAACATCCATGATCTTCCTGATAAAGAACAATAAATAAAATCCGACATTCAAATATACAATAAAAGCCTTCGCAATGCGAGGGCTTTTTTTGCTACACTTTTCATTCGTGTACGTTATTCCTCTTCCGTGAATGCCATGAGAAGTTTCTGGAAGACGGCGGGCAAGTTCTTCTTGTAATAGATTGTCTCGAACCACATTACAATGTAAACAACCAGAACGAAAGCCAGCCAGCCAAATAGTATCTTCAGTGTCATAATGTACAAAATTTAAACGTCAATTAATAGTGTATCCCTGTCGTGGTATCTTAGCGCACGCAGCCTTTCCCACTCAGGGGCATTCATCCTCCATGTGTGTGAGGTTGCCTCAGAGCCAAAGCTGTCTATATGCTTGATTACCATTTTCAGTGTCATACGGTGAATATCCACGGCAGGCAGGTATAGCGATACGGTGTCTGCTTCGTTGTGCGTTTCCACCAGCAGTCGCATGTTGGCCAGTTCGTCCAGCAGGATTCTGACTACCGTCTCAGGCAGCTGTGTATCCTTGGCCAATGTGCGTGCAGAATAGGCAGAGTCGCCGTTGGCGAAACGCTTGCAGATCTTGCTCATGAGCAGCAGGCAGATGGTGTCGCGGTAGCGTCGGCTAAGGTCGAAACTCTGTCGCTCGAAAGCGTAGTTCTCCATACATTGGTTGGCGTAGCACAACTCTCCGCCTATCAGGCAGATGCTCCAGGAAATCTGCAGCAACAGCATGAAAAGAGGCAGGGCGGCAAACGAACCGTAGATGGCGTTGTAGCTGCTCAGCTTAATCTGATAATGTATATACAAGTACTGGATTACGGTGAAGGTTACGCCTGCCAGAATGCCTGGTACTATCACGTTCTTGAACTTGACGTGTGTGTTGGGCATCAGTTTGTATAGCAGTATGAAGGCGATGCAGATAAGCACCACGGGCGACATCTGCAGGATGGTTCCTAACGTGTTGCTCAGGTACTCGTACTCAGGAATCAGACTCTTGAATGTCATCAGTGCCATATTCAGACCACTCAGGATAATGATGATAAAGGGCAGCAGAATGAATACGCTGATGTAATCCGTAATCTTCTTGTATATGTTACGTGATGATTTTACGAACCAGATGGTGTTGAAGGCGGTCTCGATGTTGGTTGTCAGGGACAGCAGGGTGTAAAGCAGGAATACCAGGCCTACACCCAGGAAAACACCGCTCTTGGTGTGCTGGAGATAGGAATCTACAAAGCCCAGAATGGTATCCAGAATCTCCGGGTTTATCTCCAGGGAGTTGCGTATGCGCTCCTCCAGGAAACTGTCGAACCCGAATCCCTTTGCAATGGCAAAGATAATGGCCAGAACGGGCACGGCTGCCAACATGCAGTTGTATGTCAGTGCGGAGGCATAGCTCATGAGGTTGCTCTTCATGATGCATTCCGTAATGATGATGCCTCTCTTTAACATTCTGAGCTTAAATCTCTTATAAGGGGAGAGTTTCTGCTCGTTGATGTTCCATATGTAATCCAGGTTTCTCATCCTTGTCTGTATAAAAACAGAAAAAGGCAGTAAACTTATAAGCCGGGTTCTGTGCTTTTACCCTTTTTGGGGAGAAAAAGTGCTTGTCATTTATCTACGACCTACGTCACCGCAGGCCTCTATCGTTCTACCCTCCAGCTCAGACGGGCCGCCTTCTCTTTTGTTCGCTGGTATACATGAACTTTCAACTCCCGGAATGCACAGCATTGATGTCACCACCAACCTGGTAGGCTCTTACCCTGCCTTCTCACCCTTACCTCATATAGAGGCGGTTATTTTCTTCTGCATTTACAGACCCTTGCGAATCTCTTTCCGTTAGGAAGCGGGATGCCCTGTGTTGCCCGGACTTTCCTCTCGCTCTCTCATTGCTGACAGAGTTAGCGACAAGCCGGTTTACTGCCTAATTCTGGCTGCAAAATTACGATTAAGTGAGCGATTTTCCAAATTTATTTGAGAAAAATCCGAATGTGACTAATTTGGAGGCATCGCCTCGTAGACAGTGCAAATCGAGCGAAATGCAAAATAAATCTGATTTATCTTCATTTCCGGGATGCCGCCTGTTTTCGAAACGAGGTCTCAAAATCACGATTATGTGTGTGATTTCTTTTGCAGATTATCTCAATATACAATTAGTAAACGAATGTAAATATGCCCTATTGCAGCGTTTAACAACCGTTAATGATGTTGCTGTTCTGTTAAATATTAGCAAAAAAGCGCTTCTGATATTATCTTGTTTATGAAATTTGATATATCTTTGCGATGTTTTAGTGATAAAAAACCGAGAAATTAACAAACAAAACAGATATAGTTATGAAACAGACAAGTAAAATGTGGATTGGAATGACTGTTCTTGCCTTTGCAAGCAGTGCTGTTACTGGTGCAGTGATTAAGAATACATCTGCTAAGGAAGCTCCTGCACCCATTTTTGCTCCTTCTCCTGTTGCTGCAGCAGTGCCAGGTGGCTATGTGGATTTGACTTCTGCGGCAGAATCATCAGTCAATGCCGTTGTATATATTAAGGTGACACAGACCGGTAAGACACAGCGTGTGACGGTACAGGATCCCTTCAGCGATTTCTTCGGTGATTTCTTCGGCTTCGGTGGCAGAGGTCAGCAGCCTCAGCAGCGCGAATACAAGGCTCCTGACAGACATGGCGCAGGCAGTGGTGTGATTATCAGCAGTGACGGCTACATCGTTACCAATAACCATGTGGTTGGCGAGGCTGACCAGATAGAGGTGAAACTGAACGACAACCGTGAGTTCAAGGGCCGTATCATCGGTTGTGACCCTACTACTGACTTGGCGCTGATCAAGATTGACGGTAAGGATCTTCCAACAATTCCCATCGGTAACAGCGATGACTTGAAGTTGGGTCAGTGGGTGCTGGCTGTCGGTAATCCTTTCAACCTGACAAGTACGGTTACTGCCGGTATTGTCAGCGCAAAGGCTCGTACCCTTGGTGCCAATGGTATCGAGAGCTTTATCCAGACGGATGCAGCCATCAATGCCGGTAACAGTGGCGGTGCCTTGGTGAACGAGAAGGGAGAACTGGTCGGTATCAATGCTATGCTGTACAGCCAGACAGGTAGCTACAGCGGCTACGGATTCGCCATTCCTACCTCTATTATGAACAAGGTTGTTGCCGACCTGAAGGTCTATGGTACCGTTCAGCGTGCTATTCTGGGTGTCGGCGGTAAGGATGTTTCCAATTACATCGATGCAGAGAAAGCTAAGGGTAACGATGTCGAGCTGGGAACCGTTAGCGGCGTTTACATCGAGAAGGTCTATGACACAAGTGCAGCAGAGGAAGCAGGCTTGGAGAAGGGTGATGTTATTACAGAGTTTGATGGCAAGAAGGTCGGCAAGATGTCAGAACTGCAGGAGGCTATCGCTCAGCATCGTCCCGGCGACAAGGTTGCCGTTAAGTACCTCCGCAACAAGAAGTCCCATACCGAGACCGTAACACTGCGTAACTCTCAGGGTACCACTAAGGTGCTGGAGGAAGTTGACCTTGACCAGTTAGGTGTTCAGGTAAAACCTGTTTCTGATGAAGAGAAGAATACCATGAACATTAGCTATGGCTTGACCATCAGTGCTATCCGTAACGGTAAGATGAAGTCTGCCGGAGCCGGCAAGGGTACCATCATCCTGCAGGTTAACGACCAGAAGATGAATACCGTTGACGACTGGGAAGAGGCTGTTAAGAGTGCTAACCAGAGTACCGACCGTACCCTGTGGATTAAGGCTCTGACTCCCAGCGGCAGAAAGGTAAGCTATGTCATTGACCTGAATGAGTAGTATAATTGAGAATTGATTTTCATATTTGTTTCCCCGAAATCTTGTCCGTTTCGGGGAAACTTCGTATATTTGCGAGATAAAATCCAGAAATAAACTGTAAGAATGAGGAGAAGCGCGTTTTATATATTGTTATTCTTGGCCTGCCTGTTGTGTCAGAATGCAGAGGCCAAGATTAAGCAGAAACCTGTTTACATATTTGGTTTTGCTGCATCGTTCACGGATTCTGTGAGTTACATAACGGATGTCCAGTATTTGGATTCTTCGTTTGTCGACAGCAAGACGAAGTTCCTGATTGGCCGAAATATGTATTCTATTCAGTTGCAGCAATATCTGCAAAAGAACGAAGGCTGTGAGCAGCCCGTTACGGCAATATACTTCGGAGACAAGAAGGAGAAGCTGCAGAAGAAACTGCTTTCCATACGTCACAGGTACGAGAAATACAGAGACTTTACCGTCAAGACGGTTGACTGCATCTTTACTCCTGAGGCATATTATGGCGAGGAGGAAGTGGAGATGCTCCCCTCTGGCAGAGCCAATAAAAAGGAAAGTAAGAAAAGCAAGAAAGACTGAAGCCTGATGAAGGAACGTAAACTGTTTTACCGGGTAGGCGGTCATGCCTTCTGCATTGTCTTCCTCGACGACTGCAACGACGAGTCTCTGATTCCGTCGTTCTCTCGTTTTAAGATAGATGAGCCTTCCGAGCCTTTGCTTTTCACACTGACGGTGGATGATTCCTTCTGCTTCAGTCAGAAAGGGGAGGAGATAGGCCAGTTCGACTGCGGAGGCTGTAATCACGGTGTCTATTGCACGGACAATTCGGAATACCAGTACGAGATATCTGATGTTCAGGGTGTCCTCTGCAGCTATATGCAGTCTTCTCCGGATTTCAGGGAATCTGCAGTAGCATTATTAGGCGAGAGTTGGAGCCAGCGTAATTACGGGCTCAATAATGCGCTGATGATTACCTATGCCTTTGCATCTGCCGACCAGTTCACTATGCTGATGCACGCCTCTGTTATCCGGCACCAAGGGAAAGGCTATCTGATGACGGCTCCCAGTGGAACGGGTAAGAGCACGCATACCAGACTCTGGTACGATAATATCCCGGGCTGTGACCTGATGAACGATGACAACCCTGTGGTCAGGATTGTGGACGGTCAGGCTATTGTCTATGGCAGTCCCTGGAGCGGTAAGACACGTTGTTACAGGAATATCCAGGCTCCCATTGGCGGCATAGTACGTATTCAGCAACGCCCGGAGAACAGCATCAGGGCATTGTCTCCGTTGGAGGCCTTCAGCAATTTGCTTCCGGCTATCAGTAATATGAAGTGGGACAAGCGTGTCTATAAGGGGATATGCGACGGCATTGCCGAGTTGATCCGTCTTTGCGGAATGTACGAGTTGGGTTGTCTTCCGGATGCTGCAGCAGCCCATCTCTGCCATGATATAATAGTTAAATGAGTACCTTGAAGACCATAGTACGCTTTCTGCTAAGGCTGTTGCTTACTCCGTTTAGGTTTTTCAACAAGCAAAGGAACGGCATTGCCCCTTCAGAGGTTAGGCATGAGTTGCCCAACGATGCTTTCCTGGGACTTGTGTCCGAGACGTTGGCAGAGGGACATACTGCTGTGATATGGGTCAAGGGATACAGTATGCGCCCTTTCATAGAGTTCGGTCGTGACAAGGTGAAGTTGGCTACGGCCGCAGCCTATCAGGTGGGTGATGCTGTGTTGGCTGAGATTGCCAAAGGACATTACGTCCTGCATCGTATCATCAAGGTGGAAGGCGATAAGTTAACCTTGCAGGGCGATGGGAATGTAAGAGGTGTCGAACACTGCACGACAGCCGATGTGAGAGGTGTTGTTACGGAGTACATCCGTCCCAACAGAACACTCTCGGCCGATGATGCGTACCTGAAGCGGAAAATTCGCATCTGGCGTACCCTGTTCCCAATACGCCGTTATCTGCTTTTCCTATACAAAGCGATTGTTTAATTCATAATTCATAATTCTCAAAAGATGAAGATAAACGAAGGTTTTGAACTCCGTACAGTTTGTGACGAGAATGTTATCGTGGCCTATGGCCGTAAGAATATAGACTTCAGTAAGGTAATCAGTCTGAACGAGTCTGCTGCCTATCTGTGGAATGCTGTCATCGGCAGGGAATTTACCTGTCAGGAACTGGCAGACCTGCTCTGCAAGGAGTATGAGGTAGATGCACAGACAGCCTTGGCAGATGCAGCAGAGATGGTTGCCGGTTGGAAGGAACTGGGTTTGGTTTCTGATTAAAAGATACAGGCATAGTGGATTGGTTACTTGACATCTTACAGGAGATGGGAACCACGCTCAGGCTTCCCACATCCTTTGTGGTAATAGAATTCATAGGAACTTTTGCCTTTGCACTGTCCGGAATCCGTCTGGCATCGGCTAAGCATTTCGATGTCTTCGGAGCCTGGATTGTGGGTATGGCGACTGCCATCGGCGGTGGAACCTTCCGCGACCTCATGTTAGGTGTTAATCCGTTCTGGATGACCAACAGCAGTTACTTCATCTGTTGCGGCATAGCCGTATTATTTGTTATGGCATACGGAAAGTACCTGATTCGCCAGAAGAATACGCTGTTCATCTTCGATACCATCGGACTGGCTCTTTTTAATGTCATCGGTATCGAGAAGACACTGAATATGGGCTTTCCTTATTGGACGGCCATTACGATGGGCACCATAACGGGTGCTGCAGGCGGTGTTATCCGTGATGTCTTCATCAACGAGGTTCCGCTCATTTTCCGTAAGGAGATATATGCCTTGGCCTGTGTGGCCGGCGGCCTCATATATATATTAGGCGTGTGGCTGGGTATGTCGGTCGAGGTGAATGCTCTTCTGAGCAGCTTTATGGTAATACTCATCAGGGTACTTGCCGTTAAATACCACTGGGTATTGCCCAGACTGAAGGGCGAAGAGGATTTAAGCTAAAACAAGGGAAGGCCATGAAGAAAGTGTTTTTATTACTATTGTTACTCCCGTACCTGGCAACAGCTCAGGTGCAGCGTATTTATGACGAGAATGTAAAAACGCTTACTGTGACGGTGGATGATGATCCGACCTTGCCTCCCATCCTGTCCCTGAAGAAAAGACACATTCTGTCTATAGAGTGGGACGAGATGAGTCATGACTATCAGCGCTACGTCTATCATCTGCAGCATTGCACTGCCAACTGGGAACCTTCGGACGAAATTTTCGAGAGCGATTATATGGCTGGACTCAACAACCAGTTGGTCGAGGACTACGAGAAGAGCTTCAATACTACACAGATTTATACGCATTACCGCTTGCAACTGCCTTCGCAGCAGCTGCGTCCTTTGTTGAGCGGCAACTATTGCCTGCAGATCTTCCACGAGGACGATGATATGTCCGAGGATACGCCTGTCCTGGAAGTGCAGTTCTGTATGTATGAGAATGTGGCCAGTATCAGGACGCAGGTCAGCAGTAATACGGATATCGATTTCAACAGAGACCATCAGCAGGTGACACTAGGCATCGGATACGGGACCCTCAATGTGGTTGATCCGCAGCGCGAACTGAAAGTTGTTGTCTTCCAGAACCGTCGCTGGGATAACCGCGTAACAGACCTTGTTCCCAACATCCGTAACAATGCGGGCATTGAGTTTACGCATAATAGAAGGCTTATCTTTCCTGCGGGTAGTGAGTTCCACAGGTTCGAGATTCTGGATGTCCATCGTACATCGATGGGTGTGGATAGGATGGATTGGTTCGACCCTTACTATCATGCAACGCTTTTTGCCGATGAGCCTCAGCACAACTATACATATCTGAAGGATCAGAATGGCGTATATGTCTTACGCAGTTCCGATGATGTGGATGATGCCATCACAGCCGAGTACGTAGTGGTACACTTCTATCTGCAAAGTCCCAGGCTTCCAGGTGGCGATGTCTATGTCTGCGGACAATGGACGGGCGAGCCTTTTAATCCTGGATGCAGGATGGAGTACGACGAAATCAATAAACAATACCATGCTGCCGTATTGCTGAAACAGGGCTACTACAGCTATCAGTACAGGCAGCAAGATGGGGCTACGGCCCGTACAGAGGGCGATTTCTATCAGACAGAGAACGAATACAGTGTACTGGTCTATTATCGTGGGCAGGGCGAGCGTTACGACCGTCTGGTAGGTTATTCCGTAACAAATACAGGTTTGTAAGTGATATGAGGACCTTTCTTCTTTCTCTCGTTCTATGCCTGCTATGCAGTTTCCCTGCAGAGGCGGTCACTTATACCCGGGAGGACAGTATCCGAGTGGTTCAGCTGCTTCAGAAAGGTCCTACGCAATCTGCAACCAATAATCTGGTATTGTACTATGCCCATCAGTTCCTTGGCGTTCCCTATGTGGCTCATACGCTGGAAGTTAACAGGCAGGAAGAGCTGGTAGTGAACCTCAGGGAGTTGGATTGCACCACGTTCGTAGAGACCGTTACGGCGCTGACTCTCGCCACCCGGCATGGTGGAACCACTTGGCAAGATTATCTGCAATGGCTGCAAACCATCCGATACAATAAGGGTAGGATAGATGGTTATTGCAGCAGAAACCATTATTTCAGTCAGTGGATAGCCAGCAACACCCAGTTGGGCTTGGTAAAGGAACAGACGTCAACGGACTATCCCTTCATAGCCACCCAGCAGTTGCAGCTCAATTATATGAGTCTGCATCCTGGTTATTATGCCATGCTGAAGGATAATCCGGAGGATGTCAGGACCATCGCACGGTTAGAGAAGGAAGCATCGGGAACCGTTGTCAGGTATATCCCTTCCCGTCTTCTGGATGAGTCAAAGGACGCTCTGAAATATATCGAGGACGGAGATATCCTCGCCCTTGTAACCGGCAAGAGCGGATTGGATGTCAGCCATTTGGG
>Ga0310786_10002842_pt1 | contig 25851 bp, 29 predicted proteins | sample AusTroGonzalo_MG_FD_203881 | JGI IMG/M metagenome (GOLD analysis project Ga0310786, IMG submission 203881) | Bovine rumen microbial communities from tropical cattle in Woodstock, Queensland, Australia - Gonzalo_03 (v2) (version 2) | ecosystem: Host-associated > Mammals > Digestive system >...
TAGGAATAAAAACGGGGGTTGGCACCCGATTTTTGGGCGCTTTTTCCGAAATTTCATTACATTATTGTAAAATTAATGTATTTTATTACAAAAGTGTAAAGTTTACACCCGTCGTCATGCTGATGAAAATCAGCATCGGCTTTTCGCGGGTTGTGACAGCCGACCCTGACTTTCGTCAGGGTGACATTTGGAAGAGATTATGCATAACGGAACCGAAGAAATCGAGAAGCTAAAGGCACAAGTCGAGCGGTACGAACGCGAGATCCGCGAGCTGCGCGACATCATCGACGAGAAGCCCGGCAAGATGGTCGGGAACAGCGGCGAGATGCGCGCGGTGTACAAGCAGATCAAATCCTGCGCCGGCAACGACGCCCCCGCGCTCATCTACGGCAACGACGGCACCGGCAAGGAACTCACCGCCCGCACTATCGCGGAACTCTCCCCGCGCAAGGGCGGCCCCTTCGCCGTCCTCGGCTGCGCGAACCTCCACGAAAGATTCGGGAACCCAGCAAGCACGTTCGAAAGCGAGTTCTTCGGTTACGAACGTGGCGCCTTCCTCGGAGCGAACACGCGACACATCGGCAAGGCGGAAGTCGCAAACGGCGGCACGCTGTTCCTCGACGACGTCTCGGCGCTCAGCCTCCCCGACCAGGAAAAGCTGTTGCGCTTTATGCAAGGGCAGACCTTCAACCGCCTGGGCGGCAACATGCAGCTCCATTCCGACGTAAGGCTCATCGCAGCCTCGAGCAAAAACCTCGAAGAAATGATGCAACAAAAGCTGTTCCGCGAAGACCTCTTCTACCGCCTGAACATCGTACAGATCACGCTCCCCGACCTGGCACAGCGCAAGAGCGACATCTTGCTTTTAGCAGAACACTTCATCGCGCAGGTGAACTTAAAATACGGGCGCCACGTGATGCGCCTTTCCACACCCGCTATCGACATGCTCATGAGCTACCACTGGCCGGGCAACGTACAGGAACTCGAAAACTGCATCGAGCGCGCAGCGCTCGCCACCACCGACGACTGCATCCATTCGCACGATTTGCCGCCGACGCTGCAAACCGATGTCACCAGCAAAACGTCCATCATTCCCGAAGGGGGCGCCTCGCTCGAAACGCTCCTCGAAAGCTACGAGAGGGAAATCCTCACCGAGGCGCTACGCCGCAACAACGGGAACCTCTCCGCCGCCGGCCGCGACCTCTCCGTAAGCCCGCGCATGATGCACTACAAGGTGAAAAAGTTCGGACTATAAAAAAAGCCCCTCCCTAGGGGAGAGGCTCTTGAATAAACAAGTGTTCGTGGAACTATCTGTTCTTCTTCATTTCACGTCTAACAACAGATTCCATCTCCTTCGAGACCGTCTCAAGGTCCCTAAGGGCGGCTGCGTAACGGGAACCAACCCTCTCAATAGGATGCTTAACGGGATAACCGGCAATCCACTTCTTCCTTCTCAAGCGCCTAATCATTTCTTCAGTCGATACGAGAATTTCATGGATTCTCGATGCGTCAACACTCGTCGCCCTATCAACCTTGTATTCCACTTTGGTTTTTGCACGACGACCGACAACCTTTCCGGTGCGTTTTCTCTTAGTTTGTACCATTTTTTCCTCTTTTTTTGGGGTTTAGGTTCAGTTAGAAAATTCTTTCTGGGTGTTTCTGACGCAGCAATTTATCGGCATACTCGTCGCATATTGCGCACAGGATCCTTTCGTGCGTACAGACTTCCGGAGAAACCTTCTTCAAGGAGCCCGTAGTGTAAAAGGACGTACACCCGCATTCATGCGCCAGGCAGCGGTACCGAATGGCACACCCTGCACAGCCCTTCCTGTCGTGGTCCAGAAACGACTGCACTTCTTTCGGCAAGACTCCCTTATAGATTCCGCTCTGCTCGTCAAAGACATTGCCCGTAACATAGGGAGCCCCCTTACGGCTCGAGACGAATCGCGTACAGGGGAACGTATTGCCGTTCGTCGCCACCACCAGCGAGCCATGACCGATAAAGCACATGGATTCCTTTTCGCGTTCCCCGAGAAGATTTACCGAAATCTTGTCCTGGATGGTACTCAGGTAAATCCCGGAGTCCTCCATCTTGGCCTTGTACCAGATACGGGCCATTTTTTCGTATTCCGGAATCAGGGCGTCAAAATCCTCGCCCGTCCAAGAACCGTTAAAGTCGAGGGTTGTCGCCACCCTAGTGAAGCCCTGCTTGAGCACCCACTTTACGGCATCCGCGAGGCCCTTCACGCTCTCCGGGGTGACCACCATCAGTACAATCGCATTCAGTTCCACCATGGCCGGAATATAGGGCGCTATCGCCTTGAAACTTCCGGAGCCATCGGCAGTAATTCTCGCAAGGTCATGCCTCTTTTGCGGGCCATCCAGCGAAAGGAATACGCCAAACTTCTCACGCTTTAAAAACTTAATTGCTTCGTCCGAAAGGAGCGTCCCGTTCGTATTGACCGCAAAGCCCAGCTCAAAATCCTTCGGCAGGATTGCTTTATTCTCTTTAATCAGGGTCTTCGAAAACTTTACCGTCTTCTTGATGAAATCCAAACGGAGCAGAGGCTCTCCACCAAAGAAAGTGATATTCAAATCGTGATGGTTCTGCTCGACAATCTTCTTTACCGCAAGCCTCAGAGTCGCTTCCATGACCTCGTCGCTCATATTGGCGCTGCGATCCTTGTGGGATTCTTTATAATAGCAATAGCGACAGCGAAGGTTGCAACATTCCGTAATGCTTAACTGCAAATTCATTTCTAGACAACTTTGTTTGTTTTTGCAGATTATAGATATTATTTTCTAACAAATTATCAACATGTTGAAAAATTTTTTTTAGAAAAGGGGAAAGGCATTTATCTGCGTAAACATGCCGTTCACAAGAGAGCCCATTAAACGTTATACAGAACAAACACATTGTATATACATTTAAAGAAGTTTATAATACAATACTAATACAACAAAGAAAGACCAAAATCTCTTGTCCGAATAAATACTAACAAATGAAAAAAGATTTTTACCTTTCTGTGTGTTCCAGGGACACAGGCCAAGGCAAGGAAACATTGTTGTACCTTGTGCAATAGATGTAATACGAGGAAGGTATAAGAAAATGGATAAGGGGACTCCTGACGCCTCTTCTTATTTTACTTGGGGAACCGCTTCACATCGAACGGTAAACGGTTCTCTTGAATGGTCATGCGGGCAAACATGTTGACCGCAGCGGAAACCGTGATGCCCACAGACTTGCAGAAGTCAGTGAACTTGTCCTTCGTATCCTTGTCCATTCTTACTGAGACTATTCCCATATCCATCTTTGAAATCCAAATAAAATAAATATGAACAACCTAATCCAATTCCCACAAAGGAATTTGTACTAAATAATAATAAATTATCTCGGAAAGATAGTTTATACATAAAATTATTCCAAAAAAAACGCATTGAAACGTAATAAGCCGAAAAACGCCCTTTCTGGGGCCAAAACCCCGACTGCCCCCCAAATAGGGGGGGGTCTTAGCACTTTTTTTCACCGGCAAGGGCCAATTTCACCCCATTTCGCCCTCTTTTTGGCGTTTTTTTGCTATTTTCGGCCTTTTTCGTGTTGAAAACCAAGCAACGGAAACTTTACAGAGCCCGAAGCCACACAGTTTTTTCATGTATTTTTATCTAGATTAGAGATATGCCCGAAGTATTGGATTACTTAGAGTACCGCGAGTTCCTGAAGGACTGGTTTACCGAAAGCAAAAAGGACAACCCGTTCACCAGTTACCGCTATCTAGGCCAGAAAACCGGAGTGGACCCGGCCTGGCTTGTTCGCGTATTCCAAAAAGAAGGGCATCTGAACGAAGGGACGCTCCCCGCCTTTATCCGCCTATGCGGGCTGGATGACCGACGCGCGGAATATTTCAAGACGCTTTACCGGTTCAACAAGACCAAGGCGAAGCAGACCCTTTCCGAACTTTATTACAAGCTCATGGAACTGCGCTCCATGGAAGCGCGCGTCTTGTCGCAACCCGAGATGGCCTACTTCGGCAGCTGGGCTTGCGCGGCGCTCCGTTCCCTGATCGGCATATCGAAAGATACTAGCGACATCGTCGACCTGGCAAGCCACCTGAATCCGCCTATTTCACAGGATGACGCGAGGAACGCCCTCGGCATCTTGAAACAGCTCGGACTCGTGGAACCCGACGGGAACGGCGGATGGAACATCACCGACCAGATCTTGAGTACCGGCGGCGAAGTCCGGAGCCATGCCGTACGCGACTTCCACAGGCATACCATGGAACTCGCCCAGGAATCCCTCGACCGCCATAAACCGGAAGAGCGCGACATTTCCTCGGTCGTGTTCACCGCCGAAGAATCTGACCTTCCCGAAATCAAGCGCCGCATAGAAGAATTCCGGCGCGGGCTTTTGCAGTTCGCGAGGAAAAGCGAACGTGCAGACCGTGTCTACGCTTTGAATATATCCATGTTCCCTCTCTCCGACAAGGTGGACGATCCCGCGACAGCAGCGGACCCGATACCTCCGGCATCCAAGAAGGAGGGTTAGGCCATGAACATGAGCGATTTTTTGTATCTTTTCGACGTGCGCAAAAGAGTTCTACCATCGTTCCTCGGACTGGCAGCCTTCGCCCTGATTGGCTGTTCCAGCAGTACTGAGACCGCCGGAGGCGGCCCTAGCGGGACGGAAGCAGGCAACGCCATCACGGCGCAGATTATGGTCGCGGGCAAACCCGCCGCCTACGCCCGCGTAAAACTCACCGAGAGCGAAAGCCTCGACGCATCGAAAACCGAATTTATTGAAACAGACAAGAACGGCAACGTCTCTTTCGAGAACGTATCCAACGGGTCGTACACGCTCGAAGCCAAGCTTTCCGGCAAGGCCCTTCAGAAAGAAGTGCTGGTCGAAAGCGGAGACGTGGACCTCGGCAAGGGCGACCTCGAAGAGATGGTCAGCATTTCGGGTACCGTCAGCAGCGAAGAAGACGGCATCGTGATGGTCCGCGGCATGGATCACTCCGCCAAGGTCAAGAAGGGCAAGTTCACCATGGACTCGCTCCCGGCGGGCCCGCTTAGCCTCGTCTTTGTCCCGAACAAGAACAAGTCCGACACGAGCTGCACGTACATGAAGGTCGTTGCAGGCGAAAAGTCCACCTCCAGCACCTTCGCCGACGAAAGCCGCGCCCTCTTGCTCGACGACTTCCAGGATTCCAACTACCAGAACCGATTCATGCCGGCGCAGAGCTACGACGGCGGCTGGTGGTACTTCAGTTTTGCCGATTCGAACGTAACGCCCAAGTTTATCACCGAAGACGAGTATCACAACGTCACGCTCGAAAGGGAAAAGGACGGCAATATCGTAGCGCATGTCGCGGCCACATTCGGCGGCACCTACAAGGATTCCTCCGGCAACACGATGTGGCCGTGGGCGACCATCGGTGTGGAACTCGGCAAGAGCAACAAGGCGCTCTGCAACGACATCTCTTCTGTGGACACGGTTGCCTTCCGCGCCAAGGGCGTAGGCGCCATCGTCTTCGGCCTCATCGACGAGAGCCAGGGGAACGGCGGTCAACGAATCGCTCAGTACGAATTCACGCTCTCCGAAAAATGGGAACGCACATTGGTCTCGCTTAAGGATATCCTCGATCCGGAATACTCCTACACCTGCGTCAATCAGCTCGTATGGAACTTCAAGCCGACCAACGATGAAAAAATTGTCGACATCTGGCTGGATGACATAGAACTCATCGGCGGAAAACGCCTCAGTATCTGGAAACGGTAATGCCAGAAAAGCAGAACGGGGCCCGCTCCGTCACCACGAACCAGGAAGGCCCCTATAAGGAATTGGAACGGGTTGTCCGCAAGCATGCGGCCACCCTTTTTTTGCGCCCCGTGGCAGACCACACCCGCGAGGCGTTCGCCACCGCGAAGGAATTCGTCGACCGCTTTTACGGGAACGTTTCGACAAACAAGCCGGTCAACGTCATCCTCGACTCCGGTTGCGGCACGGGCGAAAGCACCGTCCATATCGCGAAAAGATTCCCGGACACACCCGTGATTGGCGTAGACAAATCCGCGGTTAGGCTCACCCGCGCCTGTGCGGGGAACGCCCCTGCCACAGACGGGGATGTTCCCCCGAACGCTTTCTGGGTCCGCGCGGAACTCCTGGACTTCTGGAAACTTGCGCTGGACGAAGTGGACGCCGGGCGCTGGCGCATTCCCTACCACGCGCTCTACTACCCGAACCCGTGGCCCAAGCAGAGCGAGGCGACAAGGCGGTTCCACCTGCACCCGATTTTCCCGACGTTGCTCAAGCTCGGCGAGCGGATCGAGCTGCGTACCAACTGGGAGATCTACGCCCGCGAATTCGCGGAAGCGGCGATGCTGATCCCGAATCAAGTTCGGGATGACCATGTGGTTTGTGAAGCGTTCTCGCCGGAGGAATGCGAAACCGCGTTCGAGCGCAAATACAAAGAAGCCCGCCAACAGCTGTGGCGGGTCGTTATCGGCAAGTAAAACCGGCGTTTAGTTATTGCGGTCGTTCAACCACTGGAGATACGTCTTGATGTTCTTGGTGAAGCGGACTTCCACTTCGGCGCCAGGGACGACCAGGAACTGCGAGAGGCCGTACTTGTTGCTGCCCCTGCTGCCCCAGTCATAGGTGTAACCCAGGCGGGTCCAGGTGCGGCCGCGAGCGCCCTTCACATAGCTCTTGGAATACTCGTCGTCAAACCAGTTCTTGAACCACATCATCCGTTCGGTATTGGTGCTGTCGCTTTCAAGTTCATCCGCGAACGAGGTCCTCATTTCGGAACTCGCGATATCGGTCACGTAGGCGGGGCGGACCAAATCCCTCGGGTAAACCCAGATGAGGCTGAAGTGCGTCACGCGTTCGTTCTTCGGGAGGCCAAAGAGCTGCCTTAAGCGCAGGGGCCAGCTACGCGTACCGGCCTTGTTGTCCTTGTACCACTGGTACAGTTCCCTTTCGCTCACGACCCAGATTTCCTTGTCCATGGAAAGCGTCCTGCCGTCTTCGAACATATCGGGGCGGTCGCCCAGCACGGCCATCAACACCTTGGACTTGTCGGAATTCCACGTGACCCTGTCGGATTCTTCCGTCGAATCGATACGGACGAGCGGGTAGATTTCTTCGGACGTGGCGTCGGAGGCGTCCACCACCGCTTCGTTGTACTGTTCCACGAGCAGCGAATCCTTGTCAGCGAACGAGACCTTCGAACCGGTATTGTCAAAGACTTCGCAGAACGGGATTTCGTCGATGTTCATGCCCATCTTTTCCTTGACGGCCATATCGTGGAGCACGTCGTTATCTTGCGAGAACAGCTTATCGCCCTGCACAAACGAGATGACCGTCTTGCAGAAGCCCTGTTCGGGAACGACAACGCCAATGGGGCCCGGATTCTTCGAGCTTTCCGCGGTATCGAGGACGAACTTGTTTTCGTTTTCACCGCAGGTATAGGCATACCAATACAGCGTGGCATTGCCCGGCTTATGCTCAACGAGGAACATGTTGTCTTGATCTTCGCTCCATGTCGGCTTGACGATGACTGTCGAATCGCCCAGGCGCATGTAATGCGGATTCGCTTCGCTACAGTAGAACGCCGGTTGGCGGAACACGCCTATAACACCCGTCTTGGTGCGAAATAGTTGCGGGTCCCTCACGTTAGGGCCGTTAGAGCAGGCGACAAATACCAGCGCGGTCATTCCCAGGATTGAAAGAAAATTCGGTTTCATCATTTTTCCCCATTTTTCTTACAAATATAGTTCCAACTATCTTATGGCGATTCGCGCCGGGCCAGTATCCACGCCTAGATAAAGCCCAAACGAGGCCTTTGAACGACAGCGGAGGGGCCAATATATACTATCTTTTACACTGTAAAAAAACAACGAGGTCAAAATCATGACGTTTGAAGAAATGTACGCCCTGGCTTGCCAGCGTAAGAAGGAAATGCCCGAAGGCAAGGGCACCACGGAACTCTTCAAGAAGGGTCCGCACGCTATTGGCAAGAAACTTGTGGAAGAAGCCGCCGAAAGCTGGCAGGCCGCCCGGTTCGAAAGCCGTGACGCCCAGTGCCTCGAACTTTCGCAGGTGCTCTACTACGTGGCCGTGATGATGGCCGAAAAGGGTCTCACTCTCGAAGAGGTGTACGCGAAACTATGATCAAGGTAGCTCTCCCCAACAAGGGCATGCTTTTTGAGCCCACCCAGGAACTCCTGAAGGCTTGCGGGTACAAGGCCTCCAAGCCCTACAAGACTTTGACCCAGCTCGACACGAAGAACGGCATCGAATTCTTCTTCCTGCGCCCGAGCGACATCCCCATGTACGTGGGCCGCGGCATCATCGACGCTGGGATAACCGGCATCGACTTCAACGCCGAAGCCAAGAGCCCGGCAGTCAAGGTCCTAGACCTGCCCTTCGGCGCCTCCAAGATGTGCGCCGCCGTCCCCAACGACAGCCCGGTGCAGTCCCTTGAAGAACTGAAGGACAAGACCATCGCCACGAGCTTCCCGCACATCGTGGAAGGCTACTACAAGAAGCCGATGGACTTCGTGGTGCTCGAAGGCGCCGTCGAAATTTCCGTTAGCCTCGGCGTGGCCGACGCCATCGTCGACGTGGTGGAAACCGGCACGACACTCAAGCAGGCCGGGCTTCGCATCGTGGGCGACCCGCTGTTCCGCAGCAACGCCGCCCTGTTCTGCAACCCGCAAAAGACCGAACTCGAAGAAGTCAACACGCTCATCCGCCGCATCCAGGGCAAGCTGGTGGCGCAGTCCTACATGATGATCGAGTACGACTGCCCCGCCGAACTCCTCGCGAAGGCATGCGAGATGACTCCGGGCCTCGACGCCCCGACGGTCACCAAGCTGCACGGCCGCGAGTGGTACTCCGTGAAAGCCATGGTCCCGCAAGAAGAGGCAAACGCCATCATGGACCGCCTCTGGGATGTGGGTGCACGCAGTATCTTGCTGTTCGGCATCAAGAGCGCCCGTATCTAGACGAAAGAACGAACCTTCGCTCTTTCGTCTCGTCTATCGTCTTTTACCTCTCGTCTAAACAATGCATTCTCTCGCTTATCTCGCACGACAGCCGATCCTTGACCGGGAAGGTAAGATTTACGCTTACGAACTTTTGTTCCGCGATTCCCCGGAAAGCGACACCGCCATCATTGCAAGCGACGTGCTCGCCACGGCGCAGGTTTTGGAAAACGTACTCAACAACATCGGCCTCCAGAGGCTCATCGGCGAGCACAAGGCGTTTATCAACTGCAGCCGCGACATGCTCCTGGACAACGTCTTCGGGCTGTTGAACCCGCGCTGCTTTGTCCTCGAGATTCTGGAAGACGTTGAAGTCGACGAAGCGCTGGTCAAGGCGGCCATCCGCTACAAGGGCCGCGGTTTCGAACTGGCCCTGGACGACTTCATCTACAACGAGGAATTCATCAAGCGCTGTGAACCGCTGTTCCCGTACGTGAGCTACGTGAAGATGGACATCGTCGACAACAGCGAAGAAGACCTCGCCCAGGCGGCGCAGTTCTTCAAGGAAAAGAAGATTCAGGTCTTGGCCGAAAAGGTCGAGACGAAGGAAAGCTTCAAGAAGTGCCTCGCCGCAGGTTACGACTACTTCCAGGGATTCTTCTTCGCGAAGCCGGAACTCGTGACCGGCAAAAAGATTGACGCCACCTCGGCGGCGATCCTCCGCATCTTGCTCTTGCTCCGCACGCACCCGAGCCTAGACGAGCTCTGCGACTGCTTCTCGGAATACAGCGACGTCGCGCAGAACCTGCTCCGCTTCGTCAATTCCGACGCGCAGTTCCGCAGCCAGAAGATTTTGAACGTCCGCGACGCCATCATCTGGATCGGCATGCGCAACATCCAGGAATGGCTGATGCTGATGCTCTACGCCCGCCCCGAAATGGGGATGACGCCGCAGAGTTCCCCGCTGTTCCAGAACGCAAGCCACCGCGCCAAGTTCCTCGAGCTCATCGCCCGCGTGGTGCGCGGCACCGACGACGACTTGCCCGCGAAGGCCTTTATGGTCGGCCTCATCAGCCGTATGGACGCCCTCGTCGGCGCCCCGCTCGAAGCCATCCTTACCGATTCTCCGGCCGACGAAGAAATGAAGCGCGCCCTGCTGCAGCGCTCCGGACGTCTCGGTATCTTGCTGAAGCTCGCCGACGCCGTCGAACAGGACGACCAGACGACGATCCTTACGATCTTGAAAGAACTGAACATGTCTTCCAACTTGTTGAACCGTTGCGTCAACGACGCTTACACGTGGGCCCATGAACGTTGAACCGGAAAGTCTCGAAGCGCTGATCGCTGAATTTGCAGGCCTCCCCGGGATTGGCCAGAAGACGGCACGCCGTCTCGCCTATCACGTGCTGACGCGCCCCAAAAGCGACGTCGAGCGGTTTGCGGAAAACTTGACCAACGCCATCGAGAAGGTTCACCCCTGCCCGAAGTGCCACGCCTTTACCGACCAGGACGTTTGCCCGACCTGCACCGGACGTGCAGGAGCGAAAGCCCTGTGCGTCGTCGAAAAGAGTTCCGACATCATCCCGTTCGAACGTTCCGGCATCTTCAAAGGACTTTACTTTGTTCTCGGTGGTGTCCTTTCCCCGCTTGATGGAATCGGCCCCGAACACCTGCACCTGCCGCAGCTCATTGCCCGCATCAAGGAAGAGGGTATCGAAGAACTCGTCCTCGCGTTAGGTTCCAGCCCCGAAGCCGACAGCACCGCGCTCATGATTGACCGCATGCTCGCCGGGGTGAATGTCAAGCGCACGCGCCTCGCCCGCGGCATCCCCATGGGAAGCGACCTGGAATTCGTCGACGAGGTTACCATGCTCCGCGCATTCGAAGGGAGGGTCAGCCTATGAGTTTTTCCCCCGTCACCGTCGGTGGATTCACGATTACCAACGCCGAATTCGTAAAGGCGGCGGTCAACCTGAAGGGGCTCCCCAAGGAACGCCTGCCCCAAGTGGCGTTTCTTGGAAGGTCCAACGTTGGCAAATCTTCGCTGCTCAACACCCTCATGGGGCAGAAAAAACTGGTAAAAATCAGTGCTACCCCCGGAAAAACGCGCGAAATCAATTTTTTTAAAGTCAACAACCAATTTTTTCTTGTAGATTTACCTGGTGTAGGCTTTGCCAAGGTGAGCAATTCCAAGCGCGACGAAATGGCAGACTTTATCCGCGAATATGTGGAGAAGTGCCAGGACTTGCGCGGGCTTGTTTACTTGGTGGACATACGCCACGGCGGGACCCCTATCGACATCGAGACGGTAGAGAGCATCCGCGCCACGGGTTGCCCCGTGCTGGTCGTTGCCAGCAAGCGGGACAAGGTGAACCAGTCTGAACTGGCGAAGAACCTGAAGCTGATTCAGGAACGCCTGTCGCTGCCCACCAAGCCCCTCTGCGTAAGTTCACTGAAGAAAACCGGTCTGGATGCGCTTTGGCAAGAAATCCTGAACGCAATTAACGGCATTCATGTTGGCGATGACGATGGAACTGGAGCAGACTAAAGAACAGGAAAAACTGACGACTTGCGGAAGGGCCTTCCACAAGCTCGGTCTTTTCTTGATGAAGCGTTCCTTCGGGCAGCAGGTAGGGCTTTTCCTACGCGCCATCTCCTCTATTTTCTCTGAAAGCCGCAGTTTCAAGACGGACTCCAGGAACATCATCTTGCAGACGTTCTTCACCGGCGTCGAAATCTTCCCCGTGCTGTTCGTCGTGGCGACCCTTTTCGGCGCCATCGTCATCGTGGAAATCATGACGATGATGGGCAAGGTCGGCTTTAGCGACGTGGTCGGAAGTTTGATGGTGGTGGTGATCATCCGTGAACTCGGCCCCATCCTTACGGCGTTCCTCATCGCGGGACGAAGCGGTTCTTCGCTCACGACATACGTGGGCAGCATGGTCATCGATTCCGAAGTCGACGCACTTGCCACGATGGGCGTGGACCCCATCCGTTACCTGGTGATGCCGGGCCTTATTGGCGGAACCATCGCGACGTTCATCATGACGATGATCTTCAGCGGAAGCGCCATCGGTGCCGGTTACCTCGTCATCAAGACGCTCATCGTCATTACCGGAAACGCATTGAACCTGCAGTTGACCTGGGATTACCTCACGACGGAAATCCTGAAGGCGCTTTCCATGACGGACTTCATCTTTGTCGTTATCAAGCCGATTGTATTCGGATGCATCATCACGACGAACGCCTGCTACCAGGCCATGAACATTCCCCGTGACATCCGCCAGGTCCCGAAGGCGACAGGCAAATCCGTCATCAAGTCCTTCTTCTACATTGTGTGCGCCGACGTGGTTCTTTCTATGTTCTATTTCCTGGATTACGTCAACGAAATATCGAAGATCATCTAATGAACAACGAAGCCCTGCGCATAGAAAACCTGCACCTTTCCTACAAGGGACTCGCCGGCACGACATTCTCGAAGCCGCGTGCGCTGGATTATTTCGACAAGAATTGTGACATCGACAAGGAACTGATTTGCGGGGCTAACCTGATTTTGAAACGCGGCGAAACGCTGTGCATCGGCGGGCCTTCCGGACAGGGAAAGAGCGCGCTCTTGAGAGTGATCGCGGGCCTTGCAAGGCCTAGCGCAGGCAGGCTCTACTACTTCGGCGAACATATCCCGGCCGAAAGGCAGACCGCACTTGAAATTGCGAAGCGCCAGGTGGGGCTCGTTTTCCAGAACGGGGCCTTGATTTCGAACCTGCGCGTCCGCGACAACATCGCGCTCCCCCTGCGTTACCACAAGAAAGGTTCCCCCAAAGAGATCGAAGAAAAGATCAACATGGCCATGGACCTGATGCGCGTGAGGGACTGTGCGACAATGTTCCCGCACCAGTTGAGCGTGGGCATGCAGAAGCGCGTCGCCATCGCACGTTCCTGGGCGATGGACCCCGAGTTGCTCTTGATGGACGAACCCACCGCCGGTCTCGACAACTACAACCGCCGCAACCTGCTGCCGCTGATCGACAACATGAGAACGCTGTTCAAGACTTCCATCATCATCATCACGCACGACTTGATGATTGCGAAGGAATTGAACTGCAACTTGGTGTTCCTCTACAACAAGACGCTTACGGAGCCGCATTCCTTCGACTATTGGCAGAACGCCGATACCGCGATTTCGCGCGAGCTCTTCCGCGACTTGCGCAACAGCGGGTAAAGCGCCTTCGGCACAATGTATAATTGATAATGGATAATGGATAATTATCAATCATCAATCATCAATTATCAATCATCCCACATTAGTTCCTATATTGTATCACAAAAAAGGAATTTTCAATGTTTCTCCCCCTTCCAGACGACTTCCATGCCCACCTGCGCCAAGGCGACTTGATGCCCGGCTATGTACGTGACCTTGTTAGCCAATTCGGACGCGCCATCATCATGCCGAATACCGTCCCCGCGATGACGTCGGCCAAGGCGATTGCCGAATACAAGGCGCAGATATTGGATGCCGCAAAAGACGTGCGCCCGGACTTTGAACCGCTCATGACGTTCAAGCTGAACCCGAACTACACGGAGCAGGACTTGAAGGATATGATGGCGGTAGGCGTTGTCGCGGGCAAGTACTACCCGGCAGGCGTCACTACGAACAGCGCTGACGGCATCAGCGACTTTGAAGCGGTTTTCCCCGTCGTCGCGATGATGGAAAAGTTGGGACTCGTGCTGTGCGTGCACGGCGAAGAACCGGGCGAGTTCTGCCTGGACCGCGAACCCGCCTTCATCAAGCGCGTGGAGACGCTCGCGGCAAAGTTCCCGAAGCTGAAAATCGTCTTTGAACACCTGAGTTCCGCAAAGTCGGTCGAGGCGGTAAAGCGCCTGCCCGCAAACGTCGCCGCGACGTTCACGGTACACCACCTGATGATGACTCTCGACGACATCGTCGGAGACGCCCTCAGGCCGCACCACTTTTGCAAACCGCTGCCGAAGCGGCCTGAAGACCGTGCCGCGATCCGCGAAGCCGCCTTCAGCGGCGACCCGAAGTTCTTTCTCGGCACGGACTCCGCCCCGCACCAGCTGGGCAAAAAGGAATGTCCGTGCGGGGCGGCGGGCGTCTACAGCGCTCCCGTGGCCATCCCGCTATTGGTACAGGAATTCGAGAAGGCCGGTCACCTGGACAAATTGGCGAACTTTATCGCCGGTTTCGGTGCCGATTTCTACGGCATTCCGCGCACCACAAAGCAGATCGAGGTCGTGAAAGAATCATGGACCGTCCCTCTCGTGGTGAACGGCGTCGTACCGCTTGCCGCGGGCCAGACACTTGAGTGGAAAATCAAGTAAAGATTGTCCTTTCTGCGCAAAAAATATACATTATAGGCATAGTTACAAACCCCCAGGAAATCTATGTCTGTTTACCGCGCATTTCTCGCAACTTTATATTACCTCATCGTCGTCGCCGGCATGTTGATCCTCGGCGTTCCCTACATCATCTACAAGGGCTACATCCGCGGCCATAGGGAAGAAATCACGAACGTCTGCCAGTTCTTCTTTACGCGTATCGCTTTCAAGCTGTTCCATATCACCCTCAAGATCGAGGGCGAAGAGAATATTCCCAAGGACCGCAAGGGATTCGTCATCGTCGCAAACCACCAGAGCTTCCTCGACATCAACGTCATCTGGCCCGCCATAGGCAACGCCGCCTTCATGGCGAAGGCGAGCCTTTGGAAGGCGCCCGTATTCGGCTGGGTCATCAGTTCCATCGGTTGCATCCCCGTGCACAAGAATCCGCGCAAGAACGCCGGCATGGGCAAGATGGTCGCCGAGCGCATCGCCAAGGGCTACAACTTCACGGTATTCCCCGAAGGACACCGCACCGAAGACGGTCACATGCTCAAGTTCCAGAACGGCATTTTCCGCATGGCCAAGGAACAGCATTTCGACATCCTCCCCATCACCCTTGTGAACACGGGCGAAATCCTCCCGAAGGTCAAGTGGTCCATTCGCGGAGGCGAAGTCAAGATTGTCGTCCACCCGATGGTGAAGGGCGAAGACTACGCAGACAAGCCGATGGGCGACCTGCGCGACGAACTACACGATTTGATTGAATCCGCAATGCCCTACAAGCAGCAAGAAATAGCAGCCGCCAAGGGCAGCGCCAAGGAGGCCTAACATGGCTCAGCATTTACCTAGTGAAGAACAGATTATCGCGATACTCCGTGACGAACCGATGGTCGGAAGCCAGCTCCGCGGAGCGCTCGGACTCCCGAAAAAACAGAAGATGGCCTTCAAGCAACTCCTCGCCGACATGGTAGAGAGGGGGCTCCTCAAGCGCACCAGCCATAAGGAATACCAGCTGGGCGACGGAGAACCGCTGGAAGAGAAAAACGAGAAGCGCCGTCGCAAGTTCGCGGAACAGGGAATCGAAGACAACCGCCGCCCCGGCGCACGCAGCCGCAGGCAGACCGGCAAGGAAAACGAGACCCGCGTGAAGCGCGGCATTTTGCACCAGCTTGACGAAGAAAAGTGGGAAGTCCATGAAATCGATACCGGCAAGGTATACGAGATGTGCCACCGCCGTCAGGCCCCGGGCAAGGAAGGCGAGACAATCAACTTCACGCTGTACCCGCACCCGAAACTCAAGCACAGCTATTTGGCGAAGGTGGACCACACCGCCGACGCACTCAACGTCACCTGGGACGAAGTCAAGGCGAAGTTCATGGAAGAGAGCAACCTCCCCAAGGACTTCTCCCCCGCCATCAAGAAGTTTGTCGAAGGCATCAAGGAGCCAGGGCCGAAGGATTTCAAGGGGCGCATCGATTACCGCAAACTCGACGTGCTCTGCATCGACCCCGACGGCGCCATGGACCACGACGACGCCATCAGCGTGGAACGTACCGCAACCGGTTACAAGCTCGGCGTGCATATTGCCGACGTGAGCTACTATGTGCCCGAAGGAAGCGAACTCGACGAAGAAGCCTTGGAACGCAGCTACACGCAGTACCTGCCGTGGACCGCCGTGCCGATGCTCCCCGAAAAGCTTTCGAGCGGCGTGTGCAGCTTGCACCAGGGCGTAGACCGCTGCGCCTTTACCTGCATGATGGAACTCGACAAGAACGCGAACGTGCTCAGCTGGGATTTCCACCGGAGTATCGTGAACGTTTCCAAGGGCATCACCTACCGCGAAGCCGTGCAGATGATGGAAGCCGGAGACGACTCCATCAAGGCGCTTTCCGAAGTGACCGCGATGCTCAAGAAGAACCGCACCAAGGAAGGCCTGCTCGAATTCAAGAGCACCGAATACGGTTGCCAGTTCGACGAGAAGGGTGAACCCGTCAAGATTATTCCGCGCGAAACCGACGAATCGAATTCGTGGGTGGAAGAGTGCATGCTCATCGCGAACAACTGCTGCGCCAAGGAACTCCTGAAGCGCAAGCTGCAGGGCATCTACCGTATCCACGAAGCGCCCGACACCAAGGACATCATGGAACTGTACTACATGTACCCGGACCTGTTCAAGGATTCGCCCGTGATGTTGCGCGATTTGGGCAAGCCGAGGCGCGGTGACACGAACTTGAACCCGGTCGCCTTCAAGCTGTACCAGCACCTGGTGAAGCGCGCCGGTGACGACGAAACGCTGATGAACCGTATTTTGCGCAGTATGCAGAAGGCACACTACGACAGCAACAGCTTTGGGCACTTTGCACTGAACTGGCAAGACTACAGCCACTTCACCTCGCCTATCCGCCGTTATGCCGACCTCTGGTGCCACCGCGAACTCGCGCGCAAGGGCAAGGAAATCAACGCCGAACGCGCGAACAGCGTCATCGAAGTTTGCGATTTGATTTCGACGAACGAAATCAAGAACATGAAGGTGGAACGCATCTCCATCAAGGTGTGCAGCTGCTGGATCTTGAAAAACCATATCGGCGACGACTTCGAAGCGACCGTCACGGGCATCGAGGAATGGGGCATCTACGTCTCCATCGCCGACCCGATCGCCGAAGGCCTCGTTCGCTTCCGCGACATCGTGGGCGAAGACTTCTACGTCTTCAACCCCGACCAGGGACTCGCCTTCGGCAAGAAGAGCGGACGCACGTTCCGACGTGGCGACAAGGTCTTGGTGCGTCTGCTCCGCGTGGATCCGCTGCGCGGCCAGGCCGACTTCAGCATCTTGGAAAAGCTGAGCAGCGAGCCGAAAAAGCGCCGTCAGGGCGAGCGCCGCAAGGAAGACCGTGCCGATCGCGCGGCCGCCGCGGAAGCCCTCGGTTACTTGAGCCAGCCCGATGAATTCGGCGGTGACGATTACGAACCTGAATACCAGCCCGTCAAGCGCAACCGCGAGCAACGCCGCAAGGCGCAGTTCGCCGACCGCGGCCGCGGCAATTCCCGCAGTAGTTCCCGCAGCGAAACCCGTAACGATTCTCGCGGCAAGAAATCCCGCGGCAGAAGGCGCTAACCGTGGCAAGGTCGCCCATGAAAATCGCGCTCTACGCGAGCTACCAGGAGGGAGCAGAGCTGCCCGGCTACGTGCGCTATGCCCTCAGCCACCTGGCTAAAACCGATTTCCGGGTCGTCCTGCTCACCAACGAGCGCACGCTATCGCAAGAAACCTACGAGTTCCTCGCCGACAACAGCATCGAGCTGTTCCTCACGCAGAACCACGGTTTCGATTTCGGCATGTGGAGGCGTTACCTGCACATGCAGGCCATCAGCAATTCCGTAAACGGCTCCGTCAACGAGCCGAATACCGCCGGCAACATCGAACGTCTGCTGCTCATGAACGATTCCGTCGTCTATTACCAGGACAAGTTCGAGGAATACTTCCTGCGCGCCGAAGAAAGCGCCGCCGACGTCGTCTCGCTCACGTCCAACGACGAATTCGCACCGCACCTGCAGTCGTTCTTCCTCTACATGAAGCCCGCCGCCCTGGGCGTATTCTTCATGCATATCTTCGAGACTCCCGAGCAGGAAAAATTCTACGACGTGACGCGCCGTTTAGAAGTCGCCCTCAGCGAAAAATTCGCCGAAGCGGATGTCCGGATGGAATCGCTCTACCATACGGAGCGCCCCGTCTTTTTCGCCTACAGGGAACTCATTGAACAGGGGGCAGGGTTCATCAAGCGCAAGCTGTTGCAGCGCCGTTTCGACTACGAAGAAAAGAAGCACTTCGTGCGCTACCACGCCTACGACGCCCTGAACGAAAACTACCGCGCGCTAATCAAAAAAGCCGGCTTTGCGGCCGACTTCAAAGAAGAATGGTTCCCGAAATGCAATGACACGCTCGTATCGCGTGCCAAGGACTTTATCTGGGAAAAGGCCTTCCAGGTCGCCGGCTTCCCCGCAAAGCGGGTGCTCGACAAACTCCGGAAGAAATAACCTTACTTTACGATCTTCGCGTCTTTCACATCCTTGCCGTTCAGCTTGCTGGACGCGGCAACGGGCTGTGCGAAGTTGCGGTTGATGATTTTGTACTGAATGATGCTCCAGACGTTAGAAACAATCCAGTAGAGCACGAGGCCGGAGGGCATCACCGCACTGAACAGGAACATCATGGCAGGCATCATCCATATCATCATCTTCTGCTGGGCAGGATCCATACCGGCGCTGCTACCCATCGTCACCTTCGTCTGGAAGTAAGTCGTCACCACCATGATCCACGGGAGGATGGCGAGGCCGGAAGGCATCACGAACGGGATGGAGAATCCGCTCCAAATCACGTCGCTCTTGCTCAAGTCGGTAATCCAGAGGAAGGCGGGCATGCCACGCAGTTCCATGGCGCGACCGAGTACGAAGAAGAGGCCCATGAAGATCGGCATCTGGATAAACATCGGGAGGCATCCGCCCGTGCAGCTCGCCAGCGGGTTGATGTTGTTCTTGCTGTAGAGTTCCATCATGGCCGCCTGCTTCTTCTGCGGGTCGGTACGGTACTTCACGTTGATTTCGTCAATCTGCGGTTTGAGCTTGGCCATACCGCGAGTCGACTTCATCTGCTTGATGGTGAACGGGGTCGTAATACCGCGCACGATGAACGTCACGAGGATGATGGCCACACCGTAGTTCGGAATGATGGAATAGAAAAGCTTGAGCAGCTTGAGCAACCACTTGCAAATCCACACGAACCAGACGCTGGAACCGGGGAACCACTTGGAACCCGTCACGATGATCTTTTCGTAACCCTGGCCGAGCGCCTCGACTTCGTCCCACTGGAGCGGGAGCACCATAAGGCTGTAGGCCACGGAATCGCTACGGATATCGTCTGCAATGGTAAGGCTGTAGGTACCGGGATTGGACTTGCCTTCTGCCGGGACCGCGATATGCTTGCCCTTCACCTTGGCCGGCACCGGGCCGTCAAACTGCACCGACATCGCCACGTACTTGCGGCGCATACCCACCCAGTAATACTGGGCTTCGTCAAACTTCATTTCGTCGGTGAACGTTTCGCGTTCGGTAATTTCGCTATTCTTGTAAATGACTTCGCTGAAGAAGTAGCTCGTACCGCCGAGGCTCTTGCCTTCCGGGATTGCTTCCGTTTCCTTCATGCCGCCCTTCCAGGCGAGTTCATAAGAAGCGGGCTTGAACCCGACAAAGCGGTTGCTCTGACGGACGGCGACACCGTTCTTCGTAAAGCCGTAAGAGCGGACGACCTGGTTTCCGTTCGCATCGGTGAACGTGAACTGCACGCTCGTGTCAGCTTCCACCGTAATCCACTCGGGAGCATCGACAGCAAAGAGGGCTTCGCCCAAATCGGCAGCGCCGAGCTTCAAGTCGAGGGCGCCGAGCGCCGTATCCTGGATGAGTTCGGGGAAGTTACCGGCGGAATCCTTCAGCGCCTTCACGATGACGCTCTGGACCTTGCCGCCCTTGTTGGAAAGCGTCATGATGAACTTGTCGGTCTCGACAGTCACCGTGCGCGGGGTAATGGCGGGCTTTTCTACGGCAGAAGAATCGCTAGCGGAGTCGGCCACGGCGACAGTGGAATCAGCGCTTTCGGCAGCGGCAGCACCGAGAACGGGAGGTTCCTTGACCTCGGGAGCGTTCACCGGAAGCACCAGTTCGGAAGCGGAGGTATCCTTGGCCCTTTCGACCTGCTCGGCGGCCTGCTTGGCCTGGGCCGCAGCCTTAGCCTTGGCCTGAGCCTCGGCTTGCGCAGAGTTCGTGGTCATCCACCAGATGACAATCACGGCCATCAGGATAGAACCGATAATAGTATTCTTGTTCATTTTTTTTCCTTTCTGGGCGGAACCGGGTCATAGCCGCCCTTGCAGAAGGGGTTGCACCTTAAAATCCTAAAAACAGCAAGATAGAAACCTTTGATGGGGCCGTGTACGCGGAGCGCCTCGATTGCATACTGCGAACAGGTCGGCTGGAACCGGCACACCCCTCCAAAAAAGTACGGGTGGACAATCTGGTAGATCCGGATCGGTACGATCAGCACCTTCGAAATCGCAGCACTAATCTTCCCCAGCATCGGCAGTCGCTCCTTCGGGGAGGGTCCACTCCATCTTGCGGAACAGCTTCATCGCGGATTCCCGCAGGCGTGCTGGCGTCATCTGCGGGGCAGGGTCGGTCACCACGACCATCGCCCAGATGGGCTTCTTGATCTGCGGGACCATCCCAAAAAACAATGGCCGCAGGACCCTGCGACACTTGTTTCGGTATACGGCATTGCCGTTCTTCTTTTTAGCCAAAAAACAGAAACGACAAAAACCGTCCGGGCTTTCAATCCACTTCATCGACAAGGACGGAGAGCGGACGAATTTCCCTTGGACGGCTACTTGCCGGTAGTCTGGCTGAGCCGGCAGCCGATAAGAACGCAGAGTGGCTATAAGCCAGCCCCGACTTACTTCTTATAAACGGTATCGCTGATGGTCAAGCGCTTGCGGCCCTTGGCGCGGCGACGGCTCAGGACGGCACGACCCCAACGGTCTTCCATGCGTGCCATGAAACCATGCTTGTTGACACGCTTACGATTATGAGGCTGGAATGTTCTTTTCATGATAAAACCTTTTTATAGATGCAAATTTTCTATGAGTCGCAAATTTAGCAAAAAAACACGACAAATCAAGGGTGTTTCGGGGCGGACAAGCATTTTTCAGCCCGAAAAAGGCAATATCACCAAACGACCCTACATTTAATCAACAATTTATCAACACAAGATGTTTCGACCCGCCCAAAGCGCTAGGTGAAACTCATCCCCGTATAGATCTTCACCTGGTTCATGCCCTTGCGCTTTATCGCGAAAAGGAGGTCCTCGACCACGCGCATGATCAGCTGCTTGTCGTACTCCTCGCCGATATGGCAGGGAATCACTCCCCCGCTCACGGTCACCTGGAGCATCGGGAAATCGGCCCAATGCTGTTTGGCCACGCCCTCGCGGATCTGTTCGGCACGGGTCAACGCATCTATTTCGGAATTCCCCGCCATAATGCAGGCGAAGGTTTCCCCGCTAAACAGGAACGCCCTCTCGCCCACCTCTTCGTTGATGGATTCCATGATGCGATTGCCCACCGTAGAAATCACCGAGTCGCCATAAACACGCCCGCACGTCGCATTGATTTGCGCAAAACCGTCAATATCGAACATCACCACGAAGAAGGAATCCCGATTCTGCCACACGACGTCTTCCAGATACCGAACAAAGTAACGCCTGTTGTACAGCCCCGTAAGGTCGTCACGCCTCGACTGGTCTTCGAGCCGTTTCAACAGCTTGTCCTTCATGTCGCATTCCTTCATGTATGCACGGATGGCATACGAACAGATGCCGAACAGGGCCGCGCCGAACAGCAGGTAGTTCACCGCGATATCCACGTACACCACGGCATCTCCAGGCGGCTTTGTCACCCATTCCGGGAAGTAGTACGAAGCGACGACAACCGAAAAACCCAGCAAGAGCGTAAAGATTGCTCCGATGAACTTGAAAAGCCGGTTACTGATGAAGCTGCACATGAACGGCCCCGTGAGCAAGAAGAACGGCATGGCGCTGTTGATGCCGCCGCACAGGAAGAACATCACGGGTGTCGAGATGCAAGAAAAAAAGCATATCAGGAAGAAGTAGCCGATAGAAACGTGCGTCGTCTTATAGACAATGGCGCCCGTCAACAAGCACATCGAAAAGATGACAAAACAGAATAGCGTCGCTAGGTCACTTACGCGCTCCATCGCGGTAAGGATGACGCTTGCCCCCGTGACGACCGTATCGATCGCCAGGGATATCCAGAATAGCCTTTTTTCAAGCGTATCCTGCCTAGACCAAATTTTACGAATAATCCCAACCACGAACTGTTCCCTCTAGCAATTCATTCGTTTTTAATATAGGTTTTAATCAACATAATTTGTCAAAAAAAGCTTTATTATGTATTTTTTTTACAAGATACGCAACCCCTTTTCACAGCAGGCTCAAGATGGAACTCACACCGTTAGACATCCGCAACCAGACCTTCCACAAGAAAAACTTCGGCGGGATTGACCCCGATGAAGTCAAGGCTTTCTTGGAAACGACGGCCACGGCATTCGAACAGATGTCCCGCAACCGCACCGACCTGACGGAACGGCTCAAAATCGCGGAAGAACGCGTGAACTACTACAGACAAATTGAGAAGACCATCCAAGACGCCGTGGTGACCATGCAGAAGACGGTCGACGAAGTCAAGGCGAGCGCCGAAAAGGAAGCCGAACTGATTATCGCCGAAGCGAAGGCCCGTGCCGTCCGCGAAGTCGAGAACACCAAGCGCGAAGCCGAAGACCTCCGCGCCGAGATTGAACAGCTGAAGCAGTTGCGCAACAATTACTTTATCCGCTGCCGTGCGCTTATCCGCGGTCAAGAAGAGCTCCTTGCCGCCATGGAAAACGACCAGCGCATGGACCCGCCCCAGCCTGTACGCCCTGCTGCCGCTCCCGGAATCAACCCGGTCGGCAAGGTCATCGCATAGGCCGCCACATCCATGAGGATCAACATCAAGGTACACGCCCGCAGCAAGCGCGAAAGTGTCACGCCGCAGCCGGACGGAAGTTTCAAGGTGGAAGTCAAGGCGCCCCCGGTCGAAGGGGCCGCAAACGAAGCCATCTGCGAACTGCTCGCCGAACACTTCAAGGTCCACAAGCGCGACGTCCGCGTCGTCCTCGGCTCCACGAACAACAAGAAGGTCGTCGAAATCGACGGCATCTAGCCCGCCGCGCAGCACGCATCACACACAAACTAAAAAAAGACCGTAGCATAACGCCACGGTCTAATTTTTTAATCTTCACCGCATTAAGTTGCGTCGGCCTTTTTCGCAGGCTTATCCACGGCCTTGGCGTCTTTCTCTTCCGCCTTCCACGGCGTGAGACCGACAACTTCATCTACGGGAAGCGAAAATGCGATGCCCTGGCCCATCGTATCGAGGCCGGCTTTCTGGTAGAGTGCGTGCAGCACGGCGTCCTTGATTTTAGAATCCACGAGGATCATCACCACTTCCTTTTCGGGCTGGATGGCGATGTGGAAGAACGATTCGGCTTCCTTGTTCGCGGTACCGCGGCCATTCAAGATGGTGCCACCGCGGGCGCCAGCGTCCTTGGCCGCTTCCATCACCGTTTCGGAGAAGCCCGTATTCACGATGCACATGATCAGTTCGTGATTGCCCGTACTCATTTTTCGATCCTCCCTACCTGCGAACGGTTGTCGCTCAAGAAGTTGAATATGGATTTCCCGATAATGCTCTTCAGGGGAACCGTATACGCGATTCCCTTGCCGCCGGCGATAGTCCTGAACTTTTCTTCGAGGCTTTCGAGGGCGGCCGGCAAGCGGTCTTCGCCAATAACGCTAAAGATGACGGCACGGTCGGAATCGGCGAGGCCGAGCGCCGCCAAAATTTCGCGGGGGGCCGTTCCCTTACCGAAGAAGACCATCTGCATGTTCACGCCGAAGGACTGGATGTGGTCCATGTAAAAGTCGGCCTTGGCGCGGTTCACCGTCGTCACGAGAATCTTGAGGCGGTTCATCGAAACGCGGGAGTGGCCTTCCGGCGTGCGGCCGAGCCGTCTGGAACTTGTCTTCTTCGTTTCTGCCATTCTCACACCCTACACAAAGTCAATAATCTGTTCATCGTCGGCATCCTGGATGCGGCGCATCATCTTGCGGTTGCGCAACGCACGTGCGACGACAGCCCTAAAGCCAAGAACCTGGATGGTAATGAGCGGAGTCATGGCGACCATCGCGACAATACCGAAGGCATAACTCAAAATGGAATCACCGCCGTCATGGATAACGGAGCACGCCCCGATAGCCATCGGCAAAATAAAGCTCGACGTAAGCGGACCGCTCGCGACGCCACCGGAGTCAAACGCGATAGCGGTATAGAGCTTGGGGACAAAGAACGAAAGTCCGAGCGAAAGGAAATAGCCGGGAATCAGGTAATAGATGATGGGGAACCCGACGATGATGCGGATCATCGAAAGCCCGATGGAAATCCCGACACCCACGGAAAGCGCTATCAGCATGGAACGCTTGGTCACGAGGCCGCCGGTAATCACCTCGACCTGCTTGTTCAAAACGTGCACCGCGGGCTCCGCCAAAACGACCACCATGCCGATGACAAATCCCGAAATCACAAGCGCCTTGGGCATCGCGGCGAGCGCCGTCCCCAGCTGGAAACCGACCGGCATAAAGCCGACCGCCACCGCCGTAAGGAAAATGACGAGCCCGACAAACGTATAGCAGAGCCCGAACGCCATCTGCGTGAGTTTCGTCTTCGAGAGCTTCAGGGCGATAATCTGGAGCGCCATGAAAAAGACTACGATAAGCCCGAGTGCGAGCAAGACCTCTTGCGCCACATGGCGCACCGTCGGGATAAAGTTTGCACCGAGGCTAGCGTCAATCGAATAGCTCGCCGCGGAAAGCTCGTACGTCATCGTCCCCTTCGACGCAATGACGAGCCCCATCAACGCGATAATCGGGCCCACGGAACAGAGCGCAATCAAGCCGAAGCTGTTTTCCGAAGCGTTCTTACCGCCGATAGCGCCCGCGACACCCACGCCCAGGGCCATAATGAACGGCACCGTGATGGGGCCGGTCGTCACACCGCCGGAATCGAACGCGAGCGCGACGAAATTCTCCTTGCCGACGGTAATCATCAGCATGCCCAGCATGAACAGGACGAGGTAGAAGAAAATGATGATGGACGAGAGGTCCTTTTTCCAGACAATCTTGATGATGGAAAGGATCAAAAACAGTCCGACGCCGACACCGATGGTCACAATCAGCAACAGCGGCTGCACCGCGTTCTTGACTTGCTCGGCCAATACGGAAAGGTCGGGTTCCGCCACCGTGATGAGCACGCCCATCACAAAGCAAACCGACACGAGCAGCGGCAGCTTGCGCGACTTAGTAAGGCCCGAACCCACATGTTCGCCCATCGGCGTCATGGAAAGGTCGGCACCGAGGTTAAAGAGCGCGATTCCCACCACCAGGAATACCGCGCAGACTCCAAAGACGACCAACTCCTTCATCGAAAAGTTCACCAGGGGCGTGAACGAAAGCAACAGCACGATAAGCGTCACCGGCAAAACCGAAGAAAACGCTTCCCTGGTCTTTTCGTAGAGGATCTTGAACATTATTCGCCGAGGTACTCCACTGCAAAGATAAGCGTAGAACCGCCCGGAATCGGGCCCGCAGCGCGGCTGCCGTAACCGAGTCCCGGAGGAACGATCAGAATCCTCTTTTCACCCGGGAGCATGCCCTGCACGCCGAGTTCCCAACCGCGGATCACGCGCCCACCACCCAAGGGGAACGCGAAAGGCTGCCCACGGTCGCGGGAGCTATCGAACTTGTAGCCGTTCACGAGCCAGCCCGTGTAATGCACCTTCACGGTAGAGCCGGACCTGGCA
>Ga0310786_10002843_pt1 | contig 25846 bp, 42 predicted proteins | sample AusTroGonzalo_MG_FD_203881 | JGI IMG/M metagenome (GOLD analysis project Ga0310786, IMG submission 203881) | Bovine rumen microbial communities from tropical cattle in Woodstock, Queensland, Australia - Gonzalo_03 (v2) (version 2) | ecosystem: Host-associated > Mammals > Digestive system >...
ATATGATGTCGATGTCTGTCAGACCTCCACCCCCTGTGCCTTTATGTTCGTGTCGTAAACTCATATTCTTTGTCTTTATGCTTTTTCGTAATAACTACATACGCTACATACGCTACGGATTTGATCCGTATCATCTGGATCTGGGTCTTGGAAGATGATCTCAAAATCGGATTCGATGTACACGTATGGACGCTCATTGAATGAAAACGATTCGTCCTTCTTCAAAAGGATGTTCCCGTTTATCAACGCTGGAACTGTCCCCTTGTTCGTAAACACAACGCAAGAAAAAGCGTCAGCCAACATCGTTGCATTAGCGTTATATGACGCTGTGCGGTATCGCACTCTGTAATCAAAATCCGACTTGTTCATGTCACTTAGTCAATTTATATGCTACAAAAAAAAAAGTAATGCCAGCGGTAAGTAGTTCACCGCTTTCTTGATCACGGTGTTAACGCTGGAACGTGTAACACGTTGCGCCCAGTTGGTGATGTATTTAGTCACCTCTGATTTCGTAATCTGTCCGTCTCTGTTCGTGTCGAATATCGGATTCAGACGGGAGATTGTCCGTGAGTTGTCCGTGCCAGCACCGCCAAGCACATAATCATCTTCTTTCCCCACAGCGGAAGGATAGAAAACGGCAAGATAAACATCCGTCAGCGACTTCATCTTCCCCTTGTACGGCTGGAAATACTTCTCCACGTATACAAGTTGATCCAAAGCGTCCATGTTATACAGTGCTTCGGTGCTAGTCCCCATGTTTCTAGCCGTTGACTCCATAAACTGGATAAGACCAGTAGCACTACTGTTCCTATTCTTCGCTTTCGGATTCAATCCGCTTTCGAAGTACATAACCAGCATTAGCCAATCGGGATCTATGCCCAAATTGTCCGCTATCTCGATCACACGCTCCGCAAATATGCTGGCATGTGGATATTTTATTTTATCGTATAGTATCATTTTATTCCTTGTATTGGTCTAAGATAAACTTTTATTTCCCCTTTCTTTTGGTATCTTGGTTTGGCTGTGACGAGTATCAGTTCCTTGTCTTCATCGACATAAGCGTCTAAGGAATTTGTCTTAATAGGAATTGACACACCACGCGAACGGAACAATCCCGTGTCATTAGGCAAGTCAATATCGATTTTGTCATATCCAATAGTGACTTTGACTATTCCTTCCCTTCTATAATCAGAATAATCAAAATTCGCAATTATGATTCCATCCTCAACAGAAACCAATGATGCTTCTATTACTTCTTTCTCCATAATTAATTCCTCCCTTTAAATAAAATCATTGTTCTTCCTCCTCTAATTCTTCTAATAGTTGGTCAAAGTTACTTTTTGCTATCAAATCCAATATTTGCCACAACCTTCCCGTCCTTGTAAAAATCATAAAATCTTGTATAGTCATTCTTCCATCCCCCATCAGGTTTTTCCTCTCTTAATAGGACAAGTTCATCAAACAAAAAGTCAATGTTTGACTTTTGTTCGTCTGTTATGTGCAAACGCCATTCATGGTCTCCCCACTGGATGAAATGTAGTATGGATTCTCCTTCAAACTCAACCGAAACATCTGATTTTGGAATTTCCAAGGACACAAATGTCGCTTTTATTTTGTATTCTTCCTTAGATTGTAATGATTTTTCTATATTCATAATCATTCCCTCCCTTTAAATAAGAACCTGTAAGCCAAATATCCGATACCTCCGACAATCGCAATCGTCTTCACGTTGCCCATCAATTGCGCCCATTTCGCCCTTGCCATCGCCCTCTTATAGAAGCCATCCGCATATTTGTCTATGTAATCGTATATCTCTTCTTTCGTCTCCGAGTCCACATTGGCTAGAATCTTGTTCAACTCCTTGGACTTCCGACAATCCGAACGACCTTCCCCAGCGTCCGTATAGAACACGTACCATGCCAACGCACTGAACGAAGCGACAACTATTGCCGTGACGATCACCGAAGTGGAGAAGATGAACCCGAGATTCGCCCTGTCGTTGACGATTCCTTCCAATGCGGAAGACATCACTTGCGCTGGCGATTCGGTTTGCTCTCCAGTCGCATACGCTTTCACATCGTCTTCACGCTCCTGTAATCGTGCATACAGCCGTTTTATTTCCGCACGGTACTTGGAGCAATCCTTCCCCTTGCGTTCCAGACGCATGACGAACTCCGAAGCCAGCAAAAGGTCTTCCATTACTTGACGGTCAGCGTTAAGAACCGTATTGAGGTAGTTTTGCGCCTTTGCCGTGTATTGCTCCGTCACATCGCCTGTTATTGTCGGGAATGCCGTTGTCCATAGCGACTGGTTGCCACGTAGGAAGTTGTACACTGGGAAGTCTCCGTCCTTTCCAACTGCTCCCGTCATTACTCCGATATAATACTCCGTTTGCGTGTAGGATTCTCCGTCCTGTGTGATGTTGACAGCGATTTCGTTGAAAATCGCCTTCTTGTTGCACAGATTTTCATCGACACGGATGTTTGTGACCTCCGCACCAATCGGCAATATATATGTCTTAGGTAACTGTTTCATCTTACTTACTCATTAGCATTGTTTTAGCCATGTTGTATGTGGAAGGGTCATTCTCCGCCAAATCCGCTATCTTACAGATAAGGAGGAAGCAATCACCGTCTATCTTCTGCCAACGCTCCAGCGCATTCTGCAATGCGTCATATTCTTCTTGGCTTGCGCATTGGAGTTCTCCTTCCGATTCTTGTTGCGGTTGTGATTCTCCGCTGGACAATTCGCCTATCGCGACTGGAGATTTCCCCTTTAGCAAGTTTGTAGCGATCGCTCCGACAATAGGGGACAGATTGCGGAAAAAATCGTTCATCGGAGATTGCAATTCCTTTTTCTCCTTCTCCAGCGCGGAAACCTTGGATTCCAAGTCCTTCAACTGGTATTTCAGTTGTGCGTTCTCTACGGTCTTCGTCACCTCCGACTCCTTCATGTAACCTTCCATGGAAGGAGGAGTTTGCGGAGAGACAACACCAGAAACCGCCCGTGACTGAGAATCGATGTCTTGCTTGATCATGAACTCCAGCGTGATTCTTCCCTTCAACTGTTCTGGAGTTTTGTACCCGATCAAATAGAACTTTCCGTAATTGTTTGACATCACATCACGGAGGAGTTTGATTTTCTCCGCATCTGTTTGTGACTGATCATTCGTTCTCATTTGAATGGAGTTCGTGTCGTTGAGACTCGAACGAACCTCCCAGTTCTCGATCTTGTTGTCCTCGACAACTTGAATCAGATTGTCAATACCTACTATCATATTCTTTGTTTTTTAAGGCGTTAGTCGTTGTATTTGAATCCAAGCACGACAGGAGAACCCGTGAAATAGGATTGCTGTTGAGCGTCTGTCTGTAAGTAACTTCTAGTGAAGTCTATCTGCACACCATCGAACACGATATGTCCATACCAGAAGTCATATCCTGTTTGTAGGAGATACAGCGGAACATTCTTTACAAAGATGTTATTATCCTTCACCAAATTCACGAACATTGAACACCACGCAGAAGGGGAAAGGATGTTTTGCTCTCCCTTCTGTGTGAAGACAGACCATGACGGATAAATCTGTGTGAAGTGCTTGTCCGCAAGCGTTCTGTTATCCTCGAAGAAGTTCATAGTGCCGACTCCGAAGTTCACTCCAGATGTGGAGATTTTGAACTGGTCATTTCGCTTCGTTGTCACTCCCTTATCGTCTTCATAGTAGAAGACAAGGAATGCGTTCGTATGCGCGTCGAATGAGTCTGTCGAAATATAAGACTTCGGAAGATCCAGTTTGTAGCCAACGAATTTACGCTTACCGCATTGCAAGTATGGGCAAAATTCGACACACGATACATTGTCCACAACCAAATCGGTTGTGTCCTTCTTCACAAGTGACAGCGTGTTGTCGAACGGGTTAGCCCCGATCACATTGCCGTTTATGTCAACTCCATTGTTGGAGGTATAGAAGAAATCTATGTACTTAATTACACGGTCTTTCAATTCCGCCACATACGGGAGGTAATTTCGACCTGCACGCAAATCCAGCATTGAGATACCGATCGCTCCGTTCACTACGTAATCTACCATATCTTATCAATAATAAAATGTTATCGTACCTTCGAATCCGCTTCCGCACGGATTGTCTATATATGAGTTATCTTCGTCAATTTCCAGATCATCGAAGAAGATTTCATTCAAGTCTCTTTTGTATTGCAATGCTTGGTAATCTGTGTTCCCAGCACCCCATGTCGGGAACTCGACAAGGAAACCCGAAGGCATTGCGTTTATCTCCCTTCCGTTGTATGTCTTGATCGTGATATACTTATCAGTTGGGATGATTTTTTCGTAATCATCATAAAGTCCATGTATGATGATTTTTTTGATTTGCTTACCCTGTAATCCTAGGTTTGTGAAATCCTTGAAATAGATTCTACTTTCCGTTCCGTCCATGAGTATATGGAACGACCTTGACTTCACAATCCATGAATATGGATCTTTCTCTTGAGTGCAATAGAACAGACCTATGTTCAAAGATCCCTTCGTTTCAGACATGTGGTTGGAGTCGGACGGGATAGGAGTGTTCGGAGTCCAGCGAACTTTTGACAGCGAAGGATCTATAGTCGAATGTAGAGGGTAGTACGGGAATCTACCGCGGGACAAGAAATCGAACACCGTACACTTGTCGATGATGTGTTTTTGGTCCGCGGAGAAAATATCCAAAAATCCGTCAAAATTTCTTGAAAACTCATCGTAACCATCCGCTGGCAATGCGATAAGTGGCGTACCGTCTGTTGCTCTAGCCATCGGTATACTCCCGTAAAAATCCCACATCCCCATCTTGTTGAAATCTGGGTTGATGAAAAAATAGTCTATCACGCGGGAATTGGAAAGCCTTTCCTGCGGGAAGAAACACTCCTTCACCGTGTCGGAAAAGTTGAGAAATATGCTGTCGAAATTTTGGATAATCATAATCTTCTAAAATATATCGGGGATTCCCCATCCGCGCAATTCTACGCTAGAGTGTGAGGAGACGGGAGAATCCCCGATTGACAAAAACAAAGAATCAGCAATTAGATAGCCTTGGAGAATGGGTTTGCTGGAACTCTAAAGCGATCGTCAGTACCTCCAGGAACAAGATAACCAAGCAAGTACAAACCAACCTTAGACTCATAGTTAGTCGTTGGGATGATTGTATCATCGGAGGTTGATGTTCCGTTTCCAGCCTGTGCGGCTGAATAGTCAGATCCGTTGAATGAAGGGAACGATAATTGAATCTTATGATTCTGAGTTCCCGCCAATGCCAAACGCTCTGGAAGGACATACAAAGAATCTTGCAGATCGAACGCATTGTTAACGTCCTTCACATAGTTGGCTTGAGTTCCAACGATTCCAGCGGATTGCTTCTTGAACAATGCTGTCGGTATCGCTTGGAAGTTCACAACCGTACCAGTTTGGATCAACAAGTTACCGTTGTACAGCGCGTTGATGTCATCCGTGAGGAATCCATACTCATCCAACGTGTAAACGGCTGGATCGGAAACTGTCGCTGGTGTGATAGTGACACGACCTTTCTTTGCGAAGAAGTGAGGAGGGAGAATGCCCGCTTTGTCCTTATCCTCGATACGCAAATAGATACTTGCGCCAAGAACTACGAACAAATCGTTTCGATCCAACCCACGCTCAACCTCTGAAAGATTCTCCTTCTGGAGATTGAACTGATAATTTCCGCGACCACCGACAAGTTTCTCTTCGATTCGAAGGTAGGAGGTCTGCGGTGGAATACCTTGATTGCCGTAGTAGTCGTTCAGTTCAACGAATCTCCTGCGCGCAAATTCAATAGGAGTAATGTTCATAACTTAATTTTTTTATTGTTTAACTTTTCGTTCTATTAGTCAACGTTGTTGGTCTGTGCCGTTTGACCTACAGCGGACTGTGAAGGAAGCAACTCACCGATTCTGTGACGGCGGAGTCTGCCCAAACCGCTGGTCTTCGCTTCGCTGGAGTCGGAAACCATCTTAGCCAAGTTGTAGCCAGCGACACCAACCATGCCGTTGCCTACACCTTTGATAAGGTCTTGTTTCACGAATGCGGAGATTGCCGAACCTGCAACCGCTTCTACAATGATAGGGGTATAGGATTTTTCCGTACTGTTCTCCTTCCCCAAAAAGTCTTCCACGTAAGAACTTGCGAAACCGCCAGCGATACCGCCCAACATGGAAGTGATGTTAAATTTTAATGCCATAATTTTTGATGTTTAGTTGTTATACATAGTTTCGTGTTTCGCGAATCTTCTTGTCCAAAGCCTCGCTCTTCTTCTTGTCCGCGCGAATGCGGGCATTCTCTTTGCGGATTTCCGCGACTCTCTTCAACCAATTCTCTTTGGTTGTTACGCTTGCAGAAGCCTTAGGCTTCTTCGGCAACTTCTTTAATTTCAACTTTGCCATGATAAAAAAGTTTTTAAGTTATTAATAATAAAGAATCTATCTCTTTTTTGAGTACAAATATGCGAATGCTCCGATTCCCAACGCTCCGAGCCAAACTTTCAGCGTATCATCCTTCCCGTCTCCGTCAATGTCACCGAGTTTCATCCAGTCTGGGATGTCCGCGTAACATAATTCAGCGGTATTGAGGGATGAAACAGCGTCACGGTAACTTGTGTTCTTCCGTGCGTTGTATATAGCGGTGAACACCGCTGTTCCAGCCGTAAGGAAAGAAGTGACGATACCGACTATCAGTGTGACAACTTCTTCCGCTATGCCGATACCTGCGGTCATGTTTTTCCCCGCTTCCTTCATTCCCTCCACATAGATCTCTGGTGTAAGTCCTCCAGTAGCGTTCACGATCGCACTATTGATATAGTTGTTGCAGATCGCACCCGTGAAGCCGAATCCGCTTCCGCATACTCCCGAGATTACAGCGTTTTGCAAGGCGCGCTTTTTCTTCGCTTCGTTCGTTGTCATAGTTGCGTATGGGACAACAGTATAGACAAGGTTTCCAGCAACCTTTACAAACCCGTTCGTCAACTCCGTATCAATCGAATCACCGATGTTCGCGCTTGGTGTGTTCTGGGAAATACCCCCATTCGTGAAGTCGATGAAATAGTTCTGGTCATAGACATCCTTCACCCAGTCCGCCATGAAATCTATATCGGCAACGGAAGTAGTGCCGTTGACAGTACGTTGTTTAATGTCGGACAAAACATTGAGGATGAAAGCGTTTCTTTCCTGTTCCGAAGTGAATGTTCTGTCCATGATTTCTGACACGTAACGGGACAATACGACTCCCGCGCGATATAGATAGTCTGGTGTTACTCCGAACTCTTTTATCAATTGCAATTCGATATAGTAGACGGAAAGCATGTTCAACAACACATCACGTTGCGGATCATCCGCGGGCATGTTGTTGAGATAAGCCGTGATAAGGTGGACACGGGAGAACAATAAACGTTCACTCTGCCGTAACTCAACATCCGTCCTGTTATCCGTCCAGACCTTGAAGGGACTATTTACTATGTTTGTCGAACCGATATACATATTATTTCCTCCTCTTCTTCCTAAGCAACATGAACCCTAGCACACATGCGCCAGCAAGCACTACCCAACCCATACCGCTACCGCCATCATCCAATGAAGGGGTGAGTTTGCGATATGTGTTGTTACCTGTCCCGCTGTTGCCTGTAACCGTGTCCCATACCTTCGTGAACCATCCTACAGCCGAATCAATCCATCCGCTGACATTTCCCTTGATATTAGAATCATTCACGACTTCCGCTTTCTGTACCTCCATCGTGTCTGGGTAGTTCGGGTTGAACTCGATTTGTCCACAGAAATCATCGTCTTCACCAGCGAGATATGCCCTGTAATCGGTGTTCACCTTCTTCCCGAACATTGCGTTGAAGCATGATTGCGGGGAGCATTTGTACATGGACACGAAGCCAGCGTAGACAAAATTCTTCGCGCTTTCCTCCGTGAACGCACTTGTTCCGCACATCATTTCAAGGAACGTGTTTTGGTTTTGTTTCTTCTGCCGTTGTGTGCTGTTGAGATAATTATCTGGAATAAATAGGTATAGACCGTTCATTCCCACATTCAGAAGATCCTTCGCCAGTTTTTTGTTGTCCGTGTTCTGCTTGTACTTGTTCAGATACGGATATATTTTGTTTTCCAAGAACACGAACGCTTCATGAACGGCTGGGATGTCAAGAACCTCTTCTTCGATAGCGTAACCGCTCCTAGGATTGTTCTGTGCCTTTACAAATGACAGACAGTTGCCCAAGAATATGTCATAGTACATCGTTCCCTTGGAAGGATAGTCGTAACCTCCTCCTCCCTCTCCTTGGTAAATCCAGCCATAGCAAGCGAGACGGAAGGAATCCAGATTGTCTTGGTAAGTGTGGATTAGATCCTTCAATAACTGGTATTTGTTGTATTTCACCTTGTCAAGTTGAACCATAGCGACCAGTGCGCACGATTCAGCGACAAGTTCCGCGACGCTCATGTCGTTGGAAATGGAGATCTCCATGTTCCCGACACCGCTTAATTCCGATATTCTTGTACTGTTCATCCTATCGTATTTTTTCTTGTACTTTAATTCGTTACCTATTTCGATTCCCCTCTGCTTGTAAGCGACAACATCCAGCGGTATTTCTTCGCCATCTATCACGGCTACTGGATATACGTGCGTGTAGTCGCTACCCTTGTATGCCACGAAACGGAACATATTTTCGATTCCGTAATGTGTGAGGAACGAACATATAAGAATGGAGAAACTCTTGCAATCTCCTACACCGTCAGAAATCAACCTCGCTGGAGTCTTAATCCATTGTTCACCGTTCGGATCAACCTTGTAGTCTATGTTATCGTCCACCCATTCGAAGATGAACGCGCAAATGTCCGAAGGTGAGGTTGCCCCCATGTCTCTACACAAAGCAAACAATTCGTGCGGAACTGTCTGTCTGTTTCTGTCGTAACAGTCACATACAGCGTTCACTATGTCCATCGTGTACCCTTTCGGATTCACAAGACGCTTCTTGTTGTTCGCTCCAGTCCTCATATCCCAGAATAGTTCTTCACATTCTTGATGATGTTCTCGATGTTGTATCTATACACCGTGATTGGAGGGATAGGCACTGAAAGACCGTTTATTTTGAGACTTCCAGCGACCTTTATGTCTGCCGTGTTCGCCACATCCAGAAGAATGTTCCACCATCCGCCAATGTCGGAGAAGTCTGCCGAAACGGCTAGATTCAGTTCCGTGTCCTGTTCTGGAAGGATCACTTGATTGTATGGCACATAGACATGCGCCAAACGCTGGTTGTTGATATAGAAGTACAACTTGTTGCCGTTGGAGATCCGTAACGTGTTGCGCGTCGGATTCGTCACCTTGACACGCACACCAAGGATAAATCCGTTCCTATCTATCGCGTCCAGATATACACGGTCAATCGCTACCCTGCATTTCATGAACGTGTTATAGGCTTTTCTGTAAGTCCCATAGTATGCTATTCCGAGAAAAGCACCTATGCCAATCACTATTTTCGCTGGTGTATTCATATCGTTAGTATAAAATTTTCCAAGGATCAAGTTTGCCGAAGTCTCTGTATTCCTCCACATCGCTAAGCACGTTAAAACTCTCTATGAATCCGTTGTCGATGTCGGCAATCGCTGGGGATTTCTTGTAAGGAAGTAGGTGTTCGCACACCTCCTTGCGCTTATAGATAGGAAGGGAGTTGTTTATCTTGAAGTAATCCTTCTTCTGTGTAGACACGGAAGAGTTGGAGTCTGCCGTGTACTTGAATGTCGTGTCGTTCGTGTCACCGATCTTAATACCGCACCAATTCTTGCGGTTGGAAGCGTTCGACAACTTGAAGTGAAGACAGAAGGATAACTCGTTGAGCCAATATTCATTCAGTTGATATGAATATTTGTCCGCGGAAACCTTATAGGCGAAATTATCGCTCCTTAACAGCGGGAACGGCAACGAACGACCAAGATACGGTGTGTAAGAAAGCAATTCTGGAACAAATAGAGAATGATTGCCTAGTATAGCGTTATGGACAGAAACAACCTTCCCGCTTTCATCCGTCATGTTGAAATAGTTCTCCTCGTTAAGATACTTTATAAGACCTCCTTGTCCGTCACGTAAGGAATGCCATTCCCGTCCATTGGTCGGATAAATGTTCGGGTAATACTTCACACCGTTTAATGACACATCCGTAATATAGATGTCATTGATTACCGCTTGGTAAGGTTTATTCGTCATCTTGAACGGGTTGAATATCTCCAAAACACATGCCAAGTAATATTTAGCCGTGTATTGTGCCGGATCACCTAGTTCTCCAGATTCTATCCTCTCCAAATCACCACAGAAACGTAATGAGTTCGGAACTATACGCACTCTGAATGCCTGTCCGACTTCGTAGTTCGCGAAACCGTTCTCATTATTTTGGATGATGTAGACAAGTTCTGGTGAATCCGTATAATCATAGAACGGATCATACACGGCATTTTCGGACTTGTCACCGAAGTAGTACGGTGAATCCTTCTTCGATTGCTCCGTCAATGCTTCTTGCGTCTCCTCATTGTAATAGTCGAACGAATCGAAACGGTCTTGCGCCCATTTGCCAAGATCCGAATTTTCGATAAGAAGATTCGTCTTCTTGCGGGTAAGTAGCCACAAAGCCAATGCCCCGCCAGCACCCAGTAATATTTTATTCCGCTTGTTCATGACGCAAACATAAACAGGGTAGAAAATTTCCGTGTCGTTTTTCGGTTTAGTGTATTAATGTGTAATGTGAATTATTGGAACTAAAGTTTTCAGCCGTTATGTTTGATGTGGATGTGTTTCTTTTCTATGCCGTAATACTCACAGAATCTGTCAAGCGTGACGATTTGGTGCTTCTGCATTCCGTAAGCGTCACGTAATAGAGAAATCTTCCGCTGTGCCGTGCGTGTAGTCCAGTGGAATATCTTCGCTATGTCTTTCGTAGTCACTTCCGTTATTTCCAACTCAAATACCATGATTCAGTATATATCTTTAATTCTTTGTTTATTTATTGCGGTTATATTTATGCGATATAGGAGCGTTATCCCAACGCTCCCATATCAAAACACACATGTTTTCAGGTGTAAATTGTTCCCCTTTTGTATCGCAAATAACACTTATTATTTCTTTTCGAAAGATAATGGGTGTTTTTCAGTTTTCAAAACACCTATTTTCACACAACAAAAAAATTGCGTTACAAAAGTTACAATGTTACAAGCACCATTTAAATCACTATATTTCAAGCAAATAGGAGGTTATTTTTCCGTAACTTCTTTGTAACTTTTGTAACTTTTTGTAACTTTTTGTAACTTTTTGTAACTTCGAAGTTACAAAATAACGCATTGTATTTCAGTAAGTTATAAGCATTGTAACGTTTGTAACGTTTTTTTGAGGTAAATTCAAATTTTTCAAGAAAAAATCACAAAGTTTTGCAAAACGACAAATCCTTCCACAAACGACAAAAAAAATGGGATAGGGGAGAAATCCGCCTATCCCATCGCATGGATTCTGTGTATGTCAATAAGATGTCATTAAAGAGGTTGATATGTTTCTGTCATTAATCTTGTACATTTTTCGCATACGGGACGAAATCTTAACTCGTTACTAAATCCGTATGATTCCAGAATATTATTTGCAAGTTCCAATTCAGTTCTCGCCAACTCCCATTCATCCCTATAGAACAAAAGACCACCTTCGTCGCATTGTACTCGATATGAAACTTCTATTGAACCTTCTTCTAATAGTTCTTCTCTATATAAGACTACTTTTCCTTTTTTTAATCTTCCACCATAAATAAATAAGACGGATTCTTCCAATTGAAATTTCTGTGCCATACTCTAAAACATTTTTAGTTGCAACTTATCGTTTTCTTCTCTCTCTCTGTCTCTGATCATATCGTCAACTTCTTTTTCAAGTTTTTTCGATTGATTGAGTTCTATGCTAGTGCGGTAGCGGAAGTATCGTTTTTGCGCTTCCCGCATTTGCTTTACGGTAAACATGAATTTATCCATATCATATCAATTTAAAAAGTTTCTTTAGTTTCGTGTCTATATCCTCATTCAACAAATTCCCATCCTCATAATCGCTATAGAAGTGATATGCGTTTTGGAGTTCTCGGACCGTGTCGAAATACATAAGTATGTTGCTACCTCTCGATAAAAAATATAAACTTCCTTCATCTTTTTCAATCGTATAGGCACTATGATCAAGAACCCAATACCTTTCATCGTAACCTCTTGTGAATAATGCGTCCAGCACCCAGTCTGACATTTCTATGTCTTCCAGAAGATTTCTTTCATCATCATCTAATGTAATACCACATAGAGTTAGAGATTTTTCATTTTTTAAATGCAACCTTTCTCCTACTAAGTCGATATAGTAAATGTTAGTGCCACATTTTACGATGTTGTTTAACCCGTATAGTTTCATGTCATTCCAGAATTAATTTTGATTTACCTAAAACTTTCTTCGCTTCGTTCATACATTCTACTAATGTGTTTCTGATTGCGAATACATTCTTCTTCTCTTCTCTATTAAGAGAATCTATTTTGTATTGATAATAAGGTTTGCTATAATCTGGGTTATATATCAACTTATACCCAATAATTCTCGCTGTTGCGAAACATAGCAAGAAATTGGAAAAGAAACCAACCCAAACCACTTCGCCTATTTCGAACCTTCGTATCTCCTTCTCAATGTCTTTACAGTTCTCTGTGCGTAACCTATATTTCTGTCCTTTGTCTTTGTCGTTTTCCATTGTCATTTCTCCCATTGAATAATGAAACATCTTTTTTCTGGCGCACCCCATTCTGGTCTTCCAAAACTTATATACACCTGTTTGAATCTCTTTATTAATCTTCTTTCTTTGTCATCCCTCTTCGGATAACCTTCAGTTAGTTCTACTTCATCATATTCGATCGGCTGGAATAACTTGCAAATAGGGCATTCTCCTTGTATGCAAAATTCCGCACTCTTGAAATAGTTCTTGCAAAACTTTACTTGCCAGTAAGGTTTTATCTCCCTATAATCTTCTGGCTTTATTCCCGCTTTCTCCATCTGAAACCATTTTGATTTCACGGGTAATATAAGTTTCTTTTTCATGATCCTGCTAAAAAAATAGTTGAATAATTATTTTATATCCTTGGCACATGAACATATAAATCCATTTACCATTTATCAGTTCAATTGTATTTTCCTTCCCGCTTTCACCTCCATGAATAAACTTGTATTTTATGAAATGTTGGTCTAAAAATCTTATTATTAGTGGAATACTTTCGAAACCGTACTCTTTTACAATCCTATTTAATTCTGCTTCTAAATTTGCAAGTTTCATGACTCTTTCTCCTTTCATTTAAAAATATAATACCTAACCTCACATGATAACGGCATTTTGATTTTCAATCCTATGCCGAAGCGTCCAACGTATGGATATACGTAATATTCATCATAGAGGTTTTTGTTCTCGCTCCTATCGTATGCGCTATGATGATAGAACTTTTCTATCGCTTTCAACTTCTCTGGCGATAGACCTTTTATCTTATTGCTCTTCTCTACATCCATAAAAATTACTCCTTATTAATCTTTAAATGATATTTTTCGCCAAACACGATGAAGTAACAACCTTCATAAGGTGTATCAATCTGACTCTCTAAGTCTGACACGTACACTTCCCTTGCGTACCATCTTGTAAGCCATTCTGCTACATCTTCCAATTTTCGGAAATAGTGTCTATTCCCATCACTGACTCTTGTTATCTCTATCTCACACATATCTTATTCCTCCTTATTATTGTTAATATTTAAATATTTAGTATGGTTAAACATAAACAGAACACAAGAAACGATACTATGCCAGACAGCATAAATATTACCCTTGTTTTCTCTTCCCAACAACTGAATGGGAAGAATAATACCGCAACGGAGTATATTAGCGATACGACCGCTACAATATAGATGATTGTGTATATCATGGTTATTATAGTTTTATACTATTCCTCCTATTGGTTTATCTATTTTCAATACTTTCTCTATACCTGTAGACTCGAAGTCTTTGTCTTCTAACTCATCCTCAAAATCCTCTGGGAAAAGATATTTACATACCTTTTTGAGTTTCTCAAAAGGTATCTTATCTTCTTTTTCTCCTTCAAAAACGAGGACTTCTATTAATTTAAAAAAGACTTCTGATTTCGCCTCATAAATATCTTCTGCTTGATACTCTTTCCCAGAAATCTCATACACAATTTCTTCATGCTTGCACCAAAAACCAGAAAACCATTTCTTTCTAATTCCATCAATTTTTTCCTTTTTTATTCGACTGCCGTCAATGATGTAGACGGTATCATCAATAGAAAATTTTCTCATACTATTCATCCTTTTTATCTTATAATTTTATGTTAAACTTGTCTTCCAATAACTTTTTACAATCCATTTTCCCAAACAAACCATTTTGAATTTCATTCAATTCCCGAATCGACTTGTAAAATAGCATCCCGACCATCATCTCATACTCGTCCAGCGTCCTGTCCTTATAAAATTCATGCCCTGCTCTTAGCCATGCCTTCAGCCATTTGGTATTATTCTTGAAAAATTCCACCCTCTTCTTTTGACTCATCAGTGGACAGCCTTCACAACCCAATCTCCTTTCTGCGTGGAAAATTCCCTTTTCGTCATAGTAGGTCGGGTGGCATTTGATGTTCCTATCCTCAATGAACATTCTAACATCATCTTGCGTCCAATACAGAATTGGTAGTATCTGTTGCACCCTCTTTTTTTTCGAGTATACACGGCATATTGTCGGCTCTAAATACCTCTTCTTTCTTGCTTTGCTCTCATCTCTTCGTATGCCTACGATAACGGTGTCACTTTCTGTTGGATATTCCTTCAAAAGTGCGCAACACAATCTGTGAAATCTATTCGGATAACCAGCCTTTTTAACAATCTCGAAAAAAGACTCCTTCGGTTGCAAAATCTCTACTCCCTTCTCTTTGCAGTGCTTTAATGTTCCCGATGGATCTATAGTTGTGTTCTTGTATCTTGCTGTGAATTTTATGCCAGATTCTTTCGCAAGTTGGAGAATAACATCGCTGTCTTTTCCTCCGCTATACGCTAGTTCGACATTCTCTTTACATCCGCATGTCGTTTGAAGAAGTTTTATCGATTGCTGTATTTTCTTTTCCAAATCTTCTGTCATGATTTTTTGTAAATAAAAGGTTTGCCGATATATTCTAACTCTCTCTGTGACAGTTCCCCGTCAAACTCGTTCTTACCCCAGTACGGAATCTTGAAACGCTCCGTCTTGGTTTGCTTTTCGCACCCAATACGTTTTAGCGTGTCGTTGATTTGATTCTCCCATTTCCGCAACTCTGGAAGAATATCTATTAATGCGCTCTTCGTCATTTTAAGTTCTGACAATCCGAAGTCCGTAACCGTATCGTTGATCCATTGCTCGATAACTTTCTGAACACGTGGTTTCTGATTCTCGCACAACTCTTCGAACGCTTGTGTTCGAATAAGGTTGTAGGCGAACCAAGCACGTGTTTCCTTCTTGTACGTTGTCACACGATTCTGTATGTAATATAGAAACGCTGGTATCTCTTCTTGCAACCGCTTCCGTATGTCCGTGATTTCCTTCCCTTCTATAGTAGGCACTTTCAGCACGAAAAACCTAACCTCTTCCGAATCTGTATAAATGAAGTTCGTAACCTTGTTGGAACACATGATGAACTTGCAGAAGTTATAGTCTATGGAATAGTCTATACCTTTCCTTTGAGTCGCTATCTTCTTGGCTGTAGATAACATCTTAATTCTTTCTGTTATCTCCCTGTTTTCCGACAAAGATGTTTCGTCTATCCCAACGATCAGTTTTTTCAAGAACACACCGTTGAATTGCGACTTTAGTTCTTCATTACCAATTATACATGCGTTCTCACCGAAGATGTCGCACAACCAATCCAGAAACGTTGTTTTTCCCGTCCGTCTCTCTTCCGAAACAAGACAAAGCACTGGGAGAATTTCAGTAGGGTAGCGGTAAAGAATCGTTACATAGTCTAATCCCACTTCGTAGTATTTGCCGAAGATATGTTCTAGGAACATTTTTGTGTAGAACCAAGATCCTTCTTTCACTTCGTGCCGTATAGGGTTATACAAATTGTAACAATTGTGTATAATCCTCTGGTAATTCTGATTATTCGGCAAGTTCACGAACGACTTGTACTTTTTTATATGCTTCACACAATCCTTACCAAAATCGTCCGTAATCGTCTTCAGTGACCTATGCGTTAGGATTTCTTCCGTCTCCCCAAACGGGTTTGGTGTGTCAACCAGTTCATAGTAGTCGTCACCACAGCGGAAAAACTTATTCAAGTCGGATGGAAAGAGTAGGGTAGGCAATCTTTCTCCCGTCCGTTCGTCCACTTCGATTTTGTATTTGCTTCCGTAGTAGATGAACTCTCCACCGTTACAGTTAATCTCCGCGCTGTGCTTCTCATAGAATGCAATGTGATTGCTAATCCCGAAGTAACTTTTCAGACGCTTGTAGTTGGTTGTGAGATTCAGTTTGTATGTGAAATTATTCACCTTCGACAATGACAGAAGATCTCGTGTGACTAGTTCTTCATTCCCCTTCATATGCACATATAGATCGTCTAACCCCTTTGGCTTCCCTTCTATGTCGTTCAGTATGTGGGCGAAGAATATATTCACATCGAACTCCAGCAACAGATTATATATAGAAGACATCGAATTGAAAAATGTAGTCGGTCTTCTCGCTATGTCTCCACCGCTTACAAGATCCTTCATCGATATGTTCAAGCAATCCGCGTCGTACAACATCACAACGTTCTCTACCTTGCAATCTTGGATAAGACGGATAATATCCTTGTATATCATTCCATCCTTTCCCTTGTAGTGCGTTATACTTGTAAGTCCCACTATGTCAAGACCATGCAAAGACGCTTTGAACGCTTTGAACGCACCTTCAGTTAGGTATAGCGTCCGTATCACTTCGCGCTTCTTGTACTTCTGCATAAGTGCGGGAGGAATCCACGGGAAAGTTTCACCAACACCAGATGGGAATTTGTACTTCATGTCCCCGTTCGGCTCTGCCAAACGGGTGATCTTGTACTCCGTGTTCGTTGTCTTGCACTGTCTGTTATACTCCTTCTCTTTATCATCGAAGTATATAAGATTGCCGTGCAAGTCAAAGAAATAGATGTCTATTCCCTTGTCTCCCTCCCGTATGAACTGGTATTCACCCGTTTTCTCAGCGCAATCGTTACCGACTTCGTAATTGAGAACGGTCTTGCAGTCTTTCTCGGTGACTCCCAGTTCTTTCAGCCTATTTGTGTAATATTCGTGAACTTCCATATTAATATTTTTCTACACAAACTTGAATCATCCTATTCTTCTTCAACATTTCTTTTTGCTTTTTGTTCATTTGCAAAAGGTCTGCAATTTGCCCTGTTAAAAGATCCGCCAAATAGTCAGGGTGTTGGGATATTCTGTAAGCGTCCCATCCGTCCGTGGATATGTCCGCTTTTATCTTAATTCTTAACATATACCTACATTTTTAATGAGTTCGAAAACAATAGAACTAGATAGTACATACCGCCCATTTGTGATTGTGTGTGGCGGTAGAATAGTTGACCGTCAATGATCCTTATATCCTTGACTTTGAATTTCTCATTTGGTGCGTATAACACCAGCGAATGAGGAATCCCAAGTTTTTTTAAACGCGCATGGATTAGTTTCGTTTTGAAATCTTCATCGACATCTGGACAGTCTACAATAGTGTCCAATTCTGCTTTTAATTTTTTTAGTTCCATAAGAAGTGCTATTTTTGTGGTTAACAATAACTTACGGAAAAATCAACTCAACGTGTTATATAATTTATATTAAGTTGATTTTTCATAATATAATAATAATGAGGATATTATGTTAAATACCCTCATTATGCCAGATTAGTCAATCACGACAGTGTTATACTCTTCGCTGATTTCCTTTGCGATACGTGTCCCATCTAAGAAACGAAACTGTATGTATATATTGTCCGTTTCTGGAATGTAGTGTTTGAAGATTTCTACTGCTGTGTTTCCCCATCCGAAAAGTCCCTTCGCTTTCCCTTCGTAAGAGAAGAACGGATTTTCACCGTTAATGAAATCTTCTTTGGAAACTCTCTTTACCAGAAAAATAGGGTAGTCCATCACCGCTGGGATATACACCGAAACATCCGTCAACCCGTCTTTTTCGACTCTGTAACTACATTGATAGTTGTAGTTTTCGAGATAGAAGTCTGTAGGATCTACAGTCTTTTCTTCCGTGATCTCTTCATCGTGCTTGCACGAATATAGCGCAATGCACGATAGTGCAATTAAAAAAAATCGTTTCATGGCTATAAGTGTTTTTGCAAATATAAAAAATTCTTTGTTTTTGTCTTCTCCAGTTACCTGCGTTGTCTTAGCACGTTATACAATGCCCAGACTTGTAGCGGGGAAAGTTCGTCTATTTTTGCGTCCGTCTCTCTGTTTCCTGTGTGGAACGCTGTGTTTGTGAAGCGCATAGAAAACACTGGTGTGTTCATACTCTCTAATTCTCCCTCTGTGAATATACGTTTCACTTCCACCGCTGACCATTTAAGGAGTTCTACATGTTCTTCCAGCATTGCTGAAATTTCCGCGTTAAATGATCCTTTGGAAATCTCCTTGATCGCATTGATCAATGATTCATCAATTCTTATTGAAACTGTTTTTGTCATAATTTTAATTAGATTGCAATTTTAATTCGATTGCAATTATAAGACAAATATATTACAATTGCAAATTGTTGTCAAATAATTCGTCTTAGATATTCGTCTTTAAATTTTGTTTTACCTGTTTTGCGGTCATATTTACAAGTTGTTATAGGATCTTCTTCCGTCACAATCATTTTCCCTTCTTTCATGAACTTTTCCATATAATATTCGGAAAAACGGATCGCCTCTGTCCGATCTTTAAATGTCTTTATAGGTTGCCAATATCCGATGTTGTCTACATTCCACACTGTATATTGTAAATATAATATTTTCATGATCTTTCGTTTTGTGTGCGGGGTTGCCCCCGCACTGGTTAATTAATACTCAAAATATTTCTTTGCAACCTTGATTAATGTTTCACAAAATTTTTCGTTCCCCTTGATAGGTAGGGCGCACCATTTGTTATAATCGCGGTGCCCGTAATATGGGGACACGAAATATAAATGGGTGTAGCCAAGCACTGGGACTTTGGTGTAATTGTTTAAACCATCCCTAATATTTCTTTTCAGTTCCTCAACGCATTGCCATCGCCTACCGAAATACTTGTCATATTCATATATACATCTGGAATGCTTTGTTTCTGCACTGTATAGTACGGATTTCATCCGTCTATATTGTTTCTTTGACCGTGTGAACGCGGAAAAAAATTCTTCCGCGTCATAGCGATAGTATTTTATACCCGTACACTTCACAAAGCATTTACATAGATCTGTAGCCGTTCCATGCGACATTATCGCCCGTATTTCTTCCCGTGTTGGTACATTCACATCCCGTTTACGGACTTTCATTCGCACCCAGATCGTTTCCACTGTGTCATTATACCCAGATTCTGGCACATTATTTCGCAAATATCGCCATGCTTCCTCTTTAGTGCAGAAGGTTTCTTTTGTCTCTTTCTCTGTTAAATATATGTAGCGTGTAGCGACATATTTTCTTACATATACCGTATTTTTCATGACTATTAATTTTTTAAAGTATAATTGATATATATATCATTAAGTTCTATTTCTTCAAAAATCCTATCTAATCCAACACCGTACATTTCATGTTTCCTTTCCATGCTGTCTGTCGGTGTATACCAGTCGTATAATATACAGTCTTTCCCGTATTGATCCTTTACCATTGCCATCGCTTTATAAATGCTTGTTTCTGGTGGGAATACTTCCACCGAAAGAAACCCGCAATGTGAGAAAAGTTTGAATTTTATGATTGTACATTCTACAAAAGACATTCGCCCGTACCCTCTAATATTTCTTGTTAAATTTGACATATCGTTTTTTTTTGTGCGGGGGTTGCCCCCCGCTGGTTGGTTAGTCACTTGTTATTTGTCTCTTCTCCTCTTCATCGTCTAGTATTATATATATTTTATTATCCCGTCTTCTTTCTTCACCTTTGAATCGATATTCATAATAATACTTGCTCCAAGAAATTTGGTGTGTGCGTCCGTCTTTAATTATGTAATAATAATATTTCATTTCCTTGTCCTCCAATTGTGCGGGGGTTGCCCCCCGCTGGTTAGTTAATCGAAACAAATATTTTCGTGATCGTATGTAATTGAGTCTATTATGTCTTGTATTAGTTCATTAGCATTTTTGTCTAATCGCCCATGCCATTCACATAAAAAGTCTTCGTTAAGTCTCTTTGCGGTTGTTATTTCTCCGTCTTTGTAGAAATATAGATCGAATGTTTCAAATGCTTTTAGACCGTCTAATATGCCTTTAATGTATGATCTCAAAAAATATATGATTTTGTCTTCTGTTCCTATTTCTTCGCGGATCTCCTCCAGTAGTTCGTCTATGTCTATTATTCCAATTGCGTAACATCTTACCGAAACATCTAAAAACTCCCAGTCGCCCCAATGTTCCGCCATGTCTATACCAAATTCCGAAATTGTTTCTTTTAGCAAATCTTCATCCATGTTAAAAATTGCTTCCTTCGCTTTCCACGCATTAAAGAAATAACTTCCCGACCCGTTGCCCGTCACACTGTCGGCTGTGAAGGCTTCGTCATACACTTCGTCCCTGTCCAGTTCTTTAATTTCCTTTTCCGTCCATCTATACTGTATAAACTCTTTCAAATCGTTTCTAACATCGTCGATGAAATTTTGATATGCTATTGTAGTCATAAAAAAACACCTATGCCCTTAGGATTTGTTTGCGCTGGCGCTCGCTTGTTTATTATTAGTTATTTGTTATTCTCTCATGTTGTTGATACAAAGATATGATAAAAATATTACACTTGCAAATAATTTTGTAATAATTTTTAATACAATTACGTAACTACTTGATAATCAGCGAGAAAAATTTAAGGTGGCGTTTTTGCCCCCCCCCATGTTCCGCCCGTCCCCAGTGGATTACGGGAGGGGCAAAAAAAGCGCGCATATATGCTATTATAAGCACATACGCGCGCGCGGTAATATGGATATATGAGAAGTCTATTTTTGGCGGTTTCGCCTGTTCTCAACCCATGTTAATACAATTATCAATAAAATGCCAATTAATAGAAATAGCCATATATAGCCTAGGATTCTACAACCTCCCCCGCTGGTTTCCTTGTTTTTCACCTCCTTTTTTGCGGTCTTGGCGGTTTCCGCCTGTTTTTCGTGTTTCTCCACCTTTTCGCCCGTTTCGGTGCGTTCCGTGGTCTGTTTCGCGGTCCGTACGGTCTTTTTCGTTGTCTTGGTCGTGGTCTTGGCTGGTTTGCCCGCTATTGTGTCCGCTGGTGTGGTCTCCGTGGTGGTGACTTCCCACACGGTCTCTATTTCCGCCCCCTCCGTTTGCTCCGTGGCGGTTTCGTGGGTGTATGTGGTATCTTTCACCGTCACTTTCGCCTGTTTGGTGGTGCTTTCCGTCTGGACATGCTTTTTCACCCCGCAACCGCACAAGATGGGGGCGAATAAAAGCAATATTAATATATAGCGTGTTTTCTTCATCCTAATTTTTCGATTTGTATCTTTAAAGACGCGTTTTCCTTCTCCAACTCTGAAATACGTTTCCCCTGTTCGTCAATCTTTCGTTCCAGTTCGCCCCGTATCTCGTTCCAGCGTTCCGTTGTCTTCTTAATCTCGTTTCGTAGGCTCTCCAGTGCCACGTTGTAGGCTTCGAAAGCCGTGCGGGTTGCGTCCGCGTCCGATTTCTTCTTACCCGCCACGAATCCGCCTACACCAGCGAACACCGCCAAACACGTATCTATTATTATATTCCAGTTGTCCATGCGTCAAACACGTTTAAAGAAGTTTATAAATAGTCCTGTACATACGCTTAATAGGAGGATCCGCTTTGTTTGTTTGCTTTTGTCCCAAGACAAAAACCCGTTTGCGAAATCCTCACAGTTGTTTGTCAACACATTATATTTGCCGTGCTTCCGCTGGTATTCGAAGAAATATTCCTCTATGTTCTTATCTGATTCAAAAAAGAAGTATTCCAGAATGTCATTGTCTTTTTTGAAGTCCTCCAGCGGTTCACAGACATATCCTTGTCTGCCTGTCGAATGATAGCAAAATTCCGTTTCAATATCCAGTATAGTGCAATGTGTGACAAGATATTTTGTCACATGCGTTTTGTCTTTGGATATGATGAAACAGTAATCACGCATTTTCCTCTGTCGTTTCCTTCTTCTCCTCCGCCTGTTTAAGGAGCGGGGAGAACTTCTTCATGACGAATGCGCTTCCAAGCAAAGAAGCGATCACAAACAATAAAATCCAGTCTTCACGTTTCATGTTTAACCCTCCTATTCTTCTGGTTGCATTGCAAGAATCGAAGAGAAAAGAGGCTCATCCGCATAATAGACCATCTTCTTATTGCTTTGCGTGTTGATATACCCCTTGAATGCTTCTAGCGACTCGTTAGACAAAGTCATATCCGTTTTTTCGTTCTCTTTTTCGGATGTAACTTGATATTGCCCTAACTCGTTTTGGGATATTCCGCGAGACACCAATTGTTCAACGGATAGTTTGTCTATCAATTCGTAACGAATTATTCTGCTTTCTCTCGCTGTTTCGAGATCTCCGTACTGTGGTTGCATGTTATAAAATCGCACCCTGTCCGAATTCGATATTTGTATCTTAATTTCCGTCATATCATAATATTTTATAGTGAAACTTTATTATTTAGATCTGTATTATATGTTAACCATCAATGCCCCTGTATTAACCCCATCGGAGAACAACGCACCGATAAGGAAAGCCGAATAAGTCCCAGTTTTTGCCGTACACATATAAAACAGGCACACATTAGAAGCGTCCGCTTGTGGTGTGTTTAAGTCAACGGTGGCATATATAGTGTCACCCAACCCAACAGACGGTGACACTTCCCATCGCTTATCCGTGCTATTCCATGTGGCGGAAGATGTTATGTCCGTAAATGTTGCTTGTCCGTACGCTTGCTTCCAAAGTTTTTTTCCTGTAAGATCTTGATATATTAGAGTATCTCCAAGATAAACCTTAGTCGCCTTTGTGTCTCCGACATAGAATCCCATATTCTGTTCCTCCTAATAGTCTGTTGTGATGTACAATTTATTCGATTCACGGCTTCCAACCGCGGGAAGGTTTGCGGTTGTTCCTATCCAGTAGCCTAATTTGTCGCTCCAATTAAGGAGAGTTCCGTCTCCCGCCACAACTTGAGTCGTATTCCCGCCAAAGTCAAGGCTAGCGGGGAATCTCCCAGATGTCTCTAATACTGTAAACGATACCTCTTGAGTTAGGTCAGAATCTGAATACCATTTTTGTCTTGTGCCATCGTAATACAATAAAATCAAATCCTCGTCGATTTCCTCTTGTGTTAGACTTGAATAGCCTTTTAGGAACAAATCTCCTCCCGACCAATTTTTCACAAGTGCAAGATAGTTCTCCCCGTTGTATTCTATCACTTCAATGTCTGCAGACTTTAATCCTTGCGCACTCGCTCCTTTCACGGAGTTCTTAAGTATGGTATTTCCTACACCGCCACACTCTGCATATATCGTTTGACATGTTGCAGACACCCCGTAATCCGTTCCATACAGAAGCCCACACAGTTGCACGTACCCACGTATAGGCATCAAGTATAATGTTTTTTCGACATCTATATGCGAATGCTCGTCAAAGAAAATGAAATTGTTGGAATATTCAAAGAATCTAGAAAGTACAATGTTCCCGTCAACTCTCACAAAATCGTCATTTCCTGTTATTTGCCCAATAAAATATTCTAAATATTGAGAATCAATTACTTGTCTTCCTTGGTTTTGCAACAAGGACACCAACGATACAAAATTTTCTGTCGGAGGATTCCCTGGAGGAGTAAGAGGAGTCCCCTGCAGGTACAGATCGTTTACAGCGAGTTTTGGCGTGAATATTATACAATCTTCCGAGACATCGCAAGAGAATAGAACTGAACCATCCGAAAAGGTACTCCATTTGTAAGATTCCCAGTTTGATCTCACATCATTCGGAACATCAGACCTTAACTGTATATTTGGGACATTAGTTTCCTCGGCACTGTCATTAACCTGCTTGGACAACTGCTTGAAGTTTATCTCCTTCGCTCGATTTTGACGATATTCAGAATTTATCACAATAGGCGCATTTAAGTTCGCATGTCCGCCATTCACGGCATGATCTCCAGCAGTGAACCTACAGTTATCAAGAGTTAAGTTTGTCACCCATAATCCAGCGGAAGAGTTCGATGCGTTGCCCATCTGTATAAATGGGTTAAAACTATTCACCTCATTTTGAGGAGCTCCGCAACATGTGATGGTACAATCCTTGAGCCAGTAATAAAAATTTCCATTGGACGATAAAAGATACCTTTGGAATCTCACAGGAAGATTCGCAACCGATCCAGGGTGGAAATGATCGCTCCAAACTGCTATTTCACCTCCTAGCCCAATATTCTCGCAAATGAAACGGACAACAGATATTTGCCATGTGTCGAAATATTGACCTGTTACAGGGTACAATAGTTGCAATGCTCGCTGTTGACCATGGGACACAATTTTAGTTCTGTACAGATATACACCAAAATTATACTTTTTGTTCGCTCTGTCTATCAAAGCGTTCCCATTCACAACATACTTTGCTTCGTCTTCCTCTGTAGGCACTGTCATGTCGATATGGTCCAGCAACTTAATTACGTTTTGTACTGGATCATTAGAAAGGTAGGCTTCCGCACAAGTCTTCACAGCGTCCATAAATTCTGTGAAGTTCTTGACATAAAATTCACGCGTCTCGCCTGCTATGTTGACATCAAACACATCGCCTTCGCGCTCCACCTCGATAGTATTGCGGGAAGATATGATGTCGATGTCTGTCAGACCTCCACCCCCTGTGCCTTTATGTTCGTGTCGTAAACTCATATTCTTTGTCTTTATGCTTTTTCGTAATAACTACATACGCATGTGACGCTCTTCACATCGTCTGGATCGTTCGTGTCATAGAAGATGATGTCGAAGTCGGATTCGATGTAAACATAAGGTTTCTCGTTGAATGCGAACGATTCGTCTGGTTTCAGAAAGATGTTCCCGTTTATCACCGCTGGAACTGTTCCCTTGTTCGTGAAGACAACGCATGAGAAGAAATCAGCGAGCAAAGTATTGTTCGTGTCAAATGTCGCTGTGCGGTAACGCACCCTATAGTCAAAATCCAACTTGTTCATGTCACTTAGATATTTTATATGCTACAAAAAAAAAAGTAATGCCAGCGGTAAGTAGTTCACCGCTTTCTTGATCACGGTGTTAACACTGGAACGTGTAACACGTTGCGCCCAGTTGGTGATGTATTTAGTCACCTCTGATTTCGTAATCTGTCCGTCTCTGTTCGTGTCGAATATCGGATTCAGACGGGCGATTGTCCGTGAGTTGTCCGTGCCAGCACCGCCAAGCACATAATCATCTTCTTTCCCCACAGCGGAAGGATAGAACACGGCAAGATAAACATCCGTCAGCGACTTCATCTTCCCCTTGTACGGCTGGAAATACTTCTCCACGTATACAAGTTGATCCAAAGCGTCCATGTTATACAGTGCTTCGGTGCTAGTCCCCATGTTTC
>Ga0310786_10002844_pt1 | contig 25845 bp, 18 predicted proteins | sample AusTroGonzalo_MG_FD_203881 | JGI IMG/M metagenome (GOLD analysis project Ga0310786, IMG submission 203881) | Bovine rumen microbial communities from tropical cattle in Woodstock, Queensland, Australia - Gonzalo_03 (v2) (version 2) | ecosystem: Host-associated > Mammals > Digestive system >...
GGTTCATCGACGTCCTCGGCTACTTGAGCGAAGGCAGCGGCATCGGGCTTATCTTGCTCAATTCCGACATGACGACGCTGGAGACCATCCGCAAGGAGATCCTCCACAAGCTGAACGACGCGGGCCTTATCCAGACGCTCCGCATCAACCCGAAAAAACCGATTTTTGAAGCCTACCTCTATACCGGCTACCAAGAGAAGGACAACCTGGAACTTGCGGACAAAATCAAGGATTTCAACAGCACCAACGGCCGATTCTTCTCGCTCGAAAGGCTGAACCTTGACCACATCTGGGAGCACCCCAACAAGATTCATTTCCGCCACATCGTCAAGCGCGTTGTAGACCTGACCTTCACGAGCATCGCACTGATCGTGCTTTCGCCCGTGTTCCTGTTCTGCGCCATCGCCGTCAAGATCAGCGACCCCAAGGGGCCTGTCATCTTCAAGCAGACGCGTGTCGGGCGCAACGGCAGGCTATTTACGATGTACAAGTTCCGAAGCATGTACGCCAATGCCGAAGAACGCAAGAAAGAACTCCTGAGCCAGAACGAGACGGGCGGCAAGACGTTCAAGATGAAGAACGACCCGCGTATCTATCCGTTCGGCCGCATATTGCGCAAGTTCAGCCTCGACGAACTTCCGCAGTTCTTCAATATTCTCAAGGGCGACATGTCTATCGTGGGTCCGCGCCCGCCGATTCCCTCGGAAGTGGCGGAATACGAACCGTGGCACCGCATGCGCCTTTCCGTGACACCGGGTCTCACCTGCATCTGGCAAGTCAGCGGCCGCAGCAACATTCCGTTCGAAGGGCAGATGCGCCTCGACAACGACTATATCCGCCGCGACGGCAAGATTGGTGAAGACATTAAGCTCATCCTCAAGACGTTCAAGGTCGTGTTCAAGGGCGACGGAGCTTATTAACCGTTCACACATCGCATTACACTTTTTTCTGGGGTTGGTTGAAAAAAGGATGTAAACATGAAAAAGAAATCTATTGCAACCGCCCTCGTGGCAGCCTCAATCGCCTCTGCGGCAAGCATTACCGTAGACCCTAGCAGTACCGCCCAGAAAGTCGTCGGATTCGGCGCAGGTGCAGCCTACTACCAGAGCTGGATCACCGCCATGAGTTCTTCGATGCAGAAGGACTTCTACGATACCGCATTCACGGGCCTCAACCTCTCCCTGCTCCGCATCGGCAACTGGAAGCAGGAAGACACCACGAGCATCGCCGCCGATGCCGCCATCGTGAAGGCCGGCAAGGAACGCCTCGGCAACCACCTCAAGATCGAGATGTCGAGCTGGTCCGCTCCGGGCCGCCTCAAGCCGAGCGGCAGCGTGAACGGCAACCAGGGCCACTCCAAGGGCGAAAAGACCCTCAAGACCTCCAACAGCGACCCGTACGGCAAGTTCGTCTACAGCGAATTCGCCGGCTGGTGGAAAAAGAGCCTCCAGTCCTACGCCACCGCAGGCATCGCTCCCGACTACATCAGCCTGCAGAACGAACCCGACATGGAAGCCGATTACGAAGAGACCCTCTTCGAGCCCACCGAGACAAGCGAAATCGCCGGCTACAAGCAGGCCCTCCAGGCCGTGCGCGACTCCATCAGCACGCTCGCGAACCCGCCCAAGATTATCGGCCCCGAACCGCTCGGCATCGGCTACAATAACTTTGAAAAGTACGCAAAGGCGCTCGATGACAAGAACCTCGACGGCTATGCCTACCACCTGTACCATGCTGGCGACGGCAACGACAACTCCGGTACGAACTACCTGAATCCCGAGAACTTCCGCAAGGCGATGACCGCCATCGGCAAGAGCTACGGCAGCGACACCAAGCCCATCATCATGACCGAGTTCTGCACCATGGAAGAATCGGTTCGCGAACAGGATATGCTCGGCCTCGCCCACATCATGCAGGTCGGCTTCACGAGCGGCAAACTCAACGCCTACATCGCCTGGGAACTCTTCTGGGGCGAAGAAAAAGGCCAGCTCATCGGCGTATGCCCGGGCGAAGGCTGGAGCAGCTGTAAAGAAGCGAAGCTCTACATCAACCCCGAATACCACGCCATGCGCCACTACTCCAAGTTCGTGAACCCGGGCTGGCGCGTCGTGAGCAGCACCGCCGACGGTAACGACCTCTATACGGTCGCCTTCCGCAGCGCCGACTGCGATTCCATTTCCGTCATCGCCATCAACAAGGGTTCGGCACAGAGCCTGAACTTCTCCGTGAACGGTTACACTCCGGCCTACGCCGTCCAGTCTACCGAAAGCGGCGAAAAGAGCAAGACCGTCACCGCAGGCGCCATCATCGACGCCCCGGCCAAGTCCATCACCACGGTCGTGTTCACCACGAGCAACACCGCCGCACTCCAGTGCGAAGACTCCCCCATCGACGACCCGTACGTCGACCCGAACAAGAACTTCGGCGACTCGCTCGTCATCGTCGACTACGCCAACGAAACGTCTGCCGCCGGTTGGAAGAGCGACGAAACGCTCGGTGCCGTCACGTTCGAGACGACCGCTCTCGACGGCGTTACGAAATATGTAAAGATCCCGCTCGCCGGTTGTGCGCAGGATGACTGCGGCTACCAGCACGCCCTCTTCACGCTCCCGGACGAAGTCGCCGTGAAGGACCCGCTCACCGCCTGTAAGGAACTCGTGTTCACCATGAGGAGCATCGATGACGCCGAAGACGCCTCCGTAAACATCGGCGGTGCGGGCGGCAGCACCTGGAGCAGCTACCAGTACGGCAACACTGCGCCCGCGGGCGCCTGGGCCGAGGTATCTGTCCCGCTCGACAACGAAATCGACTCGACCGGCGCCCCCTTCGGCTCCACGCAGCTTTCGTTCAACAGCGATAACGCGGGCCTCTACATCGCCAAAATCGTCGCCACCGGATGCGGCGGAGGCGAAACCTCCATCAAGGGCATGCGCACGAACTTTGCCGCAAACGACATGAACGAATCCGCCAAGGTATTCGACATGAATGGCAACCTCCTCTGGACGGGCATCAAGAGTAAGGCCGTTACCGCCGACGGCAAGCTCCGCCTCAACCTGCGCAAGGGCCTCTACATCGTGAAGACGAAGGCCTCGACGGTGAAGGCGGCGAAGTAATAGTTTCTGGTTATTAGCGACCAGTAAAAAGCAGAACGCCCCCGCAATGCGGGGGCGTCGCTGTTTATAAACCGATTTGAAAGCTATTCGCCTTCAGCGAGGGCTTCCTTGAATTCGTCGACAATCGCGATGTATTCGTCGATCTTGTCTTCCTTGGAATTCAGGTGGTTGAGGATCTGTTCCAGGTGGTCCTTGTTGAACACGGCCTTCAGCTGACGGCTAGCGTGGCCCTTGTAGCCCCATTCCTTGAGGATTTCGTCGGTCACCAGGAAGGAATCGTCCATAGAGACAAAGCGCATCGGACCGTACACAGCCCAGTTGTGTTCCAACTGCATGCATTCCGGTTCTTCGAGGTCCTGGTTGGCCATGTAGCGCTGGATGTGGCGCGTACGCACGTCCTTGATCTTGTCGATACGCATATAACCCATGATGAGGTACTTGTTGCGCATTTCGGATTCGCTCAAACCTTCATAGCGGGTCCCGAAAAGGATATAACGGCTCTTGGCCTTGAGGATTGCATTGACGTTCTTGACATTGCAGCAGCTCATCAAGCCATAAGTACTTGTTTCGTAGTTCGGCTCATAGAAGAAGCCCTTGCCGTTTTCGTTCAGCTGGTCGCGAACCGGCATTTCGGATTGATGACTGGTTTCCACGTAAAGCAAGCTGCCTGCGGCATTACCGCGGTAGTCCTGCCAACCTTCGAGATTGATCTGTGTTTTTGGCATTTTTACAACTCTCTATGATAAAAAAAACACAAGCGGACCTAAACAGGTTCGTCAGTTACACACATCAAGATACAATTTACGGATTAAAAAGTCAACGATTCCGCCGAAATATCTTCCATTCCGAACAAAAAAGCGCCTTTTTCAAAGAATTTTGCGGTATCGGAGGTCAAAAACGAGACCTTACCCCCTCGGGAAAGGCGGCTGTCCATCTCGGGGTGGCGCTTTAGGTAGTCCACAGTCTTGTCGGCGACGATACCCCCCTGGAACACCAGCCTGATGTTATCCGGGACCACCGCACGGATTTCCTTTTCGAGGAGCGGGTAGTGGGTACAGGCCAGCAGGATCGTATCGATTTTCGGATCTTCCGCAAGCAGGGCGTCCACTTCCTTTTTCACGAAGAAACGGGCACCCTCGGTCCCGGCTTCGCCGCACTCGACCAGGGGGACCCACATGGGGCAGGCATGCTGCGTCACGTGCAGGTCCGGGAAGAAGTGTTTGATTTCGATGGCGTAGCTGCCCGACGACACCGTCCCCGCCGTAGCGAAAATCCCGATGTGTCCGGACTTGCTGTACTTGCCAATCTCTTCGGCCGTCGGGCGGACAATGCCCAACACGCGCCTATCCGGGAACTCGAACGGCAACACCTCTTGCTGGATGCTGCGGAGCGCCTTCGCACTCGCCGTATTGCAGGCAAGAATGACCAGCGGGCAGCCCCGCTTAAAGAGTTCGCGGACCGATTCCAACGTATAGCGGAAAATCGTCTCGAAGCTGCGCGGTCCATACGGTGCACGCGCATTATCGCCGAGGTACAAGAAGTCGTAGTCCGGGAGCACCTTCCGCAGGTCGCGCAAGATCGTCAGTCCACCGAAGCCGGAATCGAAAACTCCAATCATCGGAGCGCAGCCTCCATGCGTTCGCGGATCACCTTCATCACGTCTTTACGGGGTTCCAGTGCAGCCCCCTTTTCTTCACGCAGTTTCTTTGTATCCAGAGGTTCCAGAATCCTCGCGGTCACCTTGACATGTTTCATGTCTTTGCGGGCTTCCCAGGCGAACCTGGATCCGCGAATCACCACGGGGAGGATTGTCGCATCGGATTCAATGGACAGCCGAAATCCGCCACTCTTGAACGGGCTCAAGCTTTCGTCGTGGCCACGAGTCCCTTCGGGGAAAATGCAAAGCACCGGGACTCGACCGCGGGCCATGGATTCGCGGATCAACCGCGCACCGCCGCCCTTTTCGCGGTTCACGAAAATGCAACCGATACGGTGCATCCAGAAACTGAGGAAAGGAATATAACGCAGTTCGTTCTTCGCGATAAAGCCCACCATCCTCTCGACCGCCAGGAATACCACGGGAATATCCGAATAGGAATTGTGGTTCCCCATAATAAAGACCGGCCTAGTCCAGTCCACCTTGCCAAGTAAAGCCTGGTCTTCGATGGAAAGGTCGATGTGCAGACGCTTCATGCAGAACGTAGAGAACTTCTGGATCTTGTGTTCAAACCAGATATGGAACTCGCTCCGATAGCGCAGCATGATAAGCGGCAACAGGAGTATATGGACTAACATATACAGCAAGACCACCACAGCTACGTAAGCTCTATACAAAATAACTGGCATGCTCAAATTCGTCGGTGTTTTTTGTCGGGCGGGCAGGAATCTCGACCTTCGCAGTTTTCGAAGCCTGCCCTTCCAAAACCTTTTCTTGCAATATAACAAAATCAGGTACGCTTCGGCACGTGTCACCCCGACATAATATAATCGCCGTTCTTCATCCAATTGCTTTTTCCGCTGGGCCGAATTCCCGGTACACTCCCCCGGCGTAAGCCCCTCGGCAAGCCCCGCATAAAAGACCACCGCATACTGGAGCCCCTTGGAGGCATGGACCGTCTCCACGTGGATGCCGTCTTCCAGGGGAACCCCCTCTATATCGCTCCCGGCGACAGGCAGGCCCGCATCCGCCAGGGCCGTCTCGTAGTACAGGCGCTGGCGGTTATACCGGACTAGCACGGCAAAGTTTTTCCAGTGCAGGTCGTACGACATCTTGAGGGTCTTCACGGCATCGACAATCTTCTGGATTTCTTCCACGGGATTCTCCGAGACCCAAACCTCGGGCCTGCGGTTTTCCCTAAAGAGCGGGTTCCCGCCGGAGCCGCACGGATTCCCCGCGCGAAGGACCTTCCTCAAGCGCAAGGGCTTATTCGTAAAGATTCCGTTGGCCAAGTGCAATATGTTCGAAGTCGAGCGGTAGTTCCATTCCAGGCGGATCAAAGTACTTTCTTTAAAGTCCTTGCAAAAACGGTCGATGTTCCCGATATCCGCACCGCGGAATCCGTAGATGGCCTGGTCGTCATCGCCCACGACAAACAGCGCCTTCCGGTCACCGAGCAGCGCCCTCACGAGCCGGTACTGCGAAGGGTTGATGTCCTGGTATTCGTCCACCAGAATCTCGGACCACATCTCGCGGAAAAAATCGCGCGCCTCGTCGCACGTTTCCAACAAGCGTATCGCCTGGTATATCAAGTCTTCGAACACGACCACGCCCGACGACAAGACTTCTTTGCGCAACACGGAAAGCTTCGCCTCCATTCCGGAACGCCCCGCATCTTCAAACAGGTTTTCGCGGTTCAGCGACTTCGGCGAAACCTTCAGCCGCGAAAGGCTTTCCAGGAATTCGCTGTCTGACGATTCCTGCGGGACCGGCGGCTTTTCGAAGCCGACCATCTCGTAGGCGAACCGCCCGCCGATTTTCTGCCGCAGCATATAGAGCGCAAGCGAATGGAACGTACAGAGCCGCACGCCCGCTTTTGGGAAAAGCTTCTGCACGCGCTCCCGCATTTCGGCAGCCGCCTTCGCCGTAAACGTAAGCGCCAGGATTTTTTCGGGAAGCACTCCCGACGCAATGCGGTACTGAATCCGCTTCGTCAAGACCGACGTCTTTCCAGACCCCGCCCCCGCCAATATCAAGAGTTGAGCGCCCGTCTGGTGGTCGTGAAGCACGGCCGCCCTCTGGTCACTGTTGAGACCTTTCAGGATGCTTTGCACATCCATATGAACCTCGATGGAATTGCCGCGAGATGCGGCATCATCTAAGAAGGGACAGACTACCTAGTCTTGTCGACGGCTTCATTCGGTTTGCCTCCAAGCAAGAAGGCGAACGCTCCGAACAAGCTCAACAGCAAACTTACAAAGTAAGCCAGCAACTGGATCACGACGGATTCGAGGCTCGCCACGCCCGCACGGGCGAACAGCGACTGCGCCAGCAATTCACGCGGTCCAAAACCGCCGATAGAAATCGGGAGCGCGCTCACGATGGCCACCAGCGGAATGTAATAGAAGTACCAAGAAATCGAAAGGTCAACGCCCACTGCGATTCCGCAGAAATAATGGACGAGGATTCTCAAAGACTGCGTCACCGCGGAGAGGAGCGAAATCTGAATCCAGAGTTTCAGCGAACGGAAATCGCGGAACCTGTTGAACATGTGGATTACGCGCCCCTGAATGCGGGCCGGCAAGAACTTCGACATGAGCATGCAGCACAGGTTGCCGAGACGCCTGCTGCAAAGGCCCGCGAACATCGCGCAGAAGCCGAGGAAAATCCAGACCGAGGGCCACAGGAACGCACGCTGCGCTTCGTCATGGCCGAAGAACAGAGCGCCCATCGCAAGCGCAAAGAGCGTCACGAAGAAAAGCCCGTAGAGGCGGTCGAACACGGTCGCCGTAAGCCCCGCGCCGACGGTATCTTGCCCGCCCTGCATGCGGATGTCGTAGACCTTCTTCACGTCACCGCCGACATTGCCCGGCATGAAGTTGTTGAAGAAAAGACCGACGTAGTAGAGCTTGAGCAAGTGCATGTACTTCAGGTGCACGCCCTGCCGTTCCAGGAGGAGTTTCCACTGGACGCACGCCGTAAAATTCGAGACGCCAAGGCAGAGCAGCGCCAGCAAAAAAGGCACAACACTCTTCGCCGAGAACAAGCGGAACAGATCGCCGACATCCCAGTCCGGAGCGCCCACGATGTTCCTGTACACAAAGTAAGCGGGGACAAGCGTCACCACCAGCTTTACTGCAAACGTTGCAGCCTGTTTCTGTTTTGCGTCCATGAAATCCCGTTACGGCTTACGGCCGATTACCCCGATAGAGAGCTGGGTATAATGCATGGCCGGCACCGACTTGAGTGCATCGAGAAGTGCGTCCTTCGCCTTCTGGTAAGCCGTTCCCTGCAAGGGGTACTTGGGCAGTTCCACGCCGACCTTGAAACCGACTTCGCGGAGTATGCGGTAGAACAGGTTGGGGCGCATCCAGTCACCGTAGGCGTATTCGCACTTGAAGCCGGCATCTTTCATGAGCTTCTTCAACTGCGACATGGTGAACTGCTTTTCCCAACCGGCAAACCACTTGTCCATCGCGATCAAGATGTGTTTAATCACTGTGTACGGGTGGACAGTCTGCGGGACATCGCAAAGACAGCAACCGCCGTGTTTCAAGATGCGGTAATTCTCCTGGATAAGCGGGAGCGAATCCTTGAAATGTTCGGCCAGGCCCTGGTGGAACACCAGGTCAAAAGTGCAATCCGGGAACGGAGCCTTGAAGGCATCCCCGCGGACGAGTTTCAAATTGTCGTAAAGGTTTTCCTTGGCTCGCAAAGCATCGACAATTTTCAAGCTATTCTCAGCAAAATCAAGGACATACACGTCCGCACCCAGGCGGGCAAGTTCAGCGCTATCACGACCGGTTCCGGCCCCCACTTCCAACACCTTCAGGCCTTCAAGCTTGAAATTCTTCTTGATGGCGTTCAAGACGGAGGGGGACGAAGGGTAAACCTTCTCCATGTCGTTTTTTTTCTGCCAGAAGCGGTTCCAGACAGATTGATCAGGTTCTTTAATTGACATATCGCGCAAAATATACGAAAAATGAAACACAGTTTGGCAAAGCCCCCGAGAAACACCCTTTCGTGCGGCGCCCTCCAATTTTGTATTATTTATATGACAAATGTATTAATTATATGACAAATTGTCGTAATTTTCTATATTTTAAGGGGACTAAACCCCTCTATCCGTTCAAAAAAAAGCACGTTACCGATTGAATGGCAAAATTTTACACTTTTGGCACACAACTTGCTAATAAAAAAAGCGATATTTAGAGGGCAAGGAAATAAAATGCATATCGATTCGACAGACACTACTCTCAAACGTTACTTAGAAGATATTAGACGCACCGCACCGCTTTCCCGTGAAGAAGAACAGATTCTTTTCAAAAGAGCCAAGGAAGGCGATAGAATTGCCCGCAAGAAACTGATCTCGGCCAACATGAGATTCGTTCTCAAGGTCGCTATCCAGTACCGCGGCTGCCCCATCCCGCTTCCGGACCTCGTCAGCGAAGGAGCCATGGGCCTTGTCCGCGCCATCGAATCGTTCGAATATGACCGCGGTCTCAAATTCATCAGCTATGGCGTCTGGTGGATCAAGGCTTATATTACCCGCGCTATCAACGAGCAGGGTAACCTCATCCGCTTGCCGGCCAACCAGCACCTCCGTGTGCGTAAGGCTTTGCACGAACAGTCCCGCGGCAAGGAAATCAACGAAGAAATCCGCGAGCTCATCCAGATCGGACAGCGCGGCGTTTCTTTCGACAGCCCGCTGAAGGCCGACTCCAAGGCGACCTACGCCGAAGTCTTGCCCGATACCGCCGCATCGAATCCGGAAGCCGACTCCGAAATCCAGAGCGTCGAGGCCTTGGCCCGCGACTTGATGGAACAGCTTCCCGAACGCGAAGCGAAGGTCATCACCGGCATCTTCGGTATCAACCAGGAAGCCCCGCAGACGTTGCGCGAAGTGGGCGAATCCATGAACATCTCGCACGAACGTGTACGTCAGCTGCGTGACCAGGCCCTCCGCCGTATCCGCAAGTACAACAGCAAGGAATTCCTCCAAGAAAAGAAAGACGCCTTTTTGGCTGCGATTAATAAGTAATCGCAGCCTTACGACGCATGGGGCTCCGCCCCCTGGACCCCTTTCCCATACTCGGTGGTCCAATCTATAAGTAGCGAGCTGCCAGCATTGAGCTTTGAGAAAGGCCGCCGGATGGCGGCCTTTTTCATACTGTGGCGAATCGTTACAACTAATGAAAAAGTCCCGGCCAGGCCGGGACTTCTCTTATATTCTTTCGAGAATCAATGGAGGGCGATTACTTTTTGTGCTTTTTGCGGCGCACGCCCCACTTATCCTTGATTTCTTCCTTGATTTCCTTCTTTTCGTAACGGACGACCATCTTGAACTGCACCATGTAAATGCCCGAGCCCACGAAGCGTCCGGTATGGTCCTTGAAGTTCCAGTTCACGAACACCTTCTGGTCAGAGCTCAAGCAGTTGCCGCCGAACTTCGGGCTGTTACACGGAACCATGATCGTCGTGTCGTTCACGTACTGACCGAGGTGGTCATAGTAGTTCACGACGAACGTGATGTACACCTTCGACGGATCGAGGGAATCGAGCACGGACGGATCCACCGTACCGTCGGCAGAAATCTGCGCACGGTCCAGAAGCTGCGGGACAAAGCGTTCGCCCAATTGCACCAGCTGGCCTAGCGCTCCTTCCTTCTCCATATCCTCCTTCGTCGTCGACCCCGGCACGTAGCGCAGGTTCACGGAGCTTACCGTCTGGAGCGTATAGCTCTTGGATTCGTCTTCAGCGACAATCCTATCGTCGTTGATGTCGAAGGAGCCCATCTTTGTCGCTTCAACCAGGTGGTTGAGCAAGCCGCCGATAATCACGGCAGAAGGCCTTTCGCCAGCAATGTTGCCGTAGTTGTCGCGGATATTGTCCTTCGCGCCCTTGACAATCATCAGGGAGTCGCCCGGAAGGATCGTCGACACACCCGCATCCAGGATCAGCTTCGCGGCCTTACCATCTTGCAGCCATTCGATGCGAGACGGCAACAGGTCAATCGTATCCTTGCCATGGATGTAAGAGAAGAAGTCACGACCTTCGAGGTTCTTGTAAAGCACCGGTTCCGAGAAGCGCACCGTCAGGGTGTCCGCCTTCTTGCCGTAGTTGAGCGTCGCAGCAGAGATGACCGGAGCCATCTTGTCGACGAGCGCCGCATTCTCTTCGGTCACGAACGTTTCGCCAAGCACTTCGTAGTACGTGTAGATCGTCGCCGGCGGCAAGTCGTCGCTGATGCTCGTCACGCCGGTAGCAATCCTCATCGTCGCAAAGACGTTCCAGCTTACGCTCATGGAATCCGGAGCGAGCGTGAAGTCATCGGGCTGAGCCTGCATCTGGATGAGCATACCGCGTTCACTATACCACGGGTAGGTCATGTAGAGCATGGCCACTTCTTCGGAAGTGAGCTTGCCGTTGAAGTTCGTCACGATCTTGTCCAGCGTGCCATCGCCATCGGTATCCCAGTATTCCACGTTCTTGACAGAAGGCAGACGGTCCGTCACCGAGACAGGCACTTCGCGGTCGTATTCATCCGACGTGATGTACGGCAGGTTGTGGAACTTTGCCAGCGGGTGCAGCGAGACGCTATCCTTCAGGTCGCCCTTGAGGCCAAGCGAATCGCCCACGAGGATCACGATGTTCTTCGTCGGCATGTACACGTTGGAAATCTGGCCCACAAAGCCGAACTTCTTCGCCTTCTGCTTGAGCATCACCAACAGTTCCGGATCGGAAAGGTCTGCCGGGATCAAGTCGACGTTGAACTTGATGAACAGGGAGTCCTTGCCGTTCTTGTTGCGAATCGCCTGGGCAGATTCGATAATGCGGCTACCGACTTCCACCACGGGTACCGTGCGCTGGTAATGGGCGCCATCCGCATTCTCATACGTAATAATGGCGTAGGCATCCTTCGGGAAGTCCTTCGGGAGCTTCAGGTCAGAAACGTTGAGCGAAATCGTGCTCACCTTCTTCGTTTCGTAAGAGTTCACATTCTGGATGACCGAGCCGAGTTCCGGTACATCCGAAGCCATTAGCGTATCGCCGTTCACCACCAGGGCCACGGAGTAGACGCTCAGGTTCGGTTCCAAGGTATCCTTCAGCACGATTTCCAAGAAGTCGAGCTTGTCATCGTCATCGGAATCCTTGATATAGCCCTTGTCGGCATCCGGAATCGGATCGTAGAAGTTGATGTTGTCGATAATGATGACCTTGCCGTCCGGGCTCGCCACGATAATCGTACCGCCATTGACAGGCGTATCCGTAGTGACCCAGATCGTCACGGAACCATCGTTATTCACCTTAATCGTATCGCCCGGATGCGGATTCGACGGGTCGATAATCGTGAGGTTCGAAGCCGTCGCGAAGGTCAGCGAGTCAGCAGAACCGAAGATCTCGGCCACCTTTGCGGAATCGAGCGTAATGGCCACCACCTGGCCCACCTGCGCCGAATCGATATTGGCGTTGTAGCGCAAGTCGAGTTCGAGGCCCTTCGGATTGTCGACCACCAAGTAGGTGTTGTCGCCAACGGTCACCGTACCCGGCGTACCCTTAGCCGTATCGACCGGAATCAAGACCACCGTTTCGGACACGACCTTGTCACCGTCATCGAACTTGTCTTGAGACGGGTAGAAGTCGAGGCCGCCGCTGCTGCTCAAATCATAATCGGTAAAGCCCGCATAGCGGTTGGACGAACTGGAATTGAGAACGATATCCTGGCCGGAACCCTGGTTGCCGCTGCTGGAGGAGTTGTGACTGCCTCCGCCGCTGGAATTGCCCTGGCTGCCGCTAGAACCGTTGTTTCCACCGGAGGAATTCCCATGGCCGCCAGAAGAGTTTCCATTGCCACCAGAAGAATTGACATTGCCGCTGGAATTATTGTTACCACCAGAAGAGTTTCCGTTGCCGCCCGAAGAATTCGTGCCGCCAGAAGAATTGTTGTTATTGCCGGACGAGTACAGGACCGGGCCGGAGCTGCTGGACTTGCCAGAGCTGGAATTTCCGTTACCGCCACTGGAGTTATTGTTGCCGCTAGAGTTGTTATTTCCGCTGGAGTTGTTGTTGCCGCTGGAATTATTGTTGCCACTGCTCGTACCGTCGCTGCTCGAAGAGAACTCGACCAGCGAGGAGCTGTAAGTCGTTCCGCTTGACATTTCTTCGTCTTCACCGGATTCGGCGTCATCTCTGACAACACCCGCGCCAGAAAGCGGAGCCAAGTCATCGAGATAGTTGTCAATCCACTGCAGGTGCACGAGAACGTTGTCATTGATGTACTTGTTCGGGTTCGCCGCATAGTCCACGAACACGAGGTGGCCCGTATTGCTCGCCACAAAGAGGTGGCCCATGCCGTCAACAGTACCCTGGTCCAAACGCCAACCCACATGGTCGTTCGTTCTCGGGCCCGTAAAGGAAGAATAGGATTCATCGAAGAAGTAGTCACGCAGGTCGATATAGGCGACAACCCTAGCCTTCATCTTATGGTTCTCTACATAAGGCTTAATCTGCACGATGCGGGCACCGCCAAAGACGAAAATGGTCTTCGAATACGGGTCATACGTACCACCGTGAGCACCTTCCAGGGAGTCGATCAAGATGGTCACGCCCATCTTCGTAATGGCCGAATCCCCAATCGGAGCGCGGTACGTGTCGCGGTCCGCCGCATTCCTGATGTACACCTTGGTCGTATCGGTGATATAACCGAAATAGGCTTCCGCAGCAGCCGCTTTTTTATCGCTTTCCGAGCAGACCTCGAAGTCGTAGCCGACGCCGCTCGTGTTGCTCTCGACCGTCTGTTCGCAACCACCGCCCTTATAGCCGGACCTCGTAAAGAAGGCGTTGCCTTCTTCGTCCCAGATAAGCGTTGACATGGAGTTATGCTTCGAACGCCTGGAATCGCCCTCCAGCGTCACATTGTAGCCCTGCGAGTCAAACTTACCATTGACAGCGTCATCTATTCTGATGCGGTGCAGCTTACCCGGAATACCGGCAGCCCAAACATACTTACCCGACGGGTCATTCATCAAATGCCAAACGCCTTCCGAAGTCTGGGAAGTCTTGACAACGCAGGCGCCCTTGGTCTTCTTCACGCCCTTGCGAATCTTATGGACGCTCTGCCCCTGAGCGGCAACAATCAAGTCTCCATCCGGATGGTGGACAATACCGTCAGCACCCTCCATTCCGTCTTCCTTACCGCAAAGCGTATCCTTCTGCAGCAACTGCAAGTAGCCCGCACCATCGTAATAGTACTGGAGGCTCTTCACGGCATCTTTCGAATAGCTGGCATACTTCGTATAATAGAGAGTAGCCCTCGTGCTCGCATGGGGCACGATGTCACCGACCTGCTGAACCCAAATGCCGGTCGCATAGTTAATCGGAGGTTCGATGTTTGCCGCAGAGGCCACTCCCGCACAGAGCAGGGCGCACATCGCGATGTATTTTTTTGCCATCTTTTTCATAGCCATATCCTCCTACTTTTCCAGGTTCTTCAAGTCAAGTCCGTTCTTACCGGCCTTGACGCCCCAGTTGTAGTACCTTTCATACTCGAATGTATTCTTCGCACCGAACACTTTTACCTTGAACTTGGCGAGGTAGACACCGATGCCCACCTTGCGGCCGTTCTCGCTACGCATGTTCCAGCGGAAGTAAAGTTTCTTGGGATTTTCAAGGCAGTTGCCTTCTCCCTTACCGACCTTGCCTTCGGGATTGAAGTAGGAATCGTTACAGTAGATTTCACCCGAAGAACTGGCGACATAGGCGCCCAGGTTCGTATAGACATACATTTCCCACGAGAGGCCGATGCTTTCGAGGTCCGGCACATCCTTGCCCGAAGAATCCTTGCCCATCACCGTAGAGAAGCCGATATTCATGAGCACGCCGAGCGACATCTTCATTTCGTCGGTCAGCGAGGAATCCGCAGGCACGAACCTCACGGTAAAGTCCTTCTTGTCCGAAAGCAGATCCGCGAAATCCTTCGTCGCAAGCGAAGTCGTCTTCGCGAGCACGCGCGGGTCACCCTGAAGCATCACGGTCATCGGAGTCTTGAACACGCCGTTCCCGGAGGCATCCTGGAAACCGCGGTACTTTTCGTTGAAGCGGATGTAATCGGCCGGGTTGTAGCGCCTGTCGAGTTCGGCACCCACTTCCATGCGGATGGTGACCGACTTTCCGTCTTCGCTCCATTCCACATTGTTCATGTCGATGTTCCTCCAGTCGTGGCCGTTGCCGCTGAACATGAAGGCTTCCGACAGGTCGTCAATATTCTTGTAGTCGATCTTTTCAGAGAATTCCACCACGAGTTCGTCGGCTTCCATCTTCTGGAAGGATTCCGGCTGCAGGAAGGTCCCGGTAATCTGCGGCGGGATGCGGTCGTTCATCGCAAGGTGCGTCACTTTCTCTTCCGTCTTGCCGTCCACGGTCACGCGGTTCATGACCGTCGCATAGCCGTAGTCCTTGCTGTTGATGGAGGTGAGCATTTCCTTGATGTCGTAATCTTCCGGATCCAAGTTCACTCCGAGGATCTTGCCGTCGTCGTAAAGCGTGACGACGCCCTTCTTCGACAGGGAGTCCAGGTTTTTCAGCGGAATTTCCACGACCTTGCCCTTCGAGTCGAGCCAGTACAGCGTCACCTCGAGGTTCTTCAAATCATCCTTCGTGATGGGCACGTCGAACGCGACCGAGGCGCTATCCATGCGGCCATCGCCGTTGCGGTCATAGTAACCGTTGTTCTCGTTGTCCACGTAAAGCTGGCCTGCGTTCTGGACTTCCACCGGGTTGTTCTTGCCGGTCTCGTTGCCGTCAGCCGCCTTGATGAGGCCATCGGGGCAAGCCTTCTTCGCGCAAGATACCGCAATCTGCAGGGAGTCGCCCGCGAAGACGATGCCCGTATCCAGGACAAACGTCCACACGTCGCCGTCCTTCTTGATCGCTTCCGACGCAAACGCCACTCCGTTCAAGACAAGGCCTTCGCCCTTATCCCAGGAGGGGTCGATGCTCTTGTTGAAGCGGACGACGAGCGTATCTGTCTTGCCCTTGCCCTTGATAACGGAGGCGGCCTTGATGACCGGACCAATGCGGTCCTGGAGGTCGGCCGGACCTACCGTAGAAGAAATGCCAGAATTGGTCGCCTTGACCTTGGCCTTGATGTAGCCCGAAGCGGAATCGCCCGAAGCCGCCATGCGCACGTCGGTCAGCTTGTAGAGGCTGCCCTTGTGCGTTTCGTCGCCGCCGAAGTCCGTGAAGTGGTCCTTGTCGGGCCAGCTGTATTCGAACGACTTCACGTCGATGAATTCCATGTTGCCGCCGAAGTACACGGCCACGCTGTCACCCACGCCGTCGCCGTTCGTATCGAAAACGAACGCACTGTCGATAGTCGGCATGTCGTGGTCGTCGAAGCGGAGCCCGCCCGGGAACCCGTCATGCACGATGAACGTCGTGTCGCCCGTTTCGGTCAGGTCCGGATAGCCGTCCATGTAGAAGGTGGAACCGTCGGTCACCGCCTTGGTCGAAGTAATCTTGAAAGCAGCGCGGCCTTCTTCGAAGTTCAGCTGGTAGCCCAAATCGCGTTGCGGGAGCGGTCCGCCCGCCATATCGAGGAACTGCAGTTCCTTGCTGCCACCTTCGGGATTGATGTAGAATGATTTCGTGAGTTTTTCCGTTTCGCCGGCACCCTTGACGCCTTCCGGAATCACGGTGCGGGCATACACAGTCAGCGTGTCCCCCACCTCGAGCTTGGTATCGGACATGTTCTTGTCCGAGATGACCTCTTTGCAGTCCTTGTCCAAGCAGTATTCAATCGTCGGTGCATAGTAGTTGTAGACGCGGACGATGGCGACGTCGCTCATGTCGTCCTTGGTGGCCGTACCGATAGCCACGTTGAAGATCGGGTAGAGGCCCTTCACGGCGGCAACGACGAACGCCTGTTCTCCGGAATTCACCATCTGGCGATTCTTCAAGGGTTCCCGCTTTTCGCCATTCACCACGGTGTACGATACGGAATCGTTATCGCTCAGCGGGGCATATACGTAGAAATCTTCGTTGGGGAGAGCCTGGCTGAAGTCCATCGGGTCGGCTCCGTCGGGGACGACGAACAGCTGGATGCCCATCTCGGACTCGATAAGCGTATACGCGCACCTGGCATCAGTCGTCGACTTGGAATAATTCCTGCAATCAATTTCTGCGGCAAAAGCACCCCCTGCTGCAAAGGCAAGCAGGAGACCTACAGGTAGAAGGCAATCACAGGGTCGACGTAGCATAGGCACCTCAATACGCAAAAAACATTGCTTGGAGAGCAATTATATAGTTAAATGTATCTTTTTTTTAGCCCAATGGACGATTTGACCGCCTAGATAGGCTTTCAAAACGGCTTATTCCAAGTTGGAATAAGGGGCGCAGTTACAGAAGAGGTCTTCGACGACCCGGTCCATGAACAGCCAGCCGTCCCCGGAAAGGGCCAGATGTCCGTCTTTTTGCGTCAAAAAGCCCTGTTTTTCCCATCGGGAGACGACCGCTTCGGGGATCGTCTTCCCGCATTTATGGAGGGCGGCGAGGTCGAGGCCCTCCCTCGTCCTGAACGAAAGCTGGATGATTTCGACCAATTCCTCTTCCGGGCCGACCGGATCGAGGTAAAGATTTTCTTTCAAACAGCCGGACGTCACGTAGTTGCGCCAGGGGGCGTACTTTTCGGGAGCATGGAAGCGGACTCCGCCCCAAAAACCGTGCGCGCCCGGACCGAAGGCAAGGTATTCCCCGCGGCGCCAATAATTAAGATTATGGAGGCTTTCTTCCCCCGCCCGTGCGAAATTCGACGTCTCGTAACGCATAAATCCATGACTCTCAAGGAGTTCCACTCCGGAGCGGTACATGGGGGCGTAAAGGTCTTCGTCAACGGATTCTTCCCCACGGGCGATGCGGTGGCCGAGGCGCGTTTCGGGATCCACCTTCAGTCCGTAAAAGCTGATGTGGCCGGGACCGAACGCGACGAGCTTCTCGATATCTTGCAGGAATCCTTCAACGGTCTGACCCGGCAGATTGAACATGAGGTCGGCACTGACACGAAGCCCCGGAAGGTGCACCAGCATGTCGAGGGCGGCTTCGCCCGTACCCGCGCGATGGCTACGCCCGATGCGGTCCAACAAGTTCCCGTCAAACGTCTGGATGCCAAGGCTGACGCGGGTTGCGCCGTTTTCACGCACGGCGGAGATGCGCTCGATATCGCACGATTCGGGATTGAATTCTACAGTGGATTCCTTGATTTTTTTTAACGGGACGCCTACGGATTCAAACATTCCGAAGAGTCGCGAAAGCTGTTCCGGCGAAAGCACGGACGGAGTGCCCCCGCCCACGTAGAGCGTATCGACTTTTTCAAAGGCTCCGGGACTGCGTTCCGCGAACGTCTGGATTTCCTTCGAAACCAATTCCAAATATTCCAAGTAGTAGCGTTCAGGCACGCTTATTGCCGAAAAATCGCAATAATCGCAGATTTTTCCGCAAAAAGGGACATGGACGTACATTCCGGGCATTTTTTGTGTTGCTCTAGCTCACGCTTTTTTTAAGAAAATAAGAAAATTTTAATTTATATCAATACCATGGATATCGAAAAACGCCAAAAAATCAAAAAGAACCTCAGGAAGCGCCTCCCGCTATTCCTGTTTTTGGCGATTTGCACGACTATCTTTTTTCTCGCCTCCTTCTTGCTCCTCGAAGATTCCTATAAAGATATTTTCCTTGTCCTAATGATATGGTCCCTCCCGCTATTCATCCATTGACCCCCTATGGCTATGACTAGGCTGACAGCTCGAAAGTTCAAGGCCATCTGTTATTACCTCAGCAGCTGGATTGTAACGACCCTCGGACTTGCCATACTTGTACAGTATGGCAGCGGTTCCGGTGTGGACTTGGGCTCCGTGCTGTTCGCGCTGCAACTCGGAATTTTCGTCGGGCTAGCCCACGGCATCTACGATATCGTCATCCTCCAAGACGACCTGAACCTGCGTTCGGCATGGGTCGCCCTGCTGGTCCGTTCGGCCTTCTACATCGCGCTCATCGGCACCAGTTTCTCCCTTTGCGTATTGCTCTGGGGAGACCGCGCAAATGCGGGGCTCCTTACGGAAGAAGGGATGCACAACGTCATCAACGCCTTCACGGAACCGCGCACTCACGTACAGCTGTTTATGCTGCTCTTCTGCGCGCACCTCATCACGTTCATCCGCAGCGTCCACAAAAAATTCGGCTCGCGCGTTTTCGTGAATACCATGCTCGGGAAGTTCCAGGACCCCATCGAGGAAGACCTTGTATTCATGTTCATCGACATGCGCCGTTCCACGGCCATCGCCGAAGACTTGGGCCATGTCACCTACAGCAAGTTCATGAAGGATTACTACAAGCTCCTTTCCAACTGCTGCGAAGAGAACCACGGGGAAATTTACCAGATCGCAGGCGACGGCGTCTTTATCACGTGGAAGACGTCCAAGTGCACGCACAAGGCGCGCCCCGTGAATCTGTTCTTCGACTTCTGCGAGTGCCTAGAGAAGACGAAGCGGCGCTTCCTCAAACGATACGGGATTGTCCCGAGTTTCAAGGCGGGGGCGCACTGCGGCAAGGTCATCTCGACCGAGGTCGGGAACTTCGGGAGCGAAATGGCTTACCACGGGGACGTGCTGAACACGACTTCCAGGATACAGAACCTCTGTACCAAACTGGGGCAGGAATTCCTGATCTCCGAGGAACTGTTTTCTATCCTTCCCAAGCCCTTCCCCCATGGTTACATGAGCAAAAAGGAAGGATTTTTCGAACTTCGGGGAAAAAAGAAAGAAATTTTGATATTTTCTCTTCAAAGACCCTTGACAAGCCTGAATTAATATTCTATAATTGTGCTCACCTCGCGGGAATAGCTCAGTTGGTAGAGCACGACCTTGCCAAGGTCGGGGTCGAGGGTCCGAGTCCCTTTTCCCGCTCTAAAAAAAGAAACCACCCATCAGGGTGGTTTTCTTTTTTTATGTGTCGGGATAAAAAGGAACTCGGGCCCGAGAAGAGGGTGCGACTGAAATTTTTCACATGCGAACAACGTGAGCATAACTGAAAAATTTCAGCACTTGAGGCGCAAGCCTCAAGCCCGTAGGGCGAGGCTTCGGCTCGCGCAGCGAGCGCCCGAAGCCGAGTCGTCCCTTTTCCATTTCACCGAATATAGGAAGAGACCGGACCCGAGTAATCCAATTCCCCGCTCTATGCTTTTAGTCCTTTATGCAACGGACGTTATACCAACGGTCTTCGTCGCCACTGCTTTCATACAAAAACACAGTGTTGCCCATGTAAATTTCCACATAGAAACCTGCAGAGGTCCAGAAGTAAGCGTGCGAGCCTCCCTCAACAAAATCACCGATGAGATTTTCACCTTCGCGCTTGTACCCTCCGGGAAACGCCCCGAACCGGTATTTATTCGTGCCGAAACTACTATTCCAATTCCCCCCACTAAGATGCATGGCTACATGGTCAACCGCCCTCAAAAGGACGTTCCATTCATAGTTGCTAGGTAAATGCCATCCGCTAGGACAAACACCCTGGACAGGCAAGGTAGGCGTACATAACTCTTTGATACCGCAGCCCTTGCCGTCCGTACTCCATACGCCCGCACTGTCCATCGCAGACGCCCAGGTGTAATAGCGGCCGTAGTCGAGACAAGATTTGTTAAGTCCATTTTTATAGCATAGACTGCTGGAATCACGAGGGTTTGTGCCCACCATATAAGCGAACTTAAGGTTCTGCGCCATCCAGGTCTGTTCACCAATCGTCACAGTCCCGTAGGTCTGACCATCACGCTCATCAGTCATGGTTCCCGTCACCACCGTCGAAGGATCAACGACGGCTTGAATGACGCTACTGCTGGACTCGATTACCCTACGACGACTACTACTCGATTTCGGCGTGACACTCGAAGATGACTGGGGGACATCCTTAACACAACGGACGGAATAAGCATTTTCTTTTAGGAATACGGACCGCATCACTCCTTCAGCATTGTAAAACATTACATATTCCGCTTCATCGTCACTGTTATAGAGAGACTGTATGGAAGTCCAGAAGCACGCCTCATCCACTCCACCACGGTATCTAGTATAGATGCTATAGGAGCCCGCAGGGATCACTGAGAACCCGTAGGCATCGGTACCTGTATAATCTCCATACCAATAGTCGGTGGACTTGAGCAATCTGCTCACATCCCATTCGTCTCCGACCTGGGAAAACAAGGTTTCCCATTCGTATATCGTAGGTAGGTGCCAGTCCTTAGGGCAAGCCCCCCGCACAGGATATGTCGGGGAACACGCCTTAGCATAGCCACAGCCCTTGCCATCGTCAGAAAATAGGGCAGCACTGTCCATCGCTGCAGCCCAGGTGTAAAGGCGACCTTTCCTGGGGCATGGAGAGGAATTATTATAACAGAAACTGGTGGAGTCAAGGGATTCCGTGGCCACCAAGTAGGCGAAGTTCAAGTTCTGGGCCATCCAGGTCTGCGTACCGATAGATACAGTCCTATAAACCTGGCCGTCGCGGTAGTCCGTCAGGGTGTTGTTTTTGGCATCGTAAACACTTCTGTCATCGCCCACGCTGAACGACGACGGAATGCTCGAAGAACTGCGTACTTCGCTACTGGAAGTTCCGCTGCTAGAAGCCGCGCTGCTGGACGATACACTGCTGGAGCTACTTTGTTCAAAGGTCCCTGAGCTGGTCGAAGGGCCACTAGAACTGGACTTGCCGCTGCTAGAAGATACACTGCCGGAACTCTCCACGTCTTTGCCGCTATCCGAAGACTTTGGCTTCGAACTGCTGGAGTTAGCCTCTTTGCCACTGCTAGAAGATACATCACCAGATTCCACAGGAATCCACTCTTCGTCGGAACAGGTGTAAAGGACATCTTCCTTGGACGCAAGGGCATACTGCCCTTCCCTGTTCTGGTTGCAGACCTTGAAGTCCTCCGGTTCGTCCTCTGTCTGGGAGACCTGAATCCATTTGTACTTGCCGTCGGATTCAGCACAGACATAGGGAGTGTCCTTGACAAACTCGAGGTTGCCCTCCTTCTTGGAGGTACAGTTGCTCAGGTCGTCGATGGACGTGAGCGCATTATCGGGCTGTTTCTCTGGGAGCGCGCTAAAGTCGCTATCGTCGTCACCGCAGGCAGCCAAGCCCAGGGCCGCCACGAACGCAACTGAGTAAACCTGGAGTTTTCGCATAAAGGCACCTCTAGCAGAAACTACATTATTTCGCCCCGTCGTGCAATAGCCCGAGCGACAGGCCGGCTATTCTTTTTCCCATTTCAGGACAGGGAATCCGTCATTTAGTCCAGAATCATAAACGAACTCGTCGCCGAGGAGCTCGGCGAAGTCCTTTGACTTCATTTCTTTTGCAGATTTGGGAGTAGCGACTCCGCCTCCGTTGTTGAGGCCGAAAGGCTCCTGTTCGCCTTGTTCAAGGTAATAGTAATCGGCCATGGTCGTGTTGTAGTTATAACCAATCATCAAGCCGACTAAAGAATCGCCATCAACTTTGCCGATGCTATAGGCCGCACTAGTTACGCCTTCTTTATTATAAGAAAAGATTCCGCCAACAAAATCACCGCCATAAACATTTCCTCTATTGTACAAGCTCTTTGATGTAACATATACCGCAGAACCAGCTACACCTGCAGTTCCATATTCTCCTTCAATATCAGCAACATTGCCAAGCGAAGAAATGGTTCCCGAGCACGCTATTCCCAAAATACCACCGACATAATTTTTTCCTATAACTGTTCCTTGATTGTACGCATTAGAAAAAGAGCCGCATTTATAAACTTCTAAACAAGAATAAGAACTGCTTTCTTTATTATATGACGCGCTCCCTCCACAAAGCCCCGAAATTCCGCCAACAAAGTGCTTTGCTATAATTTTTCCACTGTTTTTTAAGTTTTTAAAATCATTTCTTGAGGAAACACCGATAACTCCAACAACACCACCTACAAAACCGACCCCATCTATAGGGGAAAAATTCTCAGCACCATCTAAAGTTACGCTAGAGGCGCATCCAGCTACACCACCAACTTTGGAACTACCGCTAACAATTCCTTTATTTACAACATTTTTTATAACTGAATTTGAGGAATAATCTCTTTGATAAGAATCCCCCATAACACCACCGACACATTCTTCTTTTCCAGAGACACTAGCCAAGTTTGTCAATTTTTCTACAGTACCGGTATTGTATCCAACCAAGCCTCCTGTAAATTTTCCGCCGCTTACCCAGGAGTTTTCTACAGTCAAATTCAGCACGGTCCCGCGACTATTTCCAAACAATCCATTATGCGTACTCGTGGTATTGATGAACATTCCGCTAACGGTGTGTCCGTTTCCATCGAAGTAGCCCGTGAAAGCGACACTTGAATTACCGATGGGCGTCCACTTGTGAAGTTTTGTAGAGTCTGCAACAAGAACTCCCTTATCATCGATAATCTTGCCTTCGTTTAGAACGATGTCTGCCCCGAGTTTGTAATACTTACCTTCGTATTCAGTTTCGTTTGCGCCAACAACAAAAGACAGTTTTGCCAACTGTTCTGCGGTCAAAATAATGTAGGGACTGAGTTTGGTTCCCGCGCCACAGGCAAAATCCTTGGCTGTCGTTCCGTCCCACGGATTACCCGGTTCTCCGGCGCAATCATCATCCATTTTTTCAGCAGAGCTGCTAGATGAGTTCTTGCCTTTGCTACTAGAACTTTTGGAGTCGCTTTCCTTAGCGCTAGATTTCTTGTCGGAAGATTCACTGCTAGAACTTTTCTTCTTCTGCGAAGAACTTGAAAACTCAGAAGACTCTTCATTGTCATCACTAGCAGACACTGTCTGCGAACAAGCAGCCATTATTGAGGCTATTCCCAAGCAAATAAACCATCTAGACATACGAATTTTCCAACAAAAGAATCTGTCTTTTGAAAATATATTCTTTTTTGACAAAAAATCCCCTTCACAAATCCTACGTGAGCGAGGACACGGGGGTTTTAGGGGGTGTCCCCCTAGGCGAAAACTAGAATGCTTCGTTGATGGTGACTCCGCCTGTCAGGTAACGGTGCACCAGCGTTTTTATCAGTGTCTGATAGTTTGTACCAAGACGCGACGCCTTCGCCTTCATCCCTTCGATATCCGCATCGTTCATGCGGATCGTGATGTTGTGGGCAGGTCCCCTGACCGAGGCTTTAATAGCGTCCAGTTCTTCTGCAGGGACAGGCTTTGTATCGCCACGTTCTATAGCGTCCATCAGCGAACGTTCTTCGTCGTCCATCGGTTCATACATTGAATCTGAGCGTTCCATCTTCATACCTCCGCTGAAAGATCCTACTCGGGAAAGCTGTCTTTAAAAAGATTGTTCCGTCCTGTTCTATAACGAAGGGGACACAATGAGCATATCCATTTACCAGGACTATGAACATCTTCTGTCCGGGATGCCCGTCCTGGTTCACAACATTCTGAACATCGAAGCGTTCTGCAATTATTTCCTGACGCACATCCTCCATGTCGACGCCATGTTTTTGCAGAACCCTTAGAGCCTTACCTTCGTCATACCTGACTTTTGTTCCTATAATATACATATATTATATTCCAAAATCAAATTTTTTATTTGCAAAATATGTAACTATTTTTGCGGAAATGCTTCCAACCGGCAGACAGGGCTCTTCCCTGCCTACCCTATAAGACGGATTTTTTTAAGAAATTGTTCCTTTCGGATACAAAAAAAACGGTTCGACGGAGCCGGGGGTTTTAGGGGGTGTCCCCCTAGGCGAAGGGGTAGCGGAAGACCCGGCCGTAAAAAAGAGATCCCCGCTTGCGCGGGGATGACAATGCGGGTAGGCCGGGGCTGAAGCGAGGGGAATTCTTTCCCCTTTATCCGAAATTCTTTCCCCTTTATCCGAAAGTCCAGTCCGGGTGTTCCTTCATTTCGTCGAGCTGGATCTGGTGCAGCACGACATGGCCTTCCACCAGGCTCTTCGGGACGTCGATGATCCGCTGGTTGGAGGAGCCGCGGAACTTGATGTCGAGCGAGCGCTTGGCCATGATGAACGGACCGTCAATCAAGATGTCCGCATAGGCAAGCAAGTCCAGGAACGCCGGGGTTTCGTTCCAGTGCTGCTGCAAATATTCGAACGTGTATCCCGTAAAGATTACGAGGTTCAGGCCGCGGTCCTTGATTTCGCGGGCAAGCGGAATGAGCGCCGCCGCCTGGTCCATCGGGTCGCCACCGCTAAAAGTGACGCCGTCGAGCAGCGGGTTCTCGTCAATCATCGCAAGGATTTCGTCGATTTCGATAAAATGCCCGCCGTTGAAATCGTGCGTCTGCGGATTCTGGCAGCCGGGGCAATTGTGGTGGCAGCCCTGGGTAAAGATGGTCATGCGGATACCGGGACCGTCCACGAAAGATTCGGGCTCGATGCCGGCAATCCGCAAGCGAGGGTATTCGTCCATGTTATACGCCGTGCTTGACGCGGTCGTTCACTTCGGCGCGCTTGGCATTGTTGAAGCGGTCGACTGTACCGACCAGGTAGCCGGTGATGCGGCGGATGCGTTCGAAACCGACGCCTTCGCCATACTTGCTCATTTCTTTTTCAGACATTGTGTTTTGCTCCTTGCTTGTTAAAGATGGTTACCGGATGCCCTTGAAGGCGGGCATGCCCGGGAAAAGTTTGCGCAGTTCTTCGATCTTCTCCGGAGAGATCGCGTGACCTTCGCTACGGCCGCAACGCGGGCAGCAGTCACCGATGACACCGACGAATCCGCAGACCGGGTCGCGGTCGACCGGATGGTTGATGGAACCGTAACCGATGCCGGACTTCGCCATGTGATGCACGATCTTCTCGAAGGCGTCCAGGTTCTGCGTCGGGTCGCCGTCGAGCTCGATGTAGCTGATGTGACCGGCGTTCGTGAGAGCGTGGTACGGGGCTTCCAGGGAGATCTTCTTGAACGCGGAGATCTTGTAGTACACCGGCACGTGGAACGAGTTGGTGTAGTAGTCGCGGTCGGTGACGCCCGGGATGATGCCGAACTTCTTCTTGTCCATGCG
>Ga0310786_10002845_pt1 | contig 25842 bp, 22 predicted proteins | sample AusTroGonzalo_MG_FD_203881 | JGI IMG/M metagenome (GOLD analysis project Ga0310786, IMG submission 203881) | Bovine rumen microbial communities from tropical cattle in Woodstock, Queensland, Australia - Gonzalo_03 (v2) (version 2) | ecosystem: Host-associated > Mammals > Digestive system >...
CGCCGGAACCCGTTTGGCGACGATGTCCATGGCAATCTTGGCCAGGTACATGTTGGTGCCGATGCCGGCTGTGGCGGTGATGCCGGTATTGTAGAGCACATCCCGGATCATGGTCATGGCCAGCTCATGTGCTGTCATATCGTAGGTTTTCAGATAACCGGAGACATCCATGAAGCATTCATCCACGGAATAGACGTGGATGTCCTCATCACTGATATATTTCATGTAGATGGAAAAGACTTTGGTGCTGATCTGCTCATAGAGCCTCATGCGCGGCGGGGCGACGATGTAGTCCAGCTGAAGGGAAGGATCCGCCGCCAGCTCCCGGGCGTCAGCGGACTTGCCGGAAAAACCGTATTTCCCGTCCGGACTGCGTACAGCTTTACCCAGGCGGATGGCATTGCGCAGACGTTCAGCGTTGATTTCTTTAACCCGCTGAACGACCTCGAACAGACGCGCACGGCCGGCAATACCGTAGGCCTTGAGGCTGGGGGTAACGGCCAGGCAGATTGTCTTTTCCGTGCGGGTGGCATCTGCCACAACGAGATTTGTGGACAGGGCATCCAGATTCCGCGCGGCACATTCCACGGAGGCGTAAAAGCTTTTGAGATCAATAGCGATAAACATAGCAATCAAGCAGGAGGCAGGAAATAGTTTTAATGAATAATGAAAACTGAAAACTTAAAACTGAAAAATGGTGGATAAAACAGCATTCAGAAGCTGTTTTTTTATGAATTTAATATTGTCTTTTGCTTCGCAAAAGAATGATATGTTGCTTCGCAACATGATATATCGGCTTCATGCCGATATGATAGGTTCGGCTTCGTCGAACATGATATGTTTGGCTGCGCCAAACGTGATTAGTTACTTACCGCTGTACTGCAGGGAGGTTGGAGTGGATTAGGCTTCGACATACCAGCGGCCCAGTCTGCCAGAGAGATGACCGGAAGTATGCTCAAAGAAGAGATGGCGCTCCTGCCCGTGGATGATAACAGTATAGCAGTCCAGCAAATGATTGTCACCGGCGGGCCGGAAAGCGCGGATTTCATCAATGTTGAAAAGACGCCCGTCCGGCCAGAGAATGGCACGGGGCTGCATATAGCCGGTGGAATCAAAATCGGAAGTGACCTTGACATAGAGACGGTCAGACACAGGCATCCCATCTTTCAATTCATAATTCATAATTCATAATTCATAATTATTGGTTTACCGGATAACAAACCAAAGGTGTGAAATATGAATTATCCATCTGGATAATAGCACAATAATATAAATTTATCAACAGAAAAGCACAAAATTATTGTGCTGATATATCAATACAGAAAGAAATAGATACCGAACCAGTGGATTAAAGCGCCGAAGAAGACAAAGAAATGCCAGAGAAAATGAGCTCCCTTTTTCTTCATTGCGAAGGGAATAATGCCTACGGTGTAGATGACGCCGCCGATGAGTGTGAAGAGGAACAGGGGCAGGTTTTCACGCAGCATACGGGGCAGGAAAACCAGACCGCACCAGCCCAGCACAATAAAAAGCGTGATATGAAGCGCTTTGGGACGGCCGGGGCCGAAAACAGCGACGAAAACGATGCCTGTGATGATAATTGCCCACTGAACGCAGCAGAGGATTGTACCCAGCTGATTTCCCCAGAAGAGCAGCCACAGGGGAGTGAATGTACCGCCGATCAGCAGATAGATGGAAATATAATCGAACCGCCGCCAGACGCGCTTGACAGTGGAGCCCCAGCGGAAGGAGTGATACAGGCAGCTCATGAGGAACATCATGACAAGGCAGAAACCATAGACAATTGAGCAGAGGACCTGCGTGGAGGTATGTGATTTCAGAATCAGCAATACCAGACCGGCAATAGCGCACAATGCGCCCACACCGTGGGTGACAGCATTGCCGACTTCTTCCAGAATGGACCGTTTCGGCGGCTCGTTGAGATTACGGGAATCTTTTTTCATGATAACTACTCCTGTAAAAGGATGAAATAATGAACGGAGATGATTATAGCATATTTTACGAAAACGGGAGATTATCGATGGCTGCAAAAGCGTAAAAACGTTACACCATTGTTACACCGTTTACGAACTGTCCATGATACAATGAAACCGGATGAAAGATACCGAATGGAAAAGACGCGGTGTCCGGTCATGGAAGGGGAAGGAAAAATGAAGAAACTGCTCATCTTTGTTCTGGCAATCATGCTGCTGTGCGGCGGAATGATTTCTGTTTCACTGGCAACAGAACAGGGACCGTACCAGTACGTGCTTAAGAAGGACGGTAGTGTTGAGATTACATCCGTAAGGCAGGATTGTGCGGATCAGGTTATTCCATCTGAACTGGATGGCAAGCCGGTGACATCGATTGCAAATGAAGCGTTCTATGGATGCCAGAAGCTGAGAAACGTTGTTATTCCGGAAGGTGTTACTTCTATCGGGAATAATACTTTTAACTACTGCTACAACCTGACATCCATCACGATACCCGACAGTGTAAAATCCATTGGAGATGGATTGCTTTCAGGAAGTTATCAATTCAGGGAACTCCATTTCCCGAAAGAACATCCGACTTTTGCGTTCAACAACGGTGCGCTGATCAGGAAGAGTGACATGACAGTGGTTCGGGTTGCTGACACAAAGGTCCAGGAGTACGAGCTTCCCTGGGGAATTACAAAAATTGGATATTGCGCATTTGATAGTAACAAAGCGAAATCGATTATTATTCCGGACAGCGTTACCACGATTGATGCCAGTGGATTTGCCGATTGCAAAAACCTGACCAACGTCTATATCCCCGGCAGTGTTACCAAGATTGATGTACAGGCATTCCGCGGCTGTGCAAAGCTGAAATCTGTCAGGATTCCGAACAGTGTAAAGGAGATCGGCTTTGGCGCATTTGGCTGGTGCCACAGCCTGGAGACTATCGAAATCGATCCGGAACATCCGGTATACGCATTCGGAAATGGAGCACTGATTGTTAAAGATACACGGGAAATGGTTGCCTGTGCCGGCGGAATAAAAGGCACTTATGAAATCCCGGGCGGTATTGACACAATCGGGCAGATGGCATTCCACGGAAACAAAAACCTGCAGGAAGTCATCATTCCGGACGGCGTGAGAAGTATCGGCCCGTTTGCATTCTGTGACTCCGCCAACCTGACGAAAGTCCGGCTTCCGGAAGGCTTAAAAGTGATCAGTAACCATCTGTTCAGTGCCTGCAGGAAGCTGAAGGAAGTCAACGTTCCAGACACTGTGACAGATATCGGATCCTACGCCTTTGAAAGCTGCAAAGGCCTGAAGAAGATTGTCATCCCGGAGGGTGTAAAAAACATCGGTCGGTATGCCTTTTCAGGATGTACAGGCCTGACCAGTATTGAGATTCCATCTACTGTGAGCATCATAGAGTCAACAGCATTTAACGAATGCAAAAACCTGGTCTGTACGGTCAGGGAAGGTTCCTACGCGAAGGAATACTGCGAGAAAAACAATATCAAATACGTAGTTGTGGAATAAAACAGTTTCTGTTTTTACAGAAAACCTCCTCTTTTACACCCTGTGTCCAAGTGACGGCGCAGGGTGTTTTCTGTTCACAAAAGAAGACGATAAAACAGATGAAAAAGACTCAGACAATAATTGACAGAGAAGCGGGATTTTTGATAAAATACACTTTAATTATACGGAGGGAGGATGCTAGGGATGCTGCAGGATAAAATCAGGGAAGGATTGACTTTTGACGACGTACTGCTGGTACCGGCGAAAAGCGAAGTGCTGCCCCGGGACGTGGACCTTTCCATCCAGCTGGCAAAGAACATTAAACTGAATATTCCGATGCTGAGTGCAGCCATGGATACTGTGACGGACAGCCGCATGGCGATCGCGATGGCACGGGAAGGCGGTCTGGGAATCATCCATAAGAATATGACGATTGAGGAACAGGCGGCCCAGGTTGACAAGGTCAAACGCAGTGAACACGGAGTAATTACCGATCCCTTTTATCTGAGTCCCGAGAATCTGATCTCTGACGCGGAAGAACTGATGAGCCGTTACCGGATCAGCGGCGTCCCGATTACCCGCGATGGTAAACTGGTTGGTATCCTGACCAACCGGGATCTCCGGTTCGAAACAGATTACAGCCGCCCCATCGGCGAGGTGATGACCAGCGAAAACCTGATCACCGCTCCCGAAGGCACAACCCTGGAAGAAGCTAAAAAGATCCTGGCCTCCCACCGGATCGAGAAGCTCCCGATCGTAGACAAGGACGGCATGCTGCGCGGCCTGATCACGATCAAGGACATTGAGAAGACAAGCAAATATCCTAACAGCGCCAAGGACGAGAACGGCCGGCTGCTGTGTGGCGCCGCAGTGGGCGTGACGAACGACGTATTCGAACGGATCGAAGCCCTGCTGGCTGCCAAGGTTGACGTTATCAACATCGACACTGCCCACGGCCACAGCCTGGGCGTGCTGAAACAGGTGGAGAAGATCCGCAACAAGTATCCGGACATCACTCTGTTTGCCGGCAACGTGGCAACGGCTGCTGCTACACACGACCTGATCTCCGCCGGTGTTGACTGCGTGAAGGTCGGTATCGGCCCTGGTTCCATCTGTACTACCCGTGTGGTTGCCGGTATCGGTGTACCGCAGATCACAGCCATTTCCGACTGTGCTGAAGAAGCAGACAAATACGGCGTGCGCGTAATCGCGGACGGCGGCATCAAATATTCCGGCGATATCGCCAAGGCCCTGGCAGCAGGCGGAAGCTGCGTCATGCTGGGCAGCCTGCTGGCCGGTACCGAGGAGAGCCCCGGAGCCATGGAAATCTATCAGGGACGTTCCTTCAAGGTATACCGCGGCATGGGCAGCCTGGCCGCTATGTCTGTTGGTTCCAAGGACCGTTATTTCCAGGAAGGCCAGAAGAAGCTGGTTCCCGAAGGAGTCGAAGGACGCGTGCCTTACAAGGGAACGCTGGCGGACACCATCTTCCAGATGGTCGGCGGCCTGCGCGCCGGCATGGGCTACTGCGGAGCCAAGACCATTGACGACCTGCGGAAGAACAGCCAGTTCATCAAGATCACAGGCGCGGGCCTGGCTGAGAGCCATCCGCATGATATTTCCATCACGAAGGAAGCGCCCAACTATTCCCGTTCAAATTAACATTTGAACAGGAAATGAAATAAATCAGCTGCGCTGATTTGTGAAATATTTGACTTCGTCAAATGTGAAATATTCGTCTGACAACGAATATGAAATATCCGGCTTCGCCGGATGTGAATTTTCACCCAGAATTAAAGGTATCTGCGCAGTTGATACCGAATTGTTTATAAGAAGCCTGTCGTTTCGCATAATAAGTTATAAACATTCCTGTTATGTCATCCTCAGCTTCGCTTAGGATGACATAATAGCAGATGGAGGAGAAAGAATGGGCAAGCGTTTTTATAAACTGGCGGGAGCCACAGTCAGACTCTTCAGTCACAAAATGAAAACGGAATGGGAAGTCCCCTTTGAGGACGGTCCCTGCGTATTTGTGGTTAATCATGCCGGATCCAGCGGGCCGGTAGATATGTGTGCCAAATTTCCGCTGCGGGATAAAATGCATCCCTGGGTCAACAGCGAAATGCTGAACCCCAAGGAAGTTCCGGCTTACGTCCGGAAGGACTACTGGTGGAAGCCGGACAGCTTTTTTGCGCCGGTACTGAATGTGACTGTTCCTTATATTGCTTCAGTGTTTATGCCGCCAATGCTTCGCAGTGTTCCGCATATTCCGGTATACCGTGATCAGCGGATTATGCTGACACTGCGCCAGAGTGTGCGCGTACTGCAGAAGGATCACTACCTGCTGCTGTTCCCGGAAATCCCCGGACCCGGAAAAAACAGCCACCGGCGGATCAATACCGGGTGGCTGCGTCTTGGACAGCTGTGGTACAAGGCCAGCGGCAGAGCACTGAAGATGTATCCTGTCCATGTGGATTATAAGAATCATATTTTTAAGGTGGCCGCTCCTGTATGGTACGATCCGTCCCGCCGCTTCAGCGAGCAGGAGAAGGAACTGGCCGAGAAACTGACTGCAGGGATCAGGGGCTGACAATCAGGGCTGTGCTGCGGCATCTTCTGCTGAAGCAGCAATGCCGTCCCTGCAGAGGATCCGGAGGAGCTTGAAAGCGTTCTCCTGATTGCCGCTTGTAACAATCACCGACAAATATCCATCCTGAGCATAGATTTTCTTGCTGAGACCGGGGAGCTTATCCAGCGGGATACCGTAGAGATGAGTTTCCCCGGTTTCTGCTTCCCTGCGCCATCCGCTCTGCAAATTGATACCTGCGTCGTCGAACAGAGACAACAGTTCCTTATCATTTTCCAGGGGCAGCAAGGAACCGCTCATGGCATTGTTAAGGAAATCATCCCGCGTTAAAAGGTAAATATCTCCTTCGCCGGCGGCAATATAAGTCATCAGCTGCATGGGACCATAGGTTTCATCCATGGTCAGTGTATATGCGTTGATTTCTTCCATATCGGCCATTTCTGTTTCGCGGATGTTATCCAGATACGGCTTCATGTCGTTTTCATTGACATATCCGTAGACATATACACCGACGGTTTTGTCACGCGGGGAACGGTATGCGGTTACAGTATAGAGCAAGTCCACCAGACCGAAAGCAATTGCGAAAATCAGGAGATATTTCCACCAGTTATAGGTGAGATGCTGGCGGAGAGTACGGGCATTAACCGGTGTCTTCATTTTTTCCTCCGAAAAAATAATGAATAATGAAGAATGAAAAAAGACAGAAACGGAACCAGACCTGAATACAGATAAAAGACGAATCAATCTTCACTCTGCTATACAATAATACAAAAGGAAGGATACCACGGAATGAGGGTAAAGACAAGTGAAGGGAAGGCAGAAAGCAGGAAAAGACGGGACAGGAAGAGAATATAAATAATATAAGACAGGTCTATATGTGTTCCGGCATGATGATAAAGACAGAAGAAAGGAAGGGAGCTTGTATGAAGTATCAGCCGATCATCACCGTAGGGAGACAGTACGGATCCGGCGGCCGCTATGTGGCCAAACTGCTGGCCGAAAAGCTGGATATCCCTTTCTACGACAAAGAGCTTCTGGCGGAGGCATCCCGGGACAGTGGAATCTGTCAGGAACTGCTGGAAAGCTATGACGAAAAGCAGGGAAAGAACCTGCTCTTCTCCCTGATCAGCGGAGCGCAGACCCGGGGTGAACCGGGAACCATGTATATGGATATGCCGCTGAATCACAAAATATTCCTGGCCCAGTTTGATACGATCCGCAGGCTTGCGGATGAAGGACCTTGCGTTATTGTTGGACGCTGCGCAGACTATGTGCTGCGGGATCATGAAAACGTGCTGAATGTCTTTGTGAAAGCAAAGACAGAGGACCGGATTCAGCGGGTTATCAAGTATAACGGTGCGGATCCTGTGAAGGCTGAAGAGATCCTGCGCAAGGCAGACAAACAGCGCGCATCCTACTATAATTACTACGCCACGGGCACCTGGGGCGACGTAAACAACTATGACCTGTGTGTGGATACCGGAACATTGGGGATTGAAGGATGCGTTGACCTGATCTGCAAGTGCGTGGAAATCAAGAAAAAAATGATCGAGGAAAAAGAAAAAGAATGGTAAAACGGATTGTCCTGCTGCTCCTGGCTCTGACACTTATCGTTACAACAGGAAGCAGCCTGGCAGAACTGAAACTGAGGGATACGACCCCGGCCCAGAAAATGCTGAAAACCTATATGGAAAATGTAAACAACTTCCTTCTGGAAAACGGGGAAATGCCAATCAACAAGATCTTTGACCAAACCAATTCGGTTGTGGAAATGGGAATCACACTGACGGATGAAGCATTTATTCCCGAAGGTGTGACGGTAACGGTTCATCTGTATTATGACCAGCTCTGGTATATGCTGGTGCGGGTAAACAATGAAAACCTGGCACGTTTTCCGCAGATCGCGGGTGCTTTTGTACGGGCGTTGAATCCACAAACGATGAGCCAGGCTGAATCCATGAAGACAGCAACAGCACGGGTACAGAAGGTTTATCAGGAACCGAACACTCCCTTTGAAGACTACCGGTATGACAAATATGAAGACCGGGAAACCAGCATCCTGAACGGTGAACGACCCCAGACATATTACGCGTATTATCCCGATCAGTATAAAGAGAACCCACGGGTTGACTGGATAGAACTCATGGTGGTTTTCCCCATGACACCGTACTGGGATGCAGAAGCCGGAGTCATTACAGACAGCGGTGCAGTCGATACCCAGAAATATCTCGACGAGAACGGACAGGCTATTCCTGACTCGAACTTCGCAGACGATGAATCCGGCAACTATGCGCACATAGAGCTTTACGCCACGCCGACGCCCGAACCGGATTCTGCAGCCGGAACAGACGGCTGGTACGGACAGTAACCAATCCTGTCTTTTCTGTGTTGTTTTTTGCAACTTCGCTTGTTTCTCCCCGGAGGAAAGGATAAAATCCCCTTCGGGGAGTTTTTTGTGCCATTTTTTCAAAATGGTAATTAATAATGAAAACTTAAGACTTAAAACTTAAGAATAATTTACCAATAATCCCCAAACGATACAGAGACAATAACAGAATAAAGCTGATAATAAAAGGAGATGGCGTGATATGAGCAAAATACAGATGAAAACACCACTGGTGGAGATGGACGGAGACGAAATGACCCGGATCCTCTGGGCGGGAATAAAGGAACAGCTGCTGGAGCCCTTTGTTGATCTGAAGACGGAGTATTATGACCTGGGACTGAAACACAGGGACGAAACAAACGACCAGGTTACGGTCGACAGCGCGAAAGCTACGCTGAAGTACGGCGTCGCAGTCAAGTGCGCCACGATTACGCCCAACGCCCAGCGGGTGGAAGAGTATAACCTGAAGGAAATGTGGAAGAGCCCCAACGGCACAATCCGGGCGATCCTCGACGGCACTGTGTTCCGCGCTCCGATCCAGGTGAACGGCGTTCATCCCACGGTACGGACCTGGAAGAAACCCATCACGATTGCCCGCCATGCATATGGCGACGTGTATAAGAATACTGAAATGCGGGTGCCGGGCGCTGGTAAGGCGGAACTTGTATTCACCGGAGAAGACGGAAAGGAAATCCGCCAGACCGTATTTGAATTCAAAGGCCCCGGTGTGCTTCAGGGACTGCACAACCTGGATGCGTCCATTACCTCCTTTGCCCACAGCTGCTTCCAGTATGCCCTGAGCGTTAAGCAGGATCTGTGGTTCTCCACCAAGGATACGATCAGCAAGACCTATGACCACCGGTTCAAGGATATCTTTGCTGAACTGTATGAGAATCAGTATAAGGAAGCCTTCGAAAAGGCCGGAATTACCTATTTCTACACCCTGATCGACGATGCCGTGGCACGGGTGGTTCGCTCTGAGGGCGGCTTCATTTGGGCATGCAAAAACTACGACGGCGACGTGATGAGCGACATGATCGCTACGGCCTTTGGCTCCCTGGCCATGATGACGTCCGTGCTGGTGAGCCCGAACGGACAGTTTGAATATGAAGCTGCACACGGTACTGTTACCCGGCATTACTATCGCTACCTGAAAGGCGAGGAAACCAGCACCAACCCCGTGGCAACAATCTTTGCCTGGAGCGGTGCGCTGCGCAAGCGCGGCGAGATGGACAACCTGCCTGACCTGCAGGCGTTTGCCGACAAGCTGGAGAAGGCCACGCTGGATACCATCAACAGCGGTATCATGACCAAGGACCTGGCGCTGCTGTATGAAGGAGAGGCAAAGGCAGTCAACAGCAAGGAATTCCTGGCAGCTATCCGGGAAAGACTGGAAGCATAAAGCGTCCCGGAAAGCGGAGCGAACAGCAAGGGAAACTCTTGACGGAGGAACCCGGTGCGGATATAATAATGACAGACATCCTGGGGTTCGCGACAGCCTTTCGGTTTTCCCCACATTTCACAAAATGGAGCCCGGGTCCAAAGAACGATATGCCATGCCCCCGTCTTGTACGCCAGGGGACGGCAGAGTCGATCGGCAGGGCACCAGCCTGCTTTACAGAGCGGGTGAAAAAACGAGGGCATCGGCTCCCTGGGTCAATGTTGAAAAAAGAGTCCTTCCGCAATTGCGGAAGGGCTTTTTGTTTTTCAACATTGAATTATGCGGCTGACGCCGGATGTGACAGTTTGTTTACCGCTTCTTGGAGATAATGTATTTATCCAGGGCGGCGAGAACACCGGGAAGGACGAAGAGGATCAGCAGGGTGGCGGAAATAGCGCCGCGGGAAATGGTGAGGCAGATTTCGCCGATGGCAGGGTTTGCAAAGACATAACCGAGGATACCGGCGGCGACGATCATGATAGAGGCAGAAGTCAGGATGGTATGCAGGGAACCGTTATAAGCCCCGAGAATGGAAACCTGAAGATCGGCTGAAAGCCGTTGTTCACGGTAATAGGAGGTATAGAGAATAGCATAATCCACGGTGGCGCCCATAAGAATACACTGCACCATGAGAATGGCCAGGTAATACATGGCACCGCCGCTGAGGCCAATGAAGGTCATGGTCAGATAGATGCCGCACTGGACTGTCAGAACCAGGACCAAAGGAACGACGAGAGAACGGAAGGTCAGGGCGACAACGATGAAGATGGCAAGGGCGGAAATCAGGGTAATGCGATTCATCTCCGTATCAAAGGTGCGGGACATTTCCTGATTCATCACTGAGGTTCCGATCAGCCAGGTTTTTCCTTCCAGCAGGTTATCACATCTTTCTGCAAGGGAATCAAGGAAAGCGCGGGTCTCGTCTGAATCCTCCGGATAAACTGTAGTAAGGATAACACGGCCATAGCGTTCATTTTCCAGTTTTGACGCGCTCTCACGGAGCGTTTCTCCCGCGCCCGTAATCATCCTGCGCATGTCATCGTTGATCATGGCGGCAAAACGCGAATCATTTATAACATGCTCCTGCAGCCAGGAGATCAATTCCCCAGGAGTCATAGCCCATGTGTCGTCATAAGCGGTTCGGGAGGCCATGAACAGGGACATGACAGATTTATCCTCCAGATCAGAAAACTTATCCATATAGACAAGTTTGATCAGGGACGCATCCGGCGCGTTTTCGCCGCTGAAAAGAGCGGTGATTTCATCAGCTTTGTATGCTTTTCCAAGGGTGTTGCAGTATGCGGTAACGTTTGTGACATGCTCATCCTGCTCCAAGGGAGCCAATACTTCCATGATTTTGTCTTTGTCCTTTGCTTCGTAGAGCAACACAATGGAATGCTGTTCCTCAAATTCGGCTTCCACTGCGTTATTCATCTGCAGCATATACAGGATCTGAGTGTTGTTTTTCAGGATAAATGCTCCGGCAAACAAAACCAGGAACACAAGGAGCAAGATGATCCTGCGACGGTACTCAAAACGGGAACAGCCGGCAGCCGGGATATGCAGGGCCCTTTTACGGGTTTTAACAATCCATTTATCACTGATGAGAATCAGGGAGGGCAGGACGGTAAAGATGCAGACCAGACTGACAATGACGCTCTTGGCCAGCGCAAAGCCCATATCCGCACCAAGTTTAAAGCTCATGAAACCCAGGCAAAGCAGACCGGCAAAGGTGGTCAGGGAACTGCCGGCGACAGCCGGGAAGGCGGCGGTAATGGCCGCTTTCATGGCAGAAGGATTATCAGCGCATTTCTCTTTTTCCTGCGTATACCGGTTCAGCAGGATGATGGAATAATCCATGGAAAGAACCAGCTGCAGGATGCCTACGATGGAGTTTGTATATTCAGAAATACTCGGAAGGAGCACATTGGTGCCCAGGTTGATGGCTACCGCGATCCCGATATTCACCATGAAGACAACCGGTTCAAACCAGGAATTGCACATGAGCAGCAGAAGCACAAGCACCAGGCCGACCGCAATGACCATGACGTACAGGGGCAGCATGGGAACATTGGCCTCGTGGATGCTTCCGCCTGTAGCGACAGCGCGGCTGTCAAACTGATCATGAACGGATTTGAAGAGGGCAGCCGCTTCTTTTGAATGACTGTTATATTCCGTTGTGATTTCATACAACGTATACCGGTCATGATTATACCTGTCTCCGGGCTCCCAGGTCACCTGGGCATCAGCGGCCATAGCGGAAAGTTCATGCAGAACATCTTCCTTTTCCTCATCTGACAGATCCGGAATCATCACCCGAAGCTGGGATGAATCCGAGGGACCGAATTCCTGTTCCATCAGAAGCATCCCTTGCTTCATCCGGGAATCTTCTGAAAGGTACTTCGTCAGATCATAATTGATCCGGACCTGGCCCATGAGCGGCAGGGACACTGCCGTCAGGACCAGAAAGAGGCAAAGAAGGATTTTTCGCTTCTCCACCAGAAAAGACGCCACTTTTTTCATATCCATATATCCTCCCGTTTCTATCTTTGACTGCGGGAGTTCATAATCTTAACCCGCTTGACAGAGCACATTGCTCCCAATAAAATTATAAACAACAGGTGTTGACAAAACAACTGACAGTTCATGTTCGCTTGGATCAATTGTCAACATATGGAAGAAAAGTGTTGATTAATCATGAAAAAAAAGGAGCGGGCACATGGAGAAAAAAGAAGACCGCCGGGTGACAATGACCAGGCGGATGCTGAAAGAAGCCTTGACAGAGATGCTGCGCGAGACGGATATTTATCATGTTTCCATCCGGGAGCTTTGTCAGCGGGCGGATATTAACCGCACCACCTTCTATAAATACTACGGAAGCCAGTTTGATCTCCTGACCGATATGGAGAATGACCTGCTGGCCTTCCTTTCAAATACCATCCGGGAATACGCGGATGATCCGGTAAAAATCATTGAAACGGCCTGCGAGTATATGGAAAACCACCTGGAATTCGGACGGCTGATTATCAACAACAATGTAGATCCGCTGTTTCCCCAGAAACTGTTTTCACTTCCGGAACTGAGGGAAACGGTGCTGACACGGTGCAGCGGACAGGAAGACGGACCGATGCAGGAATACCTGTTTCACTTTATTACTTACGGCGCTTACCGTATTATTTCCATGTGGGTGAACAAGGAACAGCGGGAGCTTCCGGCGGAGATTGCCCATCTGCTGATGAGGCTGATACAGCTGAAATAAAACTTACGTTTATTCGTAAGTTTTATCAATGAAATAAATCAGCTTCGCTGATTTGTGAAATATTGCGGCTGAAGCCGCAATGTGAAATATGTGCCTGCGGTACATGTGAAATATCCGGCTAAAGCCGGATGTGATGAAGACCTGATCAAGTTCACAAGAAAGGTCAAAACAGGAGTGAAAGGAAATGATATTCTTATCATGCAGGAGGCGAAAGCATGAAAGAATGGACTGAATCGGTTCAGCGGATGATCGACTGGATCGAGGAGCATCCGGACCAGAACAAAGTACTGGAGAACCTGTCTGACGAGATTGGCTATTCTCCCTGGTACTGCTCGGTTCTGTTTCATGACGCGACAGGGATGACCCTGAAATCATACGTGTCCGGCAGGCGCCTGGCCCGGGCCGCGGAAGAGATCAGGGATACGAATGACAGGATCCTGGATATTGCCGTGAAATACGGTTATTCTTCACAGGAAGTATTGTCCAGGCAGTTTCGGGAGCAGTTCGGATGTACACCGGCTGCATACCGCCGGAATCCGGTTCCCATTCCGCTTCAGACCCATAAACATGTATTGTTTCCTGACTATGATGAAAAGAGGATAAGGACAATGGAAGAATCAAGACTGGCTGTCCGGGTGGAGCATATTCCTGCGCATAAATACCTGGGAATATGGGAAGACAAAGCAGAAAACTACTGCGACTTCTGGAAATACCATGACTGTGATACGGTAACCGGGTTTGTGACCAGTATGGATAAGATGGCTCATCCCATCGTAACCGCACATACGGCAGGATGGAAATGGATTGACGGAAAGCGTATCTATTTCTACGGTACCGGTGTGCCGGAAGACTATGACGGAGCGATTCCGGAAGGCTTTGAACTCCGGGAGATCCCCGCAAGCGACTACCTGGTGTTTTCCTATCCTGTCTTTGATTTCATGACAGAGAATGCGGAAGTGATGGATGCTGTGGAAAAACTGGCCTGGAACTTCGACCCCTCCGTCAAAGGCTATGTATGGAATGAAGAGGATTGTCCGGATTACCAGCGGCATTATCCGGAAGGACTGGGATATCAGGTGTTAAGGCCGGTAAAAAAGATGTCGTGATAACGGCACTTTTTTGCCGGCAATGAAGAATGAAGAATGAATAATGAAAAATGGCGGAAAAAACCTCTTCCTGGTGGAAGAGGTTTTTTTCGATTTGTATTCTTGCTCCATGTTTTTCATGCCTGACGCTTACGAATCAGACGGATGATTCCTATGACTGCGGCACGGATCAGTGCGAAAACGGCAAACATGACAATGAAGCCGCCTATTCCAGATACAATGTCCGCAAATTCCATATCTCCGGTACCGGTCAGCCGCTGGCCAATTTCAATAGAGAATGTTATGACAAGAATCAGCGTGAATACATAAATCCAGGAGATGACCATAACGTGGTTTGTTTTTGACAGATGCCGGAATAGGGGATGAATGATAAATATCAATAGTATGCCCAGGATGCCAATCACCAGGAAATGCATTTGTTTGTCTGAAAGTGTTCCTTCAAACTGATTGTTCAGTTGACTTATTTTGTCATGAACCGTTGCAATCCAGTTGACAGCCTGATACAGCAGTTCTTTCAGCATAATGGGTCCTTTCGTTTTTTATCTTCCCAGGGTCAGCTTTTCGGTAAAAGGCAGCCCCCAGAAATACCAGGTGACGGTGGCCTCACGGACAGAATGCATATTCCGGTCGGTGAGAATGGTGGCAGACAAATCTGTCTGGCGGCCGGAGGGGAGATCATGAGGAGTCTCTTCTCCGATCTGGAGCACGTCGCCCTGCATGGGTGTGACGCGGATCTCAATCACTTCTGCCTTCAGGAAAGAGTGGTTGTTCACATGGATCGTGTAGGTCAGGAACTGATACTGATCCGCTTCGCCGGGCTCTTCATTTGTGAAGCGTGTGCCAATGAAAGTATCATTCTTCAGCTTGTTTTTTACATTATAGAAGACTTCCGACTGGGTTATGCCGTCATTGGCAACACATGAATCAAAGCGGATGTCCATCCGGGCATTCAGATACAGCCAGCCCACGCCGATGACAGCGGCGAGAACCAAGACAATCAAGAAGATAGCGAAGGCTTTCACTTGAATCCCCCTGTTCAGAAATAAGGATGGTGAATTCAGAATTAAGAATTCAGAATTATAACTCAATTAATGCAAGCATTAATTACCGGAGAGGATGCGGTTCATTTCATCGATCATTTCGGAATCCTTCAGGCTGAATTTGAATTCAACTCGACGGGAGGCTTCCGCATCTTCAACACCGTTGACATAGATCAGGTCAGCATAGCTGCGGCCCTTTGCCGTCAGGATTTTCTGCAGCTGTTGTTTCTGAGCAGCTGTCAGGGAAGGCATCTTCAGGCAATACAGGGCAACTTGGAGGGCACGGTTCTGACTCAATTTCAGGTTGGATTCATAGGAACCCTTGGAGTCCGTATGGCCTTCGATGATGATTTCACCGAGATAATCAGAGTAAGTATCCCGCAGCAGAACATCCAGGTAAACAGGAATGAAGCGATCCAGCAGATCTTTACCTTCCTGACGGATTTCAGCGCTGCCGGTTTCAAAGAAGACTGCACTGTCCAGCATGATATCACCGCTGTTCGGATCCACGGCGGCCTTCAGGTTAGCCGCGGCCAGGGAACTGGACAGATCCTGAATCATGGTGGTACGGATACCGATGAGGTTATCGATGCGAAGGGCCTGGGCATTCAGCAGGTCTTTCTGTTCCTGCAGCTGTATGGTGGCCGCTTCCAGATCCGCTTCCTTGGAGGAAAGCACGATCTGCAGGTCCGCCAGGGTCTTTTCCTGATCGTCCAGTTTGACTTTCAGGTCGTCAAGGTCACCCTGGATGATGACCAGGCGGGCTTCCTTGGAATCCAGCTCGTCCCGGGCAAGCTGCAGGTCAATGGCCTGCTGGTCCAGAACGATCTGCTGATCATTCAGTTCCTTTGTCTTGGTCTCCAGCATGGTGAAATACTGATAGAGACTGTAGGTCAGGACCAGCACGAAGATAAGCAGCAGGGCTGCCATCATGTCTGAATAGCTGATCCAGCTGGCGCCGGTCCCGGAGGAACCCCGGCCGGCCCGTCGGTTATGGATGCGTTGACGTGCCATGGTCAGGCCTCCTTGGACAGCTTGTTCAAGGTTTCGGAGACAGTTTTCACATTATCATTGAGGGAAGAAAGGATCGTCTGGATTTCTCCGAGGGTCTTTTCCGGAGCGTCGCCGCTGTTTTCCATTTCGGGAAGGGTTTTGACCTTGTTCGTAAGACCGGAGATCAGGGAAGCAATATCCTTGCTTTCCTTCCGCATATCATTGAGCAGGTCGGCAGTACGGCGCTCAAAGTTTTCGTCCCGTTCACGGACGGTATTGAGCTGGCTCATATAGGTATCAAACTTATCCAGCGCACGGGAGGTAATCTCCTGCAGGGACTTTGCGTTCCGGATGATGCCTTCCGCTGCGGAGAGGTTTTCGCCGGTGGCCTGGGCGGCACGGCGCTGATTCTGTTCCAGCGTGTTCATGGACTGGGCAAGGGAAGTGAACTGGCCGCCCATACTGCGATCCATTTCTGTGAGGAAACGGCTGACAATCTGGTTGACGCCGTCGATCTGGTTCCGGGTGGCGCCGACAATGAAGCGATCCATGGATTCGGAAACAGGAGTCATCACACGGGAGATGGAACGGCTGACGTTTTCGGCCAGACGATCCACCAGGGTATCATTGATTCCTTGAAGCATGAAATTGCGGTCCTGATTCTGGCAGATCAGCTGTACGTCATTGTCCAGAGGACGGGACATGGCCAGCTGCGTAAAGGACGTAACGAAATCATCAATAGCACGGTAGCTGGAGCCCTGGGAAATGCGGTTGAGCATATTGAAGACGAGGCTGCAGCTGATGCCGGCAACGGAAGTGCCGAAAGCAAAACGCATACCGCTCAGCAGATCCGGAATGCCCTGGATGAGCTGGGCGGAATCCGCAAAGTTCAGGGAAGACAGACCACGGGAAAGACCCATGAAGGTACCGAGAATACCGAGGGAGGTGAGCAGATTCGGAATCAGCTCCGCCAGACCGGCATTACCGGGACCGTGGGTAACGGTATCATCATTGATATAGTCTTCCACATTGGTGGGAAGACCGCGACGGTCCAGCTGCTCTGCGTTCTGCAGGAATCGGAGCCAGCTGCCCTTCAGACGGCGGCCGACGAACCGGGCTTCCTGCCAGACGGGCTTGTCCAGCTGCTTACCGGCATTCTGCTGAAGGCGGGAAATCGCCAGACGCAGGGATGCGGTGGTACGCCACAGGGGAATCAGACACTTAAACAGACCAATCAGCGTAACAACCGCGATGGCCCCGTAGACTACATAATCGGCAAGATTCGGAAGAATCGCCGTGACTTTGGACAAATCAGGCAAAACGTTCGCCTCCTTTGAAACAACATCAGTTGATTATATCATAAATGACACATAAATGAAACGATTAATTAACATATGAAATTCCTGTTAATCTGTTATCCTGCTGCGTCAAAAAGGGAATAAACCCGGATCCTGATACGTCAACTATGATGAGCATCTTCTATGCTCCAGAATTATAACGCATGAAACCGTACAACTATTCCTGAAACAAAGACAGAATCTTGTATCTGCTGTTTTGTTCGATGTTTCAAACAGGGGGAAGTTTTATGAAGACGACTGTAGTTACGAGAATGTTCACAATGCTGATGGCTTTTCTGTTCGCGCTATCTGCTTTTACGATCACCGGTTATGCGGAAGAAGAAAACAGTAAAAACAGAATGGAGGAATTGGCTCCGGAAGTGCGGGAGTATCTTCAGCCGGGAGAGAATGTCGCTGATATCCTGACAGGTGACGGATGGCTGTATGTGATGACTATTGATCCGGAAGGAGGGAGGATAGTCAGACTATTTGATTCTGTTGATAATAAATGGGAACTGATGAGTTCCAATGGGACTGATGAACCTGCTCAGGGTATATTTAACGATCTGGAAACGGGGATATATATCCTTGACGCGGAAAGAGCCAATAACCACTTTTATGTGCTTACCGGCGATATGAACGACAGATGGCAGATCAGGATATACAGCTATAATGATGAAAAATGGCAGCTTGAAACAAAGAGCAGCTGGCTCGAAAAAATGTTTGGTGTATTCCCGGATTTCTATTCCCAGGGCTTGTCCGAGAAAAAACTTGTGATCAACTTCAGTGATGAAGCAACCGCATGTTTCATTCAATTGTCGTCTGGACAATGGACACTCTCACAATGGTATACACAGCATGAAACTATCATTTCTTATTATCCTGATGTCATGTCTATTGCATATGAACAAATCGTTTATGGCAGGACCGAGGAAAGAAACATCAGAATATGCGGAGCGTATGCGGAAGCACAGAAGATCGAAAACATAACAACAAAGATGATGCCTCAGAGCCTGAAAAATGTGGATTTATCTCCGCAAACAGGAGAATATGATGCGATTGTTGCTTCTGAATTCAATGAATATATAGATATGTACTCTGAGTGCGGAGATCGGATGTATGATCATTATTCTTTTACCCTTTATCAGGGAACACCGGTGAAGGTATTGGGAGAAGATGAAAGCGGATATATCACTCAGATAGCTGTGAATGGCCTGACCGGATATGTATGGAGTGAAGATGTATATCCATCTTCATCCGGCATACTGTTTGAGGTGGATATGAATCCAACCAGAGAGCGGAGCATAACAAGTGATGCATCTTTGCTTAAACAAATGACAGTTTATTCAGAACCATCCGTGTCTTCAGCTGCAATCTGGTCAGGTTTCGAGGGCACATGTACAAACCTGAATATACAGGTCATCGGAGAATCAAAGGACTGGTTTGCGGTTCTGACTACACTGGGAACAGGATTTGTCGAGAAAAAGTATTTTGCTGAAGGAAATGGATAATAAAAAAGCAGCCGCTTCCGGTTGGAAGCGGCTGTTGTTCGTATTGGATGGGATTGATCAGGTGAGGGAAGAAAGAACCTCACCGACTTTATCATGGATGACCAGATCACACTCGTAGTCCATGGGGGTGGCGTCCCGGTTGATGAGCACCATATGCTTACCGCGGAAATAGCGGATCAGTCCGGCAGCAGGATAGACGGTGAGACTGGTGCCGGCAACGATGAGCAGATCCGCTTTGGAAATGGCGTGAACTGCACCGGAGACCACGTCGTTATCCAAACCTTCCTCATAGAGAACCACATCCGGTTTGATCCGGCCGCCGCAGGGGCAGACGGGGATCTCATCCTTGCTGTCCCGGATATATTCCGGCGGGAAGAACTTACCGCACTTCATGCAGTAGTTCCGGTGGACGCTGCCATGGAGTTCATAAACCTTTTTGCTTCCGGCTGCCTGATGCAGGCCGTCAATATTCTGGGTGACGACAGCCAGGAGCTTGCCTTCCTTTTCCCACTCGGCGAGCTTCAGGTGCGCCTTGTTGGGCTTGGCATCCAGCGGCAGCATCTTATCCCGATAGAAACGGAAGAAAGCTTCCGGCTTCTTCATAAAGAAGGTATGGGACAGGATGGTTTCCGGCGGGTAATCGTACTTCTGGTTATAGAGTCCATCCACGCTGCGGAAGTCAGGAATGCCGCTTTCGGTGGAAACGCCGGCACCGCCGAAAAAGACGATCGCATGGGCATCGGAGACCATCTGTTGAAGGGCATCGTAAGACATAATTACCTCCGAAAAAAATGAAAACTGAAAACTGAAAACTTAAAATGATAATTAGTGATGAGTGTAGAGTGAATAGTGAAGAGTGAAGAGTTGCCGATGCAGTTATGCATCGGCATCAGGCTCGGCGGGCGCGGGATCGGCGGGAGTATCGGCAGCAGAAGCAGCTGACGCGTCAGATGGAGCATCGGCAGGCTCTTCCTTGGCAGCGGCATCAGCGACAGGTTCATCGGCAGAGAAAGTCTGGGAGAAAGTGGCGAGGGGCTGGGAGCTCTTCTTCAGGGCGTGACGCAGGAGGAAGAAGACCGTGATATCCAGGACTGCTTCCAGCACCAGCAGGATGCCGATGACCAGGTTACGGTTTTCGCCGAGAAAGGCGGGATTCAGCAGGGCAATAATGCCGACAATCAGGGAGAAGGCGGCGAAGATGAGCATGATCCACCATTTCTTCACCTGGACGGATTTCTCATCAAAGGCGTACTGGATCTTCAGGAAACCGCCGAAGAGGAGAGCAAGGCCCCAAATGAAGGGGAGAATGTCCTCCAGATAATTGGGATTGAAAGCCAGCAGGGTGCCGGCAACCAGCAGAATGAGGCCTGTGGCGAGACGGGATTCTGTAATTCGCCGGACGGGATCAGAACGGAGATAAACAATCCCTGACCAGATGCCGCAAAGAATCATGACCCCGGCCAGAACATATGCCGTGATCCGCAGGGCGAGATTACCGAAAAAGATCAGCAGCAAACCGCAGACCAGGCAGAAAAGGATCGGCAGGATCATGGAACGGGCAGTCAATGTATCGGGATCTTTTTTACTACGGCTGAAAAGCTTAAGATTCTTCATCACAGATATTCCTCCGCTTTTATATTCATTTCATATCATAAACTATTTCCACAAATGGCATGGGAAATCCTGCCGCAGGGAAGCCCAGATAAGGCGCCTGACGATTTGTACGGCCGCCCGAATGCATTTGTTACAAAGGGATACGGATGCGGCCGGGAATGCATAATTGTGCAAATTATAACAGGATTAAATATGATGAACTTTCCGAAAAAATGGAAATAGATGCCAGGAAATTATGACACAGGATGATAAAACGGGCAAAGATAAAGGTTTTTATAAAGGAAAGACAAACGTTTCAGCTGGACAAAAAATGTGAAACGATATTGTTTACAAATTGTTTTTTAGTTTACTTTAACATAGCAGAGGGTTAAAATACAAAACAGGTTAACCATAATCTAATCAGGAGAGTGAACTATCATGAAGAAACTGACTGCAATCCTGTTGTCCATCATGATGCTCCTGGCCTGCGTTGTTACGGCTTCTGCCGACGATGCCAGCTATCTGGGCGTTATGCTGGGTACGAACGTCATGTCCCTGGATACCAACCTGGCGACTGACGGTGACTCCTTTGAAGTGATCGCTGACTGTATCGACGGTCTGATGCAGATGGACAAGGACGGCGCGGCCGTACCTGCCCTCGCTGAAAGCTACGACGTAAGCGATGACGGACTGACCTACACCTTCCACCTGCGGGATGCCAAGTGGAACAACGGCACGCCTGTGACGGCCAACGACTTCGTTTTCGCCTGGCGGCGGATCGCGAAGGAAGCCGGCGAGTATGCCTACATGCTGGATGAAATCGGCAACATCAAGGGTGCCGCGGAAATCATCAGCGGAAGCGAAGCGGACCTGACCACCCTGGCTGTCAGCGCTCCGGACGACAAGACCTTCGTCGTGGAACTGAATGTTCCTGTTTCCTTCTTCCCGAGCCTGATGTATTTCCCCACCTTCTATCCGATTAACGAAGAGTTCTACAACAGCCTGGCAGACGGCACCTACGGCACCAGCCCTGAGACCTTCCTCAGCAACGGCGCTTTCGTGCTGGAAAGCTACACCCCCGGCACCGCAAACCTGAGCGTGAAGAAGAATCCCGACTACTGGGATGCTGACCGCGTGAAGCTGGCCGGTATCAACTACCAGGTGGTCGGTTCCTCCGACAACGCCCTGACCGCTTTCCGTAACAAGACGCTGGACGTCGTTATGGTTTCCGGTAACCAGGTTGACGCTGCCAAGAAGGATGCTACCCTGGCTGAAAACCTGAAAGTGACCGGTGCCGGCTACATGTGGTACCTGTCCTTCAGCCAGACCGAAAAGAACGCTGAAGGCGGCATGCTGGCCAACGCCAACCTGCGCCTGGCCATCAGCAACGCCATCGACCGCGAGAACCTGGTTGACAACTACGTTATGGATGGTTCCCTGGCCACCTATACCGCAGTGCCTCCGCAGTTCGCTGCCAGCAGCACTACCGGTGATGACTTCTCCGCCAACCAGGACGCCTTCATCGATTATGTAGGCTACAATCCCGAGAAGGCTGCCGAATACCTTGAAGCGGCCAAGGCTGAACTGGGCAAGGACAGCTTCAGCTTCACCATGATCTACGGCAACAACGAAGGCGATGAAGTGCAGAAGGTTGCCCAGGCCATCAAGGAAGACGTTGAAGACGCGCTGCCCGGCGTGGAAATCAACCTGCAGAGCATGACCAAGGCTGAACGCCTGGACAAGATGCAGAACGATAACTACGACATCGCCCTGACCCGCTGGGGTCCGGACTACGCCGACCCCATGACCTACCTGGGAATGTGGGTGACCAACAACTCCAACAACTACGGCTTCTGGTCCAATGCTGAATTCGATCAGCTGATCGCGGACTGCACCACCGGCGCTTACATCTCTGACTATGACGCCCGCTGGGAAGCCATGTTCAAGGCTGAGCGGATCGTGATGCAGGAGGCTGTGATTGCCCCGCTGTACACAAAGGCCAACGCCAACCTGATCACTGCCGGCGTGGAAGGAATCGACTTCCATCCCGTCGCGCTGAACCGTGTTTATAAGGATACGACGAAGTAAAAGCATCCGGACGGAGCGGTCAGCACGCTGACCGCTCCGTTTTCCTATGTTGTGGCGCGGCAATGAATATGCCGCAATGATTCTGTTGTTTATTAGTGTGAGGAAAGTATGATCAAGTATACGCTCAAGCGGATCGGTATGGCCCTGCTGACGCTGCTTATAATCACTTTTCTGCTGTTTGTGCTGGTGCGTATTATGCCGGGAAATCCTTTCCCCTCAGAGCGCATGAGCGCGGAACAGATCCAGAACAAGCGGGCTGAGATGGGTCTGGATGATCCGATCCTGACCCAGTTTATCCGGTATATGGGAAATGTGCTGCATGGAGATTTCGGAAAGGGAACCTCCCTGTATTACGGCGCCCCGATCAGCACGGTGCTGAGCACCGCAATCTCCAATTCCTTCCGCATCGGCGGCATAGCAGTACTGCTGGGTTCGCTGGTGGGACTGCTGCTGGGGATTACGGCCGCACTGAACCGGGGAAAATTCCTGGACGGATTCTGTACCGTATTCTCAATCCTGGGCGTATGCGTGCCGAGCTATGTATTCCTGATCTTCCTTCAGTATACGTTCTCCTTCAAGATCCCGTTCTTTCCTTATTTCTTTGACGCGAACCGGTTCCTGTTTTCCTCTGTGATCCCTTCGGTCTCGCTTTCGCTGTTTACGATGTCCACAATTGCCCGTTTCACCCGGAACGAGATGGTGGATGTGTTTGACAGCGACTATGTGCGGCTGGCCGAATCAAAGGGCATGTATGGCAGGAACCTGGTGATGAAGCACGTGCTCCGGAATGCTCTGATCCCGATTGTCACTGTGCTGGCTCCGCTGATCGTGGACCTGCTGACAGGCGCACTGGTAGTGGAGAAGATCTACGGCATCAACGGTATCGGCAAACTCATGGTGGACGCGATTGCCGGAGAAGGAATTGACTACAACTATGTGCTGGCACTGGGCATTCTGTATTCCGCCCTGTATATCGGCATTATGCTGGTGGTTGACCTGCTTTACGGTGTGCTGGATCCCCGGATTCGTGTGTCCGCCAAGGGAAAGGAGGCGTGAGCGGGATGGAGAAGACCTATACTCCCGTCAAAGAGGATTTTACCCTGCTTGACCGGCAGGATCTGTATACGGATAAAAACTTCGCCTCCCAGAGCTACTGGAAAGGTGTAGCGATCCATTTCTTCAAAAACCGCCGGGCGGTTATCGGACTGGTTATCGTACTGCTGATCATCCTGTTTGCCGCTATCGGACCGTCGCTGAATGAATTCGGCTACCGGGATATCGTGCAATACCGGAACGAGAACAACAAGCGTGTTGTGGCCAAGGGGATTGCCCCTCAGATTCCGGCACTGCATAAGTTGTTCACGGGAGAAGAACCGGAAGGCAACTTCGGCAGCTATACGTTCCTGTTCGGTACGGACGACCTGGGACGCGATCTGTGGACCCGCACCTGGTACGGCGCCCGGGTATCCCTGCTGATTGCCTTTGTGACCATTATCATCGATATGATCATCGGCATGAGTTATGGCCTGATATCAGGCTACTTCGGGGGCATGACAGACAACATCATGCAACGGGTGGTCGAGGTGGCCAACAGCGTTCCGCGGCTGGTGATTGTTTCCGTGCTGGCCATCTTTATGCCTAAAGGTATCTGGCTGGTGATAATCGCCCTGCTGCTGACCGAGTGGATCGGCATGAGCAAGATTGCCCGAGCGGAGATGCTGAAGACCAAGGAACAGGAATACGTCCTGGCCAGCCGGACGCTGGGCGCCCGGAACGGACATATCATTTTCCGGGAGATCCTGCCCAATACCATCGGGCCGATCATTACCCAGGTGATGTTCTCCATTCCGACGGCTATCTTTACCGAAGCATTCCTGAGCTTTGTAGGCGTCGGTATCGCGCTGCCCATGTGCTCCGTCGGCACCCTGATTGAAGACGGCTTCAACAACATCACGACGCTGCCTTATCAGATTCTGCCGCCGATCATTGTGCTGGCCCTTCTGATGCTTGGATTCAACTTCATCGGCGACGGACTGCGCGAAGCGCTGGCTCCGAAGCTGGAAGATATGTGAGGAGGGGAGACAGATGAGCGAGACAGCGAAGAAAATCCTCGATATCAAAAATCTGGATATCTCCTTCAAGACAAACGCCGGTATTGTGCATGCCATCCGGGGCGTGAGCCTGGACCTGTGCAAGGGTGAAACCGTGGCTGTTGTGGGAGAATCCGGCTCCGGTAAATCGGTGACCATGAAGGCCGCCATGGGCCTGCTGGACAGCAACGCCATCATCAACAGCGGAGAGATCCTGTACACCTATACGGATAAGGACGGCAACGAGGTTACTACAGACCTGCTGAAGATGAGCAGGAAGGAACTGCGCCGTGACATCAACGGGCAGCGGATCGCCATGGTGTTCCAGGATCCCATGACCAGCCTGGATCCCACCATGACCATCGGCAAGCAGATCATGGAAGGCATGTTCCTGCATAAGCACATGGAAAAAGAAGCCGCCCGGAAGCGGGCGATTGAGCTGCTGGACCTGGTGGGTATTCCGGAAGCGGAAAAACGGTTTAAGAACTATCCGCACCAGCTGTCCGGCGGTATGCGGCAGCGGGTGGTTATAGCCATCGCGCTGAGTGCGGATCCGGACATCCTGATCTGTGATGAGCCGACCACGGCACTGGACGTGACCATCCAGGCACGTATCCTGGAGCTGATCATGGATATCCAGAAGAAGATGAAGCTTTCCGTCATCTATATTACCCATGACCTGGGTGTGGTGGCCAAGGTGGCAGACTATGTGAATGTGATGTATGCCGGCAAGATCGTGGAAGTGGGCAATGTCAACGAGATATTCTATGAGCCGAAGCATCCCTATACCTGGGGACTGCTTTCCTCCATGCCGGACCTGGATACGGACGATGAGCGGCTGTATTCCATTCCCGGAAGCCCGCCCAACCTGCTGCATGAGCCGAAGGGTGATGCTTTCGCGGCACGGAATCAGTTTG
>Ga0310786_10002846_pt1 | contig 25839 bp, 41 predicted proteins | sample AusTroGonzalo_MG_FD_203881 | JGI IMG/M metagenome (GOLD analysis project Ga0310786, IMG submission 203881) | Bovine rumen microbial communities from tropical cattle in Woodstock, Queensland, Australia - Gonzalo_03 (v2) (version 2) | ecosystem: Host-associated > Mammals > Digestive system >...
CTCCGGGTGTTCAATATTCTATTGGCGACTATGTGAAGTCAAATGGTTCATATTATGTCGTTACGAATCAGGAATCGTACAACGAATGGGATTCCACAAAAGTAGTACAGGTAACAGTTGATGATGTAATTCAAGACATTATATCAGATATAAGCGTTTCTATTTCATGGGGACAAATTACAGGAACGCTCTCTAATCAGACAGACCTTGCAACTGCTTTGAATGGGAAGCAAGACACGCTAACCTTTGACAATACACCGACAGCGAACAGTAATAACCCTGTCAAATCTGGTGGAATCAAGACAGCGCTCGATGCGAAAGCACCGTTAGCTTCTCCTGCATTGACTGGTACTCCTACAGCACCTACAGCTACTTCTGGTACTAATACAACCCAGATCGCCACTACCGCATTTGTGAAAACTGCAATAGATGGGATAGATGGAATCGCTCCTATCGAATTGGTAAATACGAGCTTGGATTCAAAATTACCTGAAAAGACAACTTGGTATTATGGCGCATCTTCAAATACCGTAACAAGTAGACCTACTTCCGGCGAATTTGGAATGGTTGTTTTCAAAGTGGATAGTGATTGTTGGGAACAGGTCTATTTTAGCAAGTTAGGGGAAATATATTCACGCCGTGGAAGTTCTTCAAGCACTTGGTCATCATGGCAACAAATAGATGGTTCTATATATGCACCGAAAAATTCACCTGCGTTCACTGGCACTCCGACTGCCCCGACTGCCCCAGCTGGCACAAATAGCACACAAATTGCTACTACGGAATTTGTGCAAAACGCTTGCGGAGCGACAAACGCAATAGTTATCAGGGGTACGCTTACATCATCACCCGGATTTAATGAACTCCCTACCCCGCATTATGTTGGTTGGGCTTATAGAGTTAGTGAGGCAGGAACATACGCAGGACAAAAATGTGAAGTAAACGATTTGTTTGTCTGTATCAAAGACAGTACCGCTGCAAATAACTCCGACTGGATTGTTATGCAGACAAATATTGAAAATCCAGTTACCGGACCCGCAAGCTCAACAAACAATAGTGTGGCAGTATTTGATGGAACAACAGGGAAAGTCATCAAAAACAGCGGGTACACAATTGCGACCTCTGTTCCGGCAAATGCTGTTTTTACTGATTCCCCTTATGCTGATGCTTACTGTGAATCGAGTTATAACGTAAGTGCAAAAGTGGCTACGTCTAAAGATTACAGATTAGCAACACATAACCGCTTTACTCTTCGGATGGGGCTTAGTAATACTTATCAAGGTGCAATGACATTGAATGTCAATGGTACTGGCGCAAAGCCGATTTACATCAATGGATCCGCGTCCTCTTCAAGCAACTACACTTTACCTGCCGGAGATTATCAGGTCTATTATGACGGTACGAATTATTATCTCCGTACTGATGGAAAAATCACAGGTGATATTACAGGATCAGGTTCAGGTTCATCTTTAGCTGTTTGGGGTAATATCACTGGTACTTTATCAAATCAAACCGATTTAGCGAATGTACTTGGTGAAAAAGCGAAAGAAGAAATCATTGCTGACGAATGGAGTAATTTAAGTGCTTATGCTGTTGGCGATCTTGTCTTACACAACCATTTGCTGTATCAGTTCATATTACCTGTAGACGCGCCTATTTATGGACTTGATCCTATCACGATTCCGGAATACAGCGGCATATCAAAACAAATGTTCAAGGGTGATGTTTTCAAAGTAGCCGGTGTTTTCTATGAAATGTTAAAATATCAATACATCAATATGGATCAAATGAGTGCGAATGTTGCATATGGATATTGTAAGGTCATCACTATAGAGGATTTTGTTCTTGGAAACGAATATACTATTGGTGATATCGTAAAATATAATGATGCTTATTACACCATTACCAATCAGGAAACACCGAACGAATGGGATTCTACAAAAGTTACTCAGGTAACAGTAGATGATGTAATTCAAAATATTAGTCCAAGCGGAGGAGGTAATGGTATTTGGGGACAAATTACCGGAACACTTTCGGATCAGACTGATCTTGCGACCGCATTAGCAGCAAAGCAAGATACACTCACCTTCGATAGCACTCCGACAGCGAACAGTAATAATCCGGTGAAGTCGAGCGGAATTAAGACAGCGCTCGATGCGAAAGCACCGTTAGCCTCACCTGCACTTACAGGAAATCCTACTGCACCTACTCAGTCTACTGACAACAATAGCACACGGATTGCAACCACAGCATTTGTGCAAAACGCTATTTCTGCATCTGGTGGCAGTGGGTATGTATTACCGAAAGCATCCGCAAACACTCTTGGCGGTGTGAAAGTTGGGAATAACCTTTCCATTGATGAAAACGGTGTACTCTCAGCAAGTGCATCCGGCAGTGGTAATGCTATGTTTGCTGAAGGAAGTATTCCTCTGAATATTGGCAATCTTGGAGTAATCACATCAGTGGAATGTTACGGTTATCCTATTCAAAATGGGAGGGGAACACCGTCAGCATCCAATATTCGCGGTTTTGTGGATTACTCTCATGCTGGTGTTATATATGCCAACAATCATATATGTATCAGTTTAGCTGATTTCCTCGAGGAAGACGGTTATGGTAGTTATTCAGTAAGAGCTATTGCTCAATTTACATCAGGTTATGGCTTCTACTTCAATACTGATACGAACGTATTCACTTTACCTTATGGTCATATTGCAAGTTACAACGGAGAATCTCTCCCCGGTATGTGGTGGTCTGACCGTGATGTTTACAGCTATGGTACAACACCTACTACTGGTGCAGAAGTTGTCTATGAATTAGCAATACCTGTTTATGTCACTTTAGAGGAAGATTTAAAAACATCCGTTATTGTTTTTTTGAATAAAGCGAGAACAGAGAGAACCAATATGTGTTATCTTTCAATCAGCGGACTTGGCTCAGACGGAAGATTTTACTATGATTATGATTCCATCAAATTCGTAGTCAAGTCTAATGTATCAGCTTTGATTGATAGCAAATCCGACATTATCACAAAATCCGCATCCGGTGACGTTGTATCAATTACCGATGGTGCGGACGCTCCGGCGGCGGATCTGATTGCTTCCATTGAACCGGTGCAGGATCTGCACGGGTACGATCGTCCGTGGCCTGCGGGGGGCGGGAAGAATCTGTGGAATCCGTATCCGGATTTGCTCCTTAGTTTCAGTTCAGAAGGAGTAGGACATGAAGGGACTTTTACAACAGGAAATTATCAAGTAATTGTTATCCCAATCAGTGCCTTGAATTATATTTATACTCTCAGCGGCGTAAATTACACAAAACTCAGAGATAACGTCATCAGAATATTTGTTAGTAATGATTTCCCTGCGGCAGGGATAAGCATGTACAGGGTAATGAATTTAAGTTCTTCTTCGAATCAAACAAGAGATATGTCAAATTTTCAATCCTATTCTTACATGTCTTTATTTATCCAATGGGACAGCTCTGCGACACAAAGCGACAAAGAATCATGTCAGATAGAAGCGGGATCTTCCGCAACATCTTTTGAACCCTACGCCAATGTCTGCCCGATCACCGGATTCACGGGAATGGATGTTGTGAGGACTGGGAAGAATTTTTATTCAGGCGGAGATGTCAGTGTTGAAAATACTCTGTTTGCAAATATTTCTATATCGCCGATACCGGCAGGAACATATACCGTATCAGCCATAATTGGATCACAGCCTGCCGGTGGTTATGATGCTTGCCGCATTTCATTCAGGGATGAAGGTGGTGGAAATATTGGAGCAGTCAATCTTCCATATAATTCCGGTAATCGTGGAAGCGCGCAAATTGCACTCACAAAAACCGCATATTATATATATTTCTATTACAGCAAAGGAACAACCGGTTCGGGCAATCAGACATATACCGATATTCAAATTGAACCCGGCACAGCTGCGACAGAATATGAACCTTATAACGGCACAACCTATCCCGTATCCTTTGAATCCGCCGGGACGGTGTATAGCGGGACGCTGGATGTGATCACTGGGGAGTTGACGGTAACGAAAGCGCTGTATACATATACGGGCAATGATGGCGTTACATGGGTGGAAAATGGTGATTATGGCGTGGCTGGAATGCTGAGTGGTTTGAATTTTGCCGTGAATCCCGATAAACCAATAATGTCAAATTATCTTAAATGTAAAAACAGAGGCAGAGGCAGAGATCTTAATCAATGGGAATGCAGAATCAATGAAGCAGGCGCAAGTTTACTGGTAAAAGCGGACAATACAATTGGGCATAATGTTGCCGCATGGGTAAATTACCTTTCGGATCATCCTTTGCAGGTGCTTTTTGAGCTTGCAGCACCCATCACCTATCATCTCACACCGACTGAAGTAACCACGCTCCTTGGGCAAAATAACATCTGGGCGGATACGGGGGCGGTCACCGTTTCCTATTGTAAGAATACCGCTGACGGCATCAATGCGGGCAGGGGTCTTGCGGACCTGAACGCCAACATCCGGCGGGCGGCAGCTGTGCGGGGAATGGTGACGGGATCGGAAGAAGCCGCCATGATTGCGTCGAAGAATTACACCGCCGGAAAATTGATGATCGTGAATAACACGTTGTTAAGGGCAACTGCGAACATTGCAAACGGTGGAGCTATTACCATCGGAAGTAATGCGGAAGAGGTCGATCTCGAAACACTGATTGAAGAAAAAGCAAATCAGATTTATGTTGCGAAACTTCCTTTCGTCAGCAGTGCAAGCCTATACAATGACAATGCGGGTTTCCATAACTCCATTTGCCGTGGAAAGGACATAACAGCATATCTGACCAATGGCAGTCTGTGGAATCGTATCAACGGAACGAATGGATACAGCCTGTTTGAAGATTTGTATTTGGGAGACTACATCACAGCAGGTGGTCAGGATTACATGATCGTTGATTTTGACTACTATATCAGAACGGGTGACAGTCATGATTTGAATGTTCATCATTTAGTTATGATGCCTACTGCAGGAATGAGTATTCCTTCAGGAACAGTTTTATATAATACAGATGCTACGGCTACTCCGGTTACTTTGGAATATATCAATACTGCAAATTACAGAGCATATACAGGAGATGATACGGTATCTGTAAGCAGTCAGGAAACTGATGTTATTAAGAAATGGAACGCTACGATTGCCGACCCGAATACGAATACAACAGCGGGTGGGTATAAGTATTCTCGAATGAGACAGGTTGTTATGAAAGCTGCTGATACAATTGTCAGAACTGCTTTCGGTGCAGATCATGTGAAAGCAATTGATGTAATATATCCTAATCCTGCTGATGCAACAGGTAGTGGTACTATTTCTGCTTGGACATGGTTTAAAAATACAGCTTGGACTGCTGATGACAGAATGTCGATCTGCGACTTGCCGAATGAATTACAAATTTATGGACAATATGTATGGGGGGGCAGAGCCTATGAGATAGGTAATGATAAATGGCAATTTAGTTTATTTAGGTATGATAGAAGCAAAGTAAATATTCGTGCCGGCTGGTGGTTGCGTTCTGTTTACGCCGCCACGCTCGCTTGCTTCGTGGCCTCCGGCGGTAGCGCCAGCCACTTCGGGACATCGGGCGCGCTTGGTGTTCGTCCCCGCTTCCTTTTAGTCGGATAAAAATTATTTATAAGGAGAAAATTATGCAAAAATTTATAGTTTTAGAAATAACTCGTAATGCACAGGGGAACATTGGTGTTTACCCTTCTGCAAAGGAAACTGAAGAAGCCGCTTGGAAAAAGTATTTTCAGGTGCTTGCCAATGCGGTTGATTCACAGTCGCCATTGCATAGTGTTGTATTGATGGGTGCGGATGGTTTTGTTATTGAGCAAAAGAGTTATACTCATGCGATTCCAGTACCGACACCAGAACCGGAACCTGAACCAGAACCGGAGGATGAGCCGGAAGTACCTGAAGTTTAAAAACGGAGGCAGTTATTGATGTTCAAAAACAAAATCTGTAATATAATTAAGGAGGTGGTCAGATGAACACTACCATCGTTACCGCTCTAATCAGCGGATTCTGTGTCGCAATCCCAAGTATCATTACAGTGATAGTTACCTCAAACACCCGAGACGCGGTGAACGAGGAACGCATCAAATTCCTTTCTGAAAAAATAGATGCGTTGAGTGTCAAAGTTCAGCTTCACAACAATTTTGAATCCAGAATTGCTGTAGTTGAACGAGACTTGAAAACAGCTTTTCATCTTATTGATAGTTTGAAAGGAAAGTGAAAATGGACAATCTGACCAATCCGAAATGGTGGGCGGCGGCTGGTATTCGAGCATTGAAAACGCTCTGCCAGACTGCAATTGCCACTATTGGCACAACTGCAATGGTATCTGACGTAAATTGGGTACAGGTCGCATCAACCTCTGCACTCGCGGCGTTTTTGAGCATTTTGACAAGCCTTTCTGGACTTCCGGAAGTCGAAAATGAGAAACATTAGAGAGAATCCGGATGGAACTTACACATTTCTTCTGCACCTGAAAGCAGATGAACGGAAACGTGTAAAGAAACTATCAAAAACGATGAACATGAATGATTTTGAAGCCATCAAGTACGCAATTCAACTTGTGTCTTGGTGGAGTAAAAATGAGATTGAGCCAGAGGAATAATGACAAAATACCGTCAGCCATTTGTAGGGGATTACCAAATTACTCAGCGTTATGGAGAGACTATTACCGATCCAAAAGGTCACACTGGAATCGATTATGCTTGTCCGGCAGGTACGGAAATTCTGGCAAGTGCTGACGGTCTTGTCGTACATGCAGGATGGGATCCGACTGGATATGGAAATCTTGTCATTATCAAGCATAATGACGGCGAATCAACTCTGTATGCTCACCTCTCCGAAATAAAGACAGTAATCTGGAAGAAAGTAAAGCAAGGTGATGTCATCGGTCTTTCTGGTTACACTGGAAATTGCGTACCTGCGGGAGAAGCAGGGGCACACCTGCACTTTGAAGCACGACACGTCTGGAATAACTACAGAACCCACTTTGACCCGATGGAACTGCCTCTGACTAATGTGATTGATACATTTGTGCCATCCAAACCAAAAGCCGAAGTGAATAAGCTGGTTGAGCCATCTGAACTTGGCGAGCATGTCAAAGTGGTATGTCCTGAAGGTGCGAAAGCATTCAATCCTGATTGGAGTTTGAAATTCATCGGTTACTGTCAAGGATCAAAATTGCACTTTACTGGAAAGACAGCGAAAAGACCGGGTTATCCGGAATACACATATTGTGAAGTTTACGAAGAACCGAAGATGTATTATGTAGCCGTCCACGACGGTGAAACACAAATCCTCGATAATGACAAATAGATATGTCCACAGAAATCCAAACCCCGGCGCAAAAAACGTCGGGGATTGTACTGTCAGGGCAATCGCACTCGCGACAGATCAGTCATGGGATAAAGTATATCTCGACCTTTGCATTGAGGGATACGTCCTCGCAGATATGCCGTCGGCGAACGATGTGTGGTCGCAGTACCTTTTGGATCGCGGTTGGATAATGCACAGACTTCCCGACACTTGTCCTCTGTGCTACTCACTGGAAGATTTTTGCAAAGATCATGAGGAAGGTACATATATCGTCTGGACTGGTACACACGTCATTTGTGTAAAATCTGGAAGGTATTATGATGCTTGGGATTCTGGCGAGAAAACAGTTCATTTTTACTTTGAAAAGGAGTAAATGATGTTACCAAATTATAATAGTCCGACAAATTATAGTTATCCGTGGAATTTGTATAATCTACAACCACAGCAATCTCCACAACAGCAACCACAACCACAGCAACCTCAAACGAACAATATGAGTGTGGTTTTTATTCAGGGTGGGGAATTTACTGCAAGCAATTATATGCTCGCACCGAATCAATCTGTTGTGATGATCGACAATGACAGCCGAAAAGTATTTATCAAAACCACAGATGCCTCTGGCATGGCACTTTCTTTCCGGAAATTCAATGAAGAAATTGAACCTGAAAGAAAGGTTCAGGTAAGCAATGACTATGTCACAAGAGACGAATTTGAAAAAGCGATCTCGGAGTTGAAAAATGCAAAGACCACAGTTTCCACGACAAAATCAGCCAAACAGCAACAATAACAATATGAATTTTGCGGAAGGTTTCCGTGACTTTGTGAATGGGTTTCAAGGGAATCCAGAGGAGCCCGTGAAGCAATTATTAGCAAGCGGACAAATGACACAACAAACTTACAACATGTTATATCAGAAATATTTTGAGTATCAAGGTATGATTCAAAAACTTTTCCAAAAGTTTTGAAAATTTATTTTTTTAGGAGTGTAGTTCATGTCTTTGACTACGGATTCCATGTCTGCGGCGGACTTAGCCGCCATTACCGGAAACGGAAGAAACAATGGTTTCGGTTACGGTGGAGATGGTTTTCTTTACTACTTCATGCTGTTCTTCTTCATGCTTTTCGGAAATAATGGTTGGGGCAATTTTGGCAACAACGGTAACGGTGGTTACGGCGGTGGTTTCAACACGCTCTACCCATGGATGAATCAGAGTCAGCAGACAAACGATGGGTTCCGTGATCAAATGATGTTTGATAGCGTCAATGGTATTCGTGATGCTGTCTATGGTCTCGGCCCTCAACTCTGCAATGGTTTCAATGGCGTAACTGCCGCTGTGACAGGCGCACAGAACGCGCTCTCTCAGCAGATGTATGCCAACCAGATCGCGAACATGCAACAGCAGTTCGGTTTTCAGGGCGACGTAGCACAGGGCTTCAATGCTATGCAGGCTCAGATTGCTCAGTATGGCAGTGATGCCAGACTTGCTTCCTGTCAGACGCAGAATGTTGTTCAGAATGAGGGCAACATGACCCGCTTTGCTGATGCAAATAACACCCGCGACATCATTCAGGCGTTCAATGCAGGTATCCAGTCCGTGAAGGATCAGCTTTGCGATTACCGCAATGCTCAGAAGGACGAGACCATCGCTAACCTGCGTCAGGAGCTTATGTTCTCGCGCGGTCAGGCTTCTCAGGTAGAACAGACTGCACAGCTTTTGGCGAACAACAATGCTCAGACCGCTCTGTTCCAGCAGGGTCTGAACAATGAGGTAGACGCACTTTACAATCGGCTTAATAACTGCCCGGTTGGCACTGTTCCGGTGTATGGTAAAACCCCGATTTTCAACTGCAACGGTAACATGAGCGGTTGCGGTTGCGGATGTGGTGCATAAGGAGTTGGCAAATGGGCGCAGAATATGTAACACGAGATCAGGTTGAGAGTGTAGCACTCAACAACGCTATTCCTTTCGTGGATTCTATACCCTGTCGTAAAGGATACGTATATCATCAGAGCGGCACGGGCATTTTTGTCCTGCGCGGAATTGTCAACAATCCGACAGCTTGTTTTGCTCGATACGAAGTTGAATTTACCGGAAATGTTGCTATCCCCGAAGGTGGCACTGTAACACCGATTGCCACAGCTATTGTGGTATCTGGTGAACCGCGAGAAGGGAGCAGGTCAATCTATACACCTGCGGCAGTGTCTACTTACGGGAATGTTACAAGCAGAGCAGTGATCGACGTTCCGAAAGGATGTTGTTTTACTGTTGCCGTTGAGTATGTCAATGGTGCTGTGAATGACCCGACAGCAACACCTACACCACTAATCAATGTGGTAGACGGAAGTCTCAGTATCAACAGGACAGCGTGAGGAAGGAAGGTAAACTTATGGAAGCACTTATGAACTACCTCTGCGACGAATTGGAAGAACTCGATCAGAAGGTGAGAAACGACGGAAAACTGTCTATCTCTGATTTGCAGTACGGAGATGCGGTCGCTCATTTCGAGAAAAGTTTGCTTACAAATGAAGCTATGAAAAAGAGCGATTATTCCTATGATTGGGAAAATCATGGTAATAGTGGCGCGCGCCGCCGTGATTCCATGAGACGATTTGAAGGTCGCAGATACAGCCGTGATGATGCGAAGTCTCACATGACGCATGAACTCGAACGGCTGATGGATAATGCCCAGTCCCAAGAGGAACGTGACGTTCTTCAGAGGGCAGTAAATCAATTGAAGAATATGTAAGATGTTCCGCGAACAAGAGTTACTGGATGCTATTGAGGAGTGTCAAAATGGACTGCCGAAGAATTTTTCGACCTGTGAAAAACTGGCGGTGTTTTACACGATACTCGACCACTTGCAACCGGATAACAAATACAAGATGTCAGCGGATCCTGATCCACGTGAAACAGTGGAAACGGTTATCGGGGACTATGGAACATCCGAATTCTTCTTATCAGTTCAAGGGAAAGAATCGACGAAAGTTTGGTCAATCCTTGGCGAACTGATGGATGCGCTGAAGGTACTCAATCCGAAGCTATACAGCCGGACGATTGAAAGGCTGACAGCAGTTGAATGAAAGAAAAGACGATCCTGAAAATGGATCGTCTTTTTGTGTTTGTAAGATACACAAAAAAAGGGTAAATATTGTATAAATTGCACAAAAAACATCAACTCATTTTGAAAACCGGTACATTATGTGCCGTTTTTGGAATTGAGTAGAACTTTTTTGGCTTCTGAACTTCAACTCATTTTTTATGGTATAATTATCTTGATGATGAAAATCGGCTTCATGTGCCGTGTTCCGCCTCCGGAAGGACTATATCATTAGGTTCAGCGAGACTTTCCGTAAAAGTGTCGCTCTATGAGGGCTTAGTTTAGTGGTAAAACGGCTGTCTCCAAAACAGCTAACGTTGGTTCGATTCCAGCAGACTTCGCTTACCGTTCTCCGAACGCCTCTTAGCAATGCGCACCAGTCGGGGACTATCTCATCCACAAGTTGTGGAAGGAGTTTCTGGAAACGTACTGAAGCAAGCTATGTTTTCTGAGGTTCTGCGGGATTACCTAAAAAGTCCCGCTTGATGCGGGGTGGAGCAGTGGTAGCTCGTCTGGCTCATAACCAGAAGGTCGTTGGTTCAAATCCAACCCACGCAACTTGTAAGTAATTACAATAGCGTAAAAAAAGACGAAATCATTAGTGCACAAATGGTTATGTCTGGATTCTCGCTCGTCCTACGCGAACAGGTTGCAAACTGAACAGAGCGAACCTAGCCGGGGTAGCTCAATTGGCAGAGCAACGAAGATGTGCGCAGTCTTGGGAGTGTATACACTCGCTATCTAAGCCGTAGATACTGGTTCAAGTCCAGTCCCCGGATCACGCAGTACAGGAGAACGTTCGAATCCTTCCGGTTATGGTGAATGCCAACGTCGTATATAGGTTAGTACGGTACTGCAGATGGCGATTTGCCCGAGGAGACAAAGGGGTCTGACTGTAAATCAGATGCGTCATGCTACGGTGGTGCAAATCCACCAATCGCCACAGAAGAGTAAGCGCGATTATACTCTGCTCAATAAAAAAACTATGCGCGGGTTTTCCGACCAGACAGGAATAATAGAAACCGCTGAAAGGCGATTTTTTTATTGTCAATCACTCAATTTTACAAAATTCCCATTTTTGATCGATTCATTCAAAATTGACTGTCATCAATTTTCACCAATTTTCAAAATTCGCTTGACAAATGTATGCATATGTGTATAATTATAATCAATAAAGCAAACAGAAAGAAAAGAAAGGAGAAAATACAATGGAAAATAAAAAGTGGTACGCAGTGATGACAAATCGTGATGATACGGACTGGGGATTTGGTTTTTATGACCGTGATGAAGCCGAACGCGTAATCGCAAATCGCGCTGACGTATATCCAGATAGTTATATCGCAGTCATCGACGAAGGTAACGGAGAAACTGATTGCGATCCGGTTTGTGTTGAAGAAATCTATCCTGATGACTTCGACCGGATTAATTACTGTGCTTATAAGATTATTTCAGCCAAAGATTGGGGATTTCTTGATGAAGAGTTTGCTTATCTTGCTCACTTTGCTGACATGGACAGCGAATGGGCATCTTCTGACGGAGACAACGTAGAAGACATAATCCGCGAAATTGGAAAGAAGCTTGGTTTTCAATTAATATAGAAAAGGATGGGTTGTGATGGAAAATAAAAATTATGTAAAAGAATGGTTCGTTTATAGCGAAATTCTGGAGTACGGTACATACACAAAAACGTATGCTCGTGCATGTCAGATACAACGCGACCTCAAAATCAAAGGTGGTGTTGATGCTAAGATTGAGTACGATCCATACTAAAAGAAAAGGAGTATAAGATGCCGCCATTCAGATTTACTGATATTACAAAAACAGAACGAATTAGTTTTGTAGATGGTTCGACTCGTGAAATGTCTTATGAAAATGTGTGTCGCAATCTTGGATTTGACCCAAAGGTGCATTTTGTAGATATCACTCATACTGGTCAGATAACCTATACAATTGGGAGACCTGATGAGCTTCGAAGTTTGCTCAAAGCATGTAGAAGACTTGGATATATACCGTCAAAGAGTCTCGAATATGATGCGATGACATCTTAAACAGAAAACACCTCTTAAGAGGTGCCGTCTGTTGAAAATGGACTATAAATAGCCACCGTCAAGATTAGATTTGTTTCAATCCACGAGGTTATAAACCTCGACATTGCAAGGCACTGACTCTGACTTTGGGTCACCCCCGCGTTGACGGGGAAAAAGGCTCACTGCCTTGACAGCAAGATTGCTCTTGCGACAATGATTATAGCAGAAAAATTGACGTTGAAAGTCATGAAAAGAAAGGAAGAGTGACATGAAAGCAGATGAAATTTTATTCTCTCATGACAAAAATCAAGATAAATGGTTGCACCGCTGTTTACCAACCGAGCCATGGCAAGATGGTTACGAGGAAGTCAAAGCGATTATCGAAAAAGCCAAAACCGGAGTGGAAGTCGTTGATATGATCCTTAACTCTGACACGCTGAAAGGAACGCAGATTTATGCAGAGCTTTCAAAAATCAGTCCAGATCATTATGAACGGGTTTTTCGGGATCTCGACGGATGGTACGAAACCTATTCTGATGCAGGTGCGCTGAAGATCGGTAGTCGCGGTTTTACAGTGAATGTTCCGAACGGTTATGGTGACGGAGCAATGCATTTTACTGACGTTGGAAAGGGATGTTTCAATCACAGTGTGCTCGATTTCTTCACTGATGTTTCTGGTCACGAGATTGATATTTACGACTACGATTGCACTGGCGGAAATATTGTTAAAACACTCGACGGTTGGTATGGCATCTATTATGGGAACGGTCTTGTTGTGTTTGAAAGATGGGGCGATGCAGGATGATGGTAGATCCTATTGTAGAAGAGCGTTTCGAGTATAAAGGCTATCCGTGTGTGATCCTGTTTATGCCGATGTGCTACAGGTGCGGCTATGTCGGGCTTAAGCGGGGAGTCGCCTACAACACAAAAGAGATCGAGTGTCATGGCGGGATCACTTATTCAGAAGCTTACCTTTGGAAGCAGGATGATCCAGATAAATGGTGGATCGGATTCGACTGTATGCACTATCCGGATGGATTTGATGTCATTTCCGGTATGGAATATTGGCGTGACAATGAAGAACAGTACAACAATTTGAAGAGCATGCTGACAAGATCTGATTATTGTCGTGAGCCTTGGTCACTGAAACGCGTGGAAAATGAGTGCAAATTTATTGTTGATCAGATTGAAGAGGATTTAAATAACAAAAGTTTATGAAAAAACGAATTGGATCAAAATTGTATGATACGGAAACATCTGAACTGATAGCAGATGTTGGTGGTAGCGATCTGTATCGGAAGCGTACACGAGAACGGGAGTGGTTTCTGGTGATGGGTGGCGGCCATATCGAACCATTGGATGATGCACAAGCCCGTGCTCTGCTTGGAGAATCATCGTACATTGAGAAACCGCCAGAAAGCAAGCGGATTATGATTGGCGTGGATCGTCAGACCCATGCAAAAATAGCAAAGATGGCGAAGCGTGACAAGATGAGCATAACTGAAGAAGTCAGGTGGATGGTAGAAAGGTTGGTAGGATGAAAACGCTTGATGAAGTGATAAAGGCAATAGGATGCTGTGACGATGGCGAATATGATAGCGATTGCGAAAATTGCTCGTATGCAGGTATTCGTTTTTGTTGCCGAGAACGGAAAGAAGATGCGCTCCACTACCTGAAAGAGTACCGTGAAGGGAAAAAACTGTATGATGATATTCAAGACTATCACCGGAAGATAAAAGAAAAAATCGAAACTCCTTGGCATGACAATCCGCCGCTCACTTGGGAAGAACTAAAAGAAATGGTAGGTAAGCCGATTTGGATCGATTCTGAAAGCTGTCCGGGTTGTTGGGAAATTATAGAAAGATACAGGGATGACTCATTTTGGAAAGAATGTATAGAAACAAATGATAGCATACTTCGCTTCAAAGATCAATTTGGTGATACATGGAATGCGTACAGAAAGGAAAAGCATGAATAACAGCGAGAAATTTACACAAGTTTTTGAAATAACTGTCACGGAATTATGGGCAATGACGGAAAAGGATTTCCTTGTTTGGTTACGGTCGGAATATGCAGGAAATCCCGTGAAAAATCCTGTAAACAATTCCGGCAGAAAAGCGACACAGAAGATGCTTGATTATGCGAAGGTTATCAGTGAGTGGGTCAGTGAAGAACTCCCTGAAACGGATGACTTCGATGCTTACCATAGCTACATCAGCCGGAACAAGCCTGAATACAAGCGGCAGATCAACAACATGCAGAATTATCACGAAGCTGTCATGGATTCTGATCACGGAGATTGGGGAGATAGAGACTAATGGAAAGTTATTACGAGAAAGAATCTTTACATGACCATATAAAGGGTTATTTGTCGGCTCATACTGTGTCAGAAGTGATGCAGATTGTGACTGATGTCATTGAAGAGTTTGAGTGGGAGAGCGCAGAAAATGAATGAGGAAGAAAAACCTGTAAATTGTGGATGCGGCGGAAGAGTAGCCGTGCTTGTTAGGGAACACCAATTTTATAAAGGTGTAATTGGCTACAGATGTAGATGTTGGGATTGCGGAACACAGACATTACAGCATCGTACTCGCGAAGAAGCGATCAAGACATGGAATAAGTCTATGTGCAGAAAAACCGGAGAATGGGTTACATATGAATATCCAGACAAAGAAAACTGCTTTTATCTCCAATGCTCTGTTTGTGGAAAACCTGCGATCTGGGCTAATGGAGTGAGTAATTTTCCTCCGCGTTTCTGTCCAAGTTGCGGAGCTGAAATGAAAAACCATAAAGATAGAATATCAAATTTCTGATTATAGACAAACCCATGTATCCAAAGGTTGCGAGTAAATCGAAACAGCGCGCGGGGGCGCTGTAACATCTCCGCTGTTGCTACTCGCAACTTTTCCGAAGCCCGGTAAAGTATGGCGAATCAACACCTTGCTTTCTGGGTAAATGACAACGGAGTGGATAAATAATGAAAGAGCATTACGGAGTTCATCTGTAGTGCTTTTTTCATTTTGAAGAACCGCGATAATTGATTTGCGGATTCTATCCATTTCTTCAAATAGACGTTCACTGGAATCGTCATCGTCCTCTGAATTGAGTTGCGAAGATAATTCTGCACGTTCCTTTTCAAGTTCAGTTAGCCTTTTGCCTAAAGTTATTGATGCTTCGTCACTTTCTTCAATGAAACTCGTTATACGAGCGATTTTCTTATCAATTTTAGCAATTTCTGCGTTTATGGCAGAATTATCCACATCATCAGAAAACGGCGATTTGAGACCATCTGTGATATCGTGAAGGTCTTTCTGGAATTGTTCGTCAGACAGTAATTCGATTCCTTTCTCTATCACAAGACTATCCAGAATTTCGCGTCTGAATCCAACATGCTTGTTGTTGCAGTAGTACGTTTCGTACAATCGACCTTTTGCTTTTCTGCGATCCAGAAATGCCTTTTTTCCGCAGACACCGCAGTACAGCATATCTGACAAGAAAGGTCTGTTTTTCGAGAAATGCCCCTGCGGTCTCTCATGTTCACGCGGCGCATACTTATTATATAGTTGGAGCTTGTCAAAAGTATCTTTATCTATAATAGGCTCACAGTAATCATCCATCGTCGTACCTCCGTATGTAAACTGCCCAAAAAGCAGTGTCTTTGTCATCAGACGTTTTATATATACTCTTTGCTTATTTGCAAATATCCCACCAATGATGTTCTTCATCTCATCGAGTGTAGCACCGTTAAATCTCTGGTCAATAGCCTGCCGGATTCGTGGAGCAAGCTCCGGGTCTGGTTCTGCTTTGTAACCAGTGCGAGGCTTGCCGTCGCTGAAAAATCCCATATCGACCTGAACAGCGATCCAACCATCAGGAATATTTGATCGCGGAATCACTTTGTATTTCTGAAAGTTGCTTTGCAATGCTCGGTGAACATCTGCCGAAATCATGTCAGATTGATTTTGTGCAGACGCGAAATACATTGCTTCGACAACCCGCGCGAAAGGACCGTTGTCCATGACCGGCTGTTGCAAACTGTAAATCTTGTAGCCTGCCATGCGAAGCCGTGCCGCATCCAATTGAGCCTGATCCATGTTGCGGTGCAATCTCTCAAAGTCCCACGCAACAATCCCTACAGGCTTTACAACGTTCTTTTTTACATGGAGCAGGTCTGACATCATTTCGAGATAATGCTCTCGTCCTTTGGTGGATCGTCCCGAAACGAATGGATCCGCATATACTTTGATGAGGTCAAGTTCGTTCTCGTCGCAGAATTTGCGGATCGCGGCTTCCTGTTCGTCTGTTGACGTATTTTTCAGACCCTGCTCTTCGCCACCGGAATAACGACAATACGCGACAACTTTGTCGCCTTTTTGAAAAGGTGAAGAATTCATGGTATAATAGATATTGTCATCGTAAATAGATCCCGTCTGAGGAAAACCGCCAGCATTGTGACGCTGGCGGTTTTCTTATTTACTGGATTTAGAAGTAATCATGACGGACTTGAATAACACGACCGCATATTATTACAGGGAGGGATTTTACTTCTTCTGGCGTATAAGTGATTGAGCTATATCTTGGGTTGGTCGGAATGATAGTAATCCCATCTTCATCAATACGGACTCTCTTTATTGTAGCTTCATCTCCATTCAGGCAGATGATAGCCACATCACCGGTCTTTACACAAGTTGTCGGATACACGATCACACGATCACCACTGTGTATTTCAGGCTCCATGCTGTTACCGTAAATATTGAGAGCGAAGCATCCCGGAAAACGCTTTGTAATACTCTCTTCAATTTCTACATAACCTTCGATAATCTGCTCTGCGATACCATCATACCCGGCTCTGATATGCCCGACAACAGGGATTTGTGTTGTACTCGTTTCGACTACTTCCAGATCCTTTATTGTCTTTTTGAGGTCAACTTTTCCGGTCAGTACATCCACGGGAACATCGTAATACTCTGCCAGTTTAGCGATGTTTTCATCAGAAATTTTGAATCTTCCTGATTCATATGCGCTATACATAGGTCTTGACATTCCGAGGACATTAGCAATATCCTGCTGTGACTTATTTTTTAGCTTACGAATTTGCCTTAACGATTCCATCTCACATCTCCTTTCTTATTGACATAATTATAAACTATTTTTGCAATATTGTCAAACAGTTAAAAAAATGTAACCAATTTATTTACTTTACTTGACATTATGTAAAATTATGTTAGAATATAGACAATCAACAAAACAGAATGATTAGGAGGTAACCAGTGGATTTACGACTTGCCAGAATGAAAAAAGGACTGAATCAAAATCAATTAGCCAAAATAGTCGGTGTTGATCCGGCTCTGATTTGTCAGTATGAGCATGGAAAACGTCGTCCAAGTATAAACACAGCGAGAAAGATAGCCGATGCCCTTGATATTTTCTGGGCTGACATTTTCGAGGAGGATGAGAATGATCGACCTGAACAGAAATTGCAGACGGAGCTTGCAGAATGATAGCGAACTTGACAATTTGCCAACCGGTGCTATTTTCGGAATGATGATAACGCTATTTACAGTAGCGTGTCTAATAGCCAAAATGTTTGGCTGGCTATAAAAAAAGGAAAGGAGAAATGATGGGGAGAAATGTTCGAGGTCTTGAATTGACCGCACAGGAAAGTTCCGACTTAGCGCATGAATGGACAATCTCTGACTTGATGGAAGATGAAAAGAGCCGCTTAGAGGGATTGCTGAATGCAGGGAAAATTACCCGTGACGAATTTTTTGACGGCATGGATAGACTGAGAGAAACAGCAGAAAAAAGATATATTGACGACTGCATTACTTCAGAAAGCGAACCATTCAATGTATCTGAATCCGATTGGGATTATTTACAAGAGTATTTGGAGGCTTTCTAATGAGTGACATATCCGTATCTATGGAAGCCGAATCACCTGAAAGCATCATCTACGAACGCGGAAGTGTTTGTAAAAAGCTGACTGGTGTAAACGCAATGATATACCGGCAGATGATTTGGGCATATGGAAAAGCCAGAGCCGTAGAAGAATTCTGGTGGCTCTGGCATAAGAAAGTTGTCCTGTAATCGGACGAATGAGATGTTAAGAAAGATTATACCACAAAATTAGAAATACAGGTGAAATCATGGAAAATACCGAGTTGATGGTCACTAATCAGAATTTGTACATCAGCCCTGTTGTGGGCTTGAATGAAGCAAAAGAAAAATTTGAACAGGTTCGGCAATATACCGCATCCTGTCTAAAGGAAGGTGTTGATTACGGAAAGTTCGCAGGAGTACAGAAAGCATCCCTGCTGAAACCGGGTGCGGAAAAGGTCTGTTCTCTCTTTGGACTTTCAGCGAAGTTTGACTGTGTCGATAAAACAATGAATTGGACTGGAGAAGGTAATCCTGACAACGAACCATTCTTTTATTTTGAATATCGGTGCAATCTTTACAGAGGTGGAGAATTTGTAGCTTCCTGTATCGGATCCTGCAATTCGTGGGAAAAGAAATACCGCTATCGTCGCGGTGAGTTGCTTTGCCCGAATTGCGGAAAACCGCTTCGCAAAAGCAAGCAGGGAGATGGATTTTACTGTTGGGCAAAACAGGGCGGATGTGGCGCGACTTACCAGTCAAATGATCCACGTATCACATCACAGAAGGTCGGAGATGTGAAGAATTTTGATACTGCGGAGCAGGTCAATACTTTTCAGAAAATGGCACAGAAACGTGCATATATCGGCGCGACATTGATTGCCTGTAATCTGAGCGAATACTACACTCAGGATATTGAGGATATGTCCCGTGACAGCATTATGCCGGAACCTGAAATTATGGAAGGTGACTACACTCCTGTACAGTCAATGCCGAGACAACAGACAAATCAAATGCCGCAGAAAAAGGCGTTTGATCCAATCGAATTTCTGAAAACATGGCAGGAAAAATCCACTGTGATTGTCGGTGACACTCAGGTGCAATTACCGAGCATGGACATAAGTTTTGCCGCTGACATTGATACCAGAAATTCTGATGGTACCGTCGTGAAGATGGGTAAACGAGAAGTCGGTGAGCTTGCAGGGATGTGGAAAGCGTACAAACAGCGACTTTCAGACCCGAATGTAAATCAGGAAGACATCCTGATGCGGTTGTCTGCTGTCAATACGATTTTGACGGCGAAAGCAAAAGCACAAGCCGATCTTGAAAATTTGATGTGAGGTTTACGATGACAAACGATGAGCTTATTGCGAAACTTGACGCACTGGCGGGTTTGAAAAGCGCATATGCAATAGCCAAAGCAGACTGGGAAGAACAGACTGCGAGTGTCAAAACGCGGATTGAAGAACTCGAAGATGAAATCACAGCGGAAGTCTTGAATAAAGGCGAAACCGTGAAAACGAATTTGATTTCTGCGATCTGGAACAAGGGTAAAACGACATGGGACGGGAAACTGTTGGAAGGATACGCACTGGCGCATCCTGACATCAACGCCGCTCGGAAAGTCGGTAAACCTACCGTCAGTTTCAGGCTCGCAAAAAATTAGTGGATAAAGACATGCGCGGCATTATGTCTTTTGAAAATCTCCCCATAAAATACTATAATCTCTCTCTTTTTATAGCCAATAGGGCGGAGCCGCGCCCGCCTTTTGGGAGAGATTGGAAAGTGAGAAGGCAATAATGGATTGGTTCAAGTTTCACACCATTTGGGGTGGAGGAATACGGGAACTTTCTGATGCCGAAGCAGGAAGATTTATAAAAGCTCTGATTGATTTTGAGGAGTTTGGAGAATCTCAACCACTTACAGGTGCGGAAAAAGTAGTGTACTCAATAGCCTGCAAACAGTTGAAGCAAGACGCGGAGCGCAATGCGGAAATTTCCAGAAAAAGAGCTGAAAATGGACGTATCGGCGGGCTGTCTTCCAAGCAAAAGGAAGCAAACATAAGCAAAACGAAGCAAAACGAAGCAAAACAAGCAAATGCAAGCAATTGCTTACATAAAGAATTAAGAATTAAGAATACAGAATTAAGAGAAAAGAATATTAATTGCGCTGACGCGCAGGAGTCGGAACAAACATCCGATCCGGAAAGCTCTGATTTTTGGAAATTCGCAAAAGAAAATGCTGAGTTAGCAGAAGCATTTCATGAGGAAACCGGATTGACACCAATAAAAAGTCAGTTTGGAAGATGGGTCAATGACCTTCGTGATCTTGCAGAAGCAGACATCACAGTGGATCGTATGCGTAAAACAGTAGCTTATATGCGGTCAAAGGATATACCGATTTCTGCTCCGGGATCAATTCTGAAAACTGCTCAATGGCTCAAAGCTCGTGGATCTGTTCCAGTAACGAAAGGCGCAACACAATCAGAGCCACAGGTCAATCGGTGGGATAAAGCCAAAGCAGAACTCGAAGCAGAGTTGTCAAGTAATCAAGAGAATTACTGGTATATGCTCTCGTCAAGTCATTCTGGTGAGGTGGTGGAAGTATGATAACAGTCGATGACACAATCAAAATCCTGAAAAAGCTGACAGCAAATTACGGAGCCGAATTTTATAAAGGCACTGATGAAAAGGATGTCATAGCAGAGTGGGCAAGCGACTTTTCAAAAGAAGAACCTGCAGAAGTATTTGAGGCTACTCAAAATTGCATTGATACGATGAGTTTTCGACCTCACATCGCTGACATACGTCATAGGATGGCATTGAATCGGCTTCAGGGGCAAATGACAGCAACAGAAGCATTTCACAAGATTACAAAAGCTGTCAGAAAATCTACTGATCGCGAGTCTGCGGTAAATGCATACAATGAACTCGAACCTATTTTACAAAAGGTTGTCGGTGATCAGCACATTCTCAGAAGTTGGCATAACGTTAGTGAGGAAGCATACCACACCGTAATTATGTCGGCAATCCGAGAAAGTTACAGAGAGCTTGCACAACGGGAAGTTGATTACTACTCAATGCAAAAACCACTACAGCGTTTTGAAAGTTGGCGAGTACCGGAACAGCAGACAGTTGCACTGCCCGAACCGGAAAAACAATTGAGCATTGATGAGATGTTTGACGTAATGGATCAAGCGGCAGTTGAGTACAGGGAAAAGTACAACATGACTGTCAGAGAAGATTTATCCGAGCGTGTCAATGCTTTCAAATCGCCGATGACACCGGAGGATTTGAAAAGGATGGAATATGCTCAACGTGCGAAAGATGTATTGATCAAGAAGTTGAGTATGTAATGACAGAAGACGAGAAGAAGAAGATGAAAGATACTTTTTTCGATAAAACGAAAAAAGATGATGACGAGAATTTTGATAATCAATGGACGCAATTTGAAAGGATGGGATGATGAGAACCGTACCAGAAGTTATTACTAACGGGAAAGACTGGATGTGGCACACGATATGTGCTACAGAGCAGACCAAAATGTACAACGAAGCGTGTGCATCCGCGCTAAAAAAGCTCGATATGCATGATTCGTTGGCGATCAGACACATGAAGTATTTCTTAAGTGGCAAAGATGTCAAAATCAGCAATCTCGGAGAGACTTCAGCGGAACAGCTTTTGATGAGAATCGGGATCTTGCTTGCCGGAAAATCTGACCGAGAAATCGAAAGGATGATGGCTGAGAGGAATCGTGGACGAGATTGAAAAGCAAAAGAAATTAGATCAATTTCGTGAGGTTACGAAAAAGATCGAAGTTGAGAAAAATAAAGATGTTTGGACGGAAGAAGATATTCGCGAGGCGGCGAATAGAATAGCAGAAAGGTTGGGATTAAATGTGCGATGGTAATAAAAGCTGTTACGAGTGTTGGTGGTTCTGCCACGGAAGCGGTCAGTGCTTCCGGACAGCAAAAATGATCGCGATTACATCACCGAAGGATAAATATTGTGATGAATGGCGATTTGATGGATTGGAAGATTGGGAGAGGGAAGATTGCGATCCTGAACAGGATGACACTCTCGTGACAATGGAGATGGTGACCGCATGAAAAAAATAAAGTGCGAATTATATAATGATAACTTTCAGAACTTTAAGGGTTATCACATTCCTAAAGCACAGCTTGTGATTGCTGATATTCCATATAACATAGGGACTAATTTTTACGGAAGTAATCCGGTTTGGTATGTTGATGGAGATAATAAAAACGGTGAATCTGATAAAGCAAGGAAAGCGGCATTTCTTACGGACTTCAACTTCAATATTGCTGAATACTTTCACTTCTGTAATAGGCTGTTAGTAAAGGAACCGAAAGAACGAGGAAAAGCTCCATGCATGATTATTTTCTGTTCATATCAGCAACAGAATATGGTAATTGAGATTGCGAAAAAACACGGATTTGAGAATTATATTCCCTTGGTTTTTATCAAACCAACGAGTCCACAAGTTTTGAAAGCAAACATGCGGATTTGTGGCGCAACAGAATATGGATTGATTCTGTATCGCGACAAGTTACCAAAATTCAATAATAACGGAAAGATGATTCTGAATTGGTTCGAGTGGGAGCGTGATTACAACATTCCGAAAATTCATCCGACGCAAAAGCCCGTGAGGGTACTACAAAAGCTTATAAAAATCTTTACAGACCCCGGAGATGTGGTTATTGACCCATGTGCAGGAAGCGGATCAACTTTGAGAGCCGCGTATGATTGCGGTAGAAATTCTTATGGATTCGAGGTTAGCAAAAAAATATATCAACAGGCAATAGATAAAATGCTTAATTTTGAAGATCAACCAAAAACACTTTTTGACTTTATGGAGGTTGAATCATGTTGTATTTGACAAATTCATTTTCAGTCCATATGATCCCTAAGATGAATTGCGGGGAGTGGGAGAACATCAAAATAAAGCGAATCTCATCAGATGACGCTTGCGGGATGTTGAGAGGAAAGAAATATCGAAGTTTTTTCGGACACGTTGACACGGTCAAATGGCTCGAACGAAGGTGGCACATCCACATTCCAGTAAGCCGCGATTTAGTGGAATTTCGGAAAGGTGACACGATGATTATTGCGACGGTAAATAGTAAACGAATCTGGGAGCAGAATCATAAAAAAAGTGATACTCCGACATTTACCTTTTACCTCGTCGAATATCAATGAGGACTGTCTGTTACGGGGTTGCCCGTGCAGTTTTACCGGGTGAGACCAAACATAATAATTTATGAATGAATATGTTTCGTCTGTTAAATTGTCCAACCAATTCGCGACAATAATCAACAAAAATGGTATTTTCTGCAATAACTCCCGTGTCTGCCACCCGGGGCACGGGATGAAATCAACAGGCAGATTGCCTGATGACTATCGGTGCATAAATAATAATTTATAGAAAGGGCGGCACACCCCAAGCCGCATTACAAATCTATTAATAATAATTAATTCCCCTGCCGGACGTAGCACCGAGTCCGGCGATAAAAGGGGATGGAAAGGATGAGATGGAAAACGAATTGAAACCAGTACGCTGTGGATGCGGAGGAAGCCCGATTATCAGAAACGAGCGAGGAACAGGGGCAGTATACATTCAGTGTGTGTCATGTGGAACAAGGTCTATTGAAACAAATAGAGCCGAAGCCATTCAAGCGTGGAACCGGGCGATGGGTGCGACCGACAATAATGTCGGTAGAAAATGGATTCCAGCCAGCGAAAGATTACCTGAAAAAGACGGGGATTATCTCGTGTGCTTTGACGAAGAATTTCGCAAAGAGAATGATATTTTCGATGAAGTCGGAATTGTTCCATACGAAGAAGATTGTAGCGGTTTCGGATATTGGGTACAGAGTTTCGTGGATGGCGGTTGTGTAGGAGAGGATTGGGAAGAAGTCAAAGTCACTGCATGGTTGCCGATACCTGCACCGTATCGAGGTGAGAAATGAGTGACCTTATCAGCAGACGGGATGCGATTGATGCGGCACTAACATTCCTCGTTGAATATTGTGGTGCGGCATTTGATGAAGATATGCAAAAGATGCTGTGTGAGAGGCTTGATGCCTTGCCCTCCGCAGAGCCAAAGCGGAAGAAGGGGAAGTGGATAGAAAAGGAAGTTTCTACTGTAAGTAAGTGCAAAGTTAAAGAACTTCAATCAGCAAAATGTTCTGTGTGTGGCAAGTATCATACAACACCTTATCTATATTATTTTGGCAATTACAAGTATTGCCCGAATTGTGGCGCGGAGATGAAGTAATGAGTGACCTAATCAGACGAGAAGATGCAATAGAAGCTATCTATAAACTCCCTGTTAAAGTTGATTATTTGGGATACACATGGATGATAGCAAATGATGTACTCAACCAAATAGACGACATTCCATCCGCAGAGCCGGAGCGAAGAAAGGGTAAGTGGCAATGCCGAAAAGGTTCGGATTGTTGGGAATGCTCTCAGTGTCATGCAGTGCTTGAGAATGATGACCTTGGGATGCACAATTTCTACTTTTGCTATCACTGCGGCGCGAACATGATGAATAAGAGTGGGTACATGGATATCGAAGAGGTGCATTATGAGTGACCTTATTAGTCGTGATGCCGCAATAGCGGCAATAGAAAATTCGGAATTTGGCTATACGTGGGAAGTTGAGCAAGCGGAAAATGCAGTCAGAGAATTGCCGATCATCGAAACCAAAAAAGGTGAATGGATCGAATTAGAGAGGTTTTATTCCAAAGGACAGGTTGATGAACTACAGTCTGCGAAGTGTTCTGTTTGTGGTAAATTCCATACAACACCATTTATGTACTACTTTGATAAATTTCGATATTGCCCGAATTGCGGCGCGGAGATGAAGCAATGACAGGAAATGAATATCAAAAATTAGCAATGAGGACGAATGACGGAAAGAGTAAGATTCGTCTTGCGTATGCAATAAATGAAAATGTAATTGATGTTTCTGGTTTGCTCATGGGATGTCTTGGGCTTGCAGGAGAATCCGGTGAATTACTTGACCTTATCAAAAAGATGATATTTCATGGAAAAGGAATTGACGAGGAGCACGCGAAAAAGGAACTCGGCGATGTAATGTGGTATATCGCTATGATCGCTCATTCCTTTGGGTGGAGCTTGGATGAAATCTTCCAAATGAATGTGGATAAGCTAAAAGCAAGATACCCGAAAGGATTCGATACAGAGCTGTCGAATCATAGAAAAGAAGGTGACTTATGATAAACAATTTTACTGACGCAGTCAAAATATAAGCGTGTTGTAGAAAACGGTTTGCAGATGATGGAGGAAAAATGAAACCAATAGAAATTCATGTCGAAGGATATAAAATCGTGATTTCCGAAGATAAAAAAGAGCCGGAGGTGACAAAAGAATTTGAGAAAATCACATATGTGCCATACCCTGTCAATCCAGCCACTCCGCAGA
>Ga0310786_10002849_pt1 | contig 25816 bp, 19 predicted proteins | sample AusTroGonzalo_MG_FD_203881 | JGI IMG/M metagenome (GOLD analysis project Ga0310786, IMG submission 203881) | Bovine rumen microbial communities from tropical cattle in Woodstock, Queensland, Australia - Gonzalo_03 (v2) (version 2) | ecosystem: Host-associated > Mammals > Digestive system >...
GAAAAAAAAGTATACAATCACTGTACTGTTTTTTGAAATCAATATATTGCTGCATAGCAGGTGTATACGTAGTTGACATAATACATTATTTATAAATTTTACCTCCAAAATATCAATTGATTTTTTTAGAACTAAAATGCCGTTGATAAAAATACCAACGGCAATGTGAATCATTCTCCTATAAAGGCTGATATAACCAACCCGAGCACCGATATAATACAGAAAACACCGGCAATTAGGGTGATAATGCTACCTAAAATAGGATTCATAGTGATGTCTGCCATTGAGATAATGGCGTGCACTACCACGTATGCTTCAATTGTGCCATGTATCACCCACCATAATATTGGATGTGATGTAGCAAAATAGCTTTTTCTGAAACCTACTCCGATTAGAATGGGTATGAAACAAGCTCCCAAACAGAAGTAAGTGGCTACAACAAAGCCAAAAACCTTATAAATAAGGTTTAAAACAAATAATTCGCCCATGATACTTGGATTAAATTTGACATTGTATTTGTTACTTATAAGTATAGCTATTATTTTAATAATGTCAAGTATTTATCAAAGCAAAAGACCGACTAAAAAATTGGTCGGTCTATAGTGATTAGTCAACTACGGTTAAAGGCACATGTAACCAGACATTTATTGTTCCCGTGCATACAAAGTATGGGCAGTTGGTGTAGCTGAAATAATTCCACTCTCCATTTCCAAAATAATTACTGTCAAGGATAGTTGAATTATCAAACATATGTTTTTCCCACGAGCACAATTCTAGGATACTATCAATCAGGAAACCCCTATCTTCCAGCATCGATTTCATTGTGTAGAAACACTGAGCTTCTCTCCAAATCGCCGAAGCGATTTGGCTATTAATAATATTTGCTTCTGGATGAATTGTCCTGGCAAATTTACGAAGCTGTCCAACAGTAACTTGCTTTTCCATACTATCCACGTCAATTTGCTGGATTGTCCGGAATAGAATAATGGACGTCAGCATTTCATCTGGATCATAGTCATGATCACGGTTGTCGTTACTAACATCAACATCATAAGGTAGTACATAACCGATAAGATTAGACAAATCTGGCCTAATCTCGAAGTCGAACTCAAATCTCTCACCGTCTTTACTTTTGTAAACAAGTTGTAACGGTGATTTGTTGGGATGATTAACGATATACTTGGCTATAATTTTTGGATCTAAGCCAAGGAAAGAAGTAAAACAATACTTGTCGTCTAGTTTTTTTCTAAGACGTGATGTTTTTAAAAACTTAAGCATAGTCTTTATTTTAAGTTGTTGACAAAGTATTTTTAACAAAAAATTATAAAATGTCAAGTGTTTTCAAAAAAAAACAAAAGACCGACTAAAAAATTGGTCGGTCTTGTGATTTACATCAAATAAGTATGTGTCCACAATGTGGACAATTTGATTCATCGCCATCCAAATTTCCTGAGCAATACGGGCAAGTCTTCTTACTTTTAAAAGGTATATCTCTGCCACAAACTGGACAGTTGTATATCATATTACCATTTCTGGGGATAGGGACTTCGAAATCTCGACCACATGTAATACAGTGCATCGTGATAGTTTCTTCCTTGTCAACGGTACTTTCCTTTATTTCGCAAATTCTATGCAATTTTCTGTAGCATGGAATAAATACAAGGAAAGATGCTACGCATATAATCAACCATAGTAATGGTGATTTATAGCTCACAAAATACCCGATTGGAATGACCACAATTGGGAATTGTAGTATTCCGGTAGCTAAACACCCATAAAGGAAACTGTGATTTTTTGGCCAGGCATTTTGACGATAGCCGAATAACTCAAAGGCTAAATGATAGCCTAACCAGATGAAAAACATCATCGAAAGATCTTTTAATATTGGCATGATACAAATAATTGGATTTGGGTTTGACTTTAAATTTTGTTTTGGGATGAAATAATATATTTTATACAAATAAAGTCAAGTATATCTATGATAGTATGTGAGAAAGTATAATTCCTTTGAAATAAATGTGGTTTTTTTTATAAAATGAAGGAATTGTTGACATTCCTTCAGGCCGATATGTCGGCCAGCTCCCCTATCACGAAGAAACCTCTCCGCCACTTCGTGGTTCCCCTCTCCTATCAGAGAGGAAATTTCTCCCCTGTTAGGGGGAGCTGTTCGCGGAGCTAGTGGGGGTTGTTCACAAAAGAATATTTACACATTCAATAAAAGCACACATGAAAACATTCTCAAAAACTGAATGAAAACAATACGAAAAATATTTTCTACTAGCTGCAGAAGTAGCAAAACAAGCGACTTGTGAAAGAGCAAAATGTGGTTGTGTGATTGTAAAAGATTGAGAAATTATTGGACAGTGATTTGATTCTCCAGCGAAAAACCTTGAGTCTCAGAGGAGATGTACTTGCGACAAAAAATCATACGATTTCAAAGTAACGGACAAGACCTGCTGTATTCATGCAGAACAAAGAGCAATGTTTGATGCACTTAGACATCATCCTGATGAAATAATCGATTCTGAATTATTCTTCATCCGCTTGGATTCAAATTGAAATATAAGCAAGGCATGAGATCCATACTGCACAATTTGTAGCAAAATGGCATTGGATTTATGAGTGAAATATTTTTATTTGCGACATGAAAAATGAATCACCTGCTACGATACAGATGAATATAATACTTTATCTTATCAATATAAAAGTTAATTTCAAAAAAAGCCCCGATTGGGGCTTTTCTTTATTTTAAATCAATTTCTATTCGTTATTTTCACGTCGAGCCTTGAACTCTTCAAACAATTCTTCTTCAGTTTTTTCTACAGTAGTTCCAGAAAGTTTCTTTTCAATTCTATCTAGTTGTTCAGTTAATTTTATACAAACATCTGAATCTGTAACAGTTTGTGCAGGGCAATTACAAGCAGCTGGTTCTGCAACTTCACAATCTGCACAATCTGGACATTCACATGGTTCACAAACTGGTACATCGCATTGTAATTCAGGACATTCTTCACCAGAATAAATAAATGATGTAACTTTTTGTGCTAAAGGTTGATTAAACCATTTCATATACAAAACAAATCCACATATTAAGATAATCCAAACAATACTAGTCCAAAATACTTTTTTCATTAGATTTTTATTATGTTATAAAAATAATTTTTCAAAATCTTTTGGCATTGGTGCTTCGAAAGATAATTGTTTTCAATCAATATCTACAAAGCCATACCTACTACAGTGTAACATTTGTCTACTAATTTTCAACTGTTTGTACAATTTTCTATTTGCAGCTGGATTTCCATAGATTATATCACCGAGAATTGGTAGACTTTCACTAGCTAAATGCACTCTAATTTGATGCATCCTTCACGTGTATAATTTCACTTTTACAAGAGATACTTCTCATAAAATTGGATTGTTTTTGCTTCTTTGATTCCAAATTTCTGTCTTTGCATCTTGTCCAGTCTCTGAGACTTTCATGTGCGAACTTCCAAATTTTTTACTATAAAATCTTTCAAGTTTTTTCTCAATTATTTCATGTTGTGGTGCATCTCACAGACAAAATGCTAAATATTCTTTGTCGATTTCTCTATCTCTGATAATCTCATTTAAGTACTGCAAAGCCTCGTAATTCTTTGCTCAGACCAAAACGCCGGAAGTATCTTTGTCTAATCTATACCCGAAACTTGGTTTGAATGTATCGTTTCCATCTCGAGTTCAAGTGAGTTTACAATATTGTTCCAGATAATCGTTCATACACAAATCATTTTCATGTCTATTGCTTGGATGAGCTACAATTCACGCAGGTTTATTGAAGACTATCCAATTTTCATCTTCATAAATCAAAATCTTTTTTATATCTTTCAAATCAAGTTGTTTGATTTTATTTTCCTTTGGTACTGCGATTTTGTCTGGTTTCTTATCTCAAGTTTTGATATTTGTAAATTTTATTTCATCACCAAGCAAGAGTCTATAATCTCATTCAACTCTCTTATTATTTACAAGTATTGCTCATTTTCTGATTCGAGAAAAAATATCACTTAATTTGATCTCAGGATATGGTTTGAAATACTTTCTCAGATATCTATCCAACCTCTGATTTGCTATATTATAATCCACCTTTTTTAATTTCAAAATATCTCACTAAAGTATAAAGTATCTCTATATTAAATATTATGCTTGAAATTTCAAAGCAAATCTTTAAATTACTATTTGTCATTCTTGTTATATGGCGGTTGTAGCTCAATTGGTAGAGCAACGGACTGTGACTCCGTGTGTCGTGGGTTCGATCCCCATCAACCGCCCCAGTAAATAAAAATGTTGGTTCACGAACCTGCATTTTTTTATTTATCTAAAAATTCAATTGATTTTTTTGAAGTTTAAAATATACAGAATAAAATTATTTTAATATTAAACAAATCACACATGAAACAGACATTAACAAATTTAGCAAAGGCTTTCGTTTGAGAATCTCAAGCTAGAAACCGCTATACAGTATATGCTAGTGTAGCTAAAAAAGCATGATATTTACAAATTGCAAATGTATTTTTGGAAACAGCTGAACAAGAAAAAGAACATGCAGAACGATTTTTCAAGATGATGCAAGAATTTGTAGCAAAAGAATGATGAGAAATACCTAGTATAGATGTAGAAACTACTACTATGATAAAATTTGGAGATACTTTGATGAATTTGGAAACTTCTATAAATGGAGAAAACGAAGAATGGACAGCAATGTATCCAGAATTCGCAAAAGTAGCTGAAGAAGAATGATATCCTCAATTTGCTGCAAGAATCAGAGCAATCATGGTTGCAGAAAAACACCACGAAGAAAGGTACAAGAAATTGTATGATTTAGTAAAAAATGACAAAGTATTTACTAGAGATGAAGAAATATATCGAGTTTGTACAAAATGTGGATATGTTTGGAAATGAAAACAGCCTCCAATGGCTTGTCCATCTTGCTGACATGAAAAAGAATATTATGTAAAAATGAACGAAGATTTCTAAATAATAAAATATTTCTAGAAGAGGGCCAACAAGTATGTTGGCCCTTTTCAAACATCAACAAAAAATTATTTCTTGCAATAAAATTTAGGATTATTATTTATTAAGTGTTGATTTGATAAGTATTAAAATGGATATTTATTTAAAATGATTTTATTGATACAAAAATTTTTGAGATGAAGTACTCCTTTTTTGATTGTTAAATTATTTACAAAAAGAATATAATCCAAATAAAATCATTGTCGAAGTATGAAATATTGAATGGATACAAAATTGGCTAAATGGAAATAAAAACTACCTACAAGATGGGATTATAGACAAATTAGACTTCGTAGAAAATAAGGAAATAAGCAAAAGATTTAGACAAATTTTGTCTTTTTTTTGAATAAATAAATATAAAAAATACTTCAAAGTTTTTTGATGATGAGAAGTTTTGGATGAAAGTAGAAAATTTCCACATGATGGTTGGAATCTAGTATTACTACACCATTATAGTATCAGAAAATGAAACTTCATTTTGGTTGGATGAATATGAACAAACGAAAAATTTAGGACAAAATATTTATTCAAATATATCCTGCACAAAGCTAAAAAGATTATTTGTAGGGAAAAAATATCGTACGAAAGAGCTATTGCTAATTGATGAAAAAATGCAATATCTTATGAAGATTTTTCAAAATGAATATTCGCTTCGCTATACTCGCAATGACAGAAAAACAATATTTTGATTAATATTTCTCCAAAATATTTCAATCAAGACAATATAGAAAAGATAAAAAAATTTGTATGAAAACACAGTTCTGATTGCAAAAAAATATTTTTTCCAGCCGATATAAACATCGACAAGGAATTATTTACCGAAATTAGAAAATCTATTCCAGATTTGGAAATTTATGACCGAACAAAGCATAGTTTGAAAGATAGCGTTGAATTATTTTCAAGCTGTAAATGATGAATTTGATCTAGATTACATTTTCTGTATCCATTGAAAATATTTGGAAAAGATTTTGAAAGCATATCTGACTCCGACAAAGTAAAAAAAATAATGAATAATTAATTATTTAAAATTTTTATTTAAAAATTATGTTATTCATCGTTTCATTAGCAATATTTACGGTAATAATCACTGTCACTGAAAATATTTTTTTGGCTGTGATAGCATTATTTTTGGTTATTGCTTGAACTACGATAACAAATAAATTAAGGAAAAAATGAAAGATTCGGCAAAAAATATGATTGATTTTTTTTGCTTTTGTTTTGGCTATTTCAGCAACATTTATCAAAGTTTCTAGGTATGATAAAAAAGTAAATACTATTTCTACATCAACTTGATTAATTTATGAAAATATGGAATGACCACAATGATCATACTTTATCTGAACATGAATAATCTCGGATATTTATTCTTATCAGAAATATATTTTTCAAGATTGATGAGGTCGTGAGTATTTTTTGCAATCTGAAAAAACGTACAAAATTTGAGATGAAATTTGGTTAAATTGATATGTATCACTTGGTTACACTTGAGCAAAAGATATTTTTGATTTAAAAAAACAATTTGAGCAATTTAAAACAAGACCTGATTTCCAATCAATTTTTCATTATGAATTCAATTATCCAAAATGGGAAATGATGAAGTGATACTACTGAACTATTTATGAACAAAATTCAATAAAAGTAGATGACACAGAAATAAATATCTCTTTCATCCAAAAAATTAGGAAAAATTTACAAGAAATGATAATCTCAGCATATTGAGAGACACATCAAGCAGGACTTGTTTTGGGGATGTTAGTATGAGATAGATCACAGATTCCAAGTGATGATTATCAAACCTTTGTCGATTCATGACTTGTACACATAATAGCTGTCAGTGGATGAAATATCATAATGATTGTTGTTTTTCTGTCAGCAATACTTTTTTTCATCCCTTTTTACCCAAGAAATGCTATAATACTTCTGACTGTGATATTATATTCGCTTGTCTGCTGACTTGATAGTTCAGTATTTAGAGCCGCAATAATGTGATGACTATCACTACTAGCATTATTTCGATGAAGAGAAATCGATATATGGAGAGCTATGTGAACAGCATTTGTAGTTATGCTCATTGTAAATCCATATTTTTTGAGTTATGATGTCTGATTTTTGTTAAGTTTTTCAGCTATAATTTGAATTGTCTATTTCTCTGCTTTTGTAGACAAATGGAATAAAAGATTTTCAGAAAAAGAATTAGAATCAAAAAACATCACAAATAAAAAACAAAAATTAACTTTCAAAGAAAAATCAAAAAAATTCATCAGAAATTGTATGAAAAATTATGTAGAACCAACACTTTGAGCAACTATTTGAGTTTTGCCAATAATGTTGTTTTTTATGTGATGAACGAATCTTTTGGGAATTGTAGCAAATTTTTTCGTAAGTCCAATCATAGCAATAGTAATGATTTATGGGTTTATAAGTACAATTTTATTTAATATTTTGCCTCGAAATATTTTCATATTGCCTGAAAAATGGCTAATAGACTATATTTACTGAATTTCACAAACCACAGCAAAATTTTGAATCTATTTACATGCAAATGGAAGTTGGGTTGTTTATTTATTACTGATTTTATTTATTTTCCGGATTATTTTAAAAGAATTAGAAAAATACCGCTGATAAGAGCCCGAAGGATTATCAGCGGCGGGGATAATATGAAGATAAACTCGACCGTTATTCTTTGCCCCGCTATGACGGGCGGGGCTCTGCTCAAAACCGTTGGAAAAAACAAGCGTCTTCAACTGTCTTGCTATGTATTATAGTGATTTTTATTAATATATCAAGGAAATAAACTATAGAAATTATATATTATTCTCCAAACAAAAAAGACCCACTTTTGTGGATCTTTCTTTCTCTGTGTAGACAACCCCCTCGCCCTTCGGGCACTCCCCCTATCAGGTTTACCACGCATAGTGTGGGTAGAAATTTGCTCCCTGATAGGGGAGCTGGCGAGCGGAGCGAGGCTGAGGGGTTGTTGACGGGGATTTGTCAATAAAAAAAAGAGCAACCTCGCGGTCGCCCTTTTTTATTGAATCTTTTTAATCTCTTGTAAAATGTATGATTTTCGTTGATTATAATCTTTTTGTGTATCCTTTTCTAACGCTATAATTCGTACTAAAATATCTATTCAATCTAATGTGCACAAAATTCTCCGTCTTCAAACTCTAGTCCTTTTTATTCATTGTCAAATTGCTTTAAATTGACCATAATTTCGTCAAACTTTCTCTATTTCTTTCAATTCTTTTGTGACATTTTCAAAATCTTTACGTTCATATTTTTTCATATAATCAAGAGCCTCGATAGCCTTATTTTTTAATATTACTTGTCACATGATTCCAAATAATCTTGTAAAGAAACAGATTTTGTATCATGTTTCATCGCTTCATGAACCAAATCAATGTCTTCTTGATCTTTTTTATACTCCCATATCTTTTTTAATCGGTTTTCCCATTTTCGAGTAGAAACTTCTCATACTAACTCTTTTGGGACCTCTAATTGTATAGTTGTCATTTGAGTGTAATAAATGATAAATACTTGGTTTATTTTAACTATTCCTTACACCTTTTCAAGAAAAAAAATCTGGTATAAACAACCCCCTCGCCCTTCGGGCACTCCCCCTATCAGGTTTACCACGCATAGTGTGGGTAGAAATTTGCTCCCTGATAGGGGAGCTGGCGAGCGAAGCGAGGCTGAGGGGTTGTTGATGGGGGATTTGTCAACAAAAAAAGAGCAACCTTGCGGTCGCCCTTTTTTCTATTTTAGTCCAAGTGTGAACTATTTATTATTAGAGAAAACTCTCCATGAAATACCATTAACTTTAAAGTAGTCTGCATAAGCACTACTATTAAATTTATATGTTTTTGGTGTTACTCAGTCATCAACATCATACCATATTCCTCTAATTGTTTGTGTAGTTGTTGTATTATCGATTGTAAATTCATCACCATCGCTAAGTTCTGTTCATAAACCATCTATTGTTAAAGGTGTTCATGAATAATTAGCAGTTGTGTATAATATTAAACTATCAACTACATAATCTGGATTGTATTTCTCTACTCATAATGTGTAATGAGTATAATCACCTTCATCTGTTTGAGAAGCAATATATACTAAAGCTTTAGCATAAGATTTAGTAAATGTCTTAGTTGCTGTACCATTAGCTGTTACATCTAAAACAACATCTCCATCTTCTTCACTCTTTAAAACAACTTGAACATTAAGTCCAGATGCAGGAATCTCTTCATTGATTATATAATCACTGGTTGTAGCAGTAGGTGCTTCTGGATCAAATTCAACTCAATTAACTTTTAATCTCAAATCACCAATTGTAGCACTAGCAGCAGTTATATCTAAATTTAATTTATCAAGATATAATCATTCTTGATCATTTGATGGTTTAACTGTGAATTCAGCTAATGTAGTATTTTTAGCCTTCAAAAGAACAGTATCTCTTGTTGTAGCAGCTGAAATAGTAACAGATCAAGCATCTACATATTCTATTGTTACTAAGCTTGCTGAAGCTGCTCAAGCTGGGTTATCATTTGCATCTTTTCCTGAAAGTTTAAGATCAAAATCATAAGTAGTTCCATCTGTTTCAGGATAAGCTTCAGCTTCAACTTTTACTGAAACTGATTTTCCATTTCTAACTAATACGCTTGAGAATTCTTCTTCTAAACTTGTAGAATATGCATCAATATTAGCAACTTCGTTACCATCTACATATATGTAGAATGTAAGGTCTCAATCAGCTTGAGAGTATGCTACAGCTGGTATTATTTCTGCAGTATCAAGATATACATCACCTTTCTTAGCAGTATAAGTTCCTTCAAATACAGTTTTTCTAGAAGTTTCTGATGCAACAAATTGGATATTTTTAGTTAAATCATTTTCTAGAGAAGCTTTAGATGCTTGGATTGTTACTTTTGTTGCAAAAGATATAGATCCAGCAACTTCTCCAACTTTGATAGGTTTTTTTGCATCTACATATCTAGCTGTTCCATTTGCTATAACATTTTTATTTATTGTTGGCTTGAATGTTATAACAGTATCTTGTGTGGCTTCATCGTCAATATCAACTAAAATTTTTACTTTTCCAGCTTTTTCAACTTCTACATTATCAAATACAAATGCTTCTTCAGCTTCATCTGTAAGTTTTACATCAATTCCAGCCTTTGTTGTTGCGTCTGTATATAATTCATAAAATGTAGATGTGTCTAAAACAGTATCTTTAACTATATAAACATTACCAACAAATCCTTCTGTACTGTTTTCAACAACCTTAACTGTTGTTGTAGTTGTATCTTGTGCAATAACCATTGCTTTTCCATTTGCTCGCTCTTCAGTATGATCAGCAGGATTATAAGCAGTAAATGTGTAAGATCTACCTTTAGTTGCTTCATATTCTTCTCATGCTACTAATAATTTCATAGTATTAATATTTCCTTCACCATTTTTAGCAAATACACCGAAACTTACTTTATCAATAGCTTCTGATAATTCGATATTTCATTCAAGAACTACTACATCATCAGATCCTTGAGCAGCATCAACATTTCCTAATTTTGTATTAGTTAATTTGATTTTACTTCCTTCGAATGCATGTGTAGCAGTACCAGCTACAGATCCTGTTGGTGATACTCTAGCTCACGTTTTCTTTTCAGTCATTCTGAAATCTGTTCCAGCTATAGCAAATTTTGCATCTGTTCCGTACTCATCAAAATCATCAAGAGCAATAGTAACAGTAAGTGTTACATCTCATTTAGCAGCAAGTTCATATGCGTCAAATGATATAGTTAATTTATCATTATCTACAGTGTAGTTAACACCTTTAAGTTCTGTTCCATTAGCAAGAACTTTAACACCATTCAAGAATTCTTCTAAATCTAAACTTCCATTATTTACCATTGTAAATCAATTTACTGTAACAGCAGAATTAGAAGCTTTTAATTTAAATTTAGCAACTTGATAATATTCTCCAGCTTCGTAATTATAATTTTTAGTTGCGTCTTTATCTGTAAGTGTTACACCACTAACAGCTGTATAATCAACGATTTCGTATTCATAAGGAGTGTAATCTTTAAGTTTTACATTTTCAGCAGTTGATTCTACATCAACAACTTTAAATCCAATACTAGATGAAGTTACACCAGCTTTTAATTGAAGAACTATTGTAGCGTTGAAGTTTCCATCTACTTTTCTGTAATCTTTCTTTATAGAAAGAACTACTTGATCTTTAGAATTAACTGTTTTAGATTCTGCTATGATGTTTCCATCTGAATCTTCTAATCGTACTCATTCAACATCAGCACCATCAGAGTATCCATATCTCTCTAATGTGATTTTTGTTATAGAAACTTCTTCTGATGTTTTGAATTTAAGAGTATCTAAATCAGATATAGCACCTTTAATAGCTTTTCTTCATGTTGTAGCAGTAGATGTTATTTCTAAATCTCCAGCTTTTACAACAGTTGGTTCTTCAGGTTCTTCTGGATTACCATTACATTCAGCCATACAAGCTGTTATGTCAGATGATCCAAAACATGCTAATAATTCGTTCATTGAACATCCTTCGCTAGCTGTTGTATAATCTTCGTCTGCTCTCATCATCATTATCATTACCCATTATTTATCACCAAGCATAAATTAAAGTTTTTTAAATAGGAAAAACATAGACAAATGTCGACATATATAAAATATCTCGTATTTTAGCTACTTTTTTCAGTTTGTTATTGCAATTGGATGGGTCCTTGCTCTAAAAATTAGGCAAAATATTTTATCTAGTGCTAATATTATAACTTAAAAAGTAGCACGAATACTGCCAACTTATCACGCTCTTTACTTCAATGTCTTATTTGATAAGCATTCCTAATGGTATGATATAGTGTCCGTATCAAAGAGAAACCTACAATCTCTTGTGCTGTTTTTCCATCTCCATTTTTGGATATATTAACGAGTTACCAATATATCTTTTAAAGAAGATGGAATTGATTTATTTTTATATGTATCTTGGATTGTTTGGTTGATTTTTTCTTTGCTTAAACCATTTAATAGTAAATTATTTATCAATGGAGAGACTGTCGTGATTAAAAATTTATCTTCAGAATAACTTTGTTTGTTTTTGTAACAATTATGGATTATTTTTAGTAACTTTTCTCCACATTTTATTTCTACTTTTCTTTTATTTTTTAGATTTACTAAATTTTTGGTTTCTTTGTTTACTCAATAAAAAAGCATCAATAATTTTTTATATAATCTAAAACTAGGGTTGTGTAGTTGAAATCCGTACATTCGGATGTAGATAAATTTTTTTATAATTCATTTTTTATTAGACATTTTTGATGCTTTCACGATATGTCATCATCATGATGTGAAATTTTCTGGATATCGTCATACGAAACCGATAAATTCTCTGGAATTCATCTGATAAATATCAAATCATAATTCACTTATGATTAATCAAATTTCTATATCATTTATTCATGTAAATTTTGGAATGAAATATCATTCTTTTTCCAAAATATTCAAAATTCATGAAATTTTTTTTGTGATGCTTTCCATCTCATTTACAGTTAATTCATAGTGCTGAAGCTTAAATTTAATTTCTTCTAAAATAAAATTATCAAAATATTTTCATGTGATTTGATCAGTTTTTGAGCAGGATTCTTTCTTTCATCTTTGGTGTATATTGTCATAAAATTCAGAAACTTTTGAGATAATTAAGCTACTTTTTTGTCATTTTGACGCCACATTTCTGTATTTTTCTATAAATTCATCTTTCGACATATCCAATATTTCTCACCTGGAGAAATTGTTTATCAATAATGATTCACTACTAGCTCTATGTTTTATAGAAAAAATTCATTTTAATTCTGGGAATAATCTTTCTTTGCTCATGTTTATACTAGTCATGAGACTAGATTTTAATGCTCTCAAAGATGCTAATCTCCTAAATAATAAGCGTAAAGAATCTCTTTCATTACTAAAACTTCTACGCACAAAACCTAGTGGACAGTTTTTTCTGAAAGGATTATTTATTGATTCTAATTTATGTTTATCGTCCAAATCTTTCAGTGTGAGTGCTATAATGATAGCATCTATTTCATCATTTTTTGAGTTTCATTTTGCATAATATTTCCTTGCATTGCACGTTAAATTTGAATTTAGGATATAAGTATTTGGTATCCTATCATCAAAATAATTCATAATATCATGACCATATATTCATGTATTTTCAGTGCAGAAATAAATATCATTTTCATTCACTCAATACAGAATTAAATTGATAATAATGCCTTCTATTTGTTTAAAACCCGTAGCAGTATTGTCTATCGTTCATAGATAATATTGCACATCTGGATCAGACAAAGATATTCACACATCTAATACATTTTTTCATACATCTATCCCAAAGTAAATCGATTTTTCTTTTTTTCATTCTCTCACAATGTTGTACAGTTCTTGTATTTTTGATTTGTTTAATATTTTCATTATGATTAAAAAATAGATAAAAAATAATTTAAAATGAACAAACTTCATAAAAATAGATATTGATTTTATCATGATAATTTAGTAATATAAAGAAAATTTAACTAAAAATTAAAAAAAGAATGGGTGTAATAAAACGAATTAAATCTCTATTTTCGAAAGATCAAGTCTTAGTTTTGTCTGGATGATGATTTAGATGATTTTATACAATTTGAGTTTTGAAATGACTTGAAGATTTAGGTTTGGACAAAAATATCAAAACAGTATTTTGAGTTAGTATATGAGCTATTGTTTGAACTTTACGAGCCAGTGGAAAAAAGGCAGATGAGATATATGAACTTTTGTGTACTATGACATTGTGAAAATTTTATAGTAACGATATTTTCAGAAAAACAGGATGATTACTATCAAATAAAAAAATTCAGCAATTGATAGAACAATACATACCAGCATCTTTTTCAGATTTAAAGAAAAAAATGTACATCTGAGTCACAGATACATACACAGCTCAATATCATCTATTTACTAGTTGAGATTTACAAAAAATAGTACTTTGAAGTATGTCTATACCATGAGTGTTTCCACCTGTAAAGTACAAAAATCATTGTTTAGTAGACTGATGAGTTTTAAATAATTTCCCAGTAGATTTAGCAAAAAAGCATTATCCACGTAGCAAAATTATCTGAGTAGCACTAAATTGGTTTACTAAAAACCAAGAAATTAGGACAGTAAAAGATAATTTAATGGTAAGCTACGAAGTACTTATGAGATCAAAATTATTAGAAAATACGGAAAAGGTAGACATATTATTTTATAGAGAGATACCTATCTGAGTATTATCTTTAGATAAAGAAAAAATGAAAAAGGCATACAATATGTGATACAAAGATTGTATGAAAAAATTCTGAAAATAAAAAACTCCGGACAGTGTCAGGAGTTTTTTTTCATTCTGGGAATAACAATTAAATATTTTTGAACTTGTACAATTCTACTCAGTTAATCATATCATTCTTTTCGTCTTTTTGTCGCTCATTTGACTGTACAATTACCACTTTGTCATCTAGAGAAATATTTCATTTGAAGATGATTCTAATCATTTCTTTTCATATTCTTTTCAAGTTTTCATAGTCAAATGATTCTGAAATTTTGTATCATTTTACTCATCGAATCATATTTAAGTATCTGTATGTTTCATCAGATTTTGTGAAGGTAATCACAGGTACTCTTGGTGCCAAAGAAGATAATCTAGCTGAAGTATATCAATTATCTGTGAAACAAACTATAGCTTTGATGTCCAACTCTTTTGTAATCCTATACGCATTGTAAATAATATAATCTCTTACTACAAAATCATCATCTTGATCAAATCTTTCTTTTGTAGTTTCAGGACATTTTGGCTCACATTTTGCCAATAATTCATAAACTTCCGTGATGATATCCAATGTGTCATCTTCTTTGATTATTCGCTCTATCACGAAAGAATCTATAGCACTATCACAGAATTGTTGGATAGCTTTTTCATCTCTGAAAGGATATTTTTTTGATTCAAGTCATGAAATAAATGTCACTGAAACTGGTTTTCATGTAGCTTTAATCCTATCAATCAGCTGTTGCATTGTGAGATTTCTTTCTTCCATATCTTTTTCCAATTTGTCAAAAACAAAAATAATACCATCAGCTACAGCATTGATAGCATCTAAATTTCTCAATCATTCTGGTGTTTCTATCTTTGCTATGATTTTCATATTTCATTTATTATTATCATTCAAGAAAGATTTCAAAGACAAAACATCATCAGGTGATTTGACTCATGAAAGTGCTATCATGTGTATTCCATGCTCTATTCACCATAATATATCTTTTTTATCTCTTTCAGTCAAAACTCCAAAGTCTATTTCATTTTCTGAAAATCTAACTCTATCAAATTGAAAAAGAGTTCATCATTCGATTACTTTACAGTCTACATTATCTTCAGCTTTTATTTCAGTTATTTCAAGTAATATATTACTTTGTTCAAATTTTATCTTTGCTCAAACACCTAAATCTGCTAGTTTTTCATAATCGATGAAAATTATTTTATCATTTTCTTGAGCATATTCAGAATAATCTACATTTACAATATCTCATTTTTTCAGATTTACATCTAGCAAATTTTTTACTCTGATATCACATCATTTTGTTTCCATCATGATTGTCTTGCTATTGTCTAATTTCATGATAGTTTCGATGTATTTTTTGTTATTATCATCAAAACCTCCAGACAAACTAATTCTGAAAACATCTACCATGTTTATTACTTTTGACAATACTGTCTCTTTTGCCAATGTTGGTCAAACTCAAGCAACGATTTTTGCAAAATTGAAATTTCACATGTTGAAAATTTACAAAATAAATTTTTTACCATGTCATCCTGAGGAGCAAAGCGACGAAGAATCTCGTCCCCCTTTTGAAGGGGGATAAGGGGGTTCAAAAATAAAACCTCCCCAACCCCTCCTTACGAAGGAGGGCAATTATATTCTTCACTTCGTTCAGAATGACAAATTATACTAAATTTTATCGTAGTCTATCAAAGTAAATCCTTTTGATACAATACTTTTTACTATATTTTTGTTCTTTACAACTACTTGTGCATGGCTATTTGTCTGTGTGTGAAGTAATTCTTTTCCTATCATTACATACACATTTCTATCTACATAATGCCTTGGGAAGTAAATCACTACAGAATTACCATTTTTTTCTGTCTGTACATCTATATCCAATATTGGCAAATCTTCAAAAGTTTGTACGTTAATTCTAAGTCCCAATTGGTCTTCTATTGATTGAATGTTTTGTCATCATTTTCATACTATTGCTCATTTTTCAGATTTTGGAACAAACAATTGTACTTTATCTCCAGATACTTTTGAAATAAAGCTGCATGGCAATATTTCTTTCAAAATATTATCTATAGAAAGTTTTGCATAATGATTCAATTTTCATCATTTTTCTTTTGTTTGGATTTCCTCTCATAGTGGCATTACCACAATTTGTTCTCCAAATGAATATATTTCATATACGATTTGTTTATCAAAGAATGATGAAACTTGAATTACTGGCCTAGCCAAATCATCTGATTCCATTCACTCTGGCACTTTTACAGTCAAATTAAGTTGTAATATTTCCTTAATTTCTCATTTATCTATGAAAATCACAGTATCAATTACTTGTGGTACAATTCACATTTCTATAGTTCCCAAAAATCTCTGAATACTGTCTACAGGTCTAGTAGCATGTATTACTCAAATCAATCAAATTCATGTCAATCTCATGTCTTTGTAAAGCTCGAAATCGCTAGTATTTCTAACCTCATCGTATACAGTATAATCAGGTCTTGATAAAAGCAATATATCTCTTACTTCATCATGAGATCCATATGTGAAACTATATTGTACTACATTTTCTGGTACCATCAAATCACGAGGAGATTCGATAGTTTTTATTATTTTATTTTGATTTTCATACAATTCTACCAATGCTTGTGCAAATGTTGTTTTTCAACTTCCAGGTGCTCATGAAACTAATATTCCCTTAGCAGAATTTTTGAATAGATCCAATACATCTTGATCTAATTTATAATCATCTAATGATAGTTTTTTGATTGGTTTTACTGCTGTAATTTCCAAACCATCTGACAATGGAGGATAAACAACTACGATTCTGTATGGTCATAATTGGATTACTTTTGACATTTGTCTGTCTATCTCGAGTATTGCATCATCTCTAGATTCTACTTCTTTGAAAATTTTATCAATCAAATCACTTACCATATCTTTGGTCATTATTTCTTTGCTAATTACTGGATTTCGTCCATCTGGTCATCAATTCTTTTTCAAAAAAGGATTTCATTCTTTGATGTGGATGGACATAGTATTATTATCAAAATATTGATCCAAAACACTTCAGCATCATTTTATCTCTTGCATTTTGTGTTGTTTTGTATGTAAAAATTTGCTTTTAAAAATTTTCTGAGTAAAATTAGACAACTCTATATATTGATTTTCAAAAAAAATTCAATAAAAAATCAATATTTGGGGGTTTTTCGTATTTTTTATAAACAACCTTGATATATGATATTTCATGTAGTTGCTATTAGAGAAATTTCAGAAAAAAATTATACGATGATTGACGTATTATGTTTTTGAATTACTGAAGAAGAAATCAAAGACATTTTACACGAATATAAATTAATTACTCTTGAATTATATCCAATAAACAAAGATAAAGCTAAAGAATTTTGAAAAATAGGTGTCCTAATAAATTACAAATGAAAAGAAATTCAATTACTGTCAAATGCAACAGATTTGGAATGATTGGCTTATGGTTTATGCATCATTTGATTTAATATAGAATATATTAATTTTATTGATGAACGTAAGGCATCTCAAATGACTGTTGCAAAGGTCATCACCTTAGCTAGAAGAGATGCTAAAAAACGAATCAGTCAACAAGAAGCTTTAAAAGAAGCTCAAGAAAAGCAAGATGAAAAAATTTTTAATGATGAAAAACTAGAAAAAATATTGGTATTAGTTGATATTTTATTGAAGAAAATACCTGTTTTTATCAAAAAAGTGGGAGATTCTTTACCTAAAAAAGATTTGGATGTATTATTAGAACAATGACAAGAATTAAGTAAACTTAAAATGTGAAGAAACTTAGAGATGTTATCCCTTCTTTTATGAAAAGCTTATAACAATTATAACAATTTAGAACAAGAATATTTAGCAACAAAAAGTGCTGTTGATACTAATATTGAATGATCTGAAGAAGCCTCGAATATTAGGTTTGTTACTTCTGAAATACAGAAACTTGAAAGAGCAAAAAATATGTTGAAAATTTGATGAACTACATGATGAGCTGATATGTTATATGCCAACTTTTGAACTCTTTTAGTATACTTTAAATTACTAAAAAGGGATATTAAGACCCAATTTAAGGATTTCTGTAAAGATTCATCGGAATTTTTTGACTATTTGGCACTTTGATTTATTATGCTGTTGGTAATGTCAAGCTTCTATTTTGCATTTAGTGATATAATAAAAATAAAAGATATGAATGAATATGTTTATGTCATGTTCGTTAATTTTTGAGTTTTTTGATTTATAGTACATTTACTAAACCATATAAGAAAAAAAGAATTATTACCTAATACTATGATATTGATATGTTGAGTAGTTGTGTCAATCCTTTGTATTTGGGTACTAAAACAAAGTTTTATTTTTTAGAAAAATAAAGTGGTATTGTTTGTATCAATATTATGAATATCCATGTTTGTAGCATATTTTTATGCTATATGATTGTGGTATCTTTGATTAATTCCATTACTTTTGTTAATTTGAGTATTGGTGTATAGTATCTGAGATATTTCTTTGAAAAATAGAGCAAACACGCTAATTTCCGATTATTGATTGTTTATAGCTTGGGTTATTATTATGCTTTGATTCTTCCTGTCTGCAAAATTTTTCGGCATAGAGACAACCAACTCGCTTTTATTTTTGGCTGCTATAAACATATTATTTTTTCTATGATCTTATGTATTTTACTATGAAGACTGAAAAAAAATTGCTCATTTGTGATTTTTAATATCAGTTTTTTCTTTACTTTTGTATGTTTGGATTGTCTTTGGACCCAGGGAAACGTTTAAAGTTTTCTCAAATTTATTAGCACTATATTTTGCTATTATTTGATTTGTGGTTTTCGTTTTAGGTATCAAATACGATATAAGCCAAAATTTAAAATATCTATTTTTTGCACTTTTGGGTGCAATTTCTATACTAATATTGTTTAAAGTTATACCAAATTTATATTTATTTTTGATTGTTGTGATTATTATTTTGCAAATTTTGTATAGGTGCATAGATTATATATTACAGCATAAACCTCCAACACAACAAGAAGAAAACGATATCTCTGTAAGACGTATCTTAGCTGGAGAGAGAATCCTAAAAAAACAAGATGATTGAATAATAAAAATATCGGATGATGTATATAATTTTGTTTCAGAAATGCCTGCAATTATAAAATATTATATGGAATTATTAAATACACTTATCATTTTATTGGTAATTTATTTGTATTTCAAAAGAGCTATATCTTTACAATGATCAGTAGAACAAATTTTTTATTGGATCATTATGGTATGATTTATTGCTAATGTTTATGCTCTGAAAAAAATTAACTATACATCAATATTTCAAAGACTTATTACATTTTTAGTAGTGAATTTTGCCATATATATCAGTTTATTCTCAATATTCAAATGAGATATTGAACAAGTTGCATGGCGGTGAATTTTACGGAATATATTATCCACTTGTATGATATTCTCTATACACAAAACAAAACTTTGAGAATATCTAAAAAAAATTGATTATATTTTTTGGATTTTTACGACATTATTAGCACTATTAATAAATATTATATTATTATTAAATACTCAAATTACTAAATCTTTGGTATTTTCAATTGTTTTGTTGTATGTATGATTTCAATGATTTATGATTTACTACAGTATCAAGTACATCAAAAAAATAAAAGAAGTAAACAGTGATTAATTAAAAATATTGCCAAAAATTTGCAATAAAAAGAGTTTTTAGTTATAATTAGGTATCCTAATTTATATTTTTTTGTAAAAATATGAGAAAAATATTAAAAATAGTATTATTGTGTTTTGCGTTTCTACTACTTGTAAACTACTCTCACGCTCAGAGTAATAGTTGGGCTGGTTACTGAACTACTCCTATGCAAGTATTAGATAGTGTTGTAGATAAAGCAAACGCTACAGATGATTATCAAAGAACAGCATTGGATGGTATAAATGATTTACAATGACAATTTAAAAGAAGTCGAAAAATATCAAACACTTTTGATTATCTTAGGATGCATATTGGGCCATATCTACAATGGGGTGTATATTTTTGATTAGTATTATCCACTATTTGACTGATAATTTGCTGACTTTTGATGGTTACATGATGAATTTCAAAAACAGAGTGATTTAAAAGCGTTAAATGAAAAATAGTTAATGCATTGCTATGAGTTTTTATTTTAAGTTGATTTTACTTACTTATCGACTTAATTGTTTGATTAATAAATTCAATATTTACACCATAAAAACAAACTTATGAAAAATTTAATAAAAAAGATATTATTAATTTGATTTGCATTATTATCATTAACAAATTTTTCTGCTTTTGCAGCAGATTGAGATGCTCCATCATTTGATGATAATTTTTCATACTTTTTTAGAGATGATACATATTCTATAAATTGAGTATCTTCAAGTAATAGTTTTAAAGAAAATATTCAAGCATTGTTTTATCCAAATTTTGCTAATGGTAAATGATGAGCTCTTTGGGATTTTTTGCTTTATATATGATATGCATTAATTGTTATTTTTATAGTACGAGCATGAATCAGATTACTAATTAAATGATCTGATGCAGAAACTGTAAAATCGTCATTTAAATCTTTATTGTATATCTTACTATGAGCATTATTATTCTTTTGAGCAATATGGATTTTGAGGACACTACAATTAGATAATTGAACAACATGATTAGCAGATTCTTTACAAAAAGATAATAAATCTTTATTGTTCTTCTTACTATCTTTCTTAAAGTGATTTGCATTTATTGCTGCTATAGTAATGATAGTTATTCATTGATTTAAAATGTTTTCATCAGCAGATAAATCCGATAAAGTAAAAATATGATTTAAATGACTATTTAATGTAATAGTTGCATTGGTAATAATAAAATTGATAGATTATATTTACTATATTGCACAAATGTCAGATTTAGTAGACAAAGCAACAGATTTAATTATTGAAATAGCAAAAGTTATATGATTTATCATTTGAGCATTGATGGTTATTATGTTATTGTATGCATGATTTTTGTTGCTTACAGATCAATGAAGTTCTGAAAATATGAAAAAAGCAAAAAACATTATAATATGAATCCTTGTTTCGGCTTTAGTAATCTTTGCATTATTATTGATAATATATCAAATATTTAATGAATTTGTTCCTGGTACATAATTAATTTTATTATACCTATAGGAATATCATTAATTATGATTTTCTCAAGTTTTCAAGATATTCCGATTTTATTTGTTCATATTTGTTTGTAATTTTATCTGGAATTATAGATTTTATCATATCTGAAAATGATTGAGTCACTGTTTTTTGGTATCTGGATTCATACATTTCATGGAATTGTGATGTGTCATAAGTAATTCAATCTAATGTAATTGTAGTTCATCAATTTGAAATCACATCTTCTATTTCGTTCAAAAGATCGAAATAATTCTTTATTTCAGAGTCATAATACATAATTTTTCGGTTATCTTTTAGATATCACTCAAAGTCATCAAAAAAGTTTTTATAAAGTTTATTTTGATTTAATCTTTTAGTAGAAAGCTTGGAATATGGCATATTTTTACAAGCAAATTTTTGCCCAGCATAAGTCAAACATACCTTATTTCATACATTTTGTAGCTTGGAATTTTTTAAAATACTTAGGTCTAATGTACTAATACTTTCTATTACTCAATTTGAAATATAAAATTTTTGTCATTCGTCTGGCTGAGTATAACAAAATTTATCAAAGATAAATCATTTATAGCCAAGTTCGACACATCATCATTTATTTGGAAAAGAGAAAGATCATTTCAAGTTGACACTTTCATTTGTCGAAATCTCTCATTTTAGGTATTTTTTTGTAGTTCAGATTTGTAGATAAAATCATGAAGATAAATTAAGACTTTCTAATTCGGACTTACATAATAATTCAATTTCTTCATTTGATCAGTCTGCTCCAAATGGATTTGGTAATATAGATAAAATCTGAAATTGGCTTATTTTAGCCAATAATTCATCTCATGTAGACAAATTAGCTCCAGTATCAAGTTTATCTAATTCTGGATTGTAGACATATGTATCCAATATTTCTCAGTTATGAACAAATGAAACAGTTGTTAATTTGTTGTTTGGAAATCAAAAATTTCATACTAATTTCTTCGTTTCAAGTGGCGATATTGATCCATATTTTTTCAAGCTCTTTTTTGTATCATTTACTAGCAAATAAAAATCTGTACCAAATTCTGTAGTAACTCAATCAATCATTTTTAGCCAAATTTCTTCGTTTCAATTATCATTTCACTCCGGATCATAGATGATATTTTCAATATTAAACACAAAATCGTATTCTATCTGGGTCTCTTCTACAGGGCATAATCTTTCTCATTTACATTCATATCATCGTAATCATAAACCATTATTTTGAGCATAATTTTGAGCAGATTTAAAACTTGATTGATATTTATAATTTTGATTTTTGTATGAATATTCTCGAGCATATCAATTTTTTATAAGCTTCTCATTTATATTTTCTCATCATAAATAGATATATCAAACAAATCTATCATATCCATCCATTGATTCAGGTTCGTAATATATTGTTTCTCATTCAATCAAATTTTTCAAATATTGTTTTGATTCAGGTCAAAAACATTCAACTTTTCCACATCTCAGAGCAGAAGCCTCTGGTGCATCAATTCCTGCAAATCTGATTGTAAACTCTTGTGAAGAGAATGAAATTTTGATAGTATCTCAATCTATTACTGAAAGAACTTCATAATCTCCAGCTGGAATTTCTGTGATTTTGTTTGGATTATAAATATATGTGTCTACTACACTTCCATCTGGTCAAACTAAATTTACAGTGACCGGTTTTTTGTCATTTGTACTATTTGGAAAAGCAAAAGCTCACTTGAAAGTTTGTCTACTTCAATATGATAGAATTCACTGTACCTGAGCTTTTGCTTTCTGTGTCTTTCCATCCTTAATGTAATAGAAATTATAACCCGATAAATTTACATAATCTCAAGTTAAAAGTAATAATGTAACACTTTCATTATCTCAATCTGCTCATGCAGGGTCATAATCAATATCTATAATTTTGATTAAATTTGTTTGAAAAAAATTCTCATCATTATTTCATGTATTGTTTGGATTTTCTTGTTCATCATCTCATTCATCATTACTTCATTCATCATCTATTCATTCATCCAATTCTTCTCGGAAGACAAGTTGATTCAAAATATTCTGTTCATCTTGTGCTGTTGCTTTTGTCAACGAATTTCTACAATATCTGTCAATTATTTCTCAATCTTTCATTAAATTTACACAAAAATCTTGGTTTGTCGGTAATCAATAATTTCAAACGAAAGACATAGTTGATTTTGCAAAAAGTGTATTTCATTGTACATTTTTGGTAGTTCAGTCCAAAAATTGTAAATAATAATCACGTAAATTTATATCTGAATTTGTTTTGTTTTTCAGCTTCAAAATCTGATAATTTCAGTAATATTTTATAGCTGAAATTTGAATTTCTGATGACGAAAACGAAGAACTATCAAAAGTTGGAGTTTCATTATTTTGACAAGATCAACCACCTCATCATCAGACTTGAATATATTGAATTATTGGGTCTGGAGTTATTTGTATGAATTGGCTCTGTCAAATTGTCAATCATGGTGAAAATTTATCTGTATAATCGAACACTCATGCACAATCCAAAATTTCACTTCACATATAAACTGAATTTCAAGCACTGGATCTAGAAATATATACTATATCTAGAATATCTTCTCAATAAGAATCTACTCAATATAATATTAACCATCATGAAGAATTTAGATTAAAATCACTATTTTCTTTTGATTCTCGTCATTCATCGTACCATGTAGAATTATTTGTCAGTAAAACAAAAGTATTTTTCTTGATTCATCTAGTGCTAAAATATACAGGAGATGAAACAGCACTTCATGACAAGAAAATTTGGCTATAATCTGATATATTGTCATCGATTTTTAATTCAACATATGATGGATAAGTAGTATTTCAGAAATAAACTTCTGAGATTGTAGCCGTATAATTATTCCAAAAATTATCGCAATCAACTGGCAAAGTGTAATTTTCTCATGTGTAAATTTCGGTTCAATTTCTATCTTTTGTCACATCCTTCATATTCTCTCATTGTGTGAAATATGTCGTTGGATTAGCAGCAATTCACCAATTTGTATTGAAAATTCTATCTAAGTTCATTCCTACATAAGTAGTGGTTCGATTGTTTCAATTTCATACTTTTTCAAAAGATGTTTCGTATTCTTGCAAATAATCAACTCGTGATTCATGAACAAAAAATGTATCTAAATTTTCTCCTGATCGAATCAAATGTAAATTGATTTCTTCGTTGTTAAATGAAATATTATTTTCAATTAATTCAATATTGTTTCAAGACTGAAACATAGCCAAACTATTCGCAAAGACTTTGGAAATTCAAGCTGGAATTTGTGTTGAAATAGTGAAATTTAAGTTTCAATTTAAAGTCAAATCTCATGAAAAATTACTATTTCAAAGGTTTGTTATCTCAAACCGATTGTCATCTCCATCAAAGTAAATCTCAGTAATTTTCAGATTTGGAGTCTCTTGTATATCTCAAGTTAGTTCTGGATCTTCAGGTTCATCTGGAATCTCTGGCTCAGGTTCATTGTAGACAATTCAAGGATTGGCTGTAAATCAGTCATATACGTTTTGTACAAAACCAGTTGCTGTCTCTACAATATTTGTAGTATCTATAAATCTTTGGAAAGATATCGTATTTTTGTTTCTATTCGCTAATGCTTGAAATCTATCTAGTACTACACCTGAATAAATTAATTTTACATGAAACTCTTTGTCATCAGCTATCGAAAAGCTACTAGTATCAAGTCATATAACAGGTATTCATGACACAATACTATTTGCTCAAGCATTTCATACGATTACCGTACTTCATGCTGGAATATAAATATTTGATACTGTCCTAATTCATCTAGCAGCTCAAGAAAATTCTAGATTTCAACCAAAACTATCTCAAGCATTATATATCTCTATTCGCTCATTTGTTCAGCCAAAAAACACTTCAGAAATAATTAAATTTGGCAATTGTATTTCTTCATCATCACCTGTTCATTCTTCATCGTCACATTCTAATAAGCAAAACATACAAAAATCTTCTTCAGGATCTTCATTAATGTCATAACAAACCGTACATTCATTACATGAATAATTGTCACTATTTACCGTAGATTTATCATAATTTTCATTGTATTCTTCTGTTTCTATATTATATTCTTCATCTAACTGCACAAAAATATCAGGCTCAAAAGAATCATCTTCTTCTAATGGTGCAATATCGAT
>Ga0310786_10002850_pt1 | contig 25811 bp, 21 predicted proteins | sample AusTroGonzalo_MG_FD_203881 | JGI IMG/M metagenome (GOLD analysis project Ga0310786, IMG submission 203881) | Bovine rumen microbial communities from tropical cattle in Woodstock, Queensland, Australia - Gonzalo_03 (v2) (version 2) | ecosystem: Host-associated > Mammals > Digestive system >...
GAGTACAGCGAGGCGCACCGCTTGCTGAAGTTCATCCGTTATTTCACGCCCGTCTCCGACAAGGAAGTCCCTGCCACCTCCCTCCTCCGCGCCTTCATCGGCGGCGGCGTAATGTAGCTCGCTCCACTGCTCTGGTTTTTGTCCCGCTCGCAGAAAAATGCTCGCGGCTCCAAAAACCACCCGCTGTTACGCTCGCTTGTGTCTACTGGGCTCCGCCCAGACCTTCCGCTACGACCGGCTATTTCACAAGGCCGACCCGCTCGGTCTCCGCTAGCGGCTGATGCCGCCTGTTATCCTACCGTCAGATGCCAGTCGCGGAGCGCGGGCTGTGCGCTGGCCTGGTGGAGTGTTCAGTGTTCCTCGTTGCAGACGCCCTCGGCGCAACGAGGGTTCTGAACACGCCTCAGGAAGAGCCCGCATAAGCGGAGCGACTTCGATGACGCGTATCAGCGGGGGTCTTGGCAGAGCCCCGTGAAATGCGTCAGCAGATCTGGATCGGCGGGGAAGAAGATGTTCAGGGCGGAGGATTTGGGGAAGCGGAGGAAGTACGGATCTTCGGTCTGGTAGATGTCGACGGAGGCGACTTCGCCGCTGAGGAGCAGGCCACGGCGGTACGCCCGAATCCGCCGTTCGACCGCCGGCAGGCGCTTCACGCCGATCCGTCCATCTTTCATCCGGACCAGCGCCACCACTTGCGGCGTCATCTTTTTGGGCATTACGATCGGCAACTGTGCGGCATGGCGGTGCGAGATGGTGATGTGCCGGCCATACTGCTCATTGAACTCCTTCATCCGTGCCCGGAACAGCCGGCCGTGCGCCGAACTGTCGTGCTGCTGGTTCACGAGGATCTCATAGTGGATCATCTCGTGCAGCAGGATGTCTTCTAGCTCGTTTTCCGGCAGGTCGAAACGTGTACTGACATGGATGCAGAAATCGTAGAATTCCAGCTTTCCGAAGAACTTGCGCCGCTTCTTGTACGTACACGAACCCAGGCTGCGCACCGCACGGCCCAGTTTGATGGGCACCGGCGGCAGCGACCCGCCGAAATAAGCGTGGTTAAACGTTTCAAAACGTTTCTGCAGGAAAGGCAGCGTGGCAATCATCACTCAAAAATACAAATAAATTCGCGGCTTCCCGGCAAATTCTGTAAATTTGTAGGATATGAAGCCCTCCTACATCCTCGCCCTCGACCAGGGAACCACCAGTTCACGCGCCATCGTCTTCGATCACGAAGGCAACGCCGTCGCCACCTGTCAGAAAGAATTCCCGCAGTATTTCCCACATCCCGGCTGGGTAGAACACAACCCGGTGGAGATTTGGGCGTCGCAGTCGGCCGTGATGGCCGAAGCCGTGGCATCGCTCGGCAGCGCCGGCAACGGTATCTGCGGCATCGGCATCACCAACCAACGTGAGACGACCATCGTTTGGGATGCCGCCGACGGGCGGCCCGTCTACAACGCCATCGTGTGGCAGGACCGCCGGACGGCCGCCTATTGCGATGAACTGAAGGCGCAGGGCCTGGCCGAATGGATCCGGAGCAAGACGGGCCTGCTCATCGATGCGTATTTCAGCGCGACGAAGGTGAAATGGATCCTCGATCATGTGCCGGGCGCCCGGGCGCGTGCCGAAAAGGGTGAATTGCGTTTCGGTACCGTGGACAGCTGGCTGGTGTGGAACCTGACACGCGGTCAGGTCCATGTGACCGACGTGACCAACGCTTCGCGCACCCTGCTGTTCAATGTCCATACGCTCGCGTGGGACGAGGAACTCCTGAAACTCTTCGACATCCCGGCTTCGATGCTGCCCCGCGTGGCTTCTTCCAGCGAGGTGTATGGCTGCACACATGCCTCCGTTCTGGGCGACTGCGTGCCCATCGCGGGCATGGCCGGCGACCAGCAGGCGGCGCTGTTCGGGCAGATGTGCGTGGAGCCTGGCTCGGTAAAAAGCACCTATGGCACCGGTAGTTTCCTGCTGATGAACAGCGGTTCGAAACCCATGGATTCCCGAAACAACCTACTCACGACGGTGGCTTGGAAGATCGGCGACCGCGTGGATTATGCCCTGGAAGGCAGCATCTTCGTGGCGGGCAGCGTGGTGCAGTGGCTGCGCGACGGGCTCGGGATCATCCGCTCGTCGGACGAGGTAGAAGCGCTGGCGGCCAGCGTGCCCGATACGGATGGCGTGGTGTTCGTGCCGGCGCTGACCGGGCTCGGAGCGCCATGGTGGAATGCGCAGGCGAAGGGCAGTCTCTACGGAATTACGCGCGGCACGACCGCAGCGCACATTGCGCGGGCGGCGCTCGAAGGCATCGCGTTCCAGACTATGGATATCGTGGCGGCCATGGAAAAAGATGCCGGCGTGCCGCTGCAGAGCCTGAAGGTGGATGGCGGCGCCGCGCGCAACAACCTGCTGATGCAGTTCCAGGCCGATCTACTGGGTGTCGATGTGGTGCGCCCGAAGACAACGGAGACGACGGCGCTCGGCGCCGCCTTCCTGGCCGGCCTGGCCACCGGTTTCTGGCCGGATATCGACGCACTCAAGGCTGTCTGGCAGACCGAACGCCGCTTTACGCCGTCGCTCGACCCCGCCACCGTCGCTGCCGCTAAATCGCTATGGGCCAGCGCAATACGACGCACTCTCTGAGGTCTTTCTGTTCCGCGCGGAACAGAAAGACCTATTTCGCTTGTGCTTACAAGCGCGTCAAAATCAGAAATCCCGCTGTTGGGAGTCGATGATGATGGTGACGGGGCCGTCATTAATGAGGGAGACGGCCATTTCGGCACCGAACCGACCCGTGCCGACGGGACGGCCGATGGCGGCCGACAGGGCCGCGCAGAAAGCCTCGTACATCGGGACCGCCAGTTCGTGGCCCGCCGCCCGGATGTAAGACGGACGATTCCCCTTCTTCGTCGAAGCCATCAGCGTAAACTGGCTGACCACCAGCACTTCCCCGCCGACGTCGACCACACTGCGGTTCATCACGCCCTCCTCGTCATCGAAGATCCGCAGGGCCGACACCTTCTTGACCAGATAGTCGAGATCCTCCTGGCCATCGTCCGGGCCGACGCCCAGCAACACCAGCAGCCCCTGCCCGATCGACGATTTGACCGTGCCCCCGATCGTCACCGACGCCGAAGACACCCGCTGTACGACAACTCTCATAAATCCAATATTATATCTTGCGGGCTGTGCGTTGGCCTGGTGGAGATTTCAGTGTTCCTCGTCGCAGACGCCCTCGGCGCAACGAGGGTTCTGAAATCGCCTCAGGGGAAGCCCGCCCATCATTTACTACTTATCGGTCTCAAAATGAAATGGAAACGGTAGGGACCATACGGGAGCTGGTGCTCCGGGAGGGGCAACGCACCCCAGCTGTCGACACAGCCCAGACCCGCCTGCCGGTAGTCCAGCAGCAGATTCGTCACATCGTCTTCCCGCAGAAACTCGCTGTGACGGTTGCGCTTGAAATCGCCCTCATCCAAGGTCTCCACCAGATAGTGCAGAGCCGATGCCGAGAACGGATCCTCGGCCGTCACCTCGAGCCCGCGCCCCTGCGCATTGGTGATCCGCAGCCAGCGGATGTCGGACTTCGTGCCCGTCTCCTGCGGCCGGATGTACGGATAGAACTGGTCGGACACCTTCTGCACCCAGTGCCCCAGGAACGACGAAGCCTTGCGGTCGGCATAGTTTTCAAACGGCCCGCGGCCATAGTATTCCAGGTTCTCGAACGACTTCGGCATCTGGAGCTGCACACCGAAGCGGAAAAGCCCCGGCAGGTCGGTCGAAGGACCCGGCTTCAGCGTCTCGACGATCTCCATCGCGCCCTGGTCATTGATCCGGTACTCCATCTGCACCGAAGCGTCCGTGCCCTCGATGCGGTATTCTATCGTGATGACCTGCAGCCGGTTCTTGTCGTACTGCGCCAGACTGTAGTAGTTGAGCCGCGGCCGGCGCCAGCACTTCATCTTCGTCGGCAGGTCGGCACCGTAATCGTTGTCGGTGGGCGCCCGCCAGAAATTCGGCCGGATCCCCGTCCCCGTCTTGAGGAAGTCGACTCCATCGACCCGGTAGCGCGTCAGCGAACCGTCGTCGATCGAGAAATCGATGGCAAAACGGTCGCCCCGCACCGTGAACTGGTGCGCCGCCGTATTGTTGATCTTCGGCCGCGCCGCACTCCGCAAAGGCTGCATCTCCCAGCGGAAGTCGGTCAGGGCCAGCTGCTGCCGCGCCACCACGTGGCCCTCCTTCAGCAGTCCCTCCCCTTCCTTCAGCGTATAGGCCAGGTTGAGCAGCCACTCCGCCGACGAATCGATGTCGCCATACGGCACATCAACCACCCGCCGGCCCTGCGGCGAAACATTCACGTCTTCGACCACGCCACTCGCCTGCAGGTCGCCGTTGCGCAGCAGCTCCCATTGCATCCGATAGCGCGACAGATCCTTGAAGAAAAACTCATTGTATACTTCCACCTGCTGCGGCGCGGAGAGCGACGACCAGATGTCCTGGTAGCAATAACCGACCTCATGCATGTGCGGGTTGGGAATCCGGTCGGGGCTCACCAAACCGTTGTCGCAGAAATTCAGGTCCGACGGATCGGTAGTGTTGAAGTCGCCGCCATAGGCATAATAACGCCGCCCGCCGCTGTTCTTCCAGTGGATGGACTGGTCGGCGAAATCCCAGATGAAGCCGCCCTGCAACTTCGGCGAGCTCCGGTAGATGTCCCAATATTCCTTGAAACCGCCCTCGGAATTGCCCATCGCATGGCCGTACTCACACTGGATCAGCGGCTTCGTGCGTTCTGTATTCTCCGCATAACGCTTCAGGTAATCGTGGCTGGCATACATCGGACAAAAAATGTCGGTCATCCCGTCATACAGGGCGCGCTCATACTGGATGGGCCGGCTGGCGTCCAGCTGGCGGACGGCCGCATACGCGGCTTCGAAATTGGGCCCGTAGCCCCCTTCGTTGCCCAGCGACCAGATAATGACGGAAGGGTGATTGTAGTTGCGCTGCACGTTGCGCTGGTTGCGCTCGACGTGCGCCTGACGGAAGGCCGGATCACGGGCCAGGGTCTTCTCGCCATAGCCCATGCCGTGCGACTCGACGTTCGCTTCGGCCACCAGATAGATGCCGTAGCGGTCGCAGAGCTCATACCAGTACGGATCGTCGGGATAGTGGCAGGTACGCACCGCATTGATATTGAACTCCTTCATCAGGCGGATATCCTGCTCCATCCGCTCGCGCGTCACCACATAGCCCCCGTAGGGATCGAGTTCGTGCCGGTTGACGCCCTTGATGAGCACCCGTTTCCCGTTGACCAGCAGGTCGGAGCCCTTGATCTCGACCTTGCGGAAACCCACGTCGAAATGCAGGGTCTGAAGGGCCTTCCTGCCCTCGGCCAGCCGCACGTCGAGCCGGTAGAGATAGGGCGTCTCGGCACTCCAGAGCTGCACCCCGGGCACGGAAAAACGCCCGTTGATGAAACTGCCCGAAGCCTTTACCGGTTCGGCCACTTCCACCCCCTCCGCGTCGAACAGCCGCATTTCCACGCTGGTGCGCGCGAAATTGACCACCGCCACGTTGACCGAGAGCGTGCCGTCGCGGTAGCTCGCGTCGAGGTCGGGCGTGATCTGCACGTCTTCGATGTGCTTCATGGGGCGGGTATAGATGTAGCAGTCGCGCGCCACGCCTGCGAAACGGAAGAAATCCTGGTCTTCGAGGTAGGTGCCGTCGCACCAGCGGAAAACCTGAAAGGCGATGAGGTTGCGCTTGCCGGGCTGCAGGTAGTCCGTCACGTCGAATTCGCACGAGAGCTTGCTGTCCTCGCTGTAACCCACGAACTTGCCGTTGACCCAGAGGTAGATATTGGAGGTCACGGAGCCGAAATGGATGATCATCTGCTCACCCTTCCAAGCGGCGGGTATCTGGAAATACTTGCGGTAGCTGCCCACGTGGTTGTTTTCGGTGGGCGGAATGGGTGGCGTGCTCTTGTAGCGCCCCCGCCAGGGATAACCGATGTTCACGTAGACGGGATCGCCGTAGCCGTTCATCTCCCAGACACCCGGCAGGACCATCCGGCTCCAGCCCACCTCGGGATATTTGGGGTTCCAGAAGTCTGCGGGCCGCTGGTCGGCACTCCTTACCCAGCGGAAACTCCACTCGCCAGAGAGCGGGATGATTTCGGCCTCGTCGGGCAGGAAGGTGCTGTGCATCGGGAGCCGGTTCACGGCGTTGACGTTGGGGTCCATCCATTCATCGAATCGCTGCGCGCGCAACGGCGTGAGTGCCAGCAGGAACAGGAAAATGAGCAGGAGCGTTTTCTTCATAGGTGCCGAATAATCATACAAATTTAGCATATTTTTGCTAACTTTACCAGTCGTCCGAACGAATCGAAAGAAATTATGTCTGAAGAACTGAATCTGGTGAAAGACCTGGCCATCATCCTCATTTCGGCCGGCCTTTTCACCATCATCTCGAAGGCGCTCAAGCAGCCGCTCATCCTGGGCTACATCGTGGCGGGCTTCATCGTGGGGCCGCACCTCGGGCTGTTCGGCATCTCGAGCACCGAGTCGGTGGAGCAGTGGTCGGAGATCGGCATCATCTTCCTGCTCTTCGCCCTCGGCCTGGAATTCAGTTTCAAGAAATTGCTGAAGGTGGGCAGCAGCGCGCTCATCACGGCGGGCTGCGTATGCGTGGGGATGTTCGTCACGGGCAACATCGTGGGGCACGCCATGGGATGGAGCTCCATGGAAGGCATCTTCCTGGGCGGGCTCATGTCCATGTCGTCGACCACCATCATTATCAAGGCCTTCACCGACCTGGGGCTGAAAAACAAGGCCTACGCGACGCTGGTCTTCGGCACCCTGGTGGTGGAAGACCTCATCGCGGTGGTGCTGATGGTGCTGCTGACCACCATCGCCACGGCCAACCAGTTTGCGGGCGGCGAGATGCTGATGGGCCTGGCCAAGTTGCTGTTCTTCCTGATCCTCTGGTTCCTGGTGGGTATCTATGTGATTCCCTCCTTCCTGAAATGGGCACGCAAATACCTGAACGACGAGATCCTGCTGCTGGTGGCCATCGGCCTGTGCTTCGGCATGGTTTCCCTGGCCGTGTACGCGGGTTTCTCGGCTGCACTCGGTGCGTTCGTCATGGGCTCCATCCTCTCCGAAACGATGGAGGGCGAGCACATCGGCAAGCTGGTGGGCAGCATCAAGGACCTGTTCGGCGCCATCTTCTTCGTGTCGGTGGGCATGCTGGTCGACCCGGCGGTCATCGCCGCGCACTGGCTGCCCATCCTCATCCTGACCCTCGTCACAATCGTGGGGATGACAGTTTTCGGCTCGATGGGCGCCCTGGTGTCGGGCCGCGGCCTGAACACGGCGGTCCACACGGGATTCAGCCTGGCGCAGCTGGGAGAATTTTCCTTCATCATTGCGGGCCTGGGCGTGAGCCTGGGCGTGATGCGGGGCTTCATCTATCCGGTCATCATCGCGGTGTCGGTCATCACGACCTTCACTACGCCTTATATGATCAAAGCCGCCACGCCGGTCTGTAATTTCCTTTACAAGAAGCTGCCGGTCAAGCTCCTGGCCAAACTCGACCCTTCGCCCGACACGGGCCGGACCAGCGCCCAGGAGCAGAGCGAGTGGAAGTCGCTGCTGAAGAATTATTTCTTGCGCGTACTGCTCTACAGCGTGATCCTTCTGGCTATTTTCCTGGGCTCGCGGCTGTATCTCGACAAACTGTTGGTGAAGTTGCTGCCCGATGCAACGCCCGGCCTGCGGAACGCCCTGGCCCTGGCCATCACCCTGCTGGTAATGGCCCCCTTCCTCTACGGCCTGGCCGTCAACGGGCACGACATCAAGCACTCGGCCGTCCTTTTGATGAAAGAAAAGGATGCAAACAAATGGCCGGTGCTCTTCCTCGTGTTCCTGCGCATCTTCATCGCCATCGCCTTCGTGATCGCCGCCATCCTGGTCCACTATTCCCTCTCTTACTGGAGCCTGCTGCTCATCGTACTGGCGGGCGTGGCCTTCTTCATCCTGGCGCGGCGCTCCGTCCACCAGTTCACGGGCCTGGAGGAGCGTTTCATCACCAACCTGAACCAGAAGGAAGAATATGAGCGCATGCGCACGCCCATCGCTTCGGGCGTCCGCTCAAAGATGAAGGGTCACGACGTGGCCGCCGAGAACGTGATCATCCCGCCCGAGTCGCCCTACGCCGGCAAACAGCTGAAGAACATTCCCATCCGGCAGAAATACGGCGTCAACATTGCCAAGGTGGTCCGCGGCACCCGCCGCATCCTCGTCCCCTCACCCGAAGAGTATCTCTATCCCTACGACGAGGTGCTGGCCATCGGCACACGCGACGAGGTCAGGCATTTCGTCGAAGACATGCAGGCCGAGCAGGAGCATCCTGCCGCTTACGAGGCCGACGATTTCGTGCTCGACGCCTTCGAGCTCCAGAAGGGCTGTTACCTCGACGGCAAGATTCTGAAAGACACGAACATGCGGCAGCATGGCTGCATGGTGGTAGGCATCGAGCGCGACGGCATGTCGCTTATGAGTCCAAAGCCGGACTTCCAGTTCCGGGCGGGCGATTTCGTGTGGCTGGCCGGCGAGCGGGTGGAATGCGAAAAGATGGTCCTGGTCAATGGAAATCCGGCTGCTTAACTACCGCGTGGGCCATCTGGTGGCCGACTATCTCGACGCTTCGCCCTGTGCCGTGACGCCGGAGCTGCTTGCGGAGCTGCTGCCGGAAGGGGCGGATGCGGCGACGGAGGAACGGGTCTACGCAGCGCTGCTGAGCGGCTTTTTCGGGCTCGACGGCGAAGCTTCCGCGGAGGACCGCTTCATCGAGGAGCAGTATCTGCGGCCGGGCCTGCGGCGGATGAATCCGGCGGTCTACCGGGAGAATCCCTATTATCGGAACATCCGGATCGAGGAGCAGTGCATCGGGCAGTGGGAGTTGACGCATCAGTCGTATCAGCCCTGCGAGCTGTTCCTGCGCGACGACCTCATCCTGACCGACGACCTGCGACAGATTCCGGCCATCGGTTATTTTCCGGAGGCGTTTTCGTTCCCTTCAGTATTGCAGGAGGGCCGCGAATGGATGTCGATCAAGCCGAGCGAGATCGAGAGTTCGCAGGCGGCGGTCGATGCGGCCTCCGGCCGGGTAGTGACCTTCGGGCTGGGGCTCGGCTATTTCGCCTATCTGGCGGCACGCAAGCCGGAGGTAGCGGAGGTGACGGTCGTGGAGCGGGATCCGGCGGTGATCGCACTCTTCGAGGGGCAGATCCTGCCGCAGTTTGAGTGCCGGCGCAAGGTCCGGGTGGTACAGGCCGATGCGTTTGATTTTCTGGACCGGGACATGGAGGGGCTCCGGCCGGATTTCGTCTTCATGGACATCTGGCACGACATCGGCGACGGGCTCGACCCGTATGTCCGCGCCAAAGGCTACGAGGCCCGCTTCCCTGCCACCCGTTTCCGCTACTGGATCGAGCGTTCCCTCCGCTGCGCCCTCATCGACGTCCTCGAGCATCGCTTCGAATAACCCTACTCTTTCTATACGGCTTGTGCTTTGTCGCTCTGGGAATTGCTTCTCGGACCGACTCGCCAAGGCTCGTCTCCTTCCCAAAATCGGCTACGCCGATTCCGGGCCCCTCCCTCTATCAACCGAGGCCCCAGTAAATCTAAGAGAGATGCTCGATGAGGATTTTGAGGCCGATGGCGATGAGGATGACGCCACCGAGGATTTCGGCACCGGCGTGGAAGCGGGTGCCGACTTTTTTTCCGATGAGCAGGCCGACGGCCGAGAAGGCGAAGGTCGTCAGGCCGATGACCAGGATGGCGCGCCAGAGATTCGTGCCCAGGAAAGCAAAGGAAATGCCCAGCGCCAGCGCATCGATGCTCGTGGCAATCGCCAGCAACAGCATCGTTTTGAAACCGAACGACGCATCCGCCGGCTTGTCGTCGCCCCCTTGCAACGCCTCCCGGATCATGTTTCCCCCGATCAGCAGCAACAGGCCGAAAGCAATCCAGTGATCGATCTTCGTCACCAGGTCGGCAAAACTGATTCCCAGGTAATAGCCGATCACCGGCATCAACGCCTGGAACCCGCCAAACCACAGACCGACCGTCAACGCTTCGCGCCAGGAAACCCGCTTCGCTGACAGGCCTTTCCCGATCGACACCGCAAAGGCATCCATCGAGACACCGACGGCCAGCAGAAAGATCTCCCAGAACGACATCCTATTTCATGATGAAAAGGTACACGAAATACAGCACCTGGACGAGCACCAGCGACACGCCCTCCCAGCGGTCGAGGCTGTTGCGCTTGCCCGTCCACGAGAAGAGCACCAGGCTCATCGCCGTGACAAAGAGCGCCGTGTAGTCGATGAAGGTGATGTTGGCCATGCTCAGCGGATGGATGATGGCTGCACCGCCCAGGATCAGCAATACATTGAAGACGTTGGATCCCAGCACGTTGCCCAACGCCAACTGGCCCTTTCCCTTCGCCGCCGCGATGCAGCTCGTGGCCAGCTCCGGCAGCGATGTACCCGCCGCCAGCACCGTGATGGCGATGAACTTGTCGCTCAGGCCCGCCATCTGTGCGATGATCTGCGCATGATTGACGAAGAGTCGGCCGCCGTAAAGCAGGGCCGCCAGACCCACGACGAGGAACACGATGTATTTCAGCAGGCTCTTCGGCTTTGCCGCCGCTTCGGCCGTGCCTTCAGCGAGATCCTCGCTGGTCACGCCCTCGACGTCGGGACGATTGTCCTTGTCGTGCAGGAACGAACTGATCATATACCAGACGAAGAGCGCCAGGAAGACGATGCCCTCCACCCGGCTCAGACCGTTTTCGCCAATGCCGAAAAGCGTTTTCTTGAGACCCAGCAGGATGAGCAGGACGGTAATGCCGATGTTGACCGGAATGTCGCGCCGGAGGTTGCCGCGCGTGATGGCGACCGGCGCGATGATGGCCGAAAGGCCGAGGATGAGCGCCGTGTTGAAGATGTTGGAACCGATGATGTTGCCCACGGCCATATCGGAATTCCGTTCGGCCGAGGAGATGAAACTCACCACCATCTCGGGCGCGGACGTGCCGATGGCCACGATGGTCAGGCCAATGATGAATTCACTGATGCCCCATCTCCGGGCCAGACCGGAGGCTCCGTCGACGATGGCCTCGGCTCCGATGAGCACAAGCACCAGGCCGGCAACCAACAGAAGGATTTCAATCGCCATTGTGCTGCAGTTTTCGTTTTGCGCCGCGAAGTTACAAAAACGATTTCAATTCCAAGCTAATGTTTCTTTATCTTGCGCTGCAACGGAAACAACAGATATTCAGCTACTTACAAAATATCGCCCCCTCCTGTAAGAAGGGGGCGATATCGCATAATTAACTGATATACAGATGCGTACATTGCAGCACAATTACACTAGCGCAAGACCAGATGGCCGTCTTCAAAGGTGGCGGTGATGACCTGGTCGCGGGAGAGCGAGCCGTCGAGGAGCTTCTTGGCGAGCTCGTCGATGAGCTCCTTCTGCAGGACCCGCTTCACCGGACGGGCGCCGTAGGCCGGGTCGTAGCCCTTGTTGCTGAGGTAGTCGATGAACTCCTCCGTGAAGCGGAGCGTGATGCCCATCGCGGCCATCTTCTCCTGCAGCTGGCCGATCTGCAGCTCCACAATCTTCCGGATGTCCGCCGGCGTGAGCTCGTGGAAGACGATGATCTCGTCGATACGGTTGATGAACTCCGGACGGAAACTCTCTTTCACCAGTTCGGGCTTCAGGTTCGAGGTCATGATCAGGATGGTGTTCTTGAAGTCGACCGTGCGGCCCTTGTTGTCGGTCAGACGACCGTCGTCGAGCACCTGCAGCAGCACGTTGAACACATCGGGATGCGCTTTCTCGATCTCGTCGAGCAGGATCACCGAGTAGGGCTTGCGCCGCACGGCCTCCGTAAGCTGCCCCCCCTCGTCATACCCCACGTATCCCGGAGGCGCTCCCACCAACCGCGAGACGGTATGCCGCTCCTGGTATTCACTCATGTCGATACGCGTCATCATGTTCTCATCGTTGAACAAATACTCCGCCAACGCCTTGGCCAGCTCCGTCTTGCCGACGCCGGTGGTGCCCAGGAAGAGGAAGCTGCCGATGGGCCTTTTCTCATTCTGCAGGCCGGCCCGGCTGCGCCGGACGGCGTTCGACACGGCCGCAATGGCCTCGTCCTGGCCGATGACCCGCCGGTGGAGCACTTCTTCGATGTGGAGCAGCTTCTCGCGCTCGCTCTGCAGCATCTTGTTGACCGGGATGCCCGTCCACTTGGCCACGACTTCGGCAATGTCCTCGTCGGTGACGGCCTCGTTCATAATCGGGTCGGGATTGTCCGCTTTCTGCTTCTCGAGCTCGTCGATCTGCTTCTGCGCTTCCGCCATTTTGCCGTAACGCAGCTCAGCCACCCGGCCGTAATCGCCGCGACGCTCAGCAGCGTCGGCCTCGATGCGGTAGTCTTCGATGGCCTGCCGGTTCTCCTGGATGGCCTTGAGCAGTCCTTTCTCGCTGTCCCACTGCTTGCCCAGCTTCTCGCGCTCCGTCCGTGCTTTCTCGAGCTCCTCCTCGATCGACTTGAGTTTCGGGGACTCCCCTTCCCGCTTGACGGCCTCGCGTTCGATCTGCAGCTGCTTGATGCGGCGGTCCAGTTCGTCGATGCATTCCGGCACGGAATTCATCTCCAGACGCAGTTTCGAAGCTGCCTCATCGACCAGGTCGATGGCCTTGTCGGGCAGGAAGCGGTTGGTGATGTAGCGGTGCGAGAGCTCCACGGCAGCGATGATGGCGTCGTCTTCGATGCGCACCCTGTGGTGGTTCTCGTACTTTTCTTTCAGGCCGCGCAGGATAGAGATGGACTCGGCTACGGTGGGTTCGTCGACCATCACCATCTGGAAGCGGCGTTCAAGGGCCTTGTCGGTCTCGAAGTATTTCTGGTACTCATCGAGCGTGGTGGAACCTATGGCCCGCAGTTCACCGCGCGCAAGGGCGGGCTTCAGGATGTTGGCGGCATCCATGGCGCCGCTGGAGCGGCCTGCACCAACCAGCGTATGGATTTCGTCGATGAACAGGATGATCTGTCCGTCACTCTCCGTGACGGCCTTGACCACGCCTTTGAGTCGCTCTTCGAATTCGCCCTGATATTTCGCGCCGGCGATGAGGGCGCCCATGTCGAGGGAGTAGATTTCCTTGGTTTTCAGGTTCTCCGGAACGTCGCCGTTGACGATGCGCTGGGCGATGCCTTCGGAGATGGCGGTCTTGCCGACACCGGGTTCACCGACCAGGATCGGGTTGTTCTTGGTGCGTCGGCTCAGGATCTGAAGCACGCGGCGGATTTCTTCGTCGCGGCCGATGACCGGGTCGAGCTTGCCGCTCCGCGCCCGTTCATTCAAATTGATGGCATACTTGCCAAGCAGTTCAAGATTTTCTTTGTTCATATATTATCCTCCTTTTTTTTTCAATATCGTTTGTCATTAGGGCTTCCAGGCGGGTGGTATTTTGGACCAGGGCCATTTTTTCCGGCCCTGGGCCGAAATACCAGAGCAAAGAAGCCCGCGATGGTATCAACCGCAAAAGGAATTATCAAATTAGCGACCAATCGCAAAAATGCGACATTTTGTCAGTCTTGGATATGTCGAAAGGATTGGTTATATTTGTAGATTGTAATCAGAGGAATTATTCATTATTATTAAAAAATAAGCATTTATGAAGAAAATCCTGATCCTTGCAGCTGCGCTCGTCAGCCTAACCGCCGTCGCGCAACCCCCTATGGGCCCCATGCCACCCCGCCCGGAAGACAAAGGCGAGAAATTCGAATTCACCGTGGTGAAAGAGAACCCCATCACCTCCGTCAAGAACCAGGCAAGCTCCGGCACCTGCTGGTGCTTCTCCTCCCTCTCGTTCATCGAATCGGAAGCCATCCGCATCAACAAACTCAAAGAAGCCGACTATCCCGACCTTTCCGAGATGTTCGTCGTCTCCCACGCCTACGCCGACAAGGCCAAGAAGTATGTCCGCGTCGACGGCGCCCTGAACTTTGCCCAGGGCAGCTCCTTCGGCGACCTGATCTACGTGCTCCGCGACTACGGCATCGTGCCCAATGAAGTGATGCCCGGCCTGAACTACGGCACCGACCGCCATATGCACGGCGAGCTCGCCGCCGGCCTGAAAGGCTACATGGACGCCATCCTGAAGAACCCCAACCGCAAACTCTCCAGCGCCTGGTATAAAGGCCTCGAGGGCATCCTCGCCGCCTACCTGGGTCCCATCCCCGAGAAATTCACCTATAAAGGAAAGGAATACACCCCGAAGAGCTACTTCGCCAGCTTGAACGTCAACCTCGACGACTACATGGACTTCACCTCCTGGACCCACCTCTCCTACTACGAGAAACACCCCGTGGAAGTGGCCGACAACTGGCGCTGGGAACAGGCCTGGAACGTGCCCATGGACGATATGATGGCCATCATCGACTACGCCATCATGAACGGCTACACCGTGGCCTGGGCCTCCGACGTGAGTGAGCAGGGCTTCACCCGCGACGGCATCGCCGTGGTACCCGACATGGAAGCCATCCAGAAACAGGCCGAGCAGGCCGGAAGCGACCAGGCACGCTGGGTCGGCGCAAACCCGCAGGGCCAGCGTCCGACCTTCAACAAACCCGTTCCCGAACTGACCATCACTCCTGAGATGCGCCAGCAGGGCTACGAGGAGAAAACCACCACCGACGACCACGGCATGCACCTCTACGGCATCGCCAAGGACCAGAACGGCAACAAATACTATATGGTGAAGAACTCCTGGGGCGAGACCGGCAAATACAAAGGCCTGTGGTACGTCTCCGAGGCATACGTGAAATACAAGACCATGGACTTCATGGTCCACAAGGATGCCATCCCCAAGGATATCCAGAAGAAACTCGGCATCAGATAAATGAAACGGATTCTTACGATAGCGTTGGCAGCGGTCCTCAGTACCGCTGCCTTTGCACAGACCCAGACCATATACCGGTTTACGCCCGTCAATGACATTCCTGTCACGACGGTGAAAGACCAGGCCCGCACCGGCACCTGCTGGTGCTTCGCCACCATCTCTTTTCTGGAGGCGGAGCTGATCCGCCAGGGCAAAGGACATTATGACCTGTCCGAGATGTTCGTAGTCCGCAACAATTACAAAGACCGCCTCTTCGACAACTACCTGCGCCGCGGTCACGGCAACATCAACCCCGGTTCCATCGCCCACATGGCCACCAAGGCCATTGAGAAATACGGCATCGTGCCCGAGAGGGTATGCCACGGCATCAACTACGATTCCGAGGGGCACAACCATACCGAACTTTCCTCTTACCTGAAGGCCATTGCCGAAGCCTCCGTCGAGCTCAAGAACCTGAGTCCTGAGTATGATGAGCTCATCGAAAGCCTGTTCGATATTTATTTGGGCAAAGTCCCCGAAACCTTCACCTACGAGGGCAAGGAATACACCCCGAAGAGCTTCGCCAAGATGCTCGGATTCGACGACATGAAAGACTACATCGAACTCACGAGCTTCAGCCATCATCCTTTCTACCAGCAGGTTCCGCTCGAAATTCCCGACAATTGGGACCACGAGAAGCTGTGGAACGTACCCCTTGACGACCTGATGGCCATCATGGACAATGCCTTGATCAATGGTTACACCGTTGCCTGGGACGGCGACCTCACCGCGGGCGAGTTCCAGCACAACCGTGGCATCGCCATCTGCCCGGAGCCTAAAGATTTCGCAGATGCCGTCAAACTGGAGAAAGTGTATCCCGACCGCGTGGTGACGCAGGAGATCCGGCAGAAAGACTTTGAGACCTTCCGGACCGTTGACGACCACCTGATGCACCTGACCGGCCTGTTCCGTGACCAGAACGGCAACCTCTTCTACAAGACCAAGAACTCGTGGGGCGAAGGCCGCAACGAGGAAATGAAGGGCTACCTATACATGTCGCGGGCCTACGTGCAGATGCGCGTGGTCAGCATCATGGTCCACAAAGACGCGATTCCGAAGGATATCCGCAAGAAACTGGGCCTGTGATGAAGAAACACATCCCGAATCTGCTCACCCTATGCAACCTGCTCTCAGGTTGCATAGGGGTTGTCTTTGCGGTGCGGGGCAACTTCGAGGCGGTGCTCATCTGCCTGATGGTGTCGGAGCTCTGCGATTTCAGCGACGGCTTCGCCGCGCGGGCCCTGCACGCCTATTCGGACATTGGCAAGGAGCTCGACTCGCTGGCCGACCTGATCAGTTTCGGCCTCTGCCCGGCCGTTTGCCTTTTCTCCTGGTACAGTATCGCCCAGCCTGACGTCCCCTTCCTGCGCTGGGTCCCCTTCCTGCTGGCCGCCGCATCAGCCCTGCGCCTGGCCAAGTTCAATATCGACACCCGCCAATCCACCAGTTTCCTGGGCCTGGCGACCAGCGGCTGCGCGCTGCTGCTTACCCCCCTGGCCGTCTACTCCTTTTACAGCGACGGCTTCCTGCACACGCTGATGAGTACGGTGTGGTTCATCCCCGTGCTGTCGGTCCTGTTCAGTTTCCTGCTGGTGTGCGAATGGCCGATGTTCTCGCTCAAGAAGATGACGGGCCAACTCAGGGCCTTCATCGTGGGCAGCGTGGTACTGGTGGTCGTGTGCGTGATCCGCGAGATCCACGGGCCCTGGTACAAAACGGTGAGTCTCTGCATTTTCGCCATCCTCACCTTCTACCTGGTACTCAATCTGGCTTTGCTGAGACGGAAATGAGATGCCGGGTCTGGCCCGGCATGACGACCGTTATAGCAACGGCGACAGCAAGCGCGCCAGCGATTCCTTGAATTTCTGCCAGCGGGAGCGCTGCTTCCAGCTTTCCGCGTCGACCACCTCGCAGCTTTCCAGGTCGCGCAGGAAAATCTCCTTCATCTGCCGGGCGACTGCCTCGTCATACATATACGCATCGATCTCGAAATCGAGCGTATAGCTGCGCACGTCGATGTTGGTGGAGCCGATCGAGGCGAAACGGTCGTCGACCACGAGAGTCTTGGCGTGGAGGAAACCTCCTTTGTAGAAACAGATCTTCACGCCCGCCGAAAGCGCCTCGGCCACATACGATCGGGAGGCCAGCGGCACCAACGGTCCCCCGTCCCCTCTCCAGGGGAACATCACCCGCACGTCGACGCCCGCCAGGGCGGCATTCTTGAGCGCCAGCATCACCGTGGCGGTCGGCACCAGATACGGCGACTGCAGGTACGCATATTCGCGCGCCTGGGAAAGCAGCTGCACCTGCGACTGCATGGCGGCATGCCACGGCGCCATGGGCGAAGTGGCCTGTATCTGCACCGTGGTATCCCCTACCGACTGTACGGCCGGGAAATAGCGCGGGGCGCTCAGCAATTCCTTGGAGGAGAAGCGCCAGTCCGAGATGAAGGCCGTCTGCAGCTGCAGTACGGCGGGACCTTCCAGGCGCAGATGCGTATCGCGCCAGGGACCCCACTTCAAACCCTCGCCGTAGCGCAGGGCGATGTTCATGCCTCCTATGTACCCCACCCTGCCGTCGACGACCACCACCTTGCGGTGGTTGCGGAAATTCGAGTCGGCCGACAGGAACGGGAGATTCAGGGCCAGGAAGGGTTCCACCCGGACACCGGCCTGCTTGAGCTCAGCATAGAAACGCTTTCGGCTGAAATTGGCCAGGTCGTCGTACTGCACGCGCACGGCCACGCCTTCGCGGGCTTTCTGCATCAGCACTTCGGCCACGCGGCGTCCCACCGGGTCGTCTTCGAATTTGTAGAACTCAAAATGGATATGGTCGCGGGCCTGCCGCAGGTCGGAGTGCAGGTCGTCGAGCATCGCGTAGAAATCCGTATAGATGCGGGGAACATTGCCCTTGAGGGGGACCGTGCCAGAAACGCTTTCCACCAATGCGGCGAGCTTCCGCTGGTCTTCGGGCACAGTGGCGATACTGGCGGCGGTGGCATCTTCCACGCGCCGTAAGAGGATGTCGCGCTCTTCCGGTGGCATCAGCTGCTGGGTCGTGGGTCGGTGCCCCACCAGAAAATAGAGCACCAACCCCAGCACCGGCAGGAACACGATGACCAGGATCCACGCCAGCGTCTGGGTGGGATGCCTGTTTTCGGCGATGATGAAGACCACCATGCCGATCAGCGCCAGGGCCAGAAGAACGGAGATAACGGAACTCATTTGCCTTTCTTCATCTCCCGGATCAGGCGCTGGGCAAAGAACAGACTGACGATCAAGCCGATGAAGCCGATGGCCCGGAAGACGATGGTCACTGCAGCTGCCCCTTCACCCGTGAAGGCGGAAGTGGTACACAGGAGGGCGCAGGCAATCAGGAGCGCGAAGATGATCATCCCCCGGATCGCATATTTCGTGAAACGGGTGACCGTCTCCAGCGCCTTCTCCTCGAAACTGAAATCGGTACGCACCTTGATCTGCCCCTTCTCCAGCATGTCGAGCGCCTCGGCGGTCTTGGTCGAGGAATCGGTGATGCCCTTGGCGAGCTGCAGCAGTTTCATCGCGATATCCGGATTCAAGTCCTTCAGATGTTCCTTGTCCAGGTTTTCCAGATCGAGATCGAAACCGATGTCCACCTTCGACATGAAGGCGTTCAGGATGTTCACCTTGGAGCTGAGCGTCTTGACGGTTCCCTCCACGGCGATGATGCCGCGCGCCAGGTTGGTGAGGAACGGATCCACATCGTACTGCTGCTCCTGCAGGGAATCGAGGATGCTGTCCATGAGGTCGCCCAGTTCAAAGTCGCCGAAATCCTTGCCGGTGAACTGGCCACACATGTCTTCGCACATCTCGAGGATGGCGCCATGGTCGACGTCGCCCTTGGGCCGGGCGATCTGCATCAGCGTACGCTTGAGTCCGTAGGCGTCGTGCATCACCACGTGGGTAACGATGTCGATGAGGATCTGGCGCTGCTTCGAGCTCAGCGTACCCATCATGCCGAAGTCGATCCATTCGATGCCACCATCCTTGAGCAGCACGTTGCCCGAATGGGGATCGGCATGGTAAAAGCCGTCGGTCAGGACCTGGGTGGCGAAATTCTCGGCGATCAGCGTCGCGATCCGTTCGCGCTCTTCTTCGTTGAGGGTGTCCAGGTAGTCCGTGTCACTGACCTCGGTGCCCGTGACGAAATCTTCGGTCAGGATGGCTTCGCAGGTCAGGTCGCGGTAGCATCGGGGGACCAGGACGTTTTCGCGCCCCTGGTTGGCAGCCCAGAACCGGTCGAGGTTGCCGGCTTCGTTGGTGAGGTAGAGTTCCCGCTTCGAGGTCTTCTCGAGCTCCACGATGAAGGCCTTGAGGTCGAGGCCACCCACCGGTTTCTTGACGAAGATATCCAGGACCTTCTCGATGAGGGCGAAGTCGCGCGTGACCGTGTCGACGATGCCGGGGCGACGGACCTTGACAGCCACCACCGTACCGTCCTTCAGCGTGGCCTTGTGCACCTGCGCGATGGAGGCGGAGCCCAGGGGCTTCGGGTCGAAGGAGGCGAACAGTTCGTCAACGGGTCTTCCCAGATGCTTCTCGATCTGGCTGTAGACGGTCTCGATATCCATCGGGGCCACCTTCGAGCGGAGCGTTGCCAGCGCTTCGCAGTATTCACGGGGAAGATATTCGTTCTGCTGGGATGCGATCTGCCCGATTTTCACATAGGTAGGCCCCAGGTCCTGCAGGATGTTCACGATGATCTCGGGCGTGAAGCCGTCGTCATAATTGTATTTCTTCAGGACAGCGATGATTTCGCGCAGCCGGCCGTTGGTGCTCGGCTCGGCCTTTTTCGCATCTCTGCGCTGCTTGATGAGTGCTGTAACAAAATTGGACATATGCTAAATTAGTTTTAATCAATACAAACTTACATAAAAAATCGCGATTGAAAAAGAATTCGTACATTTACCCATCCGAACGACAAATACCTTCCGTACCATGCAACTCATCGAAGCCATCCATGCCCGCCACTCCGTCCGCAGATACCTCGACCGTCCCCTGGAAGCCGACAAGGTGGCCGCCCTCCGGAAAGCCCTGGAAGAAGCCAATGCCGAAAGCGGGCTGAACATCCAACTGGCCGTGAACGAGCCGAAATCTTTCAACGGTCTGTTCATCAGCACCTACGGTCAGTTCCACGGGGTCAGCAACTATTTCGTGATGGCCGCGCCCAAAGGCAAGGAATGGGAAGAAAAGGTGGGTTACTATGGCGAAAAGCTGGTCCTGCTGGCACAGACCCTCGGCCTGAACACCTGCTGGGTAGGCCTGACCTACAAGAAGAATCCCGCTGTCATCACCCTGCGGGAAGGCGACATCCTCCATTGCCAGATCGCCCTGGGCTACGGCGAAAACCAGGGCCGGCAGCATCCGATGAAGCCGGCGGAGAAATTCTACGAAGCCTCCGGAGAAGTGCCGGACTGGTTCCTCTCCGGACTGCAGGCAGCGCTGCTGGCCCCCACCGCCGTCAATCAGCAGAAATTCAAGTTCTTCCTCCAGGAGGGCAACCGGGTCTCGGCCAAAACCCTCTTCTCCCCCTGGGGCTACACGACCATCGACTTGGGCATCGTCAAATACCACTTCGAAATCGGCGCCGGAAAAGAGCATTTTGCGTGGGCGTAGCGGCCGGACGTTAGTGTTTCAATTGTTTCAGGGCCCGTGCAAGCTGGTCGGGGCAACTGGTCCCGCGACCCCGGCAGTCAATGCCTTCCAGCCGGCCGATGACTTCGTCGACGCGCCGTCCAGCACACAAGGCCGCTACGCCCTGCGTATTGCCGTGACATCCGTCGATATACTGCACCCGCCGAATGAGGTCTCCTTCGAGTTCGATGTCAATCTGTGAGGAGCAGACCACGTCGCAGGTCTGGAACGAGGCTTTGCGGATACCGCTTTCGGTATGGTCGCGGAGCAGGATTACTTCGTACATATCCATCGCGTCAGAACTTTGTCGAAGGCAACGATGATCGCCGCCACCGGAATATAAATCAAAAGCGCCAAGAACGTGAAGAGCGCCCCCAGCGTCCAGAAGGGATAGGAACGCAACCCGTTGACCAGGAAGATACCGCTCGCACCCGCAATCAGTCCAATGGTGGTCAGATAGGCCAGGCAGCATCGCTCAACGAAACCATGTCCCCAAGCGGCGCCGATCAACGTGTAGTTAATGAGACTGCAGGTGTAGATTGGAAGAATCGTCGCATAATCGGGAGCGCCCATGTGGCGTTTGCCATGGATGTATGCCCAGAGGAAAATGAAGATTTCCAGGGCCAGGACGACGACACTGAGTATCTGCAGCATCCGTCTCACCCGTTCCCGGGGCATGCCTCTCATCACAAAGGCACAGACAAGAATAATGGCGATTGCCAGAATGATGGCACCTATGTGGGGCAACGAGAACATCTCTGACTGCAAGTCAGGAAAGGCATCCTTATATCGCCAGAAGTTTATACACATGTTCCATCACCAAGTTTGATGGTACAAAGATATCATTATTTATGGAAAACCCATCGCAGAAAGGTTCTTTCCATTATATTTTGCGAAGTCTTTAAAAAGCAATACCTTTGCAACCTCATTCAAGGCCGGTTCCGTAGCTCAGCTGGATAGAGCAACAGCCTTCTAAGCTGTGGGTCCCGGGTTCGAATCCCGGCGGAATCACCCAAAAGCCGCGCCAGAGAGCTCTCTGGCGCGGCTTGTTCTGCATAGAAAAGTGCCGGCGATGGACCGGCCTTGCGGTGGGATTTGCTATCTGATAAATTCCTTCAAAAGTTTGTGCAGCATCTTGCTGACGTCTTCGACGTCGGTGGGATGTGAATTAAACATCGGAGGGTTCTGTTTCTTGAAATAGACCACACTACGCTCCTGCTTGTCGATGACCACACATAGCATCTCGTTATTGTAGGGAATGCTGGCACTGTAATTCTGGGAGGGGTTGGTAAGGCCCTTTACGCCGGTAAGCTCTTCAGCCACGGCGTCCACTGCACGGCTGATGGCCTTGTCCCGCTTCTCCTTTTCATAAGCTTCCACCGAGGTGACATATCCATAGGTAAAGATGAACACGCCATAGCGGTCTTCACTTTCATTCAACTGCGCTAACAGGGACTTGGGAACGCGAAGGCGGTTGACGTCCTTGGGCTTGGTCTGGGCAAGGACATTGGCCCATTTGAGAGCGTCAGCGTAGGTTTCATCCCTGTAATAATCGATCGGAATCATTTCCGAAAACGGGAAACGTTCCAGGTTGATGATATCGGCCACTATCCCGGCAGCCTTGTCTGTCTGCGGCTGGCTGTAGTAGCCCCCATCCGTATAATACATGTCGATGCAGGCACAGGGCTGGAAAATGGCGAACTCCGGAACGTCCTTGACTTTGAAGCCGGGCCCCGCACTCGCCGGAATAAAGGAGCCGACTGCAAACATTGCTACCAGAGCAAAGACAAACTTTTTCATATGCTTACTTTTTCAGTTTAAACAAATCACGGCAAAACCAGGTCATGGTTTTGGGGAAACGGTCGGTCTATCATCGGGCTACGGCAGGAAGGCTGGGATTTCCCGTGGCTGACAAGGACCGGACGGCAAAGAAATAGTTATCCTTGCTATACGGGCATTGGAAGGCAGGCGCTTCCCCAGCAGCCACCATACCAAGCACTTGCCATTCAGGCTGGTCGGTTTCCCGGAAAAGAATCTCATATGAGACAGAGGGATTGACCGGATCCCACGCAAGGACCGTATGGTTTTCCAACTCCCGTGCATTGGCGATCCGGACATTCTCCGGCCGGGCCGGCGACAGGGCCAGATTCATCACAGTTGCCAAATTGATGCGGATATTCCGCGTCAGCGAGGGAATATCGACACCCGACAGCAGGTCGCCGTAATCGATGCCGTTTTCCGTGCGGACATCCTGGTGCGTCCGGTCGTAATTCTCGCAATATTCACTCATGCGGACTGCCGTGAATCCCTCTCGCAGGAATGGAGTGTGATCGCCGCCTCGTCCGTAGCGGTCAAGGCGATAGATGAGCTTCACTTCCTGGTCCGGCACATAAATACCGGCCGTTTCCTTGATGTAACGGGCCAGCTGGCGCGGATTGCTATCCTCGCCACTGCGGCTTTCCGAGAAGACGCGCACTTTATGGTCTTCCTTCAGCCCGGTTCCACTAGCCACGGCGTTGCCGATCATGTCGTTGTTAATCATCGCCTCAATCTGCCACCCTTCCGCTTTCGCCCTTGCCGCCATATACCGCGACCCATCGAGTCCCTGCTCCTCACCTGAAACGAACAGACATCTGACCGTCTGCTCCAGCGGAACTCCCGACAGGATGCGTACGACTTCAAGCAGACAGGCCAGTCCGCTGCCGTCATCGTTGGCGCCCGGAGCGAAAGCGGTGGAATCCATCACATCGGATACACGCGTGTCGATGTGTGCGGAGAGCAGGATTTCACGATCTGCTTTCGTACCGGGCAATGTTACCATGACCTGTGGTACCTTCAATACGCGGTCGTAGCGCCCACCTCCTTCGCCCACCGTATAGTAGATGACTTCCACGACGGGAGTTGGGCGTACACCCTCGGAATGCTGTCCCCAGGCCTCGCATCGAGAAGCGATGTATCGCACAGCTGCACCGATGCCACGCCCCGGATCTGTCTGCGTGCTGAGCGTATGCCGGGTATGGAAGGCTACAAGTTCCTCAATCCACGTACGGATGCTGTCGGAACTGACCTGCGCAAGGGCATCGGAGATAACCGGGTCAGCCTTTTGTGCCAGCATGTCTGAATGAACACGGCTCTGGCATGAGACGACCAGGATAAAGATACCGGCGATAAAGAAAGAGATAATTGAATATCGCTTCATAAAGGCATGGGGATTCTACTTTAACAGGTCGTGGATCAATCAAAGAAATTGTAGAAAAGCATCGCAGCGAAGGCCGGATCGATCGAGTCGGGGAATTCAGCGATGGGCGCCGTAGAGCCGGAACTCAACACCTCATAGCGCCGCATGGCGCCGTTGTGCCGTACCGAACCGACCGACAAGCCGTTGGAACCCTTGAAATCAAGCGTCTCGCCCACTTTGTCCACCCGGAATTCATTGCTCCGGCCACGGAAATCGATGGTATAGCCATTGGACGTCTTCCGGATCACGCCGGTCGACATGGAACCGCCCGTACCGTTGTAGATGTAGATATCGCCACCCACGCGGCTCGCACGGCCGATGGCGCGGCGGCTGGCATCCAGGGCACGCACATCGCTGCCCGACACGTCCAGGTAACTGGCACGATGGCCCGAGGCGCTGCCGCCGTCAGACTGAACCGGCCGATTCTGCAATTCCTCGATCTGTTTGCGCCGCTCCGCGATGGCGGCCTCCATCACGGGTTTGTACTTGTCGATGTAGTTCTTGCCCAGCGTCATGTTGTAGCACATGAACGCCAGCACCGCCGGATCCATCGGCTTGCACGCATAGGCCAACTGCTTCGAATAGAAATACAGCCACTTGCGTTCCAGGACATTGCCGATCTCGTCGCCCTCATAGAAAAGCTTGTCATTTTCATCTATTTGAAGTCCTTCCAGGTAGGCGGAATTGAGCACACCGTCCCGGATGACGCCGACCTGCCGGGGATCGCTGCCGTCCGGGTTGAGGAACATCACACGCCCGTCCTCCGGGAAGGAATAGCTCACATAGGCGAATTGGCTTTTGGTCTGTGCGTTCGTGTTGATCATGTCGAACACCCGGGTGTCCGGATGCCAGACCCCGTACTGGGAATTGTCTTCCGGGAACAGGACTTCCACGTCCTTTTCTCCGACCGGAATCGGATGATTCGGATCGGAGGTGACCGTCTGCCCGCGCCGGGTATCCGCAGCACCCTGCTGGACTTTCTCCTTGGCTTTGTTCAACAGATTACCGAATTGGGCGGAGGCGCCGGTGGCAGTACCGGTCAAAAGGGCCATCGCCACCAGAAATCGTACAAAATTCATCTTCATGATTTGGTGTTTTTAGTGTCAGCTGGGCAGTTCGCGGTTTTTCCTGAAAAGCTCGAACATGGCGCCGAAGTCAGCCGTGTCGGTGTTCTCACTCAGTTTCGAGGGATCTTCGGCCATAAGGTAGTCGAAGAGCGCCTGGTAGAGTTCCACCATATGGACCGCCAGGTCGAGGGCGTCTTCGGGATCCATCCCCTCACGGAGCGTCTCGCTGTCCTGGCTGTACTGGTCCTTGATCTGGCGGTAGAGCGTACGCATGCGCTCGACGTCAGCCGGCGCCCTCCCCTCTTTTTCATCCTGGTCGAGGACCCAGAGGAAATCGTCGATATCCTCGCCTGCATAGGTAAGACAGACCGACAGGCGGTCCATCAGCTTTTTCAGGAAATCGTCCATGAATGACCGGTCAATGTTTGGCTTCGATCCGGTCTTCCTCGTCCTCGATGTACTTGCGGAATTCCTTGTAGACACTCTCGGGAACAGTCGGATCGGCCTTCACTTTCTTGCAGATCTGGTAGAGTTCTTCCTCGATCTCCTTGGCTTTCTTCTTCTCTTTGTTTGACAAGGCCTTGTCGTACTGAGTAAGCTTGCCGTACACGCCGTATTTCGACATCAGCGACTTGAAGGTGACAGGCTCGGGCTTGTCGGTCTTTTCGATTTTTGGATCGACTTTCCTGGCAGGGACAGACTCCACCACCTCCGGTTGTGCCATACGGACGTTCATCGCCACCGACTTGGTGCGGTTGATCATATCGACCGCTTCTTTGTCGCTGAAGAACTTGCGGGATTCGGGACTGGC